>Ga0067045_1030964_pt1 | contig 13551 bp, 10 predicted proteins | sample TerdegcTABiofilm_FD_59184 | JGI IMG/M metagenome (GOLD analysis project Ga0067045, IMG submission 59184) | Combined Assembly of (Gp0054472, Gp0054536) Wastewater bioreactor microbial communities from Singapore -Terephthalate degrading...
CCCACACCAGCCCCGGCGCCTGTGCCGGCGCCTGCCCCAACGCCCACGCCAACGCCGGCACCGGCGCCCACGCCGGCCCCCACACCAGCCCCGGCGCCTGCCCCAACGCCGGCGCCGGCCCCAACGCCAGCCCCGGCGGCAAGGTGTCCGCTCATGGACGGAAGTGAAGCGAAAATTGGGCAACGCGTCACACCTTGCGACGTTGAAAATGGCTCGACGGGATACCCGCAGGGGCAAATTTACACTTGCCAAGCCACCGGCTGGAAGCTCAGTCAAACCCCGCAAAAAACCCCGACGATGGTCGTTTGTCGATAGCGAGCGGCGCGGTAAGAGCGAGAGCCAACGCCGCCCCCGCATTGAAGCGGGGGCGGTCTTTTCAAAATCATCAGACGAAAAAAAAGCCGCGCAAGCGGCTTTTTTGTTGGCGAACTTTTACGGCTTCGGCTTACCCGAAGCCGTCGCGGCCAAGGCCTTGGCGGCGGCATTGCCGGCTTTTGAAGAAGCAGATGCCCCAGCGTCCTGCTTTTCTTTGACATATTTACGCAGACCCGCGTCGCTAACGTCAAGCTGCTCGGAGTCGCGGAATCGCTGAGCAATCACGCCCACTGGGACGCCGGCGGCCAGCGCTTTCTCGATGAAAGGCCAGAGCGGCTCGAGGTGATCTTTTAAAACTTTCGGGCGAAAGTTTTCGGGAGCTGCAATCATCTCCTCGAGCAAGCTTTTCATTGCTGAAAAATCTTGTTTGAATTCGACAACCGACACCCATGCCGGTTCTTTTCCTGCTTCTTTCTTAGCCATTTGCCGCTCCCGTTGTTGCGTTTGTGAAATTGCATTATTGCGCACATTTGAAAATCTGGCAATGCCGAAGCATTGCCGAAATTTAGCGGGCGCATGCGACTGAACTAAGAGCGCTCTTGCCCGATGCTAAATGCGTAAATTTGCAGCTAACTGTCGCAGCGGACTTCGAGCAATCTTGCTCCAATTTTGCGGCGGGCGTATACCATGGCGAAGCGGGATTCCACGCCGGAGCCGCGCCCAAAGTTGCTTCAACAGAAAACCCATCGGGAGCTAGACCAGCCGCAAAAAACGGGGCCAAGGCGGGAAGTGTGCAAGCTGTTGCCGAATTCATAGCGACAGCCGCTGGGCTGCCGGCAGCTTTCGCCATCGCATTTGTATGCGATGCTGCTGCAACGCTCGCAGCTATTGTTGCAGCTACCGACGCCCCTGCCTCGCTTTTTATATCGATCATTTTTGGCACAGCAACCGCCGCCAGTATTCCCAAAATCAGGATGACAGTGACTAGCTCGACGAGAGTAAATCCCGACCGGATTGCTTGCTTATTTTTCGACATTTTTAAATCTCCTTTGAATGATTTCCCGACGAATCTCGGACGCTAAAAGCATCGCGCATCGACGACCCTCAAACAATCCCGCGACGAACATCAAACGACGAGCGGAGCGGCGGCTGGCGATGATGCGGGACGCGTGGGCCACAGGCCGGACTCGTGGAGCGAGTCCGGGGAGACGGTGGGCCAGCCCCGCAGGGGGCTGGGGGCGGTGAACCGAAGGAACGCCCGGCTAGCGCCCCCACTTCGAGCGGCTCGGGCTTGTCCAAAATGTTTTGCAGAATCAAGCGGGAAGCGAGCGAGCCGCGTCAAAAAATTCAGGAGCAAGCAGCGGAAATTTTTCAAAAAATCAGACGGCGAGCGAGCGGAAAAATATAAAACGAGGCAAGCGAAGGGCGGGCAAACAAATCAAAAAAAATCCATGCTTAGCCCTGGGCGAATCAATAAAGCGGCAGGCAAGCGAGCAGAAAAACAAAAGGCGGGGCGGGCCAAGGGCAAGCCGGCGCGGTAGAAATTTTTCACGCTTCGCCGTAAAAAATTCAAACATCGAAAAAAAAGCCGTGCGCGGGAAAAAATCAAAAACGGGGCAACAGAGAAAAATCTGGCCCGCGCTTGGTGCGTGTCTCACAAGTGAGACCCACCCCAAGCGCTCGAAGCAGAAAAATCAAAAGCTGATACTCATGGACATTACTAACCGCCGGTTGAAACACAAGAGCGACTCAAAAAGCAAAATCGGCGACACACTGCACGCCCCGGCGAACACGCAGCAAAGCCGCAGCGGCGCCATCTCTTCGCCGGAATGCGCGGGGATTTGTGCTCGCATTTTTTGATGACACAGACACGCAGCAAAAGCGTAGACGGGAATAGCGGCGAACACGCGGCAAACCCGCAGGGGCTCAGGCGTTGCCGCGTGTTCGTTGGATGCGTCGCCGACGCTGCTACGCGTTTCCGACCAGCGGCCATTGTGTCCCATTCCAAGCCGTGAGAGCTTAGAGAGAGTTAAAAGGGGGAGGTGTGTCTATTCTTGACACACTAGAAAAGCACGCAGGTAACGCGATGCAAAAACGGGGAGCATAAAAAGATGATTTTCAAAAATTCGGTGCTTGTGCACTTCAAAATCCCCGGGGCGGTCGCCACCGGGCTTCCGTCGCTTCTGAAATTCAGAGGCATGAGCGAGAAAAAATTTTTTGAAATTGCGGCGGTCAAGTTCTTCGAAGAGCTTGAAGAAGAGACGCAAGAAGCTGTGGAAATTTTGGAGAACGAGAGCAAGATGGCCCGGCAATCTCTTGCACTAGACGCGGCTCTTGCAGACGCTCGCAAACAAATTCGGGAATCGAAAGGACAACAATGAAAAACCAAAAAACAAAAGCAAAGCTAAAAAGCATGGCGGCGGTTCATGTGCGCCTCGGCGTCGATCTTGTCGAAGAGCTGGACGCTCTGGCGGCGAGCTCAGGAAAGACCCGAGCAGAGCTGATCCGCGACGCCTTAGCCGGGCATTGCCAAGCCTCAAACATGTCGGAGCAAGCAGAGCAGCGGCATGCGGCAATCATTCAAATTCTTGAAGAGCAAGAGCGGCGGAGAATTTCGGAGAAACTTCAACGCGACGAAGATAGCGCTACGATTTATCAAGCTATCGAAGCCCTGGGCCAGCGCGTCGGAATCGAGAGACAGCAAGAGCCGAAGCGATGAAAAAACCGGCCCTAGCTTTCAAGAATATGACCAAAGCGCTCGCCGCCTTTCGAGCCGCGAGGGCTTTAAAAATTGAGGCGAAGCAGCAGCTTTGCGACATTCTAAGCACAGATGAATACATCGCGGAAGAGACGCTTAGAGCGCTAGAAGAGCGAGCGGACAGCGCGGCAAAAGCGGCGAGAGAAGCGGCAAAAAAACTTGCAGCTATCAAGCTTGAAGCGGACAAGCAGAAGAAAAAAAAGAGAGGAAAAATATGATGGCCGCGCCGCATGTCATCAACAGATCGAACGCAGAAGGCGCTAAAAGCTATCTGCTTGAATCGGTCCGATCGGCTTATTACGTCAAGAAAGACGGCGAGGAAAGCAGCCCGAGCGTGTGGCTGGGCGGCGGCGCAAAGGCCTTGGGAATCGCTGGCAAAGCGGTGACAGTGAAAGGATTCGAGCGGCTGCTGGAAGGGTTAAACCCTGGCGACGAGAGCAAGCTAACAACAAACGCGGGCAGCGAGAGCAGGAAAAAGCTAGGCTTTGATTGCGTGATGACGCCGCCGAAAAGCGTCGATTTGCTGATGGCTTTTGCGTCAGAATCGACGCGAGCAAAGATCATCAAGGCGCACACAGAAGCAAACGCAGTGGCAATCGAATGGATGGGCACGCAGCTAGAAATCGGAACGGGGCGAGGCGGGCAACGTCGCGAAAAATGCGACGGCATGGCCGTGGCAAGTTTCTTGCACTTCTCGACGCGCGAGGGCGAGCGCGGCATAGACACAAATCTGCATAGTCACAACGTCATATTTGCAGCGGCGCGGCGGGAGGATGGAACGTGGGGAAGCCTCGACGAGCGAGGCATCAGAACACGGCAAAAAGAAACTGGCAGCATCTACGCAAGCGTGCTTGCAAAGAAATTGGCGGACCTCGGCTTTGGCATTGAAGAAAGCCCGAGGAACGGCTGGGCGTTTAAAGTCGCGGGAATCAGTGAAGAAGCCGAGCTAGAATTTTCGCAGCGTCATGCAGAAATCGCAGCATACGCAGAAAAGCGAGAGCTAGACTTGGCCAATCCAGCGGCAAAAAAAATGGCGTGGGCAAGCACTCGAAAAGCGAAAGAAGAGCCGACGCTGGAAGAGATGCGGGAGGGCTGGGCGATCCGTGGAGCGGCCTTCGGTCTCAATGCCGAGGCTATCGAAGCGCTCAGAAAAGCGCCGCCGCAAAACGCCCTGGCGGCGCTCAATGTTCAAGAGCTTGCGGATGCCCTCACTGAAAACAAAAGCACTTTTGAGCGCAAGGATTTGCTTTGCGCTGTCGCTCAGAAAGCAGCGCGGAGCGGTGGGCTATCGCGTGACGAGTGCATAAGAGTCACAGACGAATTTTTGAAAGATGCGGCTATCTTCGATTTGGGCTTACACGAACTCAAAAGCGACAAGATCAACGCCCTTCGACATGCTCGCAAAGTCCCGCAAGCGCCCAAGCGTCGCAAGCTCTACACCACCGCCGCCGCCCTCGTCGAAGAGATCAAATTGGCGAAGCTCTACGAAGCGGCAACGCAAGACCATCGGCACGACCGGAGCGAGCAAGCTACGAGCGAGGCAATGACTCGCTACGAGGCGAGCATGTCGGTCAAGTTCGGCAAGCCGGTGAAGATCAAAGACGAGCAGCGGAAGATGGCCGAGGCGCTCGCAACGTGCGGACGCGTCGGGCTGGTGCAAGGCTCGGCAGGCACCGGCAAATCCTTCGCAGCGGGAGCCGTTCGCGATCTTGAAGAAGCCAGCGGGCAGACCGTCCACGGCGTCAGCCTCGCCGCCGTGGCGGCGGAAGGCTTGAAGAGTGGAGCGGGCATCGCCAATGGCGGGACGCTGCATAGCCTTCTATTTTCAATCAAGAGCGGCAAGACGAAGCTAAGCGAGCGAGATACGATCATCGTAGACGAAGCCGCGATGGTCGGGAGCGCTCAAATTTTGGAGCTATTGCAAGCGAGCGAGGCGACCGGCGCCAAGTTGATTTTCGTCGGCGACAAGGCCCAGTTTGGAGCCATCGCGCGCGGCGGTGGCTGGTTCGCGAGCATGCAAGAGACCCACGCACACGCGACGCTATCAGACATTGAGCGCCAAAAAATCGGCTGGCACCTCGCCGCCGTTCACGACATGAAAGAGGGCCGGGGCATTGAAGGCTTAACGGCATTCGCTGCCAAGGATTGCTTTAAAGCGTTCGAGAATCCGGGCGCCGCGCTTCGTGCCTTGGCTCATTCATACATCAACGACGAGAACCCCATGGACAAAAAAATCGCAATGGCAAGCACGCACAAGCAAGCCAAAATTGTCAACGACGAAGCCCGGCGCCTGCTGATCGAGCGCGGCGAATTGGGGAAGGTGGGCCACTTTATGCAATTCGAGAACGCGAAGGGAACGGAAGCTTTTGCCGTCGAAATCCGCACCGGCGACCGCCTGAAATTCACGAAAAACAAAAAACTAAAAAGCGGCGAGCAAGTCCGCAACGGCGAGACTTGCACCGTTTCGCACGTCGGCAAGGCGCCCAGCGGAGAGACCTTTTTAACACTGCAACACGCGAACGGCACAGAGCTAAAAATTGGTTTGCGGGACTATGCGAATCTGTCTTACGCGTATTGCTCGACCGCTGTCGGCGCCCAAGGCGCGACAGTCGCAAAAGCATTCGCATACATCGACGAGCGAGCATGCCAGCAAAACGGCTACGTTGCCGCCTCGCGCTCGACCGCCGAAACCGTCTTATTTGCCTCGAAGATTTTCGACGGCAAGGGCAAAGACGCGACTCTAAAAACGCTGGGCCGGGCTCTCAGTGTAGACAAAAGCGCGGATTATTCGCTGGACTATCTCGACGACGATCAACGCAAGATCATCGAGCAAGCGCTGGAAAAGCCTGGCGCCATGGCCGAGGCGCTGGCCGAGGCCAAGCGCTCGAAAAGCGAGAGCCAGCTGCCAAGCCTTCCACCGCTTCGCGATGCTTTGCCTACCGCCGAAATCGCCGCAGAAGCGGCGACGGAAGCCCCTGCAACCTCGCCGATGGCTTCAAAGCTTGCAGAGCGGCGACAGCGCGAGGCGCAGGCGCCGAGCGCTCAACCGACGCGAGCGCCGCGAGCGTAGAGCAACCGGCGAGCGTTGCGAAGCAACCCCAGCGGCGAGGCCGGAGGCCGAAGCGCTCGCCGCCGAAAATCAGGCGCCCGACGGCCTGGCCCCGGCTCTTTTCGTGTGTTAAAAATGAACACACACAGGAGAAAATCATGACAGAACATCGCAGTGAAATCATTCAAGCGCTCAGGCGCGCCCCGGGCTATGTCGTTCGGACGAGCTTCGTCGTCGCCTTTTTCATTTGCGCCATCGTCGTCGATTTTCTTAAAAATGTATTTGAGCGAATCGCCGGGGCGGCGTCGATGGTCGTGCTGATTATCGTGCTCACATCGGGCCTTGTCGCGCTATGGAAATACTCGCCGAGCGTGTGGCGTATGTGCTGCCGCCCCGGCACTCACTTCGACAGAAAGCTACGCCGCGAAGCCGCAGAACGCGAAGCGCGGCGGCGGGTGAAGCGTCAAGAGCAAGCGAGAAAAAAGGAAGAAGACGAGCGGGGGCGACTAGCAGAAGTGGAACGCAAGCAGCGCCTTCGAGCGTTGATCGGATACGACAAGAGCACGAGCGAACAACAAAAACAAAAGGGAGAGCAACAATGAAAAGCACGACGAAATGGGCCGCGAGGGCTGGGCAATTCTTCGCACTGCTGGGCCTTGGCTTCTTGCCAAGCATCGCCAATGCCGCCCCGAAATTCTTTGAAGTCTCTTGCACGTCGCGAGCCGTCGCGGATTTTCTCGTCCCCATTTTCGGCTCGATGTTCGCCGAGTGCGGAGGCACGCCGAACGCGTTCGAGAAGACGCTAGGAATTTTCAACGCGGGAATGCTGACCATCGGCGGCTTGATTGCAGCGTATACGCTGATCGTCGGCACGATGCAGACCGCGCACGACGGCGACGCCCTGGGCAAGCAGTGGAGCAGCATGTGGATACCCATCCGCACCGTCTTGGGCGTCTCTCTTGTCGTGCCCGTGGCTGGCGGATATTGCATCGCTCAATTGCTCTTTGGCTTCTTGATCGGCCAAGGCGTCGCGCTTGCGGATAACGTTTGGAGCGGCTACATCGACGCGACAAGCACGCCCAAGGGACTCGCCCCGACAATCGTAATGCCAGCTGTCGCAGAGCTTGCAAAAGGTGTGCTTATCTCGCAGCTATGCGTCGAGGGCTACAACAGCGGCGTCATTGATGGAATGAATTCAAAGATGACGACAAAGAGCAGCACCGGCGCCCGATTTTATGGCATCAACGGCGGCAACGATTGCGGCGGCGTCGCTTACAGCACGATCAGATTAACAGCAGCAAAAGCCAAGGCCGCGCTGCTCGGATCAACAACAGACCCCACCGCGCTCAACGCTGTGCAAGATGCCCACATGGCGGCCCTTGGAACCTTGGAGAACGACATGAACAAGACCGCCCGCGAAGTCGTCGCATTCACACTGGATGGGGGCAAGGCGCCCGATGTCATTGCAGCAGTCAACGCCGCAATCGCTAAATACCAAGCCAGCGTCGCGGAAGTGGCATCGGTCTTCACGCAAGCTGACGACATGAAAAAATTCATGGACGGAGCGAAGAGCGACGGCTGGATGTTGGCCGGTGCGTGGTTCATGAAGTCAGCACAGATGCAAGACGAAGTGCGGCGAGCAATTGCCGACGTTCCGACAGCGTCGGCGCCTAGTCTCGACTCGAAGAGCTACGCGGCTGGCGGGGATACTGGCAAATTTGTCGAAGCCCTCGCAGGCATCGTGTCCCGCAGCGGCGGCGCTCGCATCGCAGACAAAGACGTTGGAGAAGCGGCGGGGCGCGTCGGAGATTCGAGCAATCCGCTCTCGCGTGTCGCAAAAGATTTGAGCGCCTCCATCTTCGCCGACGGCGTGCTAAGCGCGCTCACACTCAACCCCGACCGCCATCCGCTCATGGCTATGAAAGACTTCGGCGACAACATGATGGTGGGCAGCGAGCTGGGCATTGTCGCTGGCGTAGCGATGATCGGAGTGAGCGAAGGAACAAAGGCAACGAACGGCAGCGCGTGGGGCGAGGTGCTTGGCGTGCTCACGCTCGGCACATCGAAAGCCATCGCAGGCGCGGCAGTGGGCGCTCTGAATGCTGTCGGCTGGATCATGATCGCGATATGTTCGACGCTCTTCGTCTTCGCCGCGAGCGTCGCCGTATTCCTGCCCATGCTGCCCTTCTTGCTGTATTTTGGGGCCGCTATCGGCTGGCTGCTGCTGTGCATTGAAGCCGTGATAGCGGCGCCGCTCTGGGCCGTGATGCACTTGAATCCGCACGGCGATGGCCTAGCGGGCAACGCCCGAGCGGGCTATCTGTTGTTGCTTGGCGTGCTCTTGCGTCCCGCTTTCATCACGCTCGGATATGTCGCCGCGCTCACAGCCTTGGCGCCAGTGCTCGGCGCGTTTAATGCCGTCTTCGCGTCAGTCTTCAAGCTGTCGCAGGTTGGCTCACTCGTCGGCCTTGGCACGTCGATAATGATGATTGCAATTTACTTTGGCGCGGTCGTCTATCTCATCAAGCATGTCATCGGATTCATTCACAAAATCGGCGACAATTTGATGCGCTGGGTCGGCGGCGGACGCGAGCAGATGGGCGAAGCGTCGGCAGGCCTTGGCGGTGCGGGCGAGAAGATCGCAGGCGCGGCAGGCGCGGCAAGCGTCGCAGCAGCAACGAAATCAACCACCCGCCAAGGCGGCAGGGGTGGCAGGCTGGGAGACAAGGAAGGCGGCAAGGAGCAGCCGGGAGCTGCAACGACTGAGAAGCCCGCAGCGTCGAAGGACAGCGACAGCCCAAGCGCTCGGGAAGCGTCAGCGAGCGGCGCAGAAGCCCCGCAAGCGACGACGCAGGCCAAGCCCGAGGGAATCCAGCAGCCCCCGGCTAGAAGACCGCAGGCGCGCTCTGTGCGCGGCTCTGGCGAGCAATAGACGCAAAAAAACGCGCTTCGAAATCATCCGAGGCGCGTTGCTTAGTGTTACACTTGCGAGACCCCCGAAAACCCTAGCACACTGAGGGAAAAACCTTTGGGATCAACGACTTAGAAAACTGGTTGCGGGGACAGGATTTGAACCTGTGACCTTCGGGTTATGAGCCCGACGAGCTGCCAGACTGCTCCACCCCGCACAAGAATTATAAGGGCAAATGGGTGGCTTAGGCAATAGCTATCTCAACTTCCAGTGCAATAGAGCCATTAAATTAAGTAGCACCTTAAAAACGTCGGCCCATTCCCGGCTGGCATGGTGTCCGCCCGTCACGCCACGGCGCATGCAATCGGTGTACAGTAAGCGTTACACTAGCGCCTTACCCGACACCATTCTTACCCTACGCCTGCCCATGAAATTCTGCTCCGAATGCGCCCATCCTGTCAGCCTGTCGATTCCGGAAGGCGACAACCGTCCGCGCTATGTGTGCGCCAACTGCGACGCCATCCATTACCAGAACCCGAAGATGGTGGTCGGCTCCATCCCCGTGTGGGAAGAGGATGGCCAGCTGCAGGTGCTGCTGTGCAAGCGGGCCATCGAGCCCCGCTACGGCTACTGGACCCTGCCGGCCGGCTTCATGGAAAACGATGAAACCACGTCCGATGCGGCCGAGCGCGAAACGGTGGAGGAAGCAGGCGCGCATATCGAGCTGGGTCCCCTGTTTTCGCTGCTGAACGTGCAGCGCGTGCACCAGGTGCACCTGTTCTACCTGGCGCGCCTGCGCGACCTCGATTTCGCGCCCGGCATCGAAAGCCTGGAAGTGCAGCTGTTTACGGAAGCGCAGATACCCTGGGACGACCTGGCCTTCCCCACCATCCGCGCCACCCTGGAACTGTTCTTTGCCGACCGCGTGAAGATCCGCGAAGGCGGCAGCTATGGCTTCCATACGGGCGACATCACGCGTCCGATGGCACGCCCCGATGCCGATGCCGACCACACTGCCTGACCGCGCCGCCGCATGATCCCCTGGCTCGACACCCACACCCCGTTTCCCGACGTCTCGCGCGCCCTGACCGGCGAAGCGCCCGGCCTGCTGGCGGCCGGCGCCGACCTGTCGCCCGCGCGCCTGCTCGACGCCTACCGCCACGGCATCTTTCCCTGGTTTTCCGAGGGCCAGCCCATCCTGTGGTGGAGCACCGATCCGCGCATGGTGCTGATGACGGACCGCTTCAAGGTGTCCGACAGCCTGGCCAAGGCGATCCGCAGGGTCGAGCGCAGCGCCGCCACGGACGGGCGCTGGCAGCTGCGCTTCGACGGCGACTTCGAGGCCGTCATGCGCGCCTGCGCGGCGCCGCGCAAGGATGGCCCGGGCACGTGGATTTCGGACGAGATCATCGCCGGCTACACGGGCTTGCACGCGCTGGGCTACGCGCACTCGTCGGAATTGTGGCTGGACGGGGAACTGGTGGGCGGCGCCTACGGCGTGTCGATCGGGCGCATGTTCTATGGCGAATCGATGTTCGCCCGCGTCACGGATGGCTCGAAGATCGCGCTGGCGCACCTGGTGCGCTTTTTGCAGGCGCGCGGCGTGGCCATGATTGACTGCCAGCAAGAAACAAAACACCTGGCCTCGCTGGGCGCGGCGCCCATTTCGCGCGCGCGTTTCCTGGCCCACCTGCGCGTCGCCATTGAAGCAGCGCAAATCACCGACTGGCAGGCTGCAACCGCCGCCTAAAAAAGCTATGATATCTCCAGGCAGACTTCCCTTGCCGCGGCCAGACCAGACAGGACCAGCATGACGCACCTGAACGAACTACCGTTTGCCACCCTGCAGTTCTACACGACGGCGCCCTACCCGTGCAGCTACCTGGACGACCGCCAGGCCCGCTCGCAGGTGGCCACGCCTTCGCACCTGATCAACAGCGACGTGTATTCGGAACTGGTGCGCAACGGCTTTCGCCGCAGCGGCATTTTTACCTACCGCCCGTATTGCGACGGCTGCCAGGCCTGCATCCCCGTGCGCGTCGTGACGCAGTCCTTCGCGCCCAACCGCAACCAGCGCCGCGCCTGGAACCGGCATGCCGACCTGCAGGCGGGCGTGGCCACCCTGTCCTTCCTCGACGAACACTACGAACTGTATCTGCGCTACCAGAGCACGCGCCACGCGGGCGGCGGCATGGACCAGGACAGCCGCGACCAGTACGCGCAATTCCTGCTGCAAAGCCGCGTCAACACGCGCCTGGTGGAATTCCGCGATCCGGACGGCACCCTGCGCATGGTCAGCATCATCGACGTGCTGGCCGACGGCCTGTCGTCCGTCTACACCTTCTTCGATCCGGACGTGGCGGGCGCCTCGTACGGCACCTACAACGTGCTGTGGCAGATCGCCCAGGCGCGGGAACTGGGCCTGCCCTACATCTACCTGGGCTACTGGATCGAACAAAGTCCGAAGATGGCGTATAAGATCAACTTCAAGCCGCTGGAAGCGCGCATCAAGGGGCAGTGGGTGGTGATGTAAAAAAAGGGGCTTGCGCCCCTTTTCCATTGCCTACTTGCTCTTGTCCGGGAACGCCGGACGCGCCGGCCGCACGGGCGGATTCTTCGCCAGTTCGGCCTGGATCACTTCGATCGCCTTTTCCAGCTGCGGATCGCGGCCCGCGATGACGTCGGCCGGCGTTTGCTCGACTTCGATATCGGGCGCCACGCCTTCGTTTTCCACGCCCCAGCCGTTTTCGCGCGTCCAGAAAGCCAGGTTCGGCGCCGTGATGAAACCGCCGTCCATCAGCACGGGGAAGCCGAGGATACCCACCAGGCCGCCCCACGTCGTCTTGCCGATCAGCGGCCCCATGTTGTTCTTGCGGAACATCCACGGCAGCAGGTCGCCGCCCGAGCCGGCCGTCTCGTCGATCAGCATGGCGCGCGGCCCCTGGATCGAGGCGGACGGCGTCTTCATGTCGGCGCCGTAGCGCATGGTCCACCAGGCGATTTCCTTCTTCTGCAGGATCTCGATGTAGTAATCGGCCACGCTGCCGCCGCCATTGAAGCGCTCGTCGACGATGATGGCCTGCTTGTCCGCCTGCGGGAAGAAATAGCGCTTGAAGTAGGTGTGGCCCAGGCCCGCCGTATTGGGCACGTACACGTAGGCCACCTTGCCATTGGTGGCCGCATTGACCTTGCGCATATTGCCTTCGATCCAGTCGCGGTTGCGCAGGGCATCCTCGCTGGGCACCGGCACCACGGTGATGGTGCGCGCGCCCTTGCCGTCGGCCGACGGTCCCACGGTCAGGTCGATGGCCTTGCCGGCCGTGTTCTCGAAGGCGCTGTACAAGTTGGTGGGCGGCGCCAGCGGGCGGCTGTCGACGGCCAGCAGGTATTCGCCCGCCTTGACGTTCAGGCCCGGCTCCGTCAGCGGCGCGCGCAGTTCCGGGTTCCAGTTCAAGCCGCCGTACACCTTCTTGAAGCGGTAACGGCCGTTGCTCACCTCGTAGTCGGCGCCCAGCAGGCCTCCCGGCACCTTCTTCGCCTCCAGAAAATCGTCGCCGCCACCGCCACGGTGGTGGCCCACGGCCAGTTCGCTGCACATCCACTGGATCAGGCGGTTCAGGTCCGCGCGGCTGGACAGCTCGGGCAGGAAGACGGCGTACTTGTCGCGCATGGCCTTCCAGTCCACGCCGTGCATGCCCGGGTCATAGAAATAGTCGCGGTTGATGCGCCACACCTCGTTGAAAATCTGCGTCCACTCCGCGCGCGGGTCGGCCTTCACTTCGATGGCATCGACCTTGATCTTGCCTTCGCCGGGCGCCAGCAGCTTGCCCGTGGCGGAACCCATGGCCCAGTTATCCTTGTGGCGGTACAACAGCTTCTTGCCATCGGCGGAGACGTCGAAATCGTCCGCGTCGGCCACCACGGTTTCCGCCTTGCGTTCCTTCAGGTCGAAGCGCTGCAAGGCCTTCTTGCCATCGCTTTCGCGCAGCAGGAAGATCTGCCCGGCGGCGCCCGCCTCCAGCCGGGAGAACTGCGCGGCCGGCAGCGGCAGGTCGACGATGCGCGTGGCGATGCCGTCGAAGTCGATGTGGATGGGCGCCACGGGGGCCACCGTCACTTTCGGGTCATCGCGGCCCGTCTTCGGATCGATCTTCGGCTCGCTCTTCGCTTCCGTTTCCGCCTTGGCCGTGTCTTTCCTGCTCTCCGCGCCGGCGGCCTTTTCCTCGTCGCTTTCCTTGATCAGGGGCGATGGCAGGTCGCGCCGCAGCACGGCCATCCACACCGTGCGCGTCACCAGGTTGTCCGTGTTCTGCTGCGAGAACCAGTTGTTGCTGGGGCCCGCATTCGTCGAGGCGAAGAAGTACAGGTATTTGCCGCTCTTGTCGAACACGGGCTGGGCCACGTCGGACAGGCCATCGGTGACGGGCATCGACTTGTTCTGTTCGATGGAATAGATGTAGGCGCTGCGCGTGTAGGTGGGCGAATTGAGCGTGTAGGCCAGCCAGCGCGAATCGGGCG
>Ga0067045_1030967_pt1 | contig 13544 bp, 9 predicted proteins | sample TerdegcTABiofilm_FD_59184 | JGI IMG/M metagenome (GOLD analysis project Ga0067045, IMG submission 59184) | Combined Assembly of (Gp0054472, Gp0054536) Wastewater bioreactor microbial communities from Singapore -Terephthalate degrading...
TTAGATCCGAATTCCCAATTGGATGCGGATTTAAAAAAAATTCCTCTATGGTAAGTAGGAGGAATTCAATAACGATGGTTCAAGCAAAGCCTTGTGCCATCTGCCTCGGCGAATGCCGAGAGGCTATTTAGCAAAGAGGAGGGGGATAATGTCTCCTGTTACAAATTACCAACAACTTTTACAATGGCTAAAGCCGGAGACTCCTTCCGAATACGAGCGGAATTGCGCGAAGATGATTGAGCCGTTTGATTACGTTATATATTATGAAAAATTGTATTTGATCCTTGGCGAGGCAATGAATGTGTTAATAAACTGCGGTGTTTCCGATATGACTTTATCAGGTGATGTCGGGGTAGTGCTCTGTACGGCGGAAGGAGATCCCGTTACCAGTAATATTGGCACATATATGCATGTAGTTAGTTCCGTCTTGCCTGTAAAATATATTATACGCCAGTTGCGGAATGATCCCACCGTCGGCATACACGAAGGGGACTTCTTTTATTGTAATGATCCATTGTACGGAAGTGTTCATAATCCCGATCAGATTATTATGATGCCTATTTTCCATGATGGGACCCTACTTGCTTGGGCGGCGGCAACTGCTCATACCAGCGAGACAGGTGCTACGGAGCCAGGTGGCATGCCGGTGCGAGCCCGTAGCCGCCATGACGAAGGGATGCATTTGTCTCCAATTCGCCTGGGTGAGCGATATAAATTCCGCCGCGATATACTAAGTATGATGGAAAACTTCGCGTCACGTTCTCCTCGAATATTTTTAATTGATTTACGTTCACGAGTAAGTTGCTGCGACCGTGTACGTCTGCGTATCTGTGAACTTGTGCAAAAAAAAGGACCGGATTTTATCACCGGACTGTTCCGTCAAATCCTGATGAATGCGGAATCAAGTGCCCGGGAGCGCATTCGTGGCTGGAATGACGGTATATATCGAGCTGTTGTATTTACTGACAGCATCGGTTTGGCAGAAGGCCTGCAGCGTGTTGCGCTCACGTTGACAAAGAACGACGATAATTTGTTGTTTGATTTTACAGGAACTTCACCAGAGCACGAAGGCTCATACCATGCTTTTCCCCATACAGTTGTAGCCCATTCGGCTATCTATTTGTTTGGCTGGCCGTTTTACGACCTGCCGCGCTGCACTGGAACGTTGGCGTCCTGCGAATTCACCTTCCCGCCAGGTACGGTTTTATCCCCCCGGGAAGAGGCCGCTTCATCGAATTCAGTGATGATTTGCAGCGCGGTTATGTCCCTGCTGCCCCAATGTTTTTCTAAACTTATGTTTGATAGTCCGCAGCGTGATCTGGTCGGCGCATCAATGGGGAATACGGGATCGGGTTACGTTCTCTCGGGAACGACTCAATGGGGCTTGCCCGCAGCGAGTATGTTAGCCTACCCGCTTAACACGGAGGGAGGGGGCGGTCGGGTTGACTCTGATGGAGTAGATGCTATGGGGTTCTCCTGGTGTCCGGCAGGAAGAGCGCCAAATGTGGAAGATGAGGAGCATAATTATCCTATCGTTATTGTTTTTCAAAAATACGCCCGTGACAGTTGTGGATTTGGACGATACCGCGGGGGATTGGGTACGCAGCTGGCAATTATGCCGTTATTGGTGGATCATCTTGCCCAGATGTCGATTTCCAAGAACTCGCGCCTGCATACAACCCAGGGTTTGTTCGGGGGGTATCCCCCGCGGGTCATCCCCGGTATCATAATTCGCAACTCGGATCTGTTAACGTGCTGGGCTTCAGGTGACATTGAAGTGCCAAATGATATACATGACTTGATCACCATGCGCACGTTAGCCGGGGAATATTGCTTTACTGCGCATCACCGCCCTACGGAATTGTTTCACAAGGGCGACATTTTTGTTGAATTTTCGTCTGGCGGCGCGGGGTATGGAGATGTGCTCGAACGGGAGCCGGCAATTGTCATTGCTGATCTGCGTAATGGCAAAATATCAAGTTGGGTGGCTAAAAATATCTATTGCATAGTTTATGATCCGGAGACATTGGCATTGGATTTAGATAAAACAAATGAACGCCGGGAAGAAGTGCATGCTGAACGCTGTCAAAATGGTTTGCCTTATCATCATTTTCTAGAAAAGTGGTTAAAATATAAACCTTCGGAGGAAATTTTAAAATATTATGGAAGATGGCCGGATGCTCAACCCAACAGGGATATTTTTCGTTTATAACAGATAAACTGACTTTATGATGCAGGAGGGTGGTTTATTGTTAAATATATCCACTCTGGAGAGCTTGCTGAATAGATTGAATCAGGCAGTATTGTTGGCAGATTTGGCTCAAGAAGCTGCTGAAGTGATCAGCGTAGCTTGCCATGTGCCTCTCGCTGTTGCTTTAATTCGCGATTGCAGCGGGCAATTAAGTTATGCTGCTGCGGGTATAGCAAAAGATGCCGTTTCTAATATGGAACAATTGTATCATTCTTTAACGAGTGAACCTATTAGCGGAGCTTTAACACTGACTGATTGGGGAACTAACCTAAAAAACCCCGACTTAAAAAGCGTGACAATGTTTCCACTGATTGTGAAAGGGAAATTGCTTGGATACCTGCTTGCTTTCAGCATGGACAAGACACCTCCCGATAAAAAAACAATGCAATTCTTTTCAAACCAGGTAAGCGTAGCCATACAGCGTTGCCGGAACTATTCTCAAGAAAGACAGACATTTCGCCAACTGCAACAGGCAAGGGCGGATCTCTTGCATCAACAACAGGCGAAGGAACGTCTCCTGGAATTACAACAACGGTTTACCGATCCATCAGTTTTGGCAAATGGATTCGAGCCGTTAGTTGAGATGCTTGGTGAATGTTTCAATGCTCCATTAATTCTACTGGATAAATCACTCCGTCTTTTAGCTGCCTACACGCCGGGTGTTCGTCTGGAAGAAGCATGGGTCCGGACTTTGCAGGAAGGCCGCTTAGCCCCTGAGTTAGCGTACCGGGAAACATTGCAGAGAGTGATAAGGGCGTTGCTGGGAGGAGAGTCGCGTGCCATACCGGTAGAGCAGGTTTTGGATGCGCCAGGTTACTTGTATTGGATGTCGCCGTTAAAGGGCGGTAATGCCACTTGGGGATTATTATTTTGGCGTGGCAACCCCCCTCCATTGGCATTAGAGACCCAACGGATATTGGAACTGGCTAGTATGTCCATTACCATGGCCTATTATCAACAGTGTCTTGAAACCGTCAATCCATCTATATCGTTTATAGAACCACTGCTAACCGGACAATATATCAGCGCGGAAGTGATTCAAGAAACAGCGGGACGGTTAGGTTGTGAGTTAAAGCAAGTTACCCGTCTTTTATTGGGGGAGTTTGGCGCTGAAACTGTTAACCTTTCTGAGATGCAAGTGATTGTGGAAACGGTGGCGAGTGGTTTTGGCCCGGGAGTATACACAGCTGTCTATAAAGGGGCTATAGTATTACTTCTGGAAAATCATATTAATGCCAAGTCTCTTGCTAAGACAGTCCAAGAACGGCTGAGCGCAGCTTTGAATGGAACTATAACTATCGGTATCAGTAGATTTCTGCGAGACTTGAGTGATATTCGTGCTGGTTATGATGAACTCCGGCGTAGTTTAGTCATTGTCCAACGTTTAGACAAGGCAGGAAGCGTAGTGGCTTTTGATGAATTAGGTGTTTACCGGGTTTTATTAAGTGTAGATCGTTCAATACTTGAAGAGATAACACAGCGGGTGTTTGGACCGTTGCTCAAAGAAGTGCAGAAAGTAGAGCTTTTATCGACTCTAACTAGTTACATCCGTTCCGGTGGAAGCCCGCAACAAGCGGCAGAAGAGTGTTTTATCCACCTGAATACGGTGAAGTACCGGTTGAAAAAAATCACTCAATTATTAAAAATTGATCTCAGTAACCCTGAGGAACGGTTTGAATTGGATTTTGCTCTGCGCGCGCTTGAGGTCTTGGAGCTATAAAATTCTAGTACCTAAACAATTATCAAATAGTTATTCACAATGATTATGTGCAAAATTTCACAAGCTTAATTCAGCATCAGTTGAGGAAATCCAGAATTCTTTCTTGAAAATAGAATCAAGTAGGAGCAAGCAGTCGATTTGTTCCGGAATAGGCGGGCGCCATTTGGTTCCCGTCTTTATTATTATCCATAAATTATACTTTGAAGATAAGAGATCTTGTACTTGCCGGTACCTGTCCGTATATGATTAAGGGTATTATGATTGCTATATGTCAGTAATTTCATAATTTTTAATGCTTTCATGGAAATTAAAATCTTCTGAAAAGGGGGGTCTTAATTAGTATAAAGCTAACTGTTGATATTGATATTGGCGGCAACCTTACCTATGAACTATTCATTTAAAGTTGTGACGCAATTTGAAATATTAGAAAATTCTGTAGAATGGAGGATTGTTTATGAATAAAGAGTTAAAGGGAAAAGTTTCGATAGTAACAGGTGCGGGAAAAGGCATTGGAAGGGCAATTTCATTAAATCTGGCTGAAAAAGGTTCTGCCATAGCATTAGTTGATATAAGTGAAGATGATGGCCAACAGGTATGTTCTGAAATTATTAGTAAAGGCGGTGAAGCAATATATTTACAATGTGATGTAAAGAATGAAAAAGATATTAAAGACATGGTGATTGACGTTCTGAATAAATACGGCAAAGTCGATAATCTTATAAATAACGCGGGTGTATTTACCCTTGCGAATCTGTGGGAAACACCTGCGGAAGTTTGGGATAATGTCCTGGCCATTAACTTGCGCGGGGCTTTTTTATGTACTAAACACATTGTTCCTTATATGATTAAACAAAATTCCGGAAGAATAATCAATCTATCTTCAGCCGTTGGAAAACAAGCTTTACCTATGACTTCAGCCTATGGGGCTTCAAAAGCGGGCATAATTGCAATGACTGTAGCATTAGCAAAAGAGGTTGCTCAATATGGAATAACGGTTAACGCTGTTTGCCCGGGACCTGTTGACACTACTTTATGGAATGAGACCAAAAAAGTGCTCTCTGGCATTTATCATATAGCAGAAAGGGATGTAGTCGACAAACTGTTTACTGACCAGCAATTAATTAAGGTTTCATTAACACCTGAGGACATAGCCGCCACTGTTTCCTGGTTGACCACAGACGAGACCAAAATGGTCACTGGTCAAGCTATTAGTATGGATGGCGGTTATGTTTTTCCAACATTTTAACTGATGCTGGAAGTGTATGAATATTTCTGATTACCTGACTGGTACTACCATTCCGGTAGACGGAGGCTGGCCGACGATTTAACTTGATGAATTTGAATATCCAAAATTATATTTTTCATTTTCCCCTCCTGTTGAAAGGAACACCGATTAATGATTACACCAATTGAATCGGTGTTCCTCTATTATATTCCACTTAATTACATTTATATTTGTACCTGAAGGACAAGCAATTATGTGCCTGGCGTTACTATTGGATGCAATCAAAAACCGTTATTATTTTCTGAACAGTTCAAATTATTTAGCAACAAGGTACCGGTCAAGTGCTTTATATCTTTCTTTTTAAAGGAGGTGAAATAGATAGAAGCTAGCTTGTTTAACGGAACCGGCTGTGAAGTTAATAGTGAATGTAAATGTGAAGGAGGTTGCTGTATGAAAAATGAAGATTCAAAGGCCAGAAGGTATTTCTTCCCCAGTATCGGTGTTGATACGGGCGGGACTTTTACCGACGTTGTAATCGTTGACGTAAACGGAAACGCAACTATTGGAAAATCCGCAACAACACCGAAAAAATTGGAAGACGGCGTTTACAACGCGTTGAAAGACGCCTGCGAAAAATCAAGATTTACGATTGAAGATGTTCTTCCCCGGGCGATGTCCTTTAAACAGGGGACAACCATCGGCACCAACATCATGATTAACCGTAACGGGGCAAAAACCGGTTTAATTACCACTAAAGGTTTTGAAGACACGCTCTACTTTCAAAGAGGAGGCGGCAGGGTTGCCGGATTGCAGGAAAGTGAAATCAGGCACCAGGCTGTTTGCCGGAAACCGGAGCCTCTCATTCCTAAATCGCTTATTTACGGTGTGTCGGAAAGAATCGACTGTTTTGGCAAAGCGGTGATACCTCTTAATGAGGAAGAAGTTGTTAACGCGGTCAAGGAACTGGCCGGCAAAGGTGTGGAAGCGATCGCCGTATGTCTTTTGTGGTCTTTCGCCAACCCCGCCCACGAGCAAAGAATAAAACAAATAGCTAAAGAAATAGCCCCGGACATATATGTCCAGATTTCCTCGGAAGTTGCCCCTGTCATCAAAGAGTACGGCCGGATGAATACTGTCGCCATTGATACGTATGTAGGCCCCCCGATGATCAAATGGTACGAGATCCTGGCTAATGACATTAAATCAAAAGGTCATGAGCATGAACTCTTGACCATGCAGGCGTGGGGCGGCGTTATGCCCTATAGTGAAATGAGTCCAATCGGAACGATCAACTCCGGTCCGGCCGGCGGTGTTCTGGCTACCAAGTTCCTTGCCGAAAATCTGGGCTTTAAAAACGTCGTGGCCACAGATGTGGGCGGCACCAGCTTTGAAGCGAGCGTTATCGCCGAGTGGCGGCCGGTTTTCCACCACGAGCCGCTGATTATGAGATACCGGGTTGAAACACCGATGGTAGAGATCAGGTCGATCGGCGCCGGCGGCGGGACAATCGCCTGGGCGGACGACAGCGGCCGGTTAAGAGTAGGCCCGGTCAGCGCGGGCGCGGATCCGGGTCCCGTTTGTTACCAGATCGGCGGGACGGAACCCACAGTGACTGACGCCGACCTGCTCTTAGGATACCTTAATGACGGTTACTTTTTAGGCGGTAAGATGAAGCTAGATAAAGCCGCGGCTCTGGAAGCATATAAAGAACTAGGTAAAAAAGTTGGTTTGGGTCCCATTGAGACGGCGGCAGGTGTTTTTGACATCCAAAACGCCCATATGTCTGACCTGTTAAGGGGCGTTGTTACCCAGAGAGGGCATGATCCCAAAGATTTCGTTGTCTTCTGCTTTGGCGGCGGCGGCCCGCTGCATGGTTCATCATATGGCAAGGAGCTTGGGTTCAAAAAGATTTACATGTTCCAGCAGTCTTCCGTTTTTTCGGCATACGGGATTGCTTTAACTGATATTGAGAGCTACGTTAATTACTTTGAGCACCATAAAATGCCCATTGATCCGGAAGTGCTTTCATCCATTTACAAGGATCTGGAAGATAAAGCTTACGCAAAGATGGCAAAAATGGGCTATGCCGCGGATATGGTAGAAATTAACCGGGAAATTTGCATGAAATTTGGCCGCCAGGTGCATATTGAAACGATTCCTGTTGATAGAAAAGATCATTATACGGTAAAAGACGTTGATAAGATTTACAATGATTTCCTGGAACATTACAAGAAGGTATACGGGGAAGGCGCTGGATTCGTTGAAGCTGGTGTGGAAGTGCTTTCCTATGTGGTCAGACCTTCCATTACTTCCATAAAACCAATGTTGCCGAAGCATGCTTTGGGGGCAAAGAGTGCCAAGGGAGCGATCAAGGGCAAAAGACCGGTTTATTTCAGTGAGTATGGCGATTTCAGGGAAACAAATATTTATGACTACGACAAGCTGACAGCAGGAAATGTTGTTGAGGGTGCGGGCGTTATTGAGACACCGACTACCACCATGCTGATCCTGCCGGGACAGGTTGCCACCGTGGATGAGTACCTGAACGTGGTTATCGATCAATAAACAATACTAAAAAGGAGGTCTAACAATATGGGGAAGCTAAGTCCAGTTGAATTCGAAATACTTTCACACCGGATATATTCAATTATGAATGAAGCCAGGCAGGGAGTCATGCGGGTTTCCGGTTCACCCGTTGTTTGCGAGGCCGGTGAGTGCCTGTACGCGGCTTATACGGCGGATGGATACACGTCGGTTACTGCTTGCGGGCTGATGCTGCATACGGTCGGTTCCCAGAACTTTATCCAAAGAATCATTGCGGAAGAAAAGGATTTTCCGGGAATCCATGATGGAGACATGTTTTATTTTAACGATCCCTCCGTGGGCGGGATTCACGCGGCGGACCAGGCTATTTTAATGCCGTTGTTTTACAAGGGAGAATTATATGGGTGGCTGGGTTCGCTGACCCACACTCCTGAGACCGGAGCGGTAGAGCCGGGCGGGATGCCTCCAAGTTCCCGCAGCCTTGTACATGAGGGCTTTCGCCTTCAGGGAATAAGATTTGCTCAGAACGGAAGGCTTATCCCCTCCGTTGTCAACACCGTCAAAAGATTTGTGCGCGACCCAGGTTACGTCATGCTTGATCAGCATGCCAAGGTTGCCGGGTTAAATATCGGCAAGGCCCGTATGACTGAAATGGTCGAAAGATATGGAATTGATACGGTAAAAGAAGTCCTTCAAGGTATGATCGACCAGTCGGAAGAATTAGCCAGGGCCAAGCTTAGAGAGTTGCAGGACGGGACATGGCGGATTGTGATGCACGGTGACCATGACGCTGCGGATTATACACACTGGAAAGTTGTAATCGCAGTAACCAAAAAAGGCGATGAACTGACTCTTGACTTTACCGGAACTTCGCCGCAAAATACCGGACCGATTAACTGTATGCTGCCGGGCTTGATTGGCAGTTGCTTTGTGGCTCTTGCCAGTCAGGTGTTCTATGAACCTATGTTGAATTATGGTCTGATGAAGCCGATAAAAATAATTGTGCCGGAAGGTTCCATGTTAAATGTCGGTTCACTTGCTCCCTGCTGTATGTGCCCGCCTTACCCGGGCTGCAGCGTTTCCACCGGTTTAACCGAATTATTCGGCAAAATGTTTTACACCAGAAGAAAATTCCACCAAGATATCAATTCCGGCTGGTCAACGAACATGGTCCTGCCTTTCTTCGGCGGTGTCAATCAATATGGTATTTCAACCGGAAGCATGTTTTTTGACTGCTTTGCCGGCGGCACGGGAGCCGGCATCGACCGTGACGGGGTAAATACAGGAGCCGCCGAGATGAACCTGGAGTCCAACGTGGCTGATGTTGAAACAAATGAAATGGTTAACCCGATGATGTATTTGTGGCGAAGGGAAGCGAAGGATTCCGGCGGCGACGGCATGTACAGGGGCGGCGCGGGGTTTTCTTTCTGCCAGGTCGCGCATAACACCCCGGCGATGGTTGTGGGGCATATCGGCCAGGGCAGTCAAGTGTCAACGACTCCTTCCATGTGCGGCGCTTACCCGGCTTGCAGCACGAAAACCATTACCGCCCGTAATGTAAATTCATTTGAGAGGTTTGCCAAGGGCGAGGTTCCTTATAGCCTTGAAGATATTTATAAGATGTTCCCCGACGCTGTGCAGGAAATGCCCCCGCAAAGTCCCAGCGCGCCGCACCCGGACGGCAGCATCTGGGCGGTCGACGGCGAGGTCGCCGGAGGCGGGATTGGTGATCCGCTCGAACGCGATCCAAAGCTGGTAAAAATTGATTTGGAAGACGGTTATATCTCTGAAAGGACGGCCTTTGAGGTATACAATGTTGTTTTGCATCCAAAGACCGGTGAAATAGATTATGAAGCCACCAAAGCAGCCCGCAATAAAGTGAGAGAAGAGCGCAAAGCCAGGGCTAAACTGTGGAGGGAGGAAAAATAATGCAAATACATCAATTTTTAGAGATTGATCAAAACAAGAAAATAAAATGTTTAAAGTGTGGCCATGTTCTGTGTGATGCCAGGGAAAACTATAAAGAATACGCGCCCAGGGCTGAAAAAGACCCGGCCAGCCTGCCCGGGATAAGGCCAACAATAGGGATGCACACTTATTATGAATACTATTGCCCCGGTTGCTATACGATGCTTGATGTCGAAGTTGCCGAAAAGGGCGATCCGCCGGTGTGGGACACCCAGATAGATATGGACAACTATGTGGAAGATACGACAGAAAAGATCCAAGAAAAACTTTAGTTTTTCAAAATAATTAAGGAGTTAGTTGAACATGGATAAATTAATTATTACAGTTTCGCTGACTGGCGGCTTCCATGGCAAGGAGTCAAACCCCAGCCTGCCGGAACAGCCGAAAGAAATTATTCAAGCGGCTTATGATTGTTATAACGCCGGGGCCGCGATTGCTCATATCCACGCCCGGGACCCGCAGGGGAAGCCGACCGGTGACCCCGAAATTTACCGGGAATTAAACGCGGGGATCAAGGCAAAATGCAACCTGGTAATACAAGACACGACGGGGGGCGCGCCGGGCATGTCGGTGGAAGAAAGAATGCGCTCCCTGGAAGCCAGGCCGGAAATGGCTTCGCTAAATATGGGCACGGCGGTAATAGATTGGAAGGGGCAAGAAAATGTTTTCAGCAATACCCTAAGTGACATTGAGTACGCCGCTAAAAAAATGCTCGATTACGGGATCAAGCCGGAGATGGAAGTATATAACCAAGCCATGTTGCACAATGTGGAGCACCTGATCAAGAAAAATCTGCTTACAAAACCATACTATATAAACTTTGTCATGGGAATGACGAACGTGTTGCAAGGCGCCGTGAAATATACTCCTAAAACCCTAATGTTTCTAATCGAGCAATTGCCGGCCGGTTCAATTTACAATGTAACAGGGATCGGCAGCAACCAGCTTCCCGCAACCACCCTCTCCTTATTATTAGGAGGTAACCTGCGGGTTGGCTTTGAGGACAACATTTTTTACAGCAAAGGTGTTTTGGCCAAGAGTAACGCGGAACTGGTGGAAAGGGCTGTCAGGCTGGCCAGGGAACTGCAGCGGGAGATTGCCACCCCTGATGAGGCAAGGGAAATGCTGGGTATGAAAGCGTAAGCATCTGTACAGGCACAATCAGTTTAATTCTTTATATTCCCCTCTATCCGTCACAGCTGGATAGAGGGGAAAACTTCAAAGAGGAGAGGGACGCAACATGAAAAAAGTGCTCTGGGAACCTACTGAAGAACGTAAAAAACAAGCTAACATGACCCGGTTTATTAGTTTTGTTAACAATAAATATGGTCTTGAAATTAATTCATATAAGCAATTATATAACTGGTCAATTTATAACCTTCCTGATTTCTGGGCATCAATGTGGGAATTCGGGGAGATCAAAGCTTCACGCGGGTATGATATGGTAGTTGATGATTCGACTAAACTTCCTGGCGCAAAGTGGTTTACTGGCGCAAAGCTAAATTTCGCCGAGAACCTACTAAGATATAGAGATGACCAGACAGCCTTTATATTTAAAGGAGAAAACCAGGTATTTGCAAGGATGACCTATGCCGAACTTTACGACAGTGTGGCGCGCCTGGCCAAGTCACTGCGCGGCATCGGAGTTGCCCCCGGGGAGCGGGTATCCGGGTATATGCCAAACCTAATGGAGACTGCTATTGCCATGCTGGCTACTACCAGCATCGGAGCCATATGGTGTTCCTGCGCTACTGATATCGGCCCCAAGGCGGCACTGGAGCGTCTTGGTCAGGTTGAGCCGAAAGTTTTGATCACCGCTAACGGATATTTTTATAAAGGAAAGAAATTTGATTCCTTATCCAATGTTTCGGAAATTGCCAGGGGGATTCCCACGTTAAAAAAAGTTGTTGTTGTATCATATACGGAATTTAAGCCTGATATAAGCCAGGTTCCTAACGGTGTGCACTATACGGATTTCCTTTCCAAGGAAAATAATCTTGAAATTCAATTTGCACAACTGCCGTTTGACCATCCTGTAGTTGTTATGTTTTCTTCCGGCACCACCGGCAAGCCCAAATGTATGGTGCAAGGGGCCGGTGGAATTCTGATCAATCATTTAAAGGAACTAATGCTGCATACTGATCTGAAACGCGAAGATAAGATTATGTATATAACAACGTGCAGCTGGATGATGTGGAACTGGTTGATCAGTTCTTTAGCGACAGGGGCGACAATTGTGTTATTTGACGGCAACCCGATGTATCCCGATTCCGGAGCCATGTGGAAATTAATCCAGGACGAAAAAATAACTGTTTTCGGCACAAGCGCGAGTTATCTGCATTTCTTGAAGAGCGAGGGACTTAAACCCGGAAAAGTTTATGACTTATCATCATTAAAAGAGATCTCCCAGACCGGATCAGCCCTTTCACCTGAGGGATTTGAATATGTTTACCGGGATATTAAAGCGGATTTGCATTTTAATTCTATCGCGGGCGGCACTGATATTAATGGTTGCTTTGCCATAGGCAACCCGCTTATTCCGGTGTACGCCGGCGAGCTGCAGGCGCCTGGTTTAGGAATGAAAGTGTTCGCCTATGATGATAAAGGTAATCCTATCTTTGATCAGCAGGGAGAACTGGTCTGTGAAGCTCATGTTCCCTCAATGCCACTTTATTTCTGGAACGACCCTGATAATGAAAAGTATAAAAATGCTTACTTTAACGTATATCCTGGCGTATGGCGGCATGGTGACTATGTCGTGGTGCACGGCGATACGGGCGGTATAACTTTCTACGGCCGTTCGGACGCCGTTCTAAAACCATCCGGAGTGCGCATTGGTACAGCTGAAATTTACAACCAGGTAGAAAAATTTGCAGAAATTGCAGATAGCCTGGCCATAGGGCAAAACTGGCAGGATGATCAAAGAATTATCCTATTTGTGAAACTAGCGGCAGGATTTAGTTTAACAGACGATTTAAAAAATAGGATCAAAAAAGCCCTGCGTGACGAGGCTTCTCCCCGTCATGTTCCTTCCCTGATAATTGAAGTGCCGGATATACCTTATACCATGAACATGAAAAAGGTGGAGAGCTCGGTTACGAATATTGTTAATGGTTTGTCGGTTACGAACAGGGACGCTCTGGCCAATCCGGAATCGCTTGAATATTATCAAACTATCCTTCCGGTATTACAAGGATAGTTTAAACATGCCAATCAACAGGCATGCAGAAGTAACTGCAATCTTAATTAGTAGTTGTTTTGACAGTTGAAAACCATGGTAAACAGAAGATTTAGCGGCAGCATATAAAAGGGAGGTGTTTTTAATTGCCAGTGCTAAATGCAAACGGTATGAAAATAGAAATTAATGACGACGGTTTTCTTTTAGATTACGCCTGCTGGGATGAGGAAGTTGCTAGGGTTATTAGCGTTGGTGAAGGCATCAAAATGCTTAATGAGGAACACTGGAAAATTATCTATTACCTGCGCAACTACTATAAGCGATACCAGTTAATACCGATGATTTCGAAGCTCTGTAATGAAACTGGCTGTTCTCTGAAGCGCATTTATGAATTGTTTCCATCGGGTCCGGCAGGGGGTGCCTGTAAAACTGCCGGCCTTCCAAAGCCAGTTGGTTGTGTGTAAAATTTTCTATTGCAAATGTAGATATAAACACTATATTACAAATAAATATTTACGCATTAGATAACTATATAGGCTCTCGGCATTAGATGGGAGGAATCATTAAATCTGGAATAAAGCAACTGGAAATTCTGGCATGCCAGGCTAAAAAGACTGTCCTTTTCACGACATTCCTAAAAATGGGCATGGCAAAGAAG
>Ga0067045_1030968_pt1 | contig 13541 bp, 12 predicted proteins | sample TerdegcTABiofilm_FD_59184 | JGI IMG/M metagenome (GOLD analysis project Ga0067045, IMG submission 59184) | Combined Assembly of (Gp0054472, Gp0054536) Wastewater bioreactor microbial communities from Singapore -Terephthalate degrading...
CAGCCAGTCCCGCCGCAGCCCCCGGCCACGCGCGGGCGCCGGCTGCACCTGCTGCGCCGGCGTGGCGGGACTGTCAGGCGAAGGCGGCAGGGTGGACAAGCGTGGTCAAGGATTGAACGGGTGCGGTTACTGGCGCTGCAGGCGCTCTCCGCTGCCCGATTGCATCATCTCGCCGCTGGCATCGACGATCCAGCTGCCGGTGCGGAACTGGCGTGCGGCCGAGAAATCGCTGCGCAGGCCGTTGGCGTCCTCGATCTGCAGCCGCAGGTAGTAGCTGCCTGCGGGCAGGTCCTCGGTGCTCCATTGCGGCTGGTCGGTCCAGAGGTCAACCAGCGGCGCGGTGAACTCCTGGTCGCGCGCCACCATCACGTGGTAGCGCTGGCCGGGCTCGCCACTCCAGCGGATCTGGCGGCTGCCCTCGGCGGGGCCGTCGCCCATCTGCAGCGCGCTGGCCGAGGGCTGGGGCGGCACGGCCGCCAGCTGCATGGCCTGGGCTGCGGCGAACGGGCCCTGGTCGGGCTTGCCGTCGGCCAGCGTGCGGATGCTGGCGGCGCGCCAAAGATAGCGGCCGGCCGGCAGCCGGGCCAGCGCGGCTGCGGGCAATGTGCAGTCGTTCAGGTCGCGCGCGTCGATGGCGGGTTCGGCAAAGCCGGCCTGGGCATCGGCAGAAACGACCTGGATGCGGTAGCGCACGGCGCCCACCACCTTGGTGCACTGCAGGCCGGCGCGGCCCAGGCCCACGGTGGCGTCGGCCTGCGGTGATTCGTACAGCGGCGGCACGGGATGGGCCTTGACGCGCAGGGCGCGCCGGCTGGCCGCACCCGGAATGCCCTGGGCGTCGATGCCGCGCAGGGACAGTACATAGTCGCCATCGTCCACGCCTGCCAGGCGCAGCGGTGAGGCCGTGGCCTGGAAGCTGGCGCTGCGCAGCACCTGGGTCATGTCCGCGTCGCGCGACAGCTGCAGCTGGTAACGCACGGCGCCGGGCAAGGCCGGCAGGGGCAGGCTGATCCAGTTGGCGTCTTCCGCCAAGGCGGGCCAGGCGGTGATGTCAGGCGCGCCCAGCATGGGGCGGGGTTGGCCGACGCGGCCGTCTGCCGCCACGGCCACGCCCTGGCCGGGGTGCAGCAGCGCATCGCCGGAAGGTGCGCCAGAGGCGTCCGAGCCCACGGCGACCGTGCCTTCGTCGACGGCGGCCGCTGTCCTGCCTGCCGCATCGGTCTGCACCAGGAAACGCGTGCCGCGCACGCTGGTCGATGCCGCAGGCGTGCGCACTTCGAAGCGGCGCTGGGCATTGCCCTGCTCGGGGGGGACCGAGGCCTCCACGCTGCCTTCTCGCAGGTCGATCACGGACTGCAGGCTGCCGGCCCGGCCCTTGCGGCGCATCTGGCGCAGCAGGACATCGGACTGCGACTGCACGCGCACCAAAGAGCCATCGGCCAGGCGCACGGCCACAAAGGCGTCCGGCGCAAGCTGCAGTCGATCGCCTTCCTGCAGCGTCTGTCCCCTGCGCAGGACCTGGCCTGCGTCTTCGGCCGAGCCGCTTTGCGTGTCGGCCAGATGGTCGAGCGCGCGTGTGCTGCGCGCATCGCCCTGCACGAATTCCACGGAGGCCACGGCGGCGCGCAGCAGGCGCACGGGAATCTCCAGCACGGAGCCGGGCCGCAGGCGATACGGGTTGGTCACGCCGTTGTGCTGCTGCAGCTGGGTCCACTGGCGTGCATCGCCCAGGTAGCGGCTGGCCAGCTGTTCCAGGGTGTCGCCTGTGGCCACGCGGTGGGCGAGCATGTCGCCGCCGCTGGCGGCGGGTTTGATCTGGGCCTGTGTGGCGGCAGCGCCCAGCAGGGCCAGGCTTGCCAGCAGGCAGGCCCGCGCGACGGGCCCGCGCAGGCTGGCGGCGAGCAAGAGTCTGTTCATGGTGTTTGAGGTGCCGCCTGCAATGCCTCGTCAGGCACGTCCAGGCGGTAGCCGTAGCCGTACACGGCGCTGATGGCGTAGGGCTGACCGGCGCGCAGGTTCAGCAGCGCGCGCAGGCGCGAGATATGTGTGTCCAGCGAGCGCGACTGCACTTCGGCGTTGTGGCCCCACACGGCTTCGCGCAGGTGTTCGCGCGACAGCAGGCGGCCCTGGTTCTGGAACAGCGTCAGGGCCAGCGTGTACTCGCGGTGCGTCACCTCGATGGGCTGGCCATTCATTTCCAGGCTGTTGGTGGTGGTGAGGAACCGGAAGGGGCCGAACTCCAGCACGCTTTGCGTATTCACCGGATAGGCGCGGCGCAGCAGGGCGGCCATGCGCGCGCGCAGCTCGCCGTGGCGCACGGGCTTGACCATGAAATCGTCTGCGCCGCAGGACAGGCCTTCGACGATGTCGGCCTCTTCGCTGCGGTGGGTGATGATGAGGATGGGCAGCTCGCGGCTCACATGTCCGCGCGTCCACCGCACCAGGTCCGTTCCTTCCATGTCCGGAAGGTGCCAGTCCACGATCAGAAGGTCGAAGCTCTCGCGGCGCAGTTCCAACTGCAGGGCCGAGCCCGTCTGGTAGGTGTGGCAGCTGTGGCCCGTCTCCAGCGCAACCTGACGCAGCATCTCCAGTTGCAGCGGATCATCGTCCAGAGCAGCGATACGCATCCCAATGTCCTTTCACGCAAGCGCCAGAATCCCGGGCGCAGGGCTTGCGGGCAAGACTGCCCGCAAATATGCGGTTTCTCAAGCGAAGCTTACCCTTACTCCGAAGCATCGCGCAGTTGCTGCAGGGCGGCCAGCACCAACTGCGCGTCGGCGGGCTGCAGCCGGGACTGCAGTGCGGACAGGGCCGCCTCGCCTTCCCTTTGAAGTTGGCCGATGGCCTGGCCGGCTTCCTTGGGGGCGTCGAAGCCCAGGCTTTGCAGCAGCAGCTGGCCGTCGGCAGCCACGAGCTTGAAGTAGAACTTGCCGTCGGCTTCGCGGTATTGCTTGAACTGGGGCAGGGCCTGCTTCGCGGCCTTGGCCTTGGCGGCCACGGGGGCCTGGGCCAGGCTGCGCAGGCCGACGGCCGAGCGCAGTTCTCGGATCAGGGGCAGGGTCTCGCGGCGGGCCTTGGTGGCGCCGGCCTGCAGGATGTCCTCCAGTTCGCCCGGATGGGCCACCAGGTGCTCGTAGCGTTCGCGCATGGGGGCCAGCTCGCGGTCGATGCGCTCGAACAGCTGCTGCTTGGCGTCGCCCCAGGCAATGCCTTCGGCGTACTGGCGGCGCAGCGCCTCGGTTTCTTCCTCGCTGGCAAAGCCCTGGTAGATCTGGAACAGGGCCGAGCCCTCGACTTCCTTGGGCTCGCCGGGCGTGCGCGAATCGGTGGTGATGCTGCCGATGAGCTTGCGCAGCTGCTCGCGCGTGGAGAACAGCGGGATGGTGTTGTTGTAGCTCTTGCTCATCTTGCGGCCGTCCAGGCCGGGCAGCGTGGCCACGTTGTCCTCGACCTGTGCCTCGGGCAGCGTGAAGAACTCGCCGCCATAGATGTGGTTGAAGCTGGAGGCCATGTCGCGCGCCATCTCGATGTGCTGGACCTGGTCGCGGCCCACGGGCACCTTGTGGGCGTTGAAGGCCAGGATGTCGGCAGCCATCAGCACGGGGTACATGAACAGGCCGGCAGTCACGCCGTCATCGGTCTCGGCGCCGTCCGCGTGGTTCTTGTCCACGGCCGCCTTGTAGGCGTGGGCGCGATTGAGCAGGCCCTTGCCGGTCACGCAGGTCAGCAGCCAGCACAGCTCGGGGATCTCGGGGATGTCGGACTGGCGGTAGAAGGTCACATGCTCGGGGTCCAGCCCCGCCGCCAGCCAGCTGGCCGCGATCTCGATGGTGGAGCGCTGCACGCGCGCCGGGTCCTGGCACTTGATCAGTGCGTGGTAGTCGGCCAGGAAGTAGAAGTTCTCCACCTCGCGCGAGCGGCTGGCCGCGATGGCCGGGCGCAGCATGCCGGCATAGTTGCCGAGGTGCGGGGTTCCGCTGGGAGTGATGCCGGTGAGGAAACGGATGGTGCTCATGACGGGAGACTGCGACAGGCAATAGAGAGAAAAGAAGGGAATCTGACGGGCAGGCTGGGCGGGTCTGCCGCGCGTTCAGCGCAGCAGCGCGATCAGCGGCGTCAACGCGAGATCGATCACGGCATAGCCGAGATCCATCAGCGGCCGCAGCCACAGGCTGCCGACCACGCCGGCGATGACCAGTCCCATGACGATGAAGAATCCCCAGGGTTCGATCCGCGCCACCCATTGCGCCTGGCGCCAGGGCAGCAGGCCGACGAGGATGCGCCCGCCGTCCAGCGGCGGCAGCGGGAAGAGGTTGAAGGCCCACATCACCAGATTGACCAGGATGCCGGCGCGGCACATTTCAATGAAGAAGCGCTCGCCCACTCCCGATCCGACCAGAACCACGAGCAGCACGCCCCACATCAGCGCCTGCACGAAATTGGAGGCCGGGCCCGCCAGGGCCACCCAGATCATGTCGCGCTTGGGGTTGCGCAACTGGTCGAAGCGCACGGGCACGGGCTTGGCGTAGCCGAACAGGAAGGCGCCCGAGGTGGCGAAATACAGCAGCAGCGGCATCAGGATGGTGCCGATGGGGTCGATGTGCTTGATGGGGTTGAGCGTGATGCGTCCCATCATGGCGGCCGTGTTGTCGCCGAAGTGGCGTGCGGCATAGCCGTGGGCAGCCTCGTGCACCGTGATCGCGAAGAGCACGGGCAGGGCATAGATGAGTACGGTCTGGATGAGGTTGGAGATGTCCACGGCGGGCATTGTCTCAGACGGCGGCCACCCTTGCCGCTGGGCACCGCCAGAGCCCGTGCGCAGCGCTGCGGCCGACCGGATATGGTGGTTTCCCGCGGATTGGCAACAGCCGCCTCTGTGTTGCAAAATGAAACAGCAATGCGATGGGCGAATCAACAGGTTTTTCACCAAGGCCCTCGGGCCATATGGACAAGAGGTGGCACGTGGGCGTACTGGGCTTGGGCAGGCTGCCGATAGGCTGGCGGCTGGTGATTGCGTTCGGCGGTATCAATCTGCTGGTGTTCACGATGATGGCGGTCACGGTGCTCTCGCTGGGGCAGGCCGAGCAGGCGCTGGCGGCCGGCGGGGCGACCACGGTGGCCGAGCAGGCGCTGGTGCACACGCGCTGGTGGGTGCTGGGCCTGGGGGCGGCCGTCTGCACACTGGCCCTGGTGGCCTGGTTCAGCCTGCGGCGCGGCATCGTGCAGCCGCTGGGCCAGGCCATCCTGATTGCCGAAACGGTGGCCGCCGGCGACCTGAGCCAGGAGTTTTCGACCGAGCTGCAGGGCGACTTCGGCCGCCTGCTGGGCGCGCTGGGCACCATGGAAGACACGCTGACCGAGCTGGTCGGCCGCATCAAGCAGTCCACGGATTCCATCGGCCTGTCGGCCGGTGAGATCGACGCCGGCAACACCGACCTGTCGCGCCGCACCGAGGCCCAGGTCTCGGCGCTGGCCCAGACGGCGGCCAGCATGGAGCAGCTCACGGCCACCGTGCGCCAGAACGCGGAGCGCGCGCATTCGGCCAGCGGCCTGGCCGTCGATGCATCGTCCACGGCCAGGCGCGGGGGGGCCGTGGTGGGCGAGGTGGTGCAGACCATGGAGGCCATCAGCGGCAGCTCGCGCAAGATCGTGGACATCATCCAGGTCATCGAAGGCATTGCCTTCCAGACCAATATCCTTGCGCTGAACGCGGCCGTGGAGGCGGCACGCGCGGGCGAACAGGGCCGGGGCTTCGCCGTGGTGGCCAGCGAGGTGCGCAGCCTGGCCGGCCGTTCGGCCGAGGCTGCCAAGCAGATCAAGGAACTGATCACCACCAGCGTGCGCCAGGTGGAAAGCGGCGCGGGCCTGGTCAACCAGGCGGGGGCCACCATGCAGGAGATTGTCGGCGCCGTGGGCCAGGTCTCGGGCCTGCTCGGCGAAATGTCGCAGGCCCTGCGCGAGCAAAGCGAAGGCATTGCCCAGGTCAACGCCGCCGTGGGCCACATGGACAGCGCCACCCAGGAGAACGCGGCCCTGGTGCATCAGGCCTCGCGTGCGGCCTCAGCGTTGAGCGAGCGCGCCCAGGAGCTGGAGCAGGCCGTGGGCGCCTTCAAGCTCGATGACGAGCCGCAGGATGCTGGCGCTGGCGTGCGGGTGCAGCCGCAGAAGCCGTCGATGGCTCCCGCCGCAGTCTTGTCCGCCGCTGTGACGAGGCCGTTGCAGAGCGCGCCGGCTGCTGCACCCCGGCCCCTGGAGTGGGCGCAGCACTGAACGCCTTTCAGGATCAAGCTGCAAAAACAGACGCCGGGCATGCCCGGCGTTGATGTTTGTGCGGGGGGTGGGGTGATTCAGGTCATTTCCAGGCCCAGGGCCTCCAGGCTGCCCCGGCCTTGCCGCACCACGGTGGGCGGATTGCCCAGGGCCATGGGCACCAGGTCGATCACCGTGGTCGGCTCCGAGGGGCAGGCACCTGCATCGACGATGGCATCGAGCTCGTGGGGAAAGCGCTCCAGGATGGCATCCGCGTCATGCAGGGCCTCGGTCTCTCCGGGCGGGATCAGCGTGGTGGCGATCAGCGGCTCGCCCAGCTGCTCCAGCAGCAGCTGCGTGCCCTTGCGGTCCGGCACGCGCAGGCCGATGGTCTTGCGCGAGGGGTGGCTCAGGCGCTTGGGCACTTCCTTGGAGGCTTCCAGGATGAAGGTGTAGGGGCCCGGCGTGGCCAGCTTCAACAGCCGGTACTGGCGGTTGTCCACGCGCGCATGGCTGGACAGCTCCGACAGGTCGCGGCACAGCAGCGTGAGGTGGTGCTTGTCGTTGATCTGGCGGATGCGGCGAAGCCGCTCCACCGCAGGGCGGTCGTCCAGATGGCAGACCAGTGCATAGCTGGAGTCCGTGGGAATGGCCAGGATGGCGCCCTGGCGCAGCATGTCGGCGGCCTGCTTGATGAGACGGGGCTGGGGATTGTCGGGGTGGGCTTCGAAGCGTAGGACCATGGTGTGCGTTGTTTGCGGGAAGGGCTCAGGCCGGCTGAATGCGCTCGCCCAGCAGTTCCCATACCGGCGTCAGCTGGCCCGGCAGGTAGGGCAGGTCGCCCAGGTCGGTATGCGACTCCTCGGGGCTGTGGAAGTCGCTGCCGCGCGAGGCGGCCAGGCCGAACTCGCGGGCCATGTCGGCATAGACAGCGTACTCGCTGGGGCGGTGGCTGCCGGTGACGACCTCCACGCCCTGGCCCCCATGGGCCTTGAATTCGGAAAACAGCGCGTACTCCTCGTTGGCCGTCAGCGCATAGCGGGCCGGGTGGGCGATCACCGCCACGCCGCCGGCCTGCGTGATCCAGCGCACGGCGTCGGCCAGGCGCGCCCAGGTATGGGGCACGTAGCCGGGATGGCCTTCGGTCAGGTAGTGGCGGAACACCTCGCCGGTGTCGCGGCAGCGGCCGGATTCCACGAGAAAGCGCGCGAAATGCGTGCGCGAGATCAGCGCGGGATTGCCGGCAAAGCGCAGCGCGCCTTCGTAGCTGCCTTCAATGCCGGCCAGCTCCAGCTGGTGGGCCATCTCGCGGGCGCGGGGACCGCGTCCGTCGCGCGTGGCATGCAGGCCTTCGACCAGGGCCGGGTCGTCTGCGTCAAAGCCCAGGCCCACGATGTGCACCGTGGTGCCTGCAAAGCTCACCGAGATCTCTGCGCCCGTCAGGTAGTCCAGGCCGCAGGCGCGCGCTGCGGCGGCTGCGCGGTGCTGGCCGCCGACCTCGTCGTGGTCGGTCAGCGCCCACAGCTGCACGCCGCGGGCTGCGGCACGTTCGGCCAGTTGTTCAGGCGTCAGCGTTCCATCCGAGACCACGGAGTGGCTGTGCAGATCGGCATTCAGATAGGACTTGGGCACCGGCCCATTGTAGGTGTCGGTCCTTTTCCGAGCCTGGCGCTGCGGCTGGGGACTTCCCTGAGTGCGGGTTTACCGCCCTCAATAGTGACAGCGGCATGACGATGATCAGCCAGGCGCCGTCAAGGGTGGACAAGAATGATTGCCCGGAGCGAAGGTCGGCGGGGCGCCATGGCCAGGCTCCGGCATTGTTAGAAAAAAGATCGGTTTTTCCATGAATCTGAATCAAATCACCGTCGCCCAGAAACTCTGGGCCTTGGTGCTGGGACTGCTGGTGAGCATGCTGGCGGTCAACGGCGGCATCCTGTTCTATCTGCACGGAGTCAACGAGAAGATCAACACCGACGTGATGACCGCGCAGCGCGGCGCCACGCTGGCGCGCGAGTGGCGGCATCTGACCCAGATGAGCGTGGAGCGCTCCATCGTCGCGGCCATGTCACCCGACGAGACGCTGGCCGCGCAGCAGCGCGCGCTGATGAGCAAGGGCATAGAACGCATCAACGTGCTGCAAAAGCAGGTGGGCGAGCTGCAGCTCGATGCCAAGGGCAAGCAGGCGCTGGAGGCCGTGGCGGCCGAGCGCCGGGAAACGCTCAAGGCCAACTCGGCGGCCCAGGATGCGCGCAAGGCCAGCGACTTCGCCTCCACCTTCGACATCGTGGAAAAGCAGCTGCGCCCGGCGGCCGAGCGCTACAACACGGCGCAGGAAGCCTTTGTGCAGCAGCAGGAGCGCCAAAGCGAGCTGGCGCGCGAGGAGGGTGTCGCCCACCGCACCCGGGCCTACTGGATCGGCGCCCTGGCCAGCGCGCTCATCGTGGCCCTGGGCCTGTTCATGGGCATGGCCATCATGCGTTCCATCACACGGCCGCTGGACCAGGCCGTGGCGCTGGCCGACGGCATTGCCGCAGGCGATCTCACGGGGTCGGTGCAAAGCAACCGGGGCGATGAGCTGGGCCATCTGCTGCAGGCGCTCAACGGCATGGCCCAGCGGCTGCGCGGCGTGGTGGGCGAGGTGCGTTCGGGCGTGGAGTCCGTGTCCACGGCTTCCAACCAGATCGCCAGCGGCAACCAGGACCTGTCCTCGCGTACCGAGCAGACGGCGGCGAATCTGGAGGAGACGGCGGCCAGCATGGAGGAGCTGACGGCCACCGTCACCCAGTCGGCCGATACGGCGCGCCAGGCCAACCAGCTGGCCGCCACGGCCGCGCAGGCGGCCGAGCAGGGTGGCGCCGTGGTGGCCCAGGTGGTCACCAGCATGCAGCAGATCACGGAAAGCAGCCGCAAGATCGCCGACATCATCGGCGTGATCGACGGCATTGCCTTCCAGACCAACATCCTGGCGCTCAACGCCGCCGTGGAAGCGGCCCGCGCAGGCGAGCAGGGCCGGGGCTTTGCCGTGGTGGCCGGCGAGGTGCGTTCGCTGGCGCAGCGCAGTGCCGAGGCCGCCAAGGAGATCAAGCTGCTGATCACCACCAGCGTGGACAACGTGCAGTCGGGCTCGCAGCAGGTGGAGCAGGCGGGGCGCTCCATGGAGGAAATCGTCTCCAGCGTGCGCCGCGTCAGCGACCTCATCGGCGAGATCACCGCCTCGTCCACCGAGCAGCGCGACGGCATTGGCCAGGTCAACCAGGCCGTGAGCCAGCTCGACCAGATGACGCAGCAGAATGCGGCCCTGGTCGAGGAATCCAGCGCGGCTGCGCTGGCCATGCAGGACCAGGCGCGGCGCCTGTCCGAGGTGGTGGCGGTGTTCAAGCTGGGGCAGGAAGGCAGTGCGCTGGCACCGGCCCGGGCGCAGGCGCCCGCCAGTTCAGCCGCCGTGGCGCGCCGACCGGCAGCAGCCCCTGCAGCGGCGGCACGTCCCGCGCCCGCGGCACGCCCGGCTGCCGCCGTGCGCAATGCACCGGCGCCCCAGATCCAGCCTCCTGTGGCCAAGGCGCCCGCCCGGGCACCTGCCAAGGCCGGCGCGGACGACGACTGGGAGACCTTCTAGCGGGAGGAGCGGGGATGCAGGCCGGCGCGTCCATGTGCGCCGGCCTGCAGGCCTTCGTCAGTTGCGCGGTTTGCCGTAGTCGGGCGAGCGCGGGCCCGGCAGCAGTCCGCGCTGCGCCATGGGCGACAGCAGGCGCTGGTTGGCGATGGAGGCGATCTGCACGCTGCGGTCGTTCATGGTGTCCAGGATCTGGTTGAGCAGTGCCGTCACCAGAATGCCGACCAGTCCGCCGCCCGAGCTTTGGCCTTCGGCACTGGAGGCCGTGGCGCTGCCGTCCCACAGCTGTGTGCCGGTACGCAGGTCCACCAGTTTGGCGTCCAGCGTGACCACCGAGGCGCTGCTGATCACCGCATAGCTGGTGCCGTAGTTGCGGATGTTCAGGTACAGGGCCGCATCGGCGCCAAAGATTTCACGGAGCTTGGCCACGGGCAGTTCCTGCGCATCGTCGGCGCTGACGATGCCGTTCTGGCGGAACATTTCCTCGGTGACCGCCACGGGCAGGACGTAGTAGCCAGCCTCGGCCAGCGGCAGCGTGATCTGCGACAGCACGCCGGCCGGCGCATTCACTTCCGGCGACTGGTTCAGCGCGGGCATGACCAGGATGGATGCAGGCTTGGATGCCCGCAGTGCCGAATAGTCATAGGGCGCAGTGGTGGCGCACCCGGTCATTGCGACGGTCATGGCCAGGGCCAGGGTCTTGATGTGTGTGCTCAGGCGCATCTCAATCCTTGCGGGCCGTGAAGGTTTGCAGCAGCGTGTCCATGAACTTGGCGGATTCGGGGAAATGCTGCTTTTCCTCTGCCAATTGCTGCACCGTCTTTTCGTTGTTGCCGGTCCGGGAATACAGCATGGCCATATGGGCGCGATAGCCGGGGGGCAAAGCCTTTCCCTCGGCCTGCACCTTCAGGCGGGTTTCTTCCAGCTTGAGCAATTGGTCCTCGGCGCCTGTGCTTCCGTCATCCTTGAGGTATTGATAGACCTGGGGCTGGTAATCGTTCCAGGCATACAGAGGCTGGCGCGGTGCGGCGCAGCCGGCCAACGAGGCGCAAACGGCCAGTGCAGCCAGGGTTGCGGCCGAATGGGGAATCTGCTTCATTGCGCGGGCTTCCATGCACCGCTGTCCATGCCGGCCGCCAGCTTGTCCACGGCTTCGCGGATGGCCAGATCCAGCACCTTGCCATTGAGTGTGGAGTCATAGCCGGCCGTGCTGCCGAATCCCACGATTTCCCGGTTCGACAGGCTGTATTCGCCTGCGCCCTGCACCGAATAGACGACTTCGGAGGTCTGCACCCGGACGATGTTCAGGCTGACCTTGGCATAGGCCACCTGCTCCTTGCCACGGCCGAGCACGCCGAAGAACTGGCGGTCCCCGACCACCTTGCGGCCGAACTCGCTCACGTCGCCGGTCACGACGTAGGTGGCGCCCTTGATCGCCTGCTCCTGCCGGTTGAAGCCCGCTTCCTGGCGGGTCTCGGACATGTTGTCGCGGTCCAGCACGCTGAATCGGCCGCTTTGCTGCAGGTGGGTTACCAAGATGGTTCTGGCCTGGCCACCGAGGCGGTCGACTCCGTCCGAGAAAATGCCGCGCTGGAAGCTGGAGCGGTTGTCGAACTTGCCCACGGAAATGGGGCTGCGCGGGCCTTGATAGGCGCTGTATGCAGAAGCGGGTTTGGCCGTTTCAAGCGTGCGCGATTGCTCGGTGGTGGCGCAGCCGGAAAGGCCGGCGGCCAGGGTGATGGCAATGGCCGTGCAAGGCCACAGGCGAGAAGTCATGAGTTTTTCCCCGGTTTTCTTGGAATGAATTTGCAATAAATTGTTGCAAAAAACCGGGGATATTAACCGAGCGGCGCCGTGAAGGGCCGGTGGGATCTCTAGGAAATGTCCGAATGAACGCCCTCGATCAGGAATTGCACCTTGCGCTCTCCGCGCCATTCATTGATGTCCATGCGAAATGCAATGCAGGCCGATGACGGCAGCGGGTCGGTATGGCCGAACCAGATGCCGTCCACGGTTTCGCCCTGATGGCGCAATTGCAGTTTCAGGTGCTTTTCCCCGACCAGGCGCTGTGACAGCACTTCCAGCTGTTCGCTGAAGGTGGGCGGGGCAAAGCCCTGGCCCCAGACCGCGAGATTGAGCTGCTCGACCATTTCCGGCTTGCGGAAATCAGGGTCCAGAGGCCCGTCGGTTTCTATGCGCCGCGTCAGCGTGGCCGCGTCCAGCCATTCCTGGGCCACCTGGGCCAGGGCCTTCTCGAACACGGCGAATCCGGCTTCGGCAATGGTGCAGCCGGCCGCCATGGCGTGGCCGCCGAAGCGCAGCAGCAGGCCAGGGTGGCGCTTGGATACCAGGTCCAGCGCGTCGCGCAGGTGAAAGCCGGGAATGGAGCGGCCCGAGCCCTTGAGTTCATGCTCGTGCCCCGGCGCGCCGCTGGCTGCGAAGACGAAGCTGGGCCGGTGCATGCGGTCCTTGATGCGCGAGGCCACGATGCCGACCACGCCTTCGTGGAAATCGGGGTCGAACACGCTGATGGCCGCCGGCGGCGTCATGCCGTCCGTGCACAGGCCCTCGGCCATGAGCAGGGCCTGCTCGCGCATGCCGCCTTCCAGCTCGCGGCGCTCGCGGTTGATGGCGTCCAGCATCTGGGCCAGGTTGGCTGCGCGGCCTGCGTCGTCCGTGGTCAGACACTCGATGCCGATGGTCATGTCGGACAGCCGGCCGGCCGCATTGATGCGCGGACCCAGTGCGAAGCCGAAGTCGAAGGTGGTGGCCGCAAAGGCCTTGCGGCCGGCCGCGTCGAACAAGGCCTGCAGGCCCGGCTGCATCTGGCCTCGGCGTATCTGCTTGAGGCCCAGGGCGACCAGGCGGCGGTTGTTGGCGTCCAGCTTCACCACGTCGGCCACGGTGCCCAGGGCGACCAGGGGCAGCAAGGCCTCCAGACGGGGCTGGCTGGTCTTGTCGAAGCGGCCGCGCGCGCGCAGTTCGGCTCGCAGGGCCAGCAGCACGTAGAACATCACGCCGACACCGGCCATGGACTTGCTCTCGAAGCTGCAGCCGGGCTGGTTGGGGTTGACGATGGCGTCGGCCAGCGGCAGGTGGTTGCCGGGCAGGTGGTGGTCGGTGACGACCACCTGCAGGCCCAGGGACTTGGCCTCGGCCACGCCTTCGACGCTGGCAATGCCGTTGTCCACGGTGACCATCACGTCGGCGCCGGTTTCCTTGACACGGCGCGCGATGGGGGGCGTCAGGCCGTAGCCGTCCACCACGCGGTCGGGCACCAGGTAGCCGACCTCGGTCGCGCCCAGCATGCGCAGGCCGCGCCAGCCCACGGCGCAGGCGGTGGCGCCGTCGCAGTCGTAGTCGGCCACGATGCACAGGCGCAGGCCGCGTTCTATGGCATCGGCCAGCAGCCGCACGGCGGCGTCCATGCCCATCAGGCCCGAGGGGGCCAGCAGGCGCGCGGGTGTGTCGTCCAGTTCGTCGGCGGAGCACACGCCGCGTGCGGCGTAGAGCTGGGCCAGCAGCGGGTGGACACCGGCCTGGCGCAGTGCCCAGGCCTGCTGCGCAGGGATCTCGCGGGGAATGATTTTCATGGGCAGTGTGTCAGAGCATGCGGCCCAGATCGGGCAGGGCGCGGGGGCCGAAAAGGCCCGCCAGCCTGTCCAGCCAGCGCGGCGGG
>Ga0067045_1030969_pt1 | contig 13540 bp, 11 predicted proteins | sample TerdegcTABiofilm_FD_59184 | JGI IMG/M metagenome (GOLD analysis project Ga0067045, IMG submission 59184) | Combined Assembly of (Gp0054472, Gp0054536) Wastewater bioreactor microbial communities from Singapore -Terephthalate degrading...
CACGCTGCTGTAATTCTCCAGTCCAAAGGCAGCCCCTATGGCTGCCAGCGTCTGACCGGACAGCCGCCTGGCAAGATAGATGGCCACATTTCGCGCGTCATTGCTCATTCCTCTCCCACTCGAAAGGAGCCCCTTGCGATCCACGCCAAAGCTCGCGCATACGGCAGATTGCATGTCCTCCAATCCCGGAGCAAGGGAGCGCGAAGCTGGAATCTCTCGATGCGATCGCAGGCTTTGAAAGCCGGCCTTCATCCGCCCCACAAACTCCTTTGATCCCAGGAAAGACGGGACATTTCTTTCGGATAGAGCTGCCGTGAGCTCGTCCGATTCGTCCTGTGCCACGAACGTTCGGTAAGCCTTGGCCGAATCCTCTCCGGTCGGGCAGAGCATGGACAGGGCCAGCTCACTGGAAAGCCAAGCCCATCTGGCTGCACGGGACAAATAAGCCCTGTGGCTGCTCCAGGGGTAGTGGTCCAGTCGAGTCACCAGCCCGCCTCGCAACGGATTTAGAACTGAACTCTAGGACTCTTCCATTGGTGGAACCCGCCGATCACTGTGGCACCTTGCTCTCGCAGGGATGGTGCTCAGTCATATGCCGCAAGAATTGCGTCTCCCGGACAGCGGACAGAGCAAAAGAGCGCCACTTTCCCGAAATCCGGGATGTCGGGAATACCGACAGCAAAAAGCTCGGGCGGGTTTGGCGTCTCAGGCGCTTCGGCAACAAGGCTACGCAACCTTGCTGATGGGAGCCAAGAGCAAGTACGTGCGCCTTCAGGATATTCTCCAGAAGCAGACTTGGTTATACGGCAGGCATCGTTCGAGCGTGGGTGATGTCCTGCCGCGAAACTGGGCGCACCTGATCGGCTTCCAGGGTTACAACAGCCGCAGTGTGTCCGTCCAGCGAGGTAAACTCCACTTCGTACGCCTCACCGTCGGCGTACACATGCACAACAGCGCCTACATCGCCGGGTTGAAGTCCTTCGCTCGGGACCGGAGTCTTCAACACTACTCGTTCATGTTCCCGAATCTCCATGAGTTCATCCTTCTTTGGGATATGCGGTGACTAGCCGTGGCCTGTCTCGCCCCGGCTCCCTTATCCATACGGTCCTCACCAGTACGGTCTTGTTCTTGGGCGTACGCAATGTCCCATCAACAATGTACTTACTTCCATGAGAAGATTCAACCACCTGAGTAACTATGCCTTCCGCGGCAACGCGGAGCAGCGCGTGGGCCAACGCCTGCCACTCTTCCAGTCGGAAGCCCAATGAAAAGAAGAAAACGGCTTTGCCCGCGCCTTCAGGATGCCGGGGATTCATCAGGTAATTGACAACCTTGTCTCTCTCTACCAGCCCTCTTTCCGCATCGGGCAATCTCATGCTTCGTCTTCCCCCGTATCGTTGCCCATACGGTATTTGATATCGTAGTCTATGATGAAGTCCAACTCCTCGTCCGTGGAAATCTGGTGGATATCTGGGGATATCTAGGGCCATACACCTTGTTTCTTGTAAGGTTGCCGCGTGCGGGGTCTTCCGGGTTTTCCTTTGCTGAGGTCTCGACGGGCGATGGTCTCCACCCTTGCCACAAACGCTGCATCTCCGGCCGGGCGCCCCGTCCGAATCCGTTTTCGGAGCGAGCTCAACAGGCCTTCGTCAGAGGAGAGCAGCGATCGCTCCCAATCCTGGACAAGTCCCAATAGGGTTCGATCCGTGACGAGCGGGTCGTGCTCGGTAATCCCATGTGAACTCGCGCACTTGACCAGGGATAGTCCCATGGTACGTTTGCCATACCGGCCCGTATCGGATTCTGTTCCACATAACGTGCTGCCGCCAAGAGGTGACCCTCGTCCAGAGCACTCGAGCTGAACCGCCCCTGGAACACGTAACCGTGCCCCCCCTGCAGCGAAGTCCTTCATCCGTGTGTATCGCCAGTGAGCCCGGCCAAGGCACTTTCCCGGGGAGTCCTCTCAGTGCGGCACCGCTACAAAGTGGACATGGGTGGTCATGGGACACCAAACAAGTGCCGAAACCCCGTGCCGGGCGATTTCTTCTCCCAGCAGTCCAAGATACTCACGACGGTCCGATTCTTCCAGAAACACGTTCATGGCCGAACACCACGCTTCGTGACGCGACGCGGATGTCCGGGGACCACTATGAGCGACACACGAGGCATCATCTCATGTGGCGAGGCGATCTCATGAATGCGAACAGGAACATGATGTATGTCACCCGAAATCTATGTCACCAGAAATCTGAAATCATCTACCGAGCCTCAGCCTCGGAACACGGGGCGTACAGACAGCATTTGAGGCAGGTTGGCCGGCCGGTACACCTTGTCGCGCATTTGCTCGTCAAAATAATCGCGAAGCTCCTCCACGGACATTTTCTCTTCGCTGCCCCGGTCCCGGAACCGCACGGGAAGCATATCGCTCTCGAGCTCCCTGTCACCGACCACGATAATCAGGGGAACCCATTCCATCTCAGCATCGCGGATACGCTTGCCGAGGGTCTCGTTCCGGTCGTCGATGTCTACCCTTCCTTTGAGCCGGCCAGCGATCTCTTTGCATGGCTCGATGTGCCTCTCTTTGACCGGAATCAGACGGGTCTGGGTGGGGGCTAGCCAGAACGGGTACCCTCCTTTCTTCCCCTCCTTCATCCTCATAGCCTGCTTCTCAAGAAGGGCGTACACTGTCCTGTCTATGGAGCCGGACACGGATGCGTGGAGCATCAGTGGCACGGCTGAGCTTCCATCAGGCGTCACATAGGTTATCCCGAAAGTCTCTGGGTTCTCGACATCGATTTGCACCGTTGACAGGGCACTCGACTTGTCCTGGGTATCGTTGAAGTTCACCTCGAACTTGGTCACAAAGTAGAAGTAGCGCTTGTCCCAGATCTCCAGGAGCACAGGCTGCCCTGCCATCCGGGCGATTTGGTCGATATAGTCCTGGTTCGCTTCGTAGAAGTCGCGCACCACGCGGATGGCGATCCCGTAGTCGCTGCTGTCGAACCCGAGGTTGTTCAGCCATTGGAAGCACAAATCCACTTGCTTGAGCATCTCTTCCTTGGCATGGGGAACATCCGAGCACATGGTGTGCATGTCGGGCATAGTAAACGTACGGAGACGCCGCAAGCCTGCAATTTCCCCGGACTGCTCGCGCCTGAAGCTGTGATGGGTGAGCTCATACATGCGTAAGGGCAGATTCTTGTAGCTTATGTTCATGTCATGCTCGATCAGGAATTGCCCGAAACAAGCCGCAAATCTCAGGAAGAACTCATCACGCTCCGATCGAACCACGTACTGCTTTGCGGGAAATTTGTCCAGATACTTTGCAAGAGCAGGATGCTGAAAACTGTACATCACGGGAGTCTCTACCTGCATGGCGCCGTATCGGTTCATCGTCAGGTTTGCCTGCTCCTCCAGGATGCTCTTCAGCAGGTACCCCTTGGGATACCAGCGAAAATTCCCCTGATCCGATCCCGGCTCATAGTCGACCAGCTCCTGCTCCCGCATAATCTTGATGTGGGGCGGAGCTTCTTCCGAGACCCGCGAACCGCTGAATTCATAGTTTCGGAATTTCTCGAGAGACGGGTACGCCGTGAAGTCGAAGCTTTCCGCGGGATGTCGGACACCATCAGGAGTCACCACCAACCATTCCGACTTGATTTCGGCTTCCGCCTTGAGCGCAGCGCTCTCGGCCACACCTCCAGCGGCTCCGGCCGTGATGGTACGGGCCATCTCAGAAAGCGGATGCCCCTTTACCTTGATCTCGAATTCCTTGTAGACCCCGAAAGGTGCCCGATGGACCTCAAATCCAGCCATAGAGTCGATTTGGCTCGCAAGGGCCTTGACGACTTTGTCGGCTGCCCGAGGGGCCTCCAGAGAGGACGAGAGATGAGCGTACGGATAGATGAAGACCCGTTTGGTGTTGATCTTTTCACAATGTGTCACTATCTCGTTGACAGCGTTTTCCACAAGCGCTGCAGCGGCGCTGTCGCCCTTTTCCACGGCAATCATACACACGAGAACTTCGCTTGCATGGCCGCGGTTCATCTCTTCCGGTATTGGGTCGAGCAGTTTGGTTATCGAAGTCTCACCGGTAACTCTATAGGAAAAATGGTCTGCATGAAGCAGCAAAACTCTCATTACATCCTCGTTTCGTCCTTGAAATCCCCTGTGAGCCTGTGGCGCCTCAAACCTTGGACTGTAGAATATTCCTGCCAAATATTCAAGCATATTTGCTGGAATACGCGGGGACTCGGGGTCTTCGTGTCTTGCGCAGCGTTCGAGCTGCGGCGCTTTATGGTGAACAATGTTCTTGACACAAAACATAGTTCCGATACAATGATCCTAGACCTCTCTCCTATCTCCCTCATCGGAGGTTCAAACCATGACTCTGCCTGATCGTAACAACCCCTATTCCTTCGATCCATTCCTGGAGAAGGCGCGATCCTTCGACTTCTACCGAGATGACCCCTTTTTCCAGAGACTTGTCAAACACTTCACCGGGGAACAGTGGCCCGAGCTCCATCAACGACTCCTTGCCTTTTCTTCAAAAGCCTCCACCAGATGGCGGGATCTTGCCGACCAGATAGCCCGGTTGGAGGTCCGGCCTCTCCTCGTACAGTACGATGGTCACAACCACAGGGTCGATCGAATCGTTCGGCCCATGGAAGCGCTCGAGCTGGAAAAGGAGGTCCTGCAGGAGAAACTCTTCTCTGCTGCCATGCCTCCCTGGGAAAATCTTGCCAAGAGATACCTGCTGCATCAAATCGGCGAAGCGTGCGTCGGGTGCCCCCTGGCATGCACCGAGGGTCTCATTGCGCTCGCAGAGGAATTCGTTGGGACAAACCCGCCGGAGGTGAACCGAATCGTCGAGCACTGTAAGGAGGGCCTGGACGGTGACTTCGGAATCGGTGCTCAATTCATGACCGAAATACAAGGAGGGTCGGACATCCCGTCCAACGTGCTCGAGGCAGAACCACAGGGGGACCACTACAGGATCTATGGCACCAAGTTCTTCTGTTCCGCCATGCATGCCGACTACAGCGTGATCACGGCCAAGGTTACGGGGAGCGAGGAAGTGGGCACGTTCATCGTTCCATCGTGGCTGCCGGGAAACAAAGCTCTGGAAAAGCGGAACGGCTATCGGATCAATCGCCTCAAATGGAAGCTCGGGACCGCTGAGCTCCCCACAGCGGAAGTGGAATATGACGGCGCACTCGCGTATGCCGTCGGTCCAACGGATAGGGGAGTTGCAAATGCGGTGGGGATAGTGCTCACCCTTTCTCGAGTCTCCGTAGCCATATCAAGTGCATCTGCGATGACGAGAGCAGCGAGGGAAGCCCTCCTGTACAGTCAGTTCAGGGACGTGTTCGGCCGGAAAATTTACCAGTGGTCGCTCGCTGCCAAGCAATTACAGGACCTGGTCGAAGCCGCTCAGCGGACCGCTGCAGGCCTGTTCAAGGTGTACGATCTCCACATCCGTCTCGGTCGCAGGCTGCAAGCGGGGCTCGATTCGTCGGAACCCATGGAGGTTCGTCGCCGTCGCTTCGACTTGCGAGAGCTCATTATCCTGCAGAAGATGTGCACCGCGTTGGAGACCGTGGATGTGCTCCGCAAAGCGATCTCGATCTTCGGCGGACACGGAGTGATCGAGGACTTCTCTTCACTGCCTCGGCTGTTTCGCGACGCCATGGTGAACGAGCTGTGGGAAGGGCCAAGAAATGTCTTGCTTATGCAGGTATTTCGCGACCTTCAGCGGGTTTCGTCCTGGTACTCTCCGGAGGAGTTCACTAGGAGCATCTTGAGCGGAGCTCCGGACGACACCGTATCCGCACTGGGGGCTGAGTTGAAAGAGTTTCTCTCAAAACCGCCGTTCCAGGATCCCGACCCGGCTTCCATGAGGAGAGCAGAGGCGTGGGACATGTTTTGCGACACATTGTTCAAGACCTACCAGACGGTCGCTCTCAACGAGGTGGGCAAGGCCCCCATTATCCCCGAGACCAAGACGGAGTAACCATCTGATTCAGGGGATCGAGAGACGCCATTTCGACGCATGGAGGAGAAGGAAATGGGATTCACTATTGGCGACATGGTTCGACATCGCGCGCGGTTTTCACCTTCACGGGAAGGCTTCGTGGGTCAGAATTACCGCTACACCTTCCAGGAGGTGAACAACCGTGCTAATCAATGGGCGGCCTACCTCACGGCTCAAAACGTGAAAGCCGGTGACCGTGTGGCCGTCTTGTGCAAGAACGAGGAGCACATAGGGACAGTTCTTTTCGGATCCGGCAAGATCGGAGTCATCACGGTCCTTCTGAACTGGAGGCTTCAGGGAGCTGAGCTGAGCTACATTCTCTCGGACTGCGGGGCCACCATGCTGGTTTACGATGCAGAATTCGCTCAGACAGTGGAGGAGCTGAAACCGCACATCCCGACACGTTCCTACGTGTGCGTAGGTGGGAGCGAGGCCGGCGTGGATTTTCATGAAGCTCTAGCCGGAAGCTCGGCCGACGAGCCGGCGTATCAAGGAACCGGTGACGATGCAGCGGTGATCATGTACACCTCCGGGACCACCGGGCGGCCAAAAGGCGCAGTCCTGAGCCACAACAATCTCCTTGCATCTTCAATGGCTATCTCGCACTCCATCGTATGGAACCGGGACCATCGCTTCCTGCTCATGGCGCCATTGTTTCATATTGGGGGCCTCGCTCCGCTTATCACCAACGTCCACACGGGCGCCATGACCTATTTCCTGCCGAACTTTGACCCTGGGGTGGTTTGGAAAATCATTGCACAAGAGAAGATAACCACCATGATGTCCGTTCCGCTCATGCTTCAGGCGATGCTCATGGTGGCCAAAGCAATGCCTGTTGACCCATCCAGCCTCGTCACGATTACCTGCGGTGCTTCCGCAGTTCCTGAAACGCTTATCCGGACTTACCTGGAAATGGGGGTAAAGGTCCAGCAGGTCTACGGCATTACGGAATACTCGGGCGCTGTAACGTTTTGGACGCACGATATGCCTCTGGAAACCTGCAACTCCCAAGGAAAATCCGTGTTCCACGGAGAGCTCAAGGTGGTTGACCCTGCCACTGGCATAGAATTACCGACAGGGAACGTGGGCGAGATCGTATGCACTGGGCCCATGACCTTCACGGGCTACTGGAACAATCCGGAGGCAACTGAAGCCGCTCTCGTTGACGGATGGTACCGTACGGGAGATCTTGGGAAAAAGGATGAGGAAGGATTCGTGTACGTGGTGGATCGGCTCAAAGATATGATCATCAGCGGAGGAGAGAATATCTACCCAGCCGAGTTGGAGACTGTTATCCTTTCACACGAGGCCGTTGCGGAAGTAGCGGTCGTGGGGCGACCGGACCCGAAATGGGGCGAAATACCCCGGGCCTACGTGGTCAAGAAGCCCGACAAGGAAGTCGTGGCGGAAGAGATCGTTCAGCTTTGCCGTGAGCGGCTTGCCTCATACAAGTGTGTCAAGGAAGTTCGTTTCGTTGACGCTTTGCCAAAGAATCCGGTTGGGAAGGTGCTCAAGACGGTTTTGAGAGCTCAGGAAGGGTGACAGGCATTTGCCAGAACTAATAGGCCTCCGCCACCACGGGGACCGCTGTGGGAGCTCTCCGTAGCGCCAGCGCCGCGATTCTCTTCTTGAACTGGCCTTGAGGTGCGGGCGGGTTTGAAGCCCGCCCTGCCGCGCAGGAAAGCGGCAACGACCGCCGGCGGCACGCCTCTGTCAGAGCTTCAGACTGCCCCCTTTTCAAAGATGGTTGCGACCAGTGATGCTAACCGATGAACGTGGCGCCTAGTCTCTTCCGTCGTACGGCCTGGATAATTCCTGAAGGTAATCAGAATCCCGTTGAGCGCTGCAAAGAACGCGTGGGAAACCAATCTCACATTGCCTTTTACACCTGCCTGCACAAAGATCTGGTCGAACACGTCCAGGAGCCGTCTTTCCATTTCGTTGAATCTGGCAACCGCCGACTCCTTGATAGTCCCATGGATCATGAAATGGGTCATCATCTCAAAAAATGAGCCGTGTTCAAGCAGGTACTGGACGAAGTCCCTTGCGGTCTCTTCTGCAGTGCGATCCGAGGCCTTCCTCAGAATGCTCTGCAACCGTCCTTCCATTTCCTGGCACTGGCGAGCGAATGCCTCCACAAAAAGGTCGTCACGGTCCGCGAAGTACCGGTAGATCGATGCAGGTGAAATCCCTGCCTGTCGAGCGATGTCACGCATTCCGACCTCTTTGAACGACTTGTGTCCAAAGAGGCTGATGGCAGCATCCATAATGAGGTTCTTTCTCACCTCACGTTCATGTTCTCGGAGATTCTTTAGGGTGGAGCTCGACTTCCTCATTCGGCACCGCACACGTCGAATCTGACCTGTCGGTCGTGGTCCCACCTTTAGGAGGGCCAGCTCCACGCTATCATGCGACACGAATGATTTCAATTCGCCCAGGGGGTCAGGCTTGTTTCTTGAGGAATCGAAGATGACGATAGTCTGTGAATAGGCCACTGGCATGCTCCAGACCGAGCAGGCGAGGTTAAGAGGCGACAGAAAGATCAAGAGAATAGGCCTGACCCCACCCTTCTCCTTTTCCTTGAGAAGAGCCACGTGACAACAAGCACAGCGCACCACACCGCCAAAGCAAGAGCGCATCCGTTCACAGCCTCTTTGAGCCCCATGAGCACCAAGTCCATCTGGAAACAGCTCCTTTCTTGCGAGCGTCCGTCGCTCCCGTGCAGAAGATTCCATCTCCTACACGGGGGTCCGCTCGCGCGACGGACGCCTTCCCTCCATCTTGATGACCCGGGCAGGAAGGAGGGAATTTTTCTGTGATGGCCTGCGAGAGGGGAAGCATAAAGCGTGCCAGGACAGCGCGTAAGGATGTTTCCTAATACAATGTGTTATTCCAATACGATAGATTTTGGAGACGCTTCGAGATCACGGCTGCCGGCAACGACGAAGGAACGATACGTGTCAAAATCCCGTTGTATGAAACTTGCATCAGTTAAATCAGAGGGTTATTTTTAGCTTTCTGCGTGAAAATCACTCGTGGTCCTCCACTACCGTGTCATCTTGACTCGCCCGCATTCTCCGGAGCGATGACTGCCACACATATTCAATGCGTGGCACTCATCGCAGTTGAAAACCAATGAGCCTTCGGTTGACATGGATTCATAACAGAGGTCGAGATTTCCCATGGGTGCCTGTGGAGCTCCTAGCTCATGGCCAACACGATAGTGGAACGCGGCCGTTGCTTACACGCTGTCGCTTGCGACTCGGTTTGCGAATCAGGTTCCGACCTGTTCTTGATTCGCTTCATCATAGATTCACAGGCAGCCCCCAGCACGCTGAGATCCTCCGCTGCGGGTATGGCATTCGGGCGGGACGTCACCGCCCGCCCCTACTCATCTTCTTTATCTTGCTTATCTTCTTTTGGCCCGGATTCTTCTTCCGCGGCAGCATGGGACTTGATCTGTTCGGCGTATTGAACCACCTCCTTCAGAAGGGGCTCTATGACGAGGGTCCACTCGGGATGCTCCCTCAAGTTGAGCGAGCCTGTCTCCAGCACCTTGGCTATGACAAACAATTTCGTTCGAACATCGTACAATTCTTTATGCACTTTCTCCACGGTCCATTTCTTTTCCGACATTTCAGCCTCCATCCGGGAAACTCTCCGACAAGAACCTTTCCCATGAACCCGACGCCTTGTCCGCCGTTGCTCATGGTCAATACATTCAGTATCACCGAACGACAGGTCAGGGCAACTCCCTTCCTTCGTCAGACGATTCGTGGTGACATGCTTGTAAATCAGGGCTGCAAATGGTACCTTTGGTTCAGCGGGACGCCCATGGGAAAACCCGAGCAGGGGGGCGAATCGTTTGTATACGGTGCACGTGTGGCGCCAGCGATGTCGAAGGCGGCCGCCTGCCTCTCGTCAAGCAGGTCTTGTCGTCATGCCGGCGCGTGCTTGTGCAGGGGTTTAGGCGGCGTCGCGAAAGCGGGAAGCAAGAATCCAGGCTTTTCAAGGCGAGAGGGGTTGTGCCGATGGGGATCTTGGACTTTGTCAGAAGCGAGCTGATCGATGTCATCGAGTGGATCGACGACAGTGGCGACACGCTGGTGTGGCGCTTTCCGGACCAGGACCACGCGATAAAGAACGGGGCGAAGCTGACGGTGCGAGAGAGTCAAGCGGCGGTTTTCGTCAATGAAGGAACTGTCGGAGACGTTTTCATGCCCGGTCTGTATACCCTCACCACTCAGAACCTTCCCATTCTGACCACTCTAAGGTCCTGGAAATACGGGTTCGACTCACCCTTCAAGGCAGAAGTCTACTTTGTAAGCACGAGAAACTTCCTTAACCTCAAGTGGGGGACCCAAAACCCGATCATGATGCGAGATTCCGATCTTGGGGTCGTTCGGTTGAGGGCGTTCGGCACGTACGGTATCAGGGTTGTGAATCCTCGCATATTCATGAAGGAAGTAGTGGGAACCGAGGGGTCGTTCACGACAGACGAGATCGAAGGCCAATTGCGCAGCATGTTGGTCTCCGCATTCACGCACCGGTTGGCATCGGCCGGGATAGCCGCCCTGGACTTGGCCGCAAATTACCGCGTCATGGGTGACAGGGCCAGAGCAGGGATGGATGAAGAATTTCAGCGCTATGGTCTGTCGCTCACCATGTTCATCATCGAGAACATCTCTGTCCCGCCTGAGGTTGAAAAGATGCTCGATGTCAGGACCCAGATGGGGATAGCAGGAGACTTGGGCAGGTACACCCAATTCCAGACAGCTCAGGCCATTCCCGAGGCAGCACGAGCCGGCGGAGCAGGGGAATTCATGGGCATGGGAGCGGGAATTGCCATGGGCCACCAAATGGCCAATGCCATGGCGGGGAGCTTCCGACAGCAGCAGACCACGGGCGCAGAAGCGGGGCAACCGGCTCGCACATTCCAGGCCGGGGCGGCGGAAAAGTTCTGCTCCCAGTGCGGCAAGCAAATATCGTCGGGAGCCAAGTTTTGCCAGGAGTGCGGCGCTCCTCAGCAGCAGGTGTGTCCTCAATGCGGAGCAGCCGCGGATACGCGGGCAAAGTTTTGTCAGGAGTGCGGAACAAAACTGGGATAAGACGTATCCTCCCTCTTGAGGCCTGCAATGAACCGGAGAGCTCGGATCAAGCGGCTCTGAAGCCCGACCTTCCCTCAAGGCCAGCTCAAAACAAGAATGCCGGCGAGACGCCGGCGCTGCGCATATTCGTGCCGAGATCCCCGTAGTAGGGTGCCAGCCCTGCCCTTACTTGAAGATGGTCGCCTTTGCTATCATTCTCAGCGTGGGGCACTGCAATGAGGTAGACAGCGTTGCCTTCATTACGAAACGACGGTCTCGGGACAGAAGTCTGAGAGCGGACCGAGCTCACGGGAGTTGCTCGGAGGTCTCTCCTCATACTCCCCGAGGAATCGGCTCGATGTCGCATTGATCTCCGAAATGCTCCAACACATCCCGCTGGAGGTTTACCAGTGCCGCCTGGTCCTCAATTTCCACGACAAGCTCGCCGTTATCGAATGTTTTCAGCCTCCCATGCTTCTCGATTACCTGAATCGCCTTCGTCGGGTCGATGGTAATCCACCCCTTCATTCTCCGGAGAAGCTCGGCACCTGAGAAGCCTCGTTCTATCACAAGATCCACATCACGGAACTTGGCCTGCCAGCCAATGACCGCGGGCTTGACGAGCACTGGTAGCACCGGATCGTGCATGGCAGCGCACCTGAACCAGACTTTTGCTCTGATCATTCTGTATCTCCTTCTGCGTGAAAACGATTGCATCAAACTCTTTCGGTTGTGACATGACATCCACTCTCTTTTCCCTATGGATATCAAAACACAGGAAAAATACCTTTTCAAATCGATCGAACTGTGTTATAGAGTAGCCCATTAAGTAATGAATTTGACAAGAGAAAAGGAAGGGCGTTTTCCTACTCATGAAATACCATCCTGGTCGGCTCTGTGTCAAAGGTTTGTGCGGAATTCCTGTAATCCTCTTTTTCAGTCTTACCTGCCTCGCTCTCCTCTCCTGGTCTGGTGCAGAGACGTTCGCGGCAGGAGGGGGGACGGCGAAGAAGCAGAAGACTGCTGAAAAGAAGAAGGCCCCCGTCAAACCACGAGCCGTCAAGGCACAGAAGCCTGCAAATACCGTTCAGGCCAAGGCGGCGTACTGTGTCGACTTGCATGAGAAAAAGCCCATAGTCTCCCGCAACGCGGACAAGCGGCTACCCGTAGCGAGCCTCACGAAACTGGTCACCGCTCTCGTCGTCCTGGACCGTATGCCCGCGCAAAGAATTGTGACCGTGCCCGAGCATATCAAGAAGATACCAAAGTCTGTGGTCGGATTGAAGCCAGGGGACCGCGTCGCTGTACGGGACTTGCTCCACGGATTGCTGATCAGTTCCGGCAACGACTGTGCTGAAACTCTGGCCTATGCGTACCCGGGCGGAAGGAAGGCGTTCATCTCGGCAATGAACCGTAAGGCGAGAAGCTTGGGAGCCAAGCACACGGTGTTCTACAACCCGAGTGGGCTTGACATAAGGGTGCCTGGTTCAGGGAAAGACGAAAAATCGGAGCTCGTTCGCTCGAACGTTTCTACAGCTCGCGAAATGGCCGTCATCGCTCGTACGGCCTTTTCCAACCCGACCATCAAGCGCATCTGCGCGAAAAAGTCCTACGTCATGCACAGTTCGCTCAATGGGCGAGGGTACCGTATCCGTACCACGAACCGGCTGCTCAAGGACAATCTCCCAGTGGTAGGAGGCAAGACGGGATATACCGCACGCGCCGGCCATTGCTTGGCTTCTGCATTCACACCTGGAGGGCGTGTATTTCTCATTGTGGTCCTCGGGAGCCCCGATCATTTCCACGACACGCGGCTCATTTACCGCAAGGCACTGCGCGATACAGAGAAGTCTCGAGCTGCAGCCCGTCAAAGAACCAAACAACCTCGCGTTGCTTTGAATCCGGGCCATTGATCGATACATCCAGCAAATGAGGGCCGGGGACTTTTCTCTGAGGCCCTCCCGTTACCCCGTTTTTTCATCTATATCCCATCAGCAGCTCCCCCTGTACCACTGCCGATCGCGGCCGGACGATCGATGATTGATTGACAGACCGTAGCGGATGCTGTGTACAATAGTGGAGAAGGTCGGCCAGGCACTGGGGTTCGCATAGCTAAGTACACGATTTCATAAGTACGGTTACGTATCTCAGGGTTATCAAGAAGAGGAATGATGGTGATCATTGATTGCTTCATGCCCTGAAGGGGCATACCATGAGTAGCCGTGGGTTTCAACCCACGGAACGAGAAAACAAACAAGCGGGACCCAGGAGGGGTCCGCCATTGAAATCACCAAGAGCGAAGGCCCATTCATGACCGGTGCCTATACCAGGCGAGGACAAACCTCTTGGTCGACCCTTTCAGGGTCGGTTGGCGGTTTGCCGCGCCGAACCACAGGTTGAAACCTGTGGCTACTGTAGG
>Ga0067045_1030970_pt1 | contig 13539 bp, 13 predicted proteins | sample TerdegcTABiofilm_FD_59184 | JGI IMG/M metagenome (GOLD analysis project Ga0067045, IMG submission 59184) | Combined Assembly of (Gp0054472, Gp0054536) Wastewater bioreactor microbial communities from Singapore -Terephthalate degrading...
AAGGGGATCTGGATGGTTTTGAACTTGTATGCCCGCGCCATGGCGCCCGCTTTGATGTTCGCGATGGAAAAGCCGTTCGCTTGCCTGCTATTGAACCGACACCTTCTTATCCGGTTCGGGTCATTTCTGGAAAGATCGAGATCGGCTTTGCTGTGCAAGAGTAGCCTCTTGAATAAGTTTTTGAGCACTGTTGAAAAACGCCCCTGTGAAAAGGGCGTTTTTTGCTCAACCAATGCCAAATGAAAAACTGCTGCGAGGTTAGAGACGATCAGCTCCTGTGCAGGAAAACATGCCGATGATCCGCAGGGTGTCGAATCCTTCTGCATAATTTCGTTCCGCCAGCGCGCCGTTCCGGATTAGCGTAGCGCGGGTAATTTGCGGGTTAAAATAGTATTTGCTCGCGTATGTTTTGTATTCTGCCAGTGCATCTAATTTTTTTTGAACGTCGTCTTCGGTGACCTCGGTCAGAAAATTTGGAAAAAAACCATAACTGCTGCGCAAAACATCGAAGCCCAAAACGGTTGTGCCGCGAAAAGCACGCAAGGTCTCTTCGGTCACCGTGCTATGATCCTGGTGCAGGTCTGCGCGGGTATGGGTGAAGACGATTTCCGGCTGGAATTCGCGTCGCAGTCCAATCAGGTATTCAAGGATCTCTTGCCGGTAGGATTGAAAAAGACGGGTGTCGAACGGTCCAAGGATCACGTTCTTTTCCGTCACCCCCAAAATGTGCATGCTTCTGTAATGTTCTTGCACCAGGTTTTTGAGTTCTGGGTTCTTCTGGTTGTCCGAAAGCGTTACGCACAGGATCTCGGCCTGGTTGACGATATGCGCAATCAGCGCTCCTGCCCCCAGCTCAATATCATCAGGATGAGCGCCGATGAACAGAACACGCCGACCGTAGAAGGTCATGTCGTGATTCATACAGAGTTTCCTATTTCGTTGCTACAAATCCACCGACGACCTTGGTCATCACTAATTTGCCTTCTTTTTCCAGCCGACGAGCCGCAGTTTCCTCAATCTTTTTCATGATGATCTCAAATTCGTCCTTGCCCTGGAAAAAGCTGCTCCAAAGCCTTCGGTCTTCGGAGAGCGAGGCGCGTGTGTATGCCACGAAGGGTTCGACACTTTGGAACGTAAGCGGGTTCTCAAAAATATGTACCTCAACGGCTGAGAATTTATCCTGGATGACCTTTAGGAACTCGCTTTTATAGCGGCTGCTGCCGGGCATAGGAGGGATCGGTTTATTATTGGTGGCTTCGCGGATAATATCATAAAAAAGCTGTTTATTCTCTGGCATCGGACCGGTTGTAAAAAGTTGTCCCCCTGGCTTTAGAACCCGGTGCATCTGCCCGATGGTAAAAGGTACATCTTCGGCGTAATAAATTGCAAAACAACAAGAAACCAGATCAAACGAATTATCGGGAAACGGAAATTCTTTATTGAAATCCAGATGAATAAATTTTATCGGCGTGCCACGTTTTTGGTTTTCTTCTGTTGCTTGCTTAAGGAGATCTTCGTTTACGTCTCCTCCGGTGATCTCGGCCTGGCCATTCAAATGGTTATAAAAAGAAAAGCATTGCTTTCCGGCCCCACAGCCAACATCCAAAATTTTAATCCCTTTAGAAAGCTTAAGGATTTCAAGCATCCATTCGTCAATGTTGCGGCCGCCAAATTTGTTGTGAATGTCGATACGGGTGGCCAGGTCGCTGGTTGTTTCCTGATAATTAATTTTCATAGCTCCTCGTGTTTAATCGGGGTAATGGTGTAAGTATATGGAGAGTGTATGGATTGTCAAGGTGATGAGGGGATGCCTCGCTGGATAAAAATACCTGTGTTTTGTTATAGTGGAAGTTGCCTAACAGATGCGCGGCAAGATTTCGCCTGCCAATACATCCAGGATACGGCTGCCTCCAATCAGGGTCTTGAGCAGGACGCGGCCTTTAGGTTCGTCAACCACCGTGCCGATACGCGCCGCCATAGCGCCATACGGATGAGCCTTCATAGCATCTAGCGCTGCCTCAGCCTCATCAGGCGGAGAGATTACGATCACCTTACCTTCGTTGGCGATGTAGAGGGGATCGAACCCCAGCATTTCACAGGCTGCTTTTACTGGCATTGAGACTGGAATGCAACGTTCCTCGATCAGAATACCTGTACGGCTTTGCCTGACAATTTCGTTGAGGGTGGTTGCCAGGCCGCCACGGGTGGGATCGCGCAGTACGTGTGTGTGAGGAGCTGCAGCGAGGATAGCCTGGATCAGGCCGTTTAATGGCGCCGTATCAGATACAACTTGCGCCTCGAATCCCAATTCGCCCCGCGCTGAAAGAACTGCAATTCCATGATCCCCTAGCGTTCCAGAAACAAGCACGACATCCCCCGGCTCGGCTTTTGCACCGCCAATTTGGCGTCCTTCAGGGATCCATCCTACCCCGGTTGTGGTGACAAACAAACCATCCGCCTTCCCTTTTTCAACTACTTTGGTGTCCCCCGCAATAATTTGTACTCCTGCTTCTTCGGCGGCAAGCTTGATTGATTCAACCACCCGTTCGAGGGTTTTAATTTTCAAACCCTCTTCCAGGATAAACCCTGCTGTCAGGTAGAGCGGCTGTGCACCGGACATGCACATATCATTGACCGTGCCGCAGACTGCCAGTCTTCCAATATCGCCGCCTGGAAAGAAAAGGGGCGATACGATATGGCAATCTGTCGAAATAGATAGCTTACCCTTCAGGCTGGTTTGGGGCGGCAAAGCCGCTGCGGCGAAATCATTTTCTTCCCGCAGGGCAGTGTTATCGAATGCGGGTCTGAAGACCCGTTCAAACAACTGCTGTGTCATTCGCCCGCCGCTGCCATGCCCCATCACGATCTGATCCTGGTGCGCCAACGGCACGGGGCAGATGAGTCCTTCCATGATTGGGAGTTCTTCGTTGTTCATCAGATGTCCTTTAATCCGGTGTGGTCAGGATTATTCCCTGCGGCCGTACCGGTAATATGCGGCACAGGCGCCTTCGGAAGAAACCATGGTTGCCCCCAATGGGTTTTGAGGAGTACACAATACGCCAAAAGCCGGGCATTCTGGAGGCTTCTTGAGTCCCTGCAGCACCAATCCAGCAATGCAAATATCGGATTCTTTGGTTTGTATCCCGCCCACTTGAAAGCGCTTCTCCGCGTCAAAGTCGCGATATGCCTCTCGCAGTTTCCAACCAGACTGCGGGATCTTGCCAATACCGCGCCAGTTCCGGTCGCACGGCTCGTAAACTTTCTTAAGAATGGCTTGTGCGGCTTTATTACCTTCGTACGTAACAGCGCGAGGATATGCGTTTTGCACCTCATGGGTACCTTTTTCAAGCTGGCGAACAGCCATCAAGACGCCCTGGACAAGATCAAGGGGCTCAAACCCTGTCACAACGATAGGAACTCTATATTTTTCAGCAATCGGAGGGTATTCCCAGTATCCCATGACGGTGCTGACATGACCTGCGGCTAAAAATCCTTGCACGCGGTTATTGGGCGATCCTAAAATGGCGTGCATGGCGGGTGGGACACATACTTGCGAGACCAGCACCGAGTAATTTTTTAAGCCGAGCGCTTGCGCTTGAAGAACGCTCATGGCGTTAGCCGGACCGGTTGTTTCGAACCCGATGGCGAAAAAGACCACTTCTTTATCTGGATTTTCTACCGCGATTTTGACGGCATCCAGGGGAGAATACACGACTCTCACCTGACCTCCCGCAGCCCGCACAGAAAACAAGTCTCCATGCGATCCGGGGACGCGCAACATATCCCCGAAGGATGTAAAAATCACACCAGGTTGAGACGCGATAGCGAGCGCTTGATCAATTAGCTCCAATGAGGTGACGCAGACGGGGCAGCCAGGCCCATGAACCAGCTCGATTTCTGAGGGCAGCATCTGATCGAGACCATAATGCAAGAGAGCATGGGTCTGCCCCCCGCAAATCTCCATGATCACCCAGGGTTGGGTGACGGTGCGGCGGATTTCAGCCAGGACGTTATGAACAAGCTGTTCGTCTCGAAATTCATCAACGAATTGCATGGTCAGCTTTCCTGTTCTTGTTCGCCCAGCTCATGCTCTACTATTGAGAGCTGGCTCAAAATATCTAAAGTCTCTCGGGCTTCTTCCTCACTCAAAAGGCTAAGCGCGAAGCCAGCGTGGACGATGGTGAAGTCATTTAATTTTGCCTCGGGCAGGGCTTCGATACAGGCTTCGCGGATAACACCGCCAAAATCCACTTTGCACATTTTTAGCCCATTGGATTGGTAGAGCTCAATAATTTTTCCTGGCACACCTAAGCACATTGGAACTCCTTTTTTACCTTACGTTTGCGGCGGCAACGATTGCCTGCCCCAGCGAGATTCCGCCATCGTTCGTCGGGACTTGATGATGGAGCAAGATTTCAAAGCCGGCTTTTTTGAGCGCGCGCACGCTGTTTTCCAGCAAGTAACGATTCTGCCACACGCCGCCGCTCAAGGCAATTACATTGCAGCCTTTCCTATCCCGGATATGAGAACAGGCCTCGAGCGTCCCAGCAACGATGCTGTTATGAAACCGCGCGGAAAGGACAGGGATAGAGATGCCATTGCGCCAGTCTTTGAGCAGTTTTTTCCATAGCGGCGTAGGATCAAGAACTCCATGTCTGATCTCGAAAGGGTAGAAGCCCTTTTCTTCTGGGTCCGCAGCGGCCTCCAATTCAATAGCTGCCTGGCCTTCATAAGTAACCCGCTCTCGCAACCCTATCAGCGCGGCGACGGCGTCGAAAAACCTGCCCATGCTGGAAGTGAGCGGAGCGTTAAGCCCTTTTTCGAGTTGTTTTCTCAGCGCGGATTGTTCTTCGGCGTTCAATTCCTGCACAGGCGGCAGATTTCCTTCCCACTCCAGGCCAGCCTGCCACAAGTGAGCCAGGGCCATTCGTGCTGGTTTTCGTATAGCCGCATCACCTCCCGGCAACGGGATATACGCCAGATGGTACTCGCGCTGATAGTCGCTGTATCCGCCCACCAAAAATTCCCCGCCCCAAATGGTACCATCCGTACCAAGACCAGTGCCATCAAAACACACCCCAATGACCGGTTCATCGTTCGACCAGCCGTGATCTGCCAGGCAGGCGGCCAGGTGGGCGTGGTGGTGTTGCACGGTCACAATCGGCAGTTTTTCTTCGCAAGCGCGTTGTTGAATGTAGCGGGTTGCCAGGTAATCTGGGTGTAGGTCGCAGGCAAATAATTCTGGCCTGATACGGAAAAGTTGCTCATAGTGTCTGATTCCCTCTTCAAAAGACCTCAGGGTTTCAAAATTTTCCATGTCGCCGATATGGTGGCTGACAAATGCGTAGTTTTGCCGCGCCAGGCAGAAAGTGTTTTTCAATTCTGCGCCGCCAGCAAGAAGGGGAGGGACCGGTGAAGAGAGCAAAATGCCGTCAGGTGCAAAGCCGCGGGCTCTACGGATGGGGTAAGGTTGGTCTGCCATTTTCCTTACAACCGAATCGTCCACCCGCATGTGGATGCGCCGATTGTGGAGAAGAAATCCCTCTGCTAGATTCCCCAATCTTTCGCGGGCTTCCTGGTCGTCATAGCAAATGGGTTCCTCGCTTATATTACCGCTGGTCATCACCAGTAGATCAGGAAATCCCTCTTCAGGTTCTAATAGCAGAAGGTGTAGTGGCGTATAAGCCAGCATGATGCCCATTGTCTGCTGATTCGGCGCAACTGCCTGGGCTATATTCGAGCTGGCTTTTCGTTCTAGCAAAACGATCGGATGCTGGCGCGAAAGCAAAAGTTCAGCCTCCTGGTCCGATACCAGGCAATGGCGGCGGATCGTCTTGAGGTCAAAAGCCATCAAGGCAAAGGGTTTATCCACGCGTCCTTTTCGGGTTCGCAGTTCTTCCACTGCGGTGGGATTGGAGGCGTCACATGCCAGATGGAAACCGCCCAGACCTTTGATTGCCAGGATTTTTCCGTTTTTTAGCCATTGGCGGGCTGTTTGCAAGGCAGTCTCTTGTTTGACTACAGAGGTTTGCGGCGATTCGAACCGGATTTGTGGACCGCATTCCGGGCAAGCGATGGGTTGCGCATGAAACCGGCGGTCAAGGGGATTGTCATACTCCGATTTGCAAGAACTGCACATCAAAAACTCGGACATGGTGGTAAGTGGCCGGTCGTAGGGAATGTCCTGAATGATCGTAAAACGCGGTCCGCAGTTTGTGCAGTTGATAAAAGGATAACGATAGCGCCGGTTGGCTGGATCGAACAATTCTCGTTTGCAGTCTGCGCAGATAGCAATATCTGGTGTAATTGGGATGAACTCATTCGCCTGAGGCTGGCTGGGAATGATCTCAAATACCAGATAGCCGCTAGGCGGCGAGGGAGTGATTTCAATCTGATCGATGCGGGCTAGCGGCGGCAATTGTTCCCGCAGCAGGCTGAGAAAGTGATGAATATCATTTTCCTTGCCGTTGATCTCAATTTCAACTCCATTGGATGTATTCCGCACCCAACCTGTCAGGTGATTGGCGATGGCATGCGTATAGATAAAAGGGCGAAATCCTACACCCTGAACGATACCACGCGCAATAATCTTGTAACCGATAATTTCAATACTCATGCGTTTTGTGATTTTCGTTTTTCGACCTGACTGCGAACCCACGCAGTCCATTCAGCTATCCCTTCGCCTGTAGTGCAAGATAGGGGGAAAGTGATAAGCCCTGGATTTAGCAGCTCGACTCCCTGCCGGAAATAGTCCATGTTGAACGAAATATAGGGAAGCAGGTCAATTTTATTGATGATGAGAACATCTAATCCGCGATAGATATTGGTATATTTATACGGTTTGTCATCGCCTTCTGGCACGCTTGCGATCAATACATTGACGTGTGTTCCCAGCTGAAAGGCAGCCGGGCAAATTAAATTGCCGACATTTTCGATAATCAGTAGATCAATTGAGTCCAGGGGAAGTTGCTCCAGCGCGTTGGAGATCATTACAGCGTCCAGATGACACTCGCCGCCCGTGTTAATTTGCACCGCCGGCATTCCTTCGGCCAGCACTTTATCTGCGTCGATGGTAACCGGGGCGGTATCACCCTCGATCACCCCGACCCTTAAATCCGGAGAAAGTGTCCGAATAGTCCGTAGGATCAGACTTGTTTTTCCTGCTCCGGGGGAAGCCATCAGGTTAATGGCAAAAATATTGGATTCATCCAGCTTCTTTTTGTTCATAGAGGCGACCTGGTCGTTCGCATCCATGATTTTCTCAATTACAGGTACGCGCTGTGTTGCCACTCTTCTTTCTCCTATCGTTCGATTTCGATGCTGTCCAAATAGAACTCTTCCCCGTTCACAATCTTGATCTTAGCGCTGCCGCACGCCGGGCAAGGGGAAAGGCGTTCTTGTAGGGAATACTGGTGGTCACAATCCAGGCAGACCGCCTGGGCCGGAATGCGCTGGAAGTGCAAAGTTGCTCCAGAACAAATACTTCCATCGCTAATGATGTCCCAATAAAATTGAACCGAGTCGTCAATGATGCTGGAAAGGTTGCCCATCACAATATAGATGTCGGTAACGCGTCTGGCTTTGGCCTGTTCCGCGTGGCGTTTTGCAATCGACAGGATGCTTTCGGTAACGGCTAGCTCATGCATACAGGACTATTATAATCCAATTTAGTCCTCCTTAAAGCCGTTGCCTAGGATCTTAAGCCTCCGTTAATAAACAACCAGATCACCCTCATTTCTTTGGAGATGATAAAAGCACTCTCTCTGGGTGGGTGTAAATAGTAAAGCGCTCCCCGCGTGCGTATCCAATCAGTGTAATATCCCATTCCTCGGCCAGATGGATGGATTGGGAAGTTGGCGCGGTTCTGCTGATTACCATGCAGGCGCCGATCCGATGGGTTTTAAACAAGATCTCCGAACTGATCCTGCCGGAAACAAGTACCACCCTGGGCTCCAAATTGGTTTGTTGGAGCAAAATTACCCCCGCGATCTTGTCCAGCGTGTTGTGGCGGCCAATATCTTCAACAATCATCAGGATTTCGCGCCCGTCGCTGAGCGCGGCAGAATGAAAGCCACCAACCTGATTGTGAAATGTCTGCATCACAACGAAATTGCGGAAAAGCCGGGGGATTTCAGGGGGTTCGAGCAGGATCTGATTGCGGCAAGGGGTTCTCCATGGTGTGGATAGATCTACTGGCAGGCTGCTCATGGTTGTGATCGTCCTGTGCCAGTGATCTGGCCGCGTGGCCGGATGATGCAAGATGACGTCAACCTGGCTGCAGTCTGGGTTTACCTGGCAAGAGGTGATTTCATCGAATGAATCAATGATCCCTTCGTTATAGAGAAATCCAATAGCAAGGGCATTGATGTCATGCGGGGTACAAATCAGGGTGAGCCACGCTTCGCCGTTAACGGTCAGGAGAACGGCCTGCTCAACAACCGCTTGAGTGTCTATCCATTCGCAAGTGCTACCGGATGCAGCGCATTGTATTGCTCTGACGGGCTTAAAAATTTCAGAAGTCATGGTGTTCTAATTGTACCAGCACCTCCTCCCTAGGATAGTGACGGAGATAAAAAATTCCCCGGTCATAAGATTGACCAGGGAATAGATGGTTGGCGTGAATAGTATAGAGCTGCGACGCAAGTGGGCTTATCTGAACAGTTTAATCGCCTGTAAGATGGTGTTCCAGAACCCGTATAATAATGGGATGCCAACGGCTGCGCTGGCAAAAATAACTTTTCCCTGCGCTCTGGCGGTTCCAATCCCGGTAGCAACCACGCCTTTGCCGGTTTCTTCTGACAGAGCGCGGTCCTTGGCAAGGAGTTTTTCTTTGGCAAGCTCTTCATCGGTCATAAAATTCTTCTCGGCAACAGGGCGCACCAACAGGTTGCACAGGAAGCCTAGCACCATGAAACCTGCCAGGACATACATAGTCACATTGTAGGCCTGCGAGCTTGCGACTCCATGGCCGAGCTGGTACTCACGGATGTAGTTCACAAGCACCGGGCCAAGCACTCCAGCCGTTGACCAGGCAGTTAACAGCCGTCCATGAATGGCGCCTACCATCTGTGTTCCGAACATATCAGCCAGGTAGGCTGGGATTGTGGCAAAACCGCCCCCGTACATCGAAACGATGATGCAAAAGGCAGTAACAAATAGTGCAAGGCTGCCAGCCTTGCCCAGTGACGGAATTAAGGCATAAAGGATGAAACCAAGTACAAAGAAAATGAAGAAAGTCTTCTTGCGTCCCAGATGATCTGATAATGAAGCCCATACAAAACGACCGCCAATGTTGAAAAGGGAAAGTAAGCCTGTAAAGCCTGCTGCAATGGCGGCGATCTGAGTTTTCTGCGCGGCGGTTAGATCGTTAAAAGCCACGTTGATGCCGATCAACTTGCCTGCAAAAACTTCCTGCAGCAATGGAGAAGCCATACCAATTATGCCGATACCTGCGGAAACATTTAGACAGAGAACTGCCCAAAGCAGCCAGAACTGCGGCGTTTTCCAGGCTTTGCTCAGATGGACGTGCTTCGTAGTAATCATGGCGTTGCTATTTTTCTCAACCGGCGGCGTCCAGCCTTCGGGTTTCCAACCCGAAGGTGGAACCCGATAACCTAATGCCCCTCCGATCATGAAGACAAAATAAATGGCAGCCATGGTGAGAAAGGTTTGCCAGACGCCGACGTTTGTTGGCGTTGCATAGAAGTTCATCAGCTTGTTGGCAAGCGGAGCGCCGATCATGGCGCCGCCGCCGAAGCCCATAATTGCCATACCAGTTGCCATGCCGCGCCGGTCTGGAAACCACTTGATAAGCGTAGAAACAGGAGATATGTAGCCGAGTCCCAGACCGATTCCACCGATGACTCCTGAACCAAGCCACAGCATCCAGATCTGATGGAGATATACGCCGATGGCAGAAATCACCAGGCCTCCGCACCAGCACAGCGCCGAAACAACGCCAGCTTTGCGCGGGCCTGCATGTTCAAGCCAACTGCCCCAAATCGCAGTGGAGGAACCGAGAAAGACAAAGAACAATGTAAACATCCAGCCCAGCATGGAAATTGGCCAATCGCAAGTGGTTGTGAAGACCTTGTCGAAGAACCCCATGCTTTCAGGGCATACTACCGGGGCTGTAATCCCAATTGCTTTGGATAATGGCAACCAGAATACCGAAAAGCCATATGCCATTCCGATGCACAAGTGAATCGCCAGAGCGGCTGGTGGCACTAGCCAGCGGTTGAAACCGGGTTTAGCAATTGTGCGTTCCTTTGCTAAGTAATCCAAAATAGCCATGTGTTCACTCCATTTTAAAATACCCAGAAGTAACGACGAGGTGAATTAATCCTTCCCACAAAAAAAGGATCAACTTGGCGATCCATAGTTCGAGACTGAAACGCCACGTCATCCTGAGGGTGGGACGTTGCTCTGAGTTGAATAAGTTTGTTTGTTCTTAAATTCACAAACGAGTTTATTTTACTCTATATTTAAATTTTTGGCTACCTGTCAAGCAACACTTAACATTTGACCATTTGTCATATTTTTTTGTGTAGGTGTTTTGTGGAATGGTTAGGTTATCTGTGCAATTAAGAACTGGCGTTTTTTTCTGGCTTTGCACGAAAGCGAAAGAGGATAAATATGCCGACCCCCAACAGCATTGCCCCCAGGATAAATTCTGTAAAATTCGAAATGAGTTCGCTGATCAGTTCCCACTGGCTCCCAAAGAAATACCCTAGTCCGCCGTAGAGCAGGATCCAGGTAAATTCACCCGAGAGCACTAAAAGGAAATATTTGCGAAAGGAATAACGGCTACTGCCCGCAATCAAGGTCACTGGGAATGCCAGCGCCGTAATGAGCCAGCGGGTAAAAAAAATGGTGATTCCGCCGCGTTGTTCAAATAATTTTCGAGCCTTTTGCCATGGATTGGTCTGCCCATAACGTTTTTCGATGAAAGTGCCGGTAAAGTAACCGATCCCATACAAACCGAGATCTCCTGTCACCGTTCCGAATAATCCTAGAAGAGGGGTGGTGTAAGCGTCAATGAGGTTCTGTCGGATAAACGCCCCTGACGCAATCACTATGAGCGATCCAGGTAATGGTAAACCCAGTCCTCCCAATAACAGCAGCGCGGCCACCATGGGGGAGCCATAGGTTGCAATCCAATTCAGCGCCAAAGCGGCCAGATCGACTGTCATTGCGGTTTCTTTTCTGAATGGGCGTCAACTACGCGTTGAACGGCTTGCACCAACGAGCGCGGCCCACCTTCATAATGTAGTTTGTCGCTAAGAACATCCAGCGGAATGTAGGCATTTCCATTCGCCGGTATCCCAATTTCGTCGAAAAGCACTTCTGTTGGGATCCCGGTACTATTCGCGATGTATTGGAGGTTCATCCACCCCATCACCTGCCGTTCTATCAAACCAGTTGGGACAGGGTTTGCCCGGTAGGCGAGGATTGCCTCACCAATTCGATCCAGAACAATTGGTTCTCCGTTTTTAGTACCAAGCCCAAGCTGCTGATTCAATCGGGCGATTGAGATCATACTGTTTTCCCGACGCGGTGGGATTCCTACGGCGTCGAACAAATATTCTTGTGGCACAGCGTACGAGACGGCGATATAGCGGATCGTCATCCACGGGCGAAGCAGATCGGGAGAAACATCGCCAGTCTGGAATTGGTGCTTGCGTGCAAATTCTATCTCCTGATACGACTGGTACATCCTGAATCCTCGCGGCAGCATGATTGCCAGACCGATAAGAATCAGACCCAGGGCCAGAAGCTGAATTTTGGATACTTTCTTTCGAGGGGGTGTTGGCTGAGACACGGTTTAACTCGATTCTGCACTGATTCACAATTGGCCAGTTTGTACCCTTGTTGGTATGAGAATCAATTGAACTTATGTTACCACAATCAACTTTCTATTGGATAAAGAATCATTAAAGCTTTGCAGGAAAAGATGATTTCGTCTACAAAAAGCATTTGATCGTTTCAGAAAAGCAGAGGATTCAGACGGAGTTCATCAGTCAGTGTAGATAAGGAAGACGGTTAGCCTGCGCATGGGCATGCCAGGATATTCATTTGTAAACAATCTTGCATGTTTTGACGGACGAAGCGGCGCCGGTCTATCCTTACTCAGAGATATAGCGCGGATAGGTCAGTTTTGCTCTGTCGGCGTCCTGCAGGTTAATTTCCAAGGTCAGGAACGGTTGTTTTTCGGAAGTCAATCCGAGCACCTTTCCCTGATCAGGCTCGATGATCCAGCCGCTTCCTCCCCATGCCATCCCATGGGCGTCCTGGCCGCTCCGGTTTGAAGACAGGCAGAATGCTCCAGACATGACCGCAGCGGCGCGCCCACCTGCAATCCATTTATCTGTCGTTGCTCTTTCAGTGGAGCGTGGCACGAGTAACAGTTGCGCTCCCTGCCGGGCATAAAACCGAGCGTGTTCGGTAAACCATACTTCGCTGCAAACCAGAAACCCCACCTTTGCGATACGGGTTTGAGTCGCATTAAAAACGGGTTCGCCGCGATCGTACCAGACTGCTTCCCAAAAACCTGGCTCATTCGGCAGGTAATATTTTGTATGGACACCGCGATAGCCTGATTCTGGCTCCCAGGTAAAAGCTTCGTTATGACGTTTACCGTTAACAACTATCGGCCGGCTGCCACAGACCACATAGGAAGCAAGTTCGGTTAATCGTTCAATCCATTGCTGGTGTAATTCCACTGCTTTCATCCAGGCTGCATGACTGGCTTTATCGCTGCGTGCGAGCCAGGTGGAAAATGGCATTTCGGGGAGAAGGACGAGATCACTTGTTTCTTCGCGTACGTGTTCAATAAGCGCATTCCAGTCCTCGGCAAGTCCATTAGGATCGTCTCTTAATTCACATACGGTTATTTTCATGCTTGTTTCCTTTCACCTCACTTCGTCGATCTTAAGATCGCTTTTGGTGGGATCGGTAACCAAACGATAGATATTAAAGACCTCACTGGCTTCCCCTTTTTGAGTGTGATAACGCAAGGTTGTATAAACTTCTGCCGGGTTTGTATCCCAGGCCTGCAAATATGCCGTGATTACCTCCACCTCACGGATAGTGCCCCACCATTTCTTGTACACTTGATAAGGATCATTTCCTGCAACTGAACAGCAGCTTTGTTGAAATTTTTCAGTGAGCATGGACCAGGCTTTTTCATAATTGCGGTTGTTGATTTCCTGATAATAGTCCTTGATAAACTGTTCAGGATTGGGATATTGCGCTCGAGGCCAGGGCGTGAAGGTGGCAGCAGGGGGAGTTTCAGCGGTCTGCTGAAGTTCTTTTTCTGCAAATTTGTGGACGATCACCTGGTCTGTAAGACGCGGCATGGGCTGGATGACAGCGGTGCGCGTAAGTTCGGCTATTACAGTTTCAGCGCCGTGGGTAAAAAGAATCTCGGGCGCCGGTGGCTGTTTTTTCTCGCGCGGCAGCGCCAGGATTAAGATTGCTGCAAATGCAGCCAGCAGGAAAACTGCCAGAATTGAGATCGCGAGCCACTTTGTGTTGGGT
>Ga0067045_1030972_pt1 | contig 13535 bp, 13 predicted proteins | sample TerdegcTABiofilm_FD_59184 | JGI IMG/M metagenome (GOLD analysis project Ga0067045, IMG submission 59184) | Combined Assembly of (Gp0054472, Gp0054536) Wastewater bioreactor microbial communities from Singapore -Terephthalate degrading...
CAAGGCCCCCGTCACCCCGGCGAAAGCCGGGGTCCATAACATATTGGAAGGACTGGATTCCGGCTTTCGCCGGAATGACGAACAATTGGCCGTTCCACTTCTAACTTAACGCCTATGGAGGTCAGGGTGAGGGGGTGTGCCACGATTATTGCGGACTGCAGGGTTTTGAGACAGTTTCATTCTACTGGTCTGCGGTCCTCGTAGGAGTGTCGTTTACAAACGGGATGGGACGGCACTCTTGGCAACTAGTAGCTGATCTCTTCCTCTCATGACGCGTCGAAGAATCGCCCGGCGTTCGGCTTCTGCAAACAAATTTATACGTCAAATCAAATTAAAATACGAGGAACCTCTGTACCGTACAAATGTCTTATTCGATGAAGTTTATATGACTGGCGCTTCTCGTACAAGAAGCAACGGAGGTTTTCAATGGCTTCGCTTTTCTCTGAATTTACAGAAACCTATGAGAGGTTCAGGAAGCAGTTTCCTAAGCATCCCCTGACCGAAGAGTTGCGCAGCCGGATTCTGCGAGGCAGGTATCCAAGCAGCCAATGGCTGATCGAGCACACAAAGCGCATGAAAGAGCTCATGAATCCTCTGTGGCGGACTCCCAATCCCCCAAGGGACAACTAGTTCCGCATCCGCCTCGGGGGAGTATGGTCGAAAGGGGCGAGAGCCAGCGTGGTCGGCAGGACAGGACTTCAATTGAATCTGTACCGTGTAGGAAGCCGAAGGGTGGACGTTTTTTGCAGGATGCGATATTGTGTGCCGTCGTTTCCGATCGTGCCAGCTTCTCAATTCTCCCAATGAGAGCAGCGGAGAAGAATCCAAGTGGCTCACTCCACGGAACAGTATGAAACGCCCGCCCCCGAATTTGACAACGGCCGGAATGCGTTTTCAGCGGCTCTGATCGGATATGCGATCGTAGTCGCGTTCGTGCTCCTGTGCGGCTTGTACATTTGGTCCCACTGGGAGGAATTTGCCTTCTTATCTAGGATCTCCTTTGGGGGCACAATGGCAGCGGCTCTCTTTGTTTTGTCGAGTTACGTGCTGAATGTGCTCCAAATGCACCTGTTCCTCGCAAAATTCGGCCTGAAATTGGGTCCCGCTGAGTTGACAGCGATCACAAACGGCATGATCCTCGCTAACCTGGTGATTCCCATGCGGGGTGGATCAGGAGCTCTCGCGGTGTATCTCAAGAAGGCGCACGGGCTGAATTTCTCCGCATTTGCAGCCATATATGCGGGGACTGCTCTCCTGGTGGCTCTCGTCAATACAACGTTGGCTCTGATTGCCCTCGGGTTGCTGTGGACTTTGTACGGGAAATTCTATCCTGTCTTGAGCCTGGGCATTGCGTTGCTGTTCGGGTTGTGTTTGTACTTGAGCGTATTCCCTCCCCCTGTCACATGGGGCCGGGAGGGACTGATCGGCCTCATTTCTCGACCGGCGCATTCCTGGCATTTGTTGACGCGCGATAGGCGCTTGCTTGCACACGTGTCATTTTTGATTCTCTTAATTTCGTTATGCCTGGCCGGGGCCTTCTTTTTCATCTACGCAGCGATCGGAGCCCCGCTTTCTGTCTCCGGAGTGATCGTCACGTCGAGCTTGGGGGGCATAGCGAATCTCTTGGGTATCACCCCTGGGTCTCTCGGCATCTTCGATGCGGTGACAATTCAGATTCCGCAGATCTTCGGCCTCGATCCGGCCAGGGCAATAGTAGGGACGCTGGTTTTCCGGGTGCTTACCTTCCTTTGGGCATGCATTTTGGGCTTGCCGGGGATGACATACATGACCGTTCGCCGTCATGCGCCCACTGAATAACGCTGCCACCTTTCCTCACCGTGACGCCAAACGGGGGGCCAAATTCTTCCCGTGCGAGGATTCCCTTTTTCTTCTCCCAGCTCACGTGATGATGATGGGATGAGGCTGTCCCTTCTCGATCTTGTCTCCCACGGACGTGCCACATATTGAGCAAAGATACTCGTATTTGTCTCCTTCCGGCAGGACCAGCAAGAGACGCTCGCGGACGGGTGTGGCTCTCTTACACCGCGGACAGTACAGCTCCATAGCCCGGAGGCTGTCGAATTGCCGCCTCTCGGCCTTGCGTTGGTGAACAGGACTCACATATTTCATTCCTCGAACTCTCTTCATCACGTGTCAGGCTCCCGCAGTATTGTCGATGTCCGGACCGGATGGTATCACAAATACCCGCATCCATGAATTTCATATTGTCAACGATCGTCTCAATCGTCTAGTCCCGCAGGTGAACTTCCGACGCTCGGTCGTCACCGCAGCCCTTTCGACTGGGCCATTCGGAGTCATCCGGAAAACCCCGTTTCCGAAAAAGGGCTTTCGTCCAAACCCCTTCGATGTGATATAGTACCCTTGTTGCAGGATCAAGGGGAATCCGGTGTGTGAATTTTTCCTCAGCATCACGGCAAGAGGAAAAGATGAACAGCGAAGCACCTACAAGACAGCCTGTTGAAATACTTCTCGTCGAGGACAATCCGGTGGACGTCCTCGTCACAGAGGAAGCCCTTCAAGGACAAGATGAGATCTTTCGCCTGACAGTGGTGCAAGACGGGAAAGACGCCCTCGACTATTTGTACCGTCGCGGAGAGTATGGGAATGCCCCGCGGCCTAATCTCATTCTGCTGGACCTGAACATTCCCAAGAAGGACGGAAGAGAGATACTGGAAGAAATCAAGGGGGAACCCTTGCTTTGGGACATTCCGGTGATCGTTCTCACTACCTCAGAATCGGAAGCAGATATTGCCAAGAGCTACCGTCTCCATGCAAACTGTTTCGTGACGAAACCTGCCCATTTCGACGAGTACCTGAGGGTCGTTCGGTCCATCGTTTCTTTCTGGCTCTTCACAGCCAAGTTGCCCTGAGAGCTCCTCTGGCCCCTGATCCTTTTACGCCATCAATTGCCTGACGAACAGCGTTGCCAGGCCGAGAAGGATCAGGAATCCACCCGTGTCAGTAATTGTGGTCAAAAGGACGCTCGAGCCAAGAGCTGGGTCGAGCTTGAGCTTGCGCAGGGTGATGGGCACCAGCGCGCCGAACAGCCCGGAGCTTGCGAGATTCAAGGTCATGGCAAGGCAAACCAGAGCGGAAAGCCATCCGTTTCCGAACCACGCGTACGAGAGCAAAGCGACGGCCAATCCGCAAATGAGGCCGTTAACGAGACCAACTCCCAGGCTCTTAAGCACTATCGCGGTCTTGTTTCGTAGACTTCCCTCTTCCAGGGCCATAGACCGCACGACAATCGTGAGAGCTTGGTTGCCCGAGTTTCCCCCCAGAGTGGCAACCACGGTCATCATGCTCGCCAGGGCAACGACCTGCTCAATAGTTTGGGAGAAGAAACTCACCGCCGAGGCTGCAATAAGAGAGGTGCCGAGGTTCAGCAACAGCCACGGGAGCCTCAGTCGAACGGATTTCGGAATTGGCGAATCGATTCTCTCGTTGGTATCGAGACTGGCCAGACGATACATGTCTTCGGTGGCCTCTTCCTGCACCACGTCCAGGATATCATCATGGGTGATGATGCCTACCAGCCGCCGCTCCTCATCCACAACGGGAACGGCCAGAAAATCGTAGTGCGACATGAGCTTCGCGACTTCCTCGATGTCGTCCTTGACGTTCACTGATATCACTTCCCTGTGCATGATCTTCTCAACGCGGCTGTGACGGGGAGCCAGAATGAGATCCTGGAGGGATACGAACCCGATGAGGTGGCGAGCGCCATCGACCACGTAGGCATAATAGATGGTTTCTCTTGTGGGCGCTTGTATGCGCAGTTGATCCAAGGCGTCCGGTATCGATAGATCTTTCGAGAGAGAGGCATAATCAGTAGTCATGTACGCACCGGCGCTATCATCAGGGTACGTGAGCAATTGCATGATTTCCTGGCGTTCCCTGCGGATCAGGAGCGAAAGGAGTCGTTCTCGGAAATCCGGGTCCAGTTTCTCGAAAAGGTCGGCTCGATCGTCGGGGCTCAGCAAGGTCACCAGGTGCCCGAGAATATCCGGCGAAAGAATTTCGAGGACCTTCTCCTGAGTCTCGAAGGGGAGGAATTGGAATGCCTCGCGCGCTGCATGGACACCCACGATCCCGACGAACGCCGCGATCTGATCGGGGGGGAAGGTACCGATTATTCGCGCAGCATCTGCAGGGTGGACCCCCTCGAGTGCCCGCTGTAACCTTTCCTGGTCATGGGATTCCAATCCGTCTTTGATATCTGCTACGCACACCCGTGTATTCATGATTTGCTTCCCCTCTGCAACTCGCCTGGGACGTCACACTTGAACCGGTGGTTAACTGGCCGGGACGATCGCGGAGTTTTTGAATTTACCGTGGACTCTCTCCCCCCCGTAAAAAGATACGCAAGGGGCAACGTCCCGTCAAAGAACTAGCTGCGGAATGTGCCATTCTCACAGAGAGCTCACATTGACAGATGAAAAGGGGACGCGATTGGTGTATCCTTCATCGCACACTCTCTGGTTCGGAGGACATATGAGTGACCCATCCATCCGCTATCGGATAAGACCTCAAGTATTCGAGCTGTTTCCGGAGTACGTGCGCGGTGTAGTCCTGGCCTTCGATGTGAGGAATGGTCAGTCGCCTCCCGAGCTTGTGTCCCGATTGCGTGACACCGAGGCTAACCTTCTTGGCCAAATCGATTCAAACGCGATCTCCGATCACCCCAGGTTCGTGTCATGGCGTGAGGCCTACCGCGCCATAGGAGCCAAACCCAGCAAATTCCGTCCTTCCATGGAAGCCATGGCTCGTCGCGTGCTCAAGGGTCAAGAAATCCCGTCCATCAATGCGCTCGTCGACATTGGGAATATCGTGTCACTGAGTCATCTTGTTCCAGCAGGTGGGCACGCGGTCGATGTCGTTACCCAGGATATCGAGCTTCGTCCCGCGGTCGGAGATGAACAGTTCGTGCCGTTCGGCGAGGATTCTGTGGAGCACCCATCGCCGGGGGAAGTTATCTTCGTAGAGGGCAGTACGGTTCTGACCCGACGGTGGACGTGGAGACAGGCCCAGCACACGATCATCAAACCCGACTCCACAGCGGTGGAATTCAATGTGGACGGCCTTCCGCCGGTCCCTCAGTCGGAGATTGCGGCCGCCTGTGAAGAGCTCATTGATCTGATACAACAATTCTGCGGCGGAACCAATTTCAGGTACGAGATCTTGAGTAGCGGCAACCCGGAGATGATAATCCGGTGACCCGCATACCGCCAGGATGAGGGGAATCTTCATTGCACAGAGATGTACGAGGGAAATCCTTTATGCCCGGGGAATAACATTACCCCAGCCAGGCCACCGTGAAAATCATGATGAGACCGATTGTGAGGTAAAACATTCTCACTGCGCTGCCCTTGTCGTGGAGGGATTTCCAATCTCGCGTGCGCGAAATCATCCTGTCTATGCGGTACGCCGGAATCACGCCCGCTGTGGTAACGAGAGCCACGGGATGAATCTGTTCCTGCCACACCAGGACCAGAATAGAGCCCAGGGTTCCGGCGAAGAAAGCGCGCATTCCCCAAATCGCTCTGGCCTTTCCCAGCCTCACCGCAAGAGTTCGTTTTCCCACAGCCTCATCTTCCGGTATGTCGGAGAGGGACTGGTAGTACAGGATCATGGCCACCATCAAGCCAATCGGGATGGACAACCAGAATGCCCGGAGAATGAATTGACCTGATACTACCGCTGCAGTTCCGGCGACCATGACCGGCCCCATGTTTATGCCGACAAAGAGCTCCCCCAGACCTCTGTAGCCATACCGCACCGGCGGCGCCGTATAGTACAGACTGGAAAAGAACGAAAAGAGCATGACAGGGCCAAGCCACCGAAGCTGGGATACCCATACGATCCACAGACCGCATACAAATGCCAGCGAATAACACAGTATCATCGCCTGCCGAAGCTGGCTGAGTGTTATCTTTCCCTCCTGAATCACCCGGCTGCCACCTATTGAGTCTCCAGAATCCGCGCCCGCAACAAAGTCGAAATAGTCGTTGGCAAGGTTTGTGCACAAGTGCACAAGAAAGCAGGCAGCGAGTACCACAATCCACCTCATTGTGTCCCAGTAACCCGCGGCATTGCTCACCACGCCTCCCAACCCCAGAGGGACGAGAGTTGCGACGAAGAACGGCACACGGCTCGCCTGGACCCAGGCTTTCAGTTTGTCGCTATTCATAAGGTATCTCCCTCGTGGACATGGGGCGACCGGCAAGCCATGGGACAAGGCCCTATCTTCCTAAGAATCTCGTAAGAAGCACGGTGAGATCCAGCTTCTCCGGGCTGGTCTATAGCTGGCTCCACTTACAGAATACCCGTTCGAGTATGTCAAATGCCTCGTACAGGATTACCCCCATAAGGGCCAGGACTACGATTCCCGCGAAGATTTGCTGAACATCCGCGCGGCCCCACGCATCGAGAATGTAGAATCCCATACCATATCGAGTGCCGATGGATTCAACAAAAAAGAGTACCGCCACTACAGTTCCTGTGGCTATCCGGAGCGCGGTGAAGACAGAAGGAAGGCTTGAGGGCCAGATGACGTGGGCAAAAAGGTGGCGCTTGGTTCCTCCCAGGCTGTACAGAGAATACCTGGCGGAGCGGCTAACTCCTCGAGCCGCATCCCGTGTCGTGATCAAGAGCTGAAAGAAGAGGATGATTGAGAGCATGACGATCTTCGCCCAATCGCCGAGACCAAAGACAAGCATCACCAGGGGAAGAAAGACGATCTTTGGAACGGGGTACGTCAGATAAATCAGGGGGGTGGCGAGCCTATCAGCCCTGGCGCTCGATCCCAGGAACAAGCCGAGCGGCACTGCGGTGATGAATGAAATGGCCAGGGCTGCCAGTATTCGGAGTGTAGATGCGCCCACATGACTCCAGAAGCGATGGGTCTGCGCTTCTGAAGCCAGCTTGAGCAGAACCGTCACGGGACCGGCAATGACGGATTCCCCCGCCCACCAGGCTCCTACTTGCCAGGCGAGAAGCAGCAGTCCCCCTCCCCACGCGTAACCCCACCCGGACTTCATGAGATCTTCTCCAGCTCACCACGCACCACGCGGCAAATCTCGTAGAATTCGTTCGATCCGCGACAGTCGAGTGCACATCCCTGGGGGTTTTCTACACAAGCGACGATCACACCTGGATTCCCTCCCATAATGAGAATCCGTTGGCCCAATCGCACCGCCTCCTGGATGTTGTGGGTAACCAGCACCATCCCGAATCTTCTCCGGTGCCATGCAAGAGCGACGAGATCCTGAAGTCGCTCGCGGGTTATCGTGTCCAGAGCGGCGAACGGCTCGTCCAACAGGAGAAGGGAAGGATTCAGTATCAGGGCTCTTGCCAGCGCAACCCGCTGTTTCTGCCCTCCAGAAAGCTGCTGAGGATAGACGTCCTGCTTGTCTGCGATATCCAGCTCGCTCAGCAAGTCGCGGATCCTGCCTCGATCCACGTGTTCCCTCCTAATTTCCAGGCCAAGCTGCACGTTATCCCCCACGGTCTTCCAGGGAAACAGGCCATAGTCCTGAAGCACGAGTGCAATTTCCCGGTGAGGCCTCCTGAGCTGCTCTCCCTTGAAGAGGATTGAGCCCGTGGTCGGGCTCTCCAGTCCTGCAAGGAGCAACAACAGCGTCGTCTTACCGCAGCCGGACGGTCCCAATAGGGCTAGCGTACTTCCGGAACCGAGATCCAGGTCGCAGGAGCCAAGGGCAGGGACGGAGCCGTTCTCCAATCCATACACCTTGGTCACCTGTCGAACCTGGAGCAGATCAGGGAACGAGCTTGGCATTCACAACCTGTTCATAGCTGAGGAGCTGCGGAATAACTTCCCGTTGCTTGAGCCACTTAACAGTGGCAAGGACCGAATCTCTATCAGGGGCGTGCACGGCAGGAAACTTGGGTACAGGGTACGTCGCCTTAAGAGGGTCCGGAAGCCGCACGTGCTCGACCATAATCGATCTGGCCTGGTCGGGCTCTCTGTCGATCAGTTGACTGGCTTCGTTCACAGCAACGAGGAACGCCCTAATTGCTTCGGGGCTCTTCTGGAGCATGTCACCGGAAAAAACAAGAACAGTCTGGCTTATCTGCAGTCCTGCATCGTCGGAAAGAAGCACAGCGCCTTTACCGATCGCCGCTGTGACGAGCGGCTCCGGGAGGGTTGCTGCCTCCACCTGGCCTGAAAGAAGCATCTGCATTCGCATTCCGATGTTTTTGACTTCCAGTTTCTCGTATTTGTTTTCAGGCACGCCCCCTTTCTCCAGGAGCACTTGCGTCACGTGATCGATCACCGAGTTGGACGACACAGCCACGGGAACCCCGGAAAGATCCTTCAGCGATCCGTATTTTCCTCCGGGTTTCGCCAGAATGCCGAACATGCGGCGATCCGAAGCAGTATTATAATTGGTTGCCACGATCTTGACGTCCCGTCCGTTCCCGATCAGAACCGTGGGCGTCACGAGGTCCCCGAAACATCCGTCGATGTTCCCGGAGCTCAGGGCGATGTCCTTTTCCGCTGCTGTGTTGAAAGGTGTGAGGTCCACTCTCACACCGGCCTTGGAAAAGAGACCTTTCTCCTCGGCCACAAAGAGCGGCAATGCTTGAAGCACTGGCAGGACACCAAAGCGAACGGTGATCTCCTTCACCTCCGTGTGAGATAGGGTCGGGAATGCCAAGAGCAGACTGCAAAACACAAGAGGCCACACAACCGAGCGATGCCACATAAGGAACCTCCTCTTTCGGAATCCGCTCGAAAACGCTTTCGCACTTTCAGTGAAGCGGATGACTTGTCGTGTTAACATGCGTGGTCCCGCCCACGAATCGTACATAGCGCACTCCCCTGTCCGTCTCATTGTCGACCATGGACGGGCAGCCTTCCACGAATTATGGTGCCAGTCCCTTTGAGACCAATTCCAGGAACGCACGGACCCACCTATCCAGGTCTTCTCCTTTTCCCTTGTACAAGCCAAGGCCCGAGGCCAGGTGCTCGGTGTAATAGGCCCGAAGCATCGTCTCCAAAAGCGAGTTCACGAGAAATGCAGATCGCTCGACATCCAGATCTGCGCGCACTTCTCCCATGTGAATCGCTTCGCCTATAAGCTCTGCCAAAAACTCGTCGCTCATGCGGTGGAGCATTCGAATGCGCTCCGCTCCAAACGGGGCTTCCCCGGATTGCAGTAAGTGGAAGTAGATTCGTGCCAGGAGGGGATGATCATCGATGAAAGCAAATCCTGCCCTGAGAAGATGCTCCAGTCTGTCGGGAAACGTCATTCCCGACGATTGGTGTCTCACGGCCCTGAGATAGTCCTTTGCCTCGCGGACTGCCATTTCCACGACACCGTCGAAGAGGTCCCGTTTGCTCCTGAAGTACTGGAATAGACTGCCCTTGCTAATCTGGGCAATCCGGACCACTGTGTTCATGGATGCGTTTCTATAACCCTTGGAGGCAAATTCGCTGACCGCGGCGCGGAGGACCTTTTCCCGTTTCTCAGGGTTGAGGTTTTGAAAAAGCCGGGTTCCTGATGAAAGGAAGAGACCCATAACATAGCCACGTGGAATTATCGGTTAGGGTGACCGCCTGGTCATTGACCACATGGTCATACTACCCCACGGCCCCCCTAAGGTCAATATTGCTGCACTGCCTCAAAATATCCTTTCTCGCAATTCCGGACCCGGGGTACAGATCTGCCAGCGCGTGAGAAAGGAGTGGCCAACGACGTTATTGGGAGATGGAAAGACAGACCAGGAACGTGATACATTTGGTTAAGCCGATATGACTCCGGCACTCGAGGAGCCAGGGGATCCGGTACCAGGTGCCCGACGGCAGAGACAGCGGTCGGACATATCTGCCTGTCTTTGGCTCCCGGGAAGATGCTCAAAGCGGTACCTTGCGTACTACGTTTCAGGCAAGCGAAAAGAGATGCGCGCAGGTTTCGGGCATGACGCGTGTCGTCATGGAGGTATATATGAAGCTCCGTCATCTATTGGTCCAACCTGATTTGCCGGCGGAATTGCAGGGCATGAAAGCCATAGCCATGAATCTCTGGTTCACTTGGAACCCGGATGTGACCCGTCTTTTTCAAACCTTCGATCCCGATATTTGGGAGGAGTGCGGACATAACCCGGTTTTGTTGCTGGCAAATCTTTCGGAGGAGCGGAAGAGAGAGATCATTCAGGACCCTGCCCTGATGGACAGAATCAGGCTGGCCGAGAAAGCGTTTGACGAATACATCGGCCGTCGAGGGGAGTACTCTTTCCGCATGGAGAGGCCCATAGATTATCGTATTGCCTATTTCAGCATGGAATACGGGCTGAACGAATGCATTCCCGTCTATTCCGGCGGCCTCGGAGTACTTGCAGGGGATCATTTGAAAAGCGCATCGAACCTCATGTTCCCGCTCGTCGGCATAGGCTTGCTCTATCAGAAGGGGTATTTTAAGCAGTATCTTAACATCTACGGATGGCAACAAGAATCCTATCCCGCCAACGACTTCTACAACATGCCCGTGAGTGAGGTTCTTGATGGGAGCGGGAATCAGGCGGTAGTGGAGCTGGACATCGACGACAGGCCCGTCAAGATTCGCATTTGGAAGATTCAGGTGGGCCGGACTCCCCTCTATCTTCTCGATTCCAGCCATCCGGATAATTCTGCCCAGGACAGGCTCATTACTGCCGAGCTGTACGGTGGTGACATCGACATGCGCATACGGCAGGAACTGGTGCTTGGCATAGGAGGGGCACGAGCGATCCATCTCATGGGCCTCTGGCCGTTCGTCTATCACCTGAATGAGGGCCATGCTGCATTCGCGGCTCTGGAACGGATACGCCAGACTATGATCACATCCCGCGTGCCGTTTGACGTGGCAGCGGAGGCTGTCGCGGGATCGACGGTTTTCACAACGCACACTCCTGTTCCGGCAGGAATCGACATGTTTTCTCCGGAACTGGTGGATCGCTACTTTCGACGATATATGGAATCCCTGGGTATGACTGTGCAAGACCTCATGGACTTGGGGAGAGAGAATCCAGATGATAAGAGCTCTCCGCTGTCCATGGCAGTTTTGGCGCTCCGCTTGTCTCGGGGGGTCAATGCTGTAAGCCGGCTCCACAGTGTCGTTTCGAGAAAGATGTGGCGCAGTGTCTGGCCTCATGTGGACGAAGAAGACATCCCCATTGGATACGTGACGAACGGGGTGCACATTCCATCCTATGTTTCCAAAGAGATGGCAGATCTTTTTGAGCGATATCTTGGTGATGGTTGGATCGAAGAGCCTGACAACGAGAAAATATGGTCGCGTGTGTACAAGATTCCCCACGATGAGTTGTGGCGCGTCCACGAGACGAGAAGAGAGCGCCTGGTTGCCTTCTGCCGGAAGCGACTGCTGAATCAGATGCGAATCAACGGGAGATTCGTTCCCGAAAGCCGTGTGGTGAGGGAGTACCTCAATCCTGAAGCCTTGACCATTGGATTTGCGCGAAGATTTGCACCTTACAAGCGAGCGGGCCTCATCTTGACAGACCCGGATCGCCTCCTCCGTATCATCTCGGACAAACGGCGACCAGTGCAATTCATATTCGCTGGAAAGGCACACCCTCGGGATCATTCGGGAAAGGAGCTTATCAAAAAGGTTGTCCAGCAATCCAGGCAGGAAGGCTTCCGACGGAAAATCGTGTTCATTGAAGACTACGACTTGAACGTTGCACGCTACCTGGTGCAAGGGGTAGACGTGTGGCTCAATAATCCGAGAAGGCCCATGGAGGCCTGCGGCACATCGGGCATGAAGGCTGCGGCAAACGGGGCTCTCAACCTCAGCGTCCTGGATGGGTGGTGGCCCGAGGCGTACGACGGAACCAACGGATGGGCCGTGGGAGGAAGGGACTATGAGGATCCGGCGTACCAGGACAAAGTGGAAACGGAAGAGATCTACAGCCTACTGGAAAAAGAAGTAATCCCCTTGTTCTTTGACCGAGGGCCGGATGGCGTCCCCCACCGATGGGTGGAAATGATGAAAAGCAGCATGGCGAAGATCTGTGTTCATTTCAATTCTCACAGGATGATAGAAGAGTACATGGAGGATTACTACGTGACCGCGGGCCTGGCCCACCAGATACTCGGCGAAGCCCGCATGGCTCGCGCGAAGGAATTGAGAAACTGGAAGCAAAAGATTCGAGCTCTGTGGAAAGACGTGAAGATTCTGGACGTGTCTCTCCCTCGGGGCGATCGCGTGGCTCTCGGGGAGAATCTGGAAGTAACGGCTACCATTCAACTGGGCCAGCTCAGCGATGTGGAAGTCGTAGTAGACCTCTGCTACGGAACCGCTGTTGGGGACTCGGAGTCGATCGCCAATCGGGACATGAGAGTTATGATGAGCGACGGCAAGCGATCCGAGGGGGTATGGACCTACAAGGGGATCATTCCATGCCAGGAGACGGGAATGTACGCATACCGAGTGCGGGTCCTTCCCTTCCACCCCTGTCTGGTGAATCCGCTTTCTCTCAATCTGGTGACGTGGGGGTAAGATATAATCCAGTGCACGAATGCTCGTGGCCTGGGCGAGCCGGTCAGTCATTCCGCGAGATCCCCAAATAGCGCCGGAAGACCCCGTCATCGGACTCCGCCTCGTATGCTTGCTGCCTCAGTTGAAGGCCGCCAGTTCCTGAGGATGGCTCTGAAAGCTCGGGAGCAGGAATGTCTTTCTACGGGGAGTGGGACATGGTATTATAAATTTTGTTGCATGACTTCAACGTGGGGATGCACGTTGAGCTTGGCTTCACGAGACCCGTGACCAACCTCGAATGCGGGAGACTCCTTTCAATGATGCGGAAAGGTCTTTTTGTGTGCCTGGCTATCGTAATGTGTTCGCCTCTCTCATATGGGCTTGCCCAAGAACATGAGGCTCGTCAATACTTCCGAGATGGATACCTCGCTGCCACCGCAAGAGAATGGGATGCTGCCATATCTCTCTACACACGGGCTGCTGAACAGGATCCTTCGAACCCCGAAATATACCTCCAGCGCGCGGCTGCCCACCAAATGGCAGGCGATATCGATTCAGCCATCGGTGATTATGAAAAGGCTCTCCAATTAAAGCCGGATTACTACCTGGCCCTGGAGTATTTGGCCAAGCTCTGCGAGATCAAAGGTGATTACGACAGGGCTGTTAACCTATACAGCCGAGCGTTGCCGCTCGTACCGGATGCTAAGTGGCGTTCGGTAATTAAGTGGTGGATTTCCCAGGCCAAAACGAAATCTCAGCGGGCAGGCGACGATCAGGATGACGTGAGACGACCGCGCTCCGGTCACAGATCGCGCTAGCGGGATCCGGCAATGTAGTGCAGGCTTTTAGCCTGCATCTCTAAGAATGGCAGCCTGAAAGGCTACCCCACATCTGAGGCCCCCCATCTAGTGCAAGCCTGTAGTGCAGGCTTGTGGCCTGCATCTCTAAGAATGGCAGCCTAGAAGAAAGTGTCTCAAAAGCAGGCAGTCCGTGATAATCGTGGCACACCCC
>Ga0067045_1030974_pt1 | contig 13534 bp, 4 predicted proteins | sample TerdegcTABiofilm_FD_59184 | JGI IMG/M metagenome (GOLD analysis project Ga0067045, IMG submission 59184) | Combined Assembly of (Gp0054472, Gp0054536) Wastewater bioreactor microbial communities from Singapore -Terephthalate degrading...
CCGCCTCTTTATCGGCTCGCTCGCCCATTCGCTGTTTGCCAGCGGGGATCGCCACAGTGATCTGCTGCGAGGCATTGGTGCCGAGCTGGTGTTGCTCGATGGCGAGAGCGGGGAACTGGGACTGGCTCATTGGCTGAGTGATCTGGCCGGGACCGAGGCGTTGGCGCTCCCCGCCCATGGCCCGAGTCCGGCAGACGAGGTGGCCTTCTTCCAGCTCTCCGGTGGTAGCACCGGCACCCCCAAGCTCATTCCCCGTACTCACGACGACTATTTCTACAGCGTGCGCCGCAGCGTTGATCTCTGTGGCCTCGGCCCCCATACCCGCTATCTGTGCGCCCTGCCGGCCCCCCACAACTTCCCCCTGAGTTCCCCCGGGGCACTGGGGGTGTTCGAGGCGGGCGGCGCCGTGGTGCTGGCGCAAGATCCCAGCCCCATCAGCTGTTTCCCGCTGATCGCCCGCCACAAGATCAACCTCTGCTCACTGGTGCCGCCGGCGGTCTCCCTCTGGTTGCAGGCGGCCGAATCTGATCCGTCCGTCCGCAGTCAGATCGAGAGTCTGGCCTTGCTGCAGGTGGGCGGCGCCAAGCTGGCCGAAGCGGTGGCGCGCAAGATCACCCCGCTGCTCGGCTGCCGGCTGCAACAGGTGTTCGGCATGGCGGAGGGGCTGGTCAACTACACCCGGCTGGACGATCCCGACGACAAGATCATCCACACCCAGGGCCGCCCCATGAGCCCGGACGATGAGGTGCGCATCCTCGACGAGGCGGGCAATCCGGTCGCCCCCGGCCAGCCTGGCGCCCTGCACACCCGCGGTCCCTATACCTTCCGCGGTTACTACCAGAGCCCGGCTCACAACGCCCGGGTGTTTGATAGCGATGGCTTCTACTGCTCCGGGGATCTGGTGGTGCAAGACCAGGATGGCTACCTGACGGTGGTGGGCCGGCAGAAGGATCAGATCAACCGGGGCGGCGAGAAGATAGCGGCGGAAGAGGTGGAAAACCAGCTGTTGCACCACCCAGCCATCACCCAGGCGGCCCTGGTCTCCATGCCCGACAGCGCCATGGGGGAGAAGAGCTGCGCCTTTATCGTCAGCACGGATCCCGGGTTGAAGCCGCTCGCCTTGCGCAAGTTTCTACGCGAACGCGGCGTGGCGGACTTCAAGCTGCCCGACCGTTTCGAAACTCTGGACGCCCTGCCCATGACGGCGGTGGGCAAGATTGACAAGCAGGGGCTGCGGGCGCGTATCGCCGAGATCATCGCCGCCAGCCAACCCCTGACCACAGCTTAAAACTAAAAAGGAATCATGACGTTATGGCTATCCCAACCCTGAACAATTACGCCATGCCCAGCCAGTGGAAGGCCAACAAGGTCAACTGGACCCTGGAACCCAAACGCGCCGCCCTGCTGATCCACGACATGCAGGAGTACTTCACCGCCTTCTATGGCGAAAACAGCCCGCTGATCGCGGCCCTGACCGAGCGCCTGGTCGCCGTGCGCAAGCAGTGCAAGGCCCTCGGCATTCCGGTTTTCTACACGGCCCAACCCAAGGATCAGGCCCCCGAGGACAGGGCCCTGCTCAACGACATGTGGGGGCCGGGCCTGAACAAGAGCCCCGAGCTGCAGCAGGTGGTGGCAGCACTGCGCCCGGAGCCTGACGACACCGTGCTGGTCAAGTGGCGCTACAGCGCCTTTCAGCGCTCCGAGCTGGAGCAGATGCTCAAGGAGCTGGGGCGGGATCAGCTCATCATAGGCGGCATCTACGGCCATATCGGCTGCATGATGACCGCCTGTGACGCCTTCATGCGCGACATCCAGCCCTTCTTCCTGGCGGACGGGGTGGCGGACTTCTCCCTGGCCGACCACCAGATGGTGCTCGACTACGTGGCGACCCGCTGCGGCAAGGTGATCCTCTGCGAGGAGGTGCTGGCGCTCGCCCCGGCTTCTGCTTCTGCCGCCCAGAACAATCCGTTGTCCACCAATCCGTTGTTGACGTATGAGGGGCTCAAGGCACGGCTGCTGAGCCATATTGACGAGGATGAAGCAGAGTTCGATGCGGATGAGAACCTCATCGACTACGGTCTCGACTCGGTGCGCATCATGTCCCTGCTCACCGAGTGGCGCGCCGCCGGGGTGGAGCTGGGCTTCGTGGATCTCGCCAAGCTGCCGACCCTCAATGGTTGGTGGCGCCTCATTGAGGCCAAGCTGGCAGCACAGGCTCTGGAGGTGACCCCATGAACCGCCTCCCCTTGACCATACCCCAGCAGGGGCTCTGGTCCGGATATCTGCTGAACGACGACAAGGCGATGTTCAACACCGCCGAGTGCATCGCCTTTGACGGCAAGGTCGAGGCGGCCGTGCTGGCTGCGGCCCTTGCCAAGGCGGTGGGGGAGTGCGAGGCGCTCAAAGGCCACTTCGAAGACGATAAGGAGGCGGTCTGCTTCGTCCCGGCCGATCTGCCCCTGGCCTATGCAGAGGTCTCCCTCGAGCGCGATGACGAGACGCTGGCCCGCGCCTGGGCCTGGGCCGATCTGCGCCGCCCGTTCGAGTTGACCCAAGAAGCGCCCTGCCGCTTCGCCCTGCTGCGTGGCCCCGGCCGGGATTACCTCTACAGCTGCGTGCACCACATAGCCCTCGACGGCTTTGGCACCACCTTGCTGTTCCAGCGCATCGCCGAGCTGTATGCAGAGGGGCTGGCCGGTGAGATGAACTCCCCATCCCCCTTCGGCTCGTTGGCGGAGGTGCTGGCCGAAGAGGCGAGCCGCGAGCAGAGCGGCAAGAACGCCGCCGCCCGCGCCTTTTGGCAGGAGCAGCTGCAGGCTTGGCCCGATGTGAAATCCTTTGGCGAGACCCGGGCGCCGATTGCCGCCGAATTTATCCGCGAGAGCCGCCCCTTGCCCGCGGCGCTCTGGCAATCCCTGACCGGCTTTGCCGACGAGCACAAGCTGGGTTGGCCTGATCTGCTGCTGGCCGGTCTCTCTGCCCAACTGTCGCTTTCGAGCGGCCAGCGCCAGACCCTGCTCGGCCTGATGATGATGAACCGCATCGGCTCGGCGTCCCTGACAGTGCCCTGCATGCAGATGAACATCACCCCTCTGGCTCTCGAGCTTGGTGACGCGCTGGATCTGGCGGGGGCGGCCGGCGCCGTGGCCAAGGCCAAGCGCGGCGTGCGCAAGCATCAGCATTACCGCTACGAGCTGCTGCGCCGAGACCTCGGTCTGGTGGGAGGGGACAAGCGGCTGTTCGGCCCCCTGGTCAACATCATGCCGTTCGATCACGCCCGCCGCTTCGGGCCGCTCCGCGCCCATATTCTCAACATCAGCGCCGGGCCGGTGGAGGATCTCACCATAGAGGTGCAGGTCGGCGTCGATGGCCAGCCCAGACTGGATCTGGACGCCAACCCCGGCTGCTACCGGCAGGCGGATCTGGCGGCCATCGCCGATACCCTCTTTGCCTTGCTGAAGCGCTGGCTGGCCGAGCCCGCCCAGACCCTGGGCAGCCTCAAGGCCGACTGGCTGGCCGAGCAGCGAGCCAGGGCCCTGATTGCCGGTCCCGCCCATGAAGCTCTCCAGGTGCGCCCCGTGCTGGAGGCGCTCTGCCACTTCGCCGCCCAAACCCCGCACAAGATTGCCCTTATACAAGGGGAGGTGAGTGTCAGCTACGAGGCGCTGCTGACCCGCTGCGAGCAGATGGCTGCGGCCCTGCAGGCGTCCGGCGTGCAGCCCGGGGACAGGGTCGGCGTCATGCTGGCGCGCAGCCCCCAGGCCATCTTCGCCCAACTGGCTGTGCTCCTGGCGGGCGCCGTCTATGTGCCCCTCGACCCCGAGCAGCCGCTGGAGCGTCAGGGCCATATCCTGCGGCTGGGGGAGGTCAAGACCCTGATCACCCAGGCCGAGTATCGTCACAAGCTGGCCAGCCTGTTCGAGGGCCGCACGCTCCTGGCGGGGGATCTGGTGAGCGACGATCGGCTCAACCAGCCGGCCGCCGGCCGCGCCGTCGCCTACCTGATGTTCACCTCGGGATCCACCGGTCTGCCCAAGGGGGTGGCGGTCAGCCACGGCGCCCTGGATCACTTCGCCGCCGCCGCCCGCTGCCGTTATCACCTGGATGAAGGAGCGCGGATGTTGCAATTCGCCCCCTTCAACTTCGACGCCAGCATCGAGGAGGTGTTCGCCACCTTGAGCGCCGGTGCAACCCTGGTGCTGCGCACCGACACCCTGCTCGAATCCATCCCCGCCTTCGTGGCCGGGGTGGAGGCGCTGGGGATCACCCACCTCGACCTGCCCACCGCGTTCTGGAACGAGTGGGTGGTGGCGCTGAAGGCGGGTCAGGCCCATATCCCGGCCAATCTGGCCACCGTCATCATCGGCGGCGAGGCTGTCTACCCCGAGCAGCTTGCCCAGTGGCAGCGCCAGGGCCGCTCCGATGTGCGCCTCTTCAACACCTATGGCCCCACCGAAACGACTGTGGTGGTGACCACTCAGGAGCTGCAACAGGAAGACCCGAACCAGGCCCAGTTGCCCATAGGCCTGCCGCTGCCCGGCATGCAGGCGCTCATCCTGGGGGCGGGGGAGCAAGCTGCCAGCGAGGGGGAGCTGGTGCTGTTCGGCCCGCAGCTGGCCAATGGCTATGTGGGGGGCGTGCAAAGGAGCTTTGGCACCCTGCGGATCGGTGAGGAGGATGTGCCCGTCTACCGCACCGGCGATCGGGTGCGCTTGGTGGGCGGCCGGCTGGTCTACCTCGGCCGGCGTGACAACGAATTCAAGATAAGCGGCTATCGCATCCAGCCCGGCGAGGTGGAGGCCCAGCTGCTGGCCCTGCCGGGGGTGGATGAGGCCTGCGTGCAGGGGGTGAGCATCGGCAGCGTGCGCCGGCTGGTGGCCTTCGTGGCCGGCTCCGAGCGCGACAGTCGGGCTATCAAGGCGCAGCTCGCCGGGGTGCTGCCCGCCGCCATGATCCCCACCGACTATCGCCACTATGACCAGTTGCCCCGCACCGGCTCCAACAAGCTGGATCGCAAGGCCCTGCTGGCCCAGTACCAGTCTACGGATGAGGCGCTGACCCTCGGCAGTGAGACCGAGAACAGAGTCGGCGCCATCTGGCAGCAGATCCTGGGGCTGGCCACCATGGCGCCTGCGGACAACTTCTTCGAACTGGGGGGCCAGTCCCTGCAGACCATACAGATAGTCAACCGGCTCGGCACCGAGTTCGGGGTGCAGGTCAAGGTCTCCGATGTCTTCGATCACCCCCGTCTGGACGACTTCTGCCGCTTCCTCGACAGCCTGCTTTCCGAGGATGAAGAGAGCGTGGAGATGGTGTGGTGATGAACAAGGAGCAACAAGCAATGGCCTTTGATTTCAGTGGCAAGCGGGTCTGGGTGACCGGGGCCGGGCGCGGCATCGGCCGCGAGGTGGCCACGCAGTTCGTGGCCGCTGGCGCGTCCGTGGTGGGGCTGGATCTGGCGTTTCCCGAGGACGGCTATCCCTATGCCACCCGGCTGCTCGATATTGGCGATGCCGCAGCGGTGAACGCATGCTGCGCAGCGCTGCTGGCAGACGGCGGGCTGGATGTGCTGGTGAACGGGGCCGGGGTGCTGCGCCTCGGCCCCACCGAAAACTTGAGCGACCAGGATTGGCACGACTGCATGACGGTCAACGCCACCGGCGTCTTCTATCTGCTGCGGGCCCTGGTGCCCCACTTCAAGGCGCAGCGGCGCGGCGCCATCGTCACCATAGGCTCCAACGCCGCCCATGTGCCGCGCATGCAGATGGCGGCCTACTGCGCCTCCAAGGCGGCGGTCACCAGCCTGACCCAGACGGTGGGGCTGGAGCTGGCCCCCTTCGGCGTGCGGGTCAACCTGGTGTCGCCGGGCTCGACGGATACCCCCATGTTGCGCGGCATGCTGCCGGACGAGGGGGCCATGGCCCGCACCATTGCCGGGCTGCCGGATCAGTTCAAGCTCGGTATTCCCCTGCGCAAAATCGCCACCCCGGCGGAGATCGCCAATACAGTGCTCTTCCTGGCCTCGGACTTGGCCAGCCATATCACGCTGCAGGATCTGGTCGTCGATGGCGGCGCCACCCTGAGCGCCTGAGGTAAGTCATGAACAATATGATAACGCTGCTAAAACAGCTGGAACGCCAGGGTGTCAGGCTGGCCCTCAACGAGAAAGGGCAGCTGATTTCCCAGTCGAGCAAGGAGGCGGTGACCCCCGCCATCGGCGCCCTCATCAAGGCGCACAAGGATGAGCTGGTGCGCTGCCTGGCGGCCCGCGCCGCCTTCGAGGCCCCCATTGTCGCTCAAGGCGTTCAGAGCGGGCCGCTCTCGTCGTCCCAGAGCGGGCTCTGGTTTATCGAGCAGTATGAGGAGGCCTCCCATCTCTACAATATGCCGGTCTACTTCAGGGTCCGTGGCGAGCTGGATACCCGAGCCCTGGAATTTGCCTTCGACCACCTGTTTGCCCGCCACCCCAGCATGCGCACCCGTTTCGTCAAGGACGAGGCGGGCAGGGGGGCCCAGGAGATACTGCCCCACGTGCCCTTCAAGCTGCATATTGAGGACGTGAGTGAGCAGCCCGCAGCCGAGCGCGAAGCCTATGTGGCCAGGCGGGTGCGCGAGGAGATAGGGAAGCCCTTCTCGTTGACCAAAGGGGACTTGAGCCGGGTGCATCTGATTCGCCTCGGCGAGCGCGAGCACGTGCTGCTTATCACCCAGCACCACATCGTCTCGGACGGCTGGTCGGTCAAGAACATGTTTGCCGACTTGAAGCGCGCCTTCCTGGCCCATCAGAACCGGGAGCCCTTGAGTGTGCCCGAGTTGCCGCTCACCTATCTCGACTATGCCCACTGGTTCAATTCGCCGCGCTTTCTTGACTATCACGCCGAGTTCAAGCCGTTCTGGGTCGACCGCCTCGGTGGCAGCCCCGAGGTGCACGGCCTGCCGCTGGACAAGCCGCGCCCGGCCCACCAGGCCAGCGGCGGCGAGCTGGTCTTCTCCACCATCGACAACGCGCTATGGGAGAGCTTCAAGCGCTTCTGTCAGCGCCACAACACCTCCAACTTCATCGGCCTGCACGCCCTGTTTGCCCTGCTGATGGTGCGCCAGAGCGGCGAGAAGGAAGTCGTCATAGGCACGCCGCTGGCGTACCGCGAGCGCCACGAGATAGAGTCGCTGGTGGGCTTCTTCGTCAATACTCTGGTACTGCGCACCCGGCTCGACGGTCGCCCCAGCTTTATCGACTATCTGCAGCAGTGCCGGGAGGAGGATCTGGCGGCCTTCGATCACCAGCTCTATCGCTTCGAGGCGCTGGCCGAGGCCATCGGCGCCGATCGCACCACAGCTATCAACCCCATCTTCCAGATCATGCTGGTATATCAGGCCAAGGTGGACTTCAACGATCTCATCCCCGGCTGCCAGCTGGTGGAGGAGACCTCGCCTGTGCTGCCGGCCAAGACCGACATCTCGGTCAAGGTGACCGAGCTGATGGACTCCGTCAGGGTGGACTGGCTGTTTGCCACCGCCCTGTTCGAGCGAGAGACCATTCAGGCTTACGCCGATCGCCTGCTGCACCTGATGCGCGCCGTGGTGGCTGCCCCCGAGACCGACATCTGGCAACTTCCGCTGGAGGTGGGCACCGACAGGGCCGCACTGGCCGCGGAGCTTGCCGATCTGCCGCCGGACTACCCCAGCCGCGACACCCTGCTCTGTCATATCGAGCGGCGGGCCATGCAGTTGCCGGGCGCGCTGGCGGTGAGTGATGGCGAAGGCGCCCTGAGTTACGGCGAGCTGGAGGCGCGCGCCAACCGGCTGGCTCACTGGCTGCTGGCCCGAGGCGTGAAGCCGGGCGCCGCCATCGGCATCCAGGCCAGACGGGATGTGGCCTTCGTCATCGCCCTGCTCGCCTGCTGGAAGGCGGGGGCGGCCTATGTGCCGCTCGACCCGGCCTATCCCGCCGAGCGGCTGGCCCATATCCTGAGCGACGCCAGCATTGCGCTGGTGCTGGGAGGGGAGCCTGATGCCCGGCTCGCCGAGGCCATCAAGGGCACAGATGCCGGTTACCACAACCTGCATCTGCTGGCGCTGGATGGGTTGCCAACCAGCACTCCCGCCATCCCCCGGGACGCCGCCATGCTGGCCCAGATCATCTACACCTCCGGCAGTACCGGCTTGCCCAAGGGGGTCATGGTGGAGCAGGGCAGCCTGGTCAACCTGATGGCGGATCATGGCGCGCGCATTGCCCTTGATCAGGATGGCGCCATGTTCAACTGCATGTCTCTGTCGTTCGATGCGGGCAATATGACCACCTTGCTGCCCCTTTACTGCGGCGCGGCCCTGCACTTTGGTGAGCCGGGCGAGGGGGCCATCACGGCCGCGATCAACTGTGGCGCCAGCCATATGATCTTGCCTACCGCCCTGCTGGCGAACCTATTGCCACCGACCGATCTCGGTTCTCTGCGCGCCATCGGCTTTGGCGGTGAGGCCTGCCCGAGCAGCCTGGTGGAACGCTGGGGGGAGCGGGTGGCACTCTTCAACATGTACGGCCCGACCGAGTGCACAGTCACGGCGCTCTGCGCGCGGCTGGTGCCGGGTCAGCCCATCACCATAGGCCAGCCTATCAGCAATTTAAAAGTGCTGATCCTGGACGAAGGGGGCAACCTCTGCCCAGTGGGGGTGCCCGGCGAGCTCTGCCTGAGTGGTCTTGGCCTTGCCCGTGGCTACCTCAATCTGCCTGAGCGAACCCAAGAGGCTTTTATCGAGCTGGCTCTCGACGGTCGTACCCATCGCCTCTACCGCACCGGCGATCGGGCGCTCAGGCGCCGCGACGGCAAGGTCCAATATCTGGGCCGGATTGATGAGCAGATCAAGCTGCGGGGCTATCGCATCGAGCCCGGCGAGATAGAGACGCAAGTCGCCGCGCTCTGCCCGGCCATCCGCCAGATCAAGGTAGTGGTGCAAGACGGTCGCCTGCTGGCGTACGCCTGCCTGCATGAGGGGGCGAGTGAGCCGGACGGCGAGGCCCTGCTGCAACGGGCCGGCGAATGCCTGCCCGAATACATGGTGCCGGTACGACTCTGCTGGCTGCCCGAGATGCCGCTTACCCCCAACGGCAAGCTGGACCTGCGCCGCCTGCCTGCCATTGATTGGCAGCAGAGCAAGGGCGAGCCACAGAGCGAGCTGGAGCAGACAGTGCTTGCCATCTGGCAGGGGGTGCTCAAACAACCGCTCGGGGTGGAGGATGACTTCTTCCGCTTAGGCGGTGACTCCATACTCAGCATCCAGCTCACCACCAGGTTGCGGGATGCGGGGTTGCACTGCAGCGTGAAGGACGTGTTCGAAGCCAAGACGGTGCGCCGGCTCTGCCGCCAGCTCGGCCAGCAGCAGGCAGTCAGCCACCAGACCGAACAGGGCAACCTGGTCGGCGACTTCCCGCTCCATCCCATTCAGCACTGGTTCTTCGAGCAGGGCTTCGCCAAGTCCGGTCACTGGAACCAGGGGGTGATCCTGCGCCTGCCGGCCGGGGTGGACGATGAGGCCCTGCGCGGCTGGCTGAATGCCCTGCGCCAGCACCACGATGCCCTGCGCCTCGCGGTCACCCCGACTGGCCAGCGCTATCTGCCCGAACTGGCGCTGCCGCCCTTGCCGACCCTGGATGCAGGAACACTCGGCGGGGCTGAACTGCAGGCCCGCCTGGCCGAGTTGCAGGGGGATCTGGATCCCGCCAGCGGCCACACCCTGGCCTGGGCCCGCCTGCGCAACTTGGCCATAGAGGGTGAGGCCGATCCGGTGGAGGGGCTCTTCCTCGCCTTCCATCACCTGGTGATCGATGCCGTCTCTTGGCGCATTCTGGCCGAGGATCTCGCCCGGGTGAGCAGGGGCGAGCCCCTGCCCGCCAAGGGCAGCAGCTATCGCCAGTGGGGCGAGGGGCTCGCGGCCTACGCCAGACGGGAAGAGAAGCAGCTTGGCTTCTGGCTGGCCCAGGGGGAGGGCAGCCAGCGAGGCCTGCTGGAGGCCGAACGCGCCGAAGATGGCCGCGCCGCCGCCAGCTTGCTGCAACTGGACAAGGAGACCACGGCCCGCCTGATAGACCCGGCCAACCAGGCCTTCTTCACCCGGGTGCCCGACCTGCTGCTGGCCGCCCTGACCCGTACCCTGAGCGAGCTGGGTTATGGCGCACGCCACTGTGTGATGCTGGAAGGGCACGGCCGTGAGGCCATCGATGCTGAACTCGATGTGAGCCGTACCCTGGGCTGGTTCACCAGCACCTATCCACTGGCGCTGGCGGATGCCAAGGAGTGGGATGTGCTGGTCTGCACCACCAAGGAGCGGCTGCGGGCCGTACCGGACAAGGGGGTAGGCTTCAACGCCCTTCGTCTGCACCATCCCCGTGGCTGGGAACTGCCCGAGGCCCTTATCGTTTTCAACTATCTGGGAGTCAGCCATCAGGGTGCTGCAGGTCAGCCCTGGCAGCCCCTGCCCATGGCGCCGGGGGCGCCCTCCTCACCGGACAACTTGCCGCGCGAGCTCATCAGCCTGCACGGGGGCGTCTATGACGGCTGCCTCACCCTGCGCCAGGTCGGCGCCCTCAACCAGCAAGGGAGCGACGCCCTGATGGTGAGATTGGCGGCCAACCTGCGTGCCCTGGTGGATTACTGTTGTGGGGTGAGCGCCCCACGCCACACCCCGAGCGACTTCCCGGGGCTTGGACTCTCGCAATCGGCGCTCGACCAGGTGCTGAGCGGGCGCGAAGTGGAGACACTGCTGCCCATGACGTCCTTGCAGCAGAGCATGCTCTATCACAGGGCGCTGGCGCCTCGTGATACGGCTTATCACCTGCAGACCGAGATTGAGTACCGCCAGCCACTGGACCAGGCGGTCTACCGCCAGGCCTGGCAGGCGCAGATAGCCCGCTGGCCGGCCCTGCGCAGCGAACTGGTGCTGGCGGATGGGGTGGCGCTGCAGCGCATCCTGCGCCATGCCGAGCTGCCGTTCCACTATCAGGATCTGGTGGGGGATGCGCAGGCCGAGGCCCATATCGCGGCCTATCGCCAGCAGGATCTGGCCCGGCCCATAGCGCTGGATGTGGCCCCCTTGCTGCGGGTCGCCTGCTTCAAACTGGCCCCCGATCACCACAAGGTTGTCTTCAGCGCCCATCACGGCGTGCTGGATGGCTGGAGCGGCCCTGTGCTGCTGGGCAGCCTGCACAGTCACTATCAGCAACTGATGAAAGGCCAGCTGCCCCAGGCAGAGCCGGATACCGCCTGGCTGGAATTTGGCCGCCATATCGCGAGCCAGGCCCGCACCGCCGACGCCTACTGGCAGGGACGTGGCGCGCTGCTGGCCAAGCCCAACGATCTCTCGTGCCTGTTCGGGGTGGCGCTGGAGCCTCACCTGACCCAGCGCTATACGCAACATAAGCCTGCGGTGTGCGGCCAGACCCTGGCACCGGCGCTGTCGCGCCAGCTGGAGAGCTGTGCCCGCGAGCTGGGAGTGACCCCGGGGCTGCTGGCCCAATACGCCTGGCATCGCCTGCTGGCCCGCCGCTGTGGCGATGGGGTGACCCTGGTGGGCAACGTGACCCCGGGCCGGGACTATCCCATCGAGGGGATCACCGCGAGCGTCGGCCTCTATATCAACAGCCTGCCGCTCAGCCTGGATTGGCGCACCGAGTTGAGCCTGGCCGAGCATATAGCCCGGCTGCAGTCGGATTTGATGGCCCTCAATGAGCACGGCACCCAGTCGCTCGCCGCGTTGACGCAGGGCAGGGTGCGCCTGTTCCAGAGCCTGTTCGTGTTCGAGAACTACCCCATGCCGGCGGCCCCTGTCGCCCCCGAACCTCATCAGCTGGTGCCGCAGTTTGGCACTGTGGTGGAGAAGGTGGAGCTTCCGCTCTCCCTGGTGGTCAATGCCCGGGGCGGCCGGCTCAACCTGCGCTTCGAGTTCGACGGGGATCTGATCCCCATGGCGCGGGCCGAGGCCGTGCTGGCCGCCTGGATAAGTGAGCTGGAATGGCTGGCGCAGGCGGACCTGAGCCAACCGGCCAAACCGGCGGCGGCCGTGCTATCCCCAGCGCAAGGGGCAGCCACACCATCGGCAGTCACACAGGTGGCCGCTTCCAGGGCTGAGTCCGGGCTGGTTCAGCCACCGGCCGAGGCCCGCGTTCTGGTGGCCCTGTGGGAGCGCCAGTGCGGCGTGCCCGGTGTCTGGCAGCAGAGCCTGCAGGATCTTGGGGTGGACTCGGTGCAGCAGCTTGCCCTGCTGGCGGCCCTCAATGAAGCCTTTGCCGATGGGCGGGCCCCCCTCAGCCTGGGGGATCTCAAGACATACGGCTCCCCCTGCCGGCTGTTCAACCATTGGCTGGTGCGCCAGTCCGAGGAGGTGCTATGACGATGGCGATAGGCTCAGGCAAGGGGGTCGGGACAAGGGAGCACTCCCTCGGCTCTCGGCTGGCGGCTTGCCTCGCCGCCACCCCGCTGGCCCACGCCATCCGCCTGGGCGGGGTCGGTATGACTGAGCAAGGCATAAGTGAGCACGGCATGGGCGAGGCCGGCCCCGGCGCCTGGCTCAACTATGGCGAGCTCAGCCTGCGGGTCGGTCAGATCGCCGCCAGTCTGCAGGGGCTGGCGGTGGGGGAGCGGGTCGGCCTCTATCTGGCGCGCAGCCCGGATCTGGTGGCCAGCCTGCTGGCCTGCCTGCGGCTCGGCCTCACCTTTGTGCCGCTGGAGCCGGATTTCCCGGTGGAGCGGCTGCAGGGGATCGCCCGTCAGGCCCGGCTCTCGGCGGTGATCTGCGATGACGAGGTGGGGACCCCGGATTTCGGTTGTCCCCTGCGCTCCCTCAAGGGGCCCGCCCCTGGCGGGACCCTCTCCTGGCCCAGGGTGGACGACGCCCTGGCCGCCTACATGATGTTCACCTCGGGCTCTACCGGCGAGCCCAAGGGGGTGGTCATCAGTCGGCGGGCCCTGCTCTGCTTCCTCGATGGGATCCGCGAGCGACTCGGACTCTCACCGAGCTGCCACTGGCTCTTTATTACCACCCCGGCCTTCGACATCTCCTTGCTGGAGATGCTGGGGCCGCTCTGGGGCGGAGGCCGGCTGACGGTGGCGGGCGGCGAGCACAACAAGGATCCCCTGGGCATGCTGGCCCTGCTGGCGGCAGACCCCAGTATTAACTTCCTGCAGGCCACCCCGGCCTGCTGGCGCATGTTGCTCAAGGCTGGTTGGCAGGGGCGCAATATCCTCACCGCCCTGTGCGGCGGCGAGGCGCTGGATATGGGGCTGGCCGAGCAGCTTTGCACTCGCACCCAGCGGCTGTGGAACTGCTACGGGCCCACCGAGGCCACCGTCTGGTCCCTGGTGAGCGAGGTGCGCTGGCCACCGTTTGATGGGCAGATCACCATCAGCCACAGCCTGCCCGGCTACCGCCACTGGGTGCTGGACGAGGCGGGGCTGCCGGTGGCAGAGGGGGAGGTCGGTGAGCTCTGCATCGAGAGCCCGGCCCTGTGCGAGGGTTACTGGCGCAAGCCCGCCCTGACGGCGGC
>Ga0067045_1030971_pt1 | contig 13533 bp, 14 predicted proteins | sample TerdegcTABiofilm_FD_59184 | JGI IMG/M metagenome (GOLD analysis project Ga0067045, IMG submission 59184) | Combined Assembly of (Gp0054472, Gp0054536) Wastewater bioreactor microbial communities from Singapore -Terephthalate degrading...
TCCTTCAAGGAAGGAACTCCTTCCAGTTTCTTCTCCAGTCCATCGTAGCACACCGCAATGGACTGCCTGCTCCCTCCTTGATCTGAGTTTCGTGGTGAACGGTTACTGGAAAAGTTATCCGCATTGTCACCCGTGGTCTCCTCTGAATCAAAAGCTCGCCGCGTGTCTTGCCACCCCGCGTTTTCCATCAGCACAAGAGGAACCGTAAACTGTGCTGCTATGATTTCATAGTGATCTGCAAGTTCGCCGCTTGACTGGTCTTTGTATCGAAGCGCCGTCGCCTGCGCGTTTTCCACAAAAGTGCGCAACAGATCTGCAAGATCGTGCTTCTCCAGGGATTTCAACGAATTTTCGAGGAACTTATGAAAGGCGTGCAATACGACATCCGGGTTGACGAGACGCGCGTTATCGGGCCTTCGCTCTACATCGTGCAAGCTCCCTCCGACAGCGTCAAACATGATCAGCATTTCATCCCAGGGCTTGGCACAGGGATCCGTCGGTTCCCACCTTGCTGCTGTGGTGGCGCTCGCTGGAATCAACAGGAACTTGTTCTCCTCAAGAAATCGCCTCTGTGCTTCAGTGAGTTGAATGCCGAGGACATTGAGCACTTCCTTATGGTTTACCGCCTTAACCAGTGTGGTGGCAGAATCCTTGAGTCTCGGCTTGAGCAGTGGCTCTTTTATGTCAGGGATATCAGCGAAAGCCGCGATGGTCACCTCCGGCAGGGTCAGGCCGGAAATAACCTTGGCAGCGGGGGGATACCCTTTGAGATCTTTGCACCAAGAGTTGCCCGGAATAGAAGTGATAAAAATGATGCAGAATACCGTGAAGGACGATACCAGGACTTTGTTCATTGGATTCCCTTCTGAGGTCAGGCTTCTTTCTGATGTCTTTCTTTCTCGTCGAGCCATTCTCCTGTCCCGGACGAGCAACCGAATCTGACATGCGCAGCGATCTCATGCCGCTAACAGTCATAGCGGCCCTCGGCACTCAGCGAGCGCCTGCCCCTGATAATTGCAATTGTTGCGCTGCACAAGATCCGGGCTGATGGAGGGGAATACCACGGGGGAGATCATCAACGCCAATGGCAGGCAGGAATTTGCGCCGTGATGGGTACGCCGACGGCCATCGAAAGCAAGAAACAAGGCCCGGCCCTGCTCTTGGCGCTTTTTTGACCCGCGATCCAGGGTGCCCCCAGTCTCTTTCTTCGAGCATGGGCCGATATTTGTCTGATTGGTACGTCAATCTCTATCAGGCGCTGGGGATGACGGAGTCGCATATATAACCTCGCGTCTTTTCCAAATTTGTCGCCGCCTATAGGCGCTGCTATCTGCGAACAGATACGGCTGTTCTTTCGCAGATAGCAGCGCAGTTATAAGCGAGAACCATGGCTATCTCTGGCGTCTTCTCACGTAGTACGTCCACCGAGGAGGAGACCCTTTTTGCTCAAGAAGGCCTTTTCTTACGAGCTTCTTGAGCAGCCGACCTGCCTGGTCTCCCGAGAGCCCGCACAACTCCATTACGTGTTTTCGCTCGATCCTTCCATGAGCATCGATGTACTCCAAAATCATGTGCTCGTGTTTGATTGCCGAAATTCCATGGCTTCGCACATAACCCGTTCCGTCGCCGAAGCGCCGATAGAGACCTGCTCCCAAGTGATAGACTCGCCCTTTCTTCTCACCTTTGGCCTCAACGAAACCCCTTTCCACTAGCTTCTCCAGCTTCGCCCGTCCTTCGTTGCCCCCCTTCTGTATAAGCTTCCCGGCCACTCTCGACTCGATGCGACGCTCGAAGAAAAGAGTATTCAGGATGATAAGCTCATCCAGAGTCAACGGACTTCCCTGTTCTTCCTGTTCGAAGACAAATGCCGCCAGTTCCAGAGACGGCTTCCCTCCGCGAATGACTACGCGAACTCCGTCAGAGTCGCTTCTCGTGTAGTCAGGGATCGGGCGGCCGTATCTCACCTGTCCCAGGTAGATTTTGTCGACGCCTCGTCCGGTCTGCTCCACTAACCCGACTCTCCGGAAGGCCTCAGCCAGCCGAGGGTTGCGCGGCTTCGGTTCATGTACGAGTATATTGTCTGGCGTAATCCCCGGAAGGAACCCGCCAGGGTTGGCTATCAAGATGTGGTCCGGATGCCATTGCACGTACACGGATCCCATGCGGCTGTAGTCACGATGAAGAATGGCATTGGCAACCGCTTCCCTGAATCCCTCAGGCGAGTAATCCGGAATGGGCACTCTGAACATCCCGACCTGGATCTCCTTCTCTTCGTTCCTGGCGGAAAACCTTGATTGGAGCTCCTGCAAAACGACGACGAGCGGGGCCAGAAATACCTCGTTTGCCTTCACGTTCCCCAGGCCGTCGAGGACCTGGAAACGCACTTCGTGAGTCGGCATCGTTTGCTGCAAGACGTCAACTTTGCCAAGGAGAAGGAGCCCGGCCACATTTGGCACTAATTCACCATCCCGACTCTCGACGAGTCTTAGAGCTTTGACAAGTTCTTCATCAGTTAGCTGGAGCAGAGTGGTGTCACCCTTAAGTCGGGAAACCGTTTGCCGCAGGCGATCAAACTCGACTGAATCAAGGCTTTGAAAGGATGTTCCCTCGATCGTTTGTGCCGAGAAGTCAAGAAGCCCAAGGTCAACTCTCCTAGATCGCTGGTCGCGAGGGTAGAATGGCACAGTCTGGGGTTTTCCATCCGGCCCGACTGCCCTCTTCAACGACTTCCCGCGGGTAGTGGCACAGGGCTCTGGATAGCGATCCACCTCTATTACAATCACCGGCCCCCCAGGATGGAGGACGACCGAAACACGAGTGTTAATGTTGGGCACCGTGTTGTTAAAGATCGCCGATTGAAGTTTCAGTGGATCAGTGACTGGTACGTGCCGTGGCTCCGCTCCCGTCACCGTTCCATCGTCTTCGACACCGATGAGAAGGACTCCTCCATCTGTATTCGCTAGAGCCACTATCTCCTCGAAGATCTCCTTATCAGTGAACTTCCTACGGTCGGACTTGAATTCCCGATCCAGGTTTTCTCCGGACCCCACAATCTGTTTCAACCGTTCCAGATCCATCATCTGCAGGCCTCAGTGATCTTGTTGGCTCTGACGAAGCAGTTTTCTATCTTGACTATCAGCTCCGAGCCCCGTCTTGTCGGAGCTTGGGAAATAGGGCACATGCTACTTTTGCGGGTCCCTTCGTGGTCGTCAGCGAGGCCAAGGCGTAAATTCCAGTCCCAAACGCGGTGCCGTCTCCGGTCGTGACCACTGTCTGGCGTAGGGGGCGCTGTGCTGGACGCACGTGGGAACCCAGCGTTGCCGAGGGGCTTCCGTCTGCGGTTGGTTCACCAATCGGAGCCAATTCTTGCAGCAAGGGCACGGACCTGGGTACAGAATGAAGTTGCGAGTTGATGTAGACGGCATCGTCAACGATGACCAAGGCCAGCCTTGTGCTCCACCAGTTGGCTCGCATCGGTTTTCTATCTAACTGAACTTCCGCTTCGGATTCATAAACGACCCTTCCGTTGCGCAAAGCTTCTTCGAAGATCATTCCGGGACAGTCCTTCAGTTGCAGCCACTTTGCCTCGGGGATGACGATGATGTCCATGGGCATTGAAATCCCGCGCAGCGCCTTGCGAATACGGACGCTTTCCTTTCGTGGGTTTAGCGTATCATCTCCTGTGATAACGAGAACATCCAGATCGCTGTTGGCTGTCGTAATCCCTTTCACAAAAGAACCGAACAGGATGATCTTCCTTGGCTTTCCGATCGCGATGATCTTCTGGATTGCCCTTTCAACTTTTTCAGGAGTCACTGCCCAATCGTGTATGGTCGTTGAATCCATCTTGCACCTCAGGCATGAGCTCTGTTTTCGAGTAGCACTATACCAAATTTCGCCAACGGACGCTTGCTGGGTCTTCTGGGTCGCTCCTTGCTCCTTTCATTGGGCACTCCGGATGTCCTATCCCTGACGTGAGACATGGCGGATGCACGCGGACCCTGCGATGCGGTACAAGACAATCTATCGGGAGATCCAATAAGACACCCAACCCGCGTGTCAACACCCAATCAGTGTTAGACCCCCGAACTTGACGACCTTGGCATAAGAGAGATTGTTTGGCACGCCCGACAGGATTCGAACCTGTGACCTACGGATTAGAAGTCCGTTGCTCTATCCAACTGAGCTACGGGCGCACTGGCACGAAGAGCATTCGTCGAGTACTTGATACACGGGCAGGTGATCCCTGTCAAGGGAGCTGCGATTGGCATGCGTTCGGCTATGCAGTAGATGGCCTGAATCAATGGGCATTGCTGGAGCGGCGGTTGGTGAACCGCCCAAAAGTGGGGCGGCTCTAGAAGCGCCCCTACAGACACCCCTCTGTGAGAAGCACGCCAATGGTCGCAAGCCCCGTGATGTTTATCCTAGGCCAGCGTCTCGGCGCTGTAGCGAGTGATCAGGCCGGTGCGAACCGCGTGTTTGTAGATGCTCACAAAGAAACGGCACGCTCCAAGCACATACAAGACGGCCAGGAACCCACTCCAAAGGAGAGCGCCTGACCGTACTTCTCCGCCTGCAAGGATCGCTCGCATCCCCTCAAATACGTATGTGGGCGGGAGGACATAGGAGAAATACTGCATCCACTGCGGCAGTGTCGAAATCGGGTAAAAGACACCCACAAATGGCGAGATCAAAGCCGGAACGGGCCATATAAACCACTCAGACGCCGGTCCGAAGCGGAGAACCACACCGCTCGCAAAAATCCCGAGAGCCATGCCGAACATGAACAGAACGAGCAGGAAAGGCAGGAGCAACAGGCCGTATATGAAGAAAGATAGACCGAACACCATGGTGGCCACGGCAAGCATCACCAGGAGCCCTACCGAGCTCGTTCCGATTCCAGTGATGATGAGACCCGCGAGGTACTCCCACAAGGAGAGCGGTGACGCGAATATGTTCAGGAAATTGCGTGACCACACGTCCTCGAAAAAGGCAATTGTCACCCCTTGCATGACCCGGACAAAGAAATCCCACAGGAGAACAGCGCCCAGCAGTATTTGAACGAAGTTGAAGCCGTGGGTCAGCATGTCCAGGTACTTGGTGATAAACCCCCACAGAACCATGTCTACGGTGACCCACGCGAAGAGAGGCAACACTCTCGAGAGGCTTCCGCGAATGAGATAGAGTTGCCGGAGCACGATTGCTGCGGTGCGGTGGACACGCATGGCGCTCACGCTACCTCGATTTTCAGGGGCTCACGGGCCACGGTAATGAAGAGCTCCTCCAGAGTGGCTTTTCCGTACTCATGCGGCAATGTCTTTGGATCTCCTTGAAGTAACATCTTCCCCCGTGACAGAAAAATCACGCGATCGCACACATCCTGCACTTCGTACATGTTGTGCGAAGTCCAAAGCACTCCGCCGCTAGCATTGCGCGCGAACTCGACGATCCTCATGCGGACATCCCGAGCAGTCGCGGGATCGATGGATGCAGTCGGCTCGTCAAGCAGAAGGAGAGGCGGAGAATTCAGCAGAGCCTTGGCAAGAGAAACGCGGGTTTGTTCTCCAGACGACAGTACCCCGCATTTGGTGTTTCGAAATGCCCCGAGGTCAAACCGGGCGATCACGTCCGTAATTCGCTCCGACAAATCCCGCACCCCGTAAATGAGGCCGAAGACCTTGAGATTCTCGTACACGGTCAAATTGCCGGGAAGTGGTGCGTAGGCCGCTGCGAAGTTCGTCCTCTCCAGTGCTCGAGAGCGGTCGGTCGCAACGTCAATCCCCTCGATGTGAATGCGCCCCGAGGTGGGCTCGAGGACCCCGAGAATCATGCTTATGGTCGTGCTTTTGCCCGCACCATTGGGACCCAGGAGCCCCACAATCTCGTTACGACCCACGTCGAACGTGACACCGTCCACCGCGACCGTGGTCCCGTATACCTTTCGCAGGTCTTGAACTGAAAGCACATTCGACATTACTGATGCCTCAAACGGGCTCCTCGTCAGAGCTTTTCGAGACCGATGCCCCTCCGTAGTCCTTTTTTCCCGCTCACGTGACCTCGAGAGCTGTTAAGATCGCGTGACATTTGCACGAGGTGGCCACGAGGTTCGAGCCATGCCGCATCCTCCCTGCCAATGCTCGCAGTTGCCCGAACGTGTACCCGCCGACACCCGGGAGGATTTGGGCGCTTCGCTGCACGACCACGGTGAACTGTGGTACTTCAAGGGCTTCCAGACTCCCGTACAGAGGCTCTCGCGGCAGGCCGGTCATGGTGCACAGATCTCCTTCCGGGCAGCAGTCCGGGCAGAGAAAATCCGCCTTGCTGCAACCGAGGTTGGCCGAGTCGATGGAGAAAGGGTTGGGAACCATCGTGGCGAGACACTCGGGAACAGGTATTTCCCTGCATCCCTGCACGCTGGCTTTCAGGTAGGAAGCTGCCAGATGAAAGGGGACCATGGGAAGAACAAGGTCTTCCGGAGAGAGAAATGTTGATCTCACGAGAAATTCCGTCGCATCGTCTTGAAACGCGACGGCACCATCGGGCAAGGGATTGTCGAAGCGAATGGGGTCCCAGTCCACCACAACGAGCGTTGCCCCGGGGAACGCTTCCACAAGCCTACTGACCGCGAGCTCGCCGAACTTGCCGTATCCGAGAACGACATACTGCATCTAGCGCACTCCTTTAGCGACCCGGGGGGTTCCGGAAAGGTCCCGATGGATCGACACGTCCCGAAAGCGGTCGCCGCGGGTCATGAGCTCCTCCACCGACTTCTCTTGGCCGTCACCGAATTCGATCACCAGCCAGCCCCCCCTTTTCAGGTAGAGAGTCGCCTGATCCACAAGGTTCCTGATGACGTCCAAACCGTCAGCTCCGCCGTCGAGTGCTCCATGGGGCTCGAAGTCACGTACTTCCGGTTCCAGGTTCGCTATAACCCCGGTAGGAATATACGGTGGATTGGAACAAACCACGTCAAACTGCCCGGCAGGCCGGATCGCTGCCAGCAGGTTCGAGGCTACCAGATGCAGGCGATCGTCCGTGTTTGAATCCCGTGCATTTATGCGGGTAATTTCGAGGCATCGAAGGCATATATCGGTGCCGATCGCCACTGCCTGGCGATTCTCCCGCAAGATGGCTACGGCCACTGCTCCGGACCCGGTCCCTACCTCCGCTATGAGGGGCTGTGGAAGCTCACGCACCTTTTGGAGGACTACTTCTACAAGAACTTCCGTCTCGGGTCTGGGAATGAGGACTCCAGGCAGGGTCTTTATCTGTACCGACCAGAATTCCTTCTTCCCGACGATGTAGGCCACAGGTTCCCGATTGGCACGACGACGGACGAACTCTCGAAATCGGTTCCGTTCGTCCAGGGAAAGCGGGCGCTCGAAATCGAGATAGAGTCGCAGTCTTTCAGTGTCAAGGGCATGGGCGAGGAGCACTTCCGCGTCCAGCCGGGGAGTCTTGATACCTTTTTCCTTGAAATATCCAGCCGTCCACTCGAGGATGCTCTTAATGGTCCATCGTTCAGTTTTCTGGGTACTATTTTCTTCCATAATCCGAAGCGACTAATCCCTGGTCCTCTGACCGAGCCTCTGGCTCATTCTTCGAGGCCGTCTGCATCCCGCATTCTATAGCAGTTGCCGAGGCAAATGTCCCGCTTATTGCGGAACCGCATTTGGAGAGCCCCGTTTCGCTTGAAGCTTCACAGACTTCGGCCGGCAGAGACATTCAGGAGACAGGTCAGCCCGAGAGTGGCCCTGGTGTTGCAGTTCGTTCATACGGTCGCGCGTTCTGCCACAGCTCATTTGCGGGACTTGCGCTTGCGCGCCTGTTATATGAGCTTGACATTGGATTTGGAGCGGCGGTATTTTTTGACACCCACCTTCCCCATTTCCTGACGGAGTTCTTCTATGATTGTCATCGTTCTGATGAAGCAGGTACCGAATACGAGCGAGGTCCGGATAGATCCGAAAACAGGCAATCTCATCCGGGAAGGGGTGGAGAGTATCATCAACCCTGAAGACCGCCATGCTCTAGAAGCTGCCCTGCAAATAAAAGACTCGACCGACTGCCGGGTCATCGTTCTCAGCATGGGACCTCCGCAAGCTGCGGAGATTCTATGCGAAGCTCTGGCCATGGGCGCGGACCAGGCTATTCTCCTGACGGACAAGGCATTTGCCGGGGCCGACACGTGGGCGACGTCAACAACCCTGGGCATGGCAATCAAGCGCATAGGTGATTTCGACCTCATTCTGGCCGGCAGACAGGCGGTGGACGGTGACACCGCGCAAATCGGACCGCAGGTCGCCGAGCTTCTTGGCATTCCCCAGCTCACGTACGCGTCGAAATTGGAGGTCCAGGAAGGAAAGGTCATTGTGGAGAGGACCCTTGAGGGTTCGTGCGAACGAATCGAATCCCCTACCCCGGTCCTGGTCACGTGCCTGGCCGCGCTGAATACTCCACGATACCCCACGGTTGCAGGAATGCTGGACGCCACCTCGGATCGCGCTGCCATTGAGCTGTGGAATGCCGCGGACATCGGAGCCAAAGCATATGAAGTGGGGCTTCTCGGCTCTCTGACACAGGTGGTAAAGACCTTCACCCCGAAGGAGGCGCGCAACACCAGATTCCTCGAGGGCTCTCCCGCGGAAATTGCGGTTCAGCTTCTCGACGCCTTCCGAGAAAAAGAAATCCGCCTCGGAGAATAACATGGCGATACGGTTTGATCCGGACAAATGCAACGGTTGCGGGATGTGCTCCCGGTCCTGCCCTTACCAGGCCATAGAGATAGAAGACAAGAAGGCGAGATGGCTCGAGAATCGATGCACATTGTGCGGGGCATGCCTCGAATCGTGCAAGTTTGACGCGATTTCGGGAGACATCCCCGTCAGAGAAACCCCGGATTTCAGCGACTATCGAGGGGTATGGGTGTTCGTGGAACAGCACGATGGAGCTTTCCATCGGTCTGCTTTCGAGCTCCTCGGCTGTGCTAGATCTCTCGCGAACGAGTTGGGCGAGCCGGTCGCGGCTGTGGTTCTGGGACATGGAGTCAGACGTCGTGCAGGGGAGCTCATCGCATATGGGGCAGACCAGTGCCTCGTCGTGGAGGACCCGGCCCTCGCATACTACCAGACCTGCACGTACACCCACGTTTTGGATGTTCTCATTCAGCGGCACAAACCCGCCATCCTCCTTGTGGCTGCCACACACCTGGGCCGCGACCTCGCGCCCCGCGTGGCACGCAGAGCCAGGCTTGGCCTCACGGCTGACTGCACCAGGCTGTCAATAATCCCGGACGAAAAGATACTGCTGCAGACCAGGCCTGCATTTGGCGGAAACATTATGGCGTCCATTGTCACACGGTATTCGAGGCCTCAGGCTGCCACCGTGCGACCAGGAATCATGAAGGCGCTCAGTGCAGACCCATCCCGGACCGGGGACATTCTGGTCGAAGAAGTGAACATGGCCGAATGCAGGGAATTCACTCGGGTGCTCGAATGCGTCATGACGGAGAATTCTGGACCTGATTTGAGCGCGGCAAAAATCATCGTCGCGGGGGGAAGACCCATCTGCTCCGAAAAGGGAACCGCTGTGATGAGAGAGTTTGCAGACACGATCGGTGCTCAAATGGCTTGCACTCGAGTCGTGGTAGAAGAAGGATACCTCCCTGTGGAGTGTCAGGTGGGGCAGACCGGAAGGACCGTGAGGCCTGAGATCTACTTTGCGTGCGGGATTTCCGGCGCGATTCAGCACAAGGCGGGCATGGACGGCTCCCGCTATATTGTGGCGATCAACAAAGACCCTGACGCACCGATTTTCGAAATCGCGGACTTTGCCATCGTAGGTGACCTGTTCGATATTCTCCCTGCGCTCACCCGTGCAGTGAAGGAGCAGTGACGGCAGCGAGGGAGGTACTGACCGTTTCAGACAGCTTTACGACTTTCCGACCCGAATTTACTGCGGAGCTTCAATCCGCTGAACAAAGCTCAAGGTAATTCCTATGCCAAGGACCACAGCATTTTCGATTCCGAAGCCGAAGCCAGAAGAGCTCATCAGGAAGACCTTTGCGAGATTCGTCGATCAGGAGATCATACCGGTCGCCCGCCAGATGGACGAGGCCGATCAATTTCCCAGGTGGATGTTCGACAAAATCGCACGGACCGGTGCGTACGGGATACGGTATCCTCGTTCTGTGGGAGGTGCAGGAGGGAATACCACCCAGTTCTGCGTAATGGTAGAGGAGTTGGCGCGCGGGTCCATGAGCGTTGCCGCGTTTACAGCCATGCAATGCCTGATGGGGACCAATTTTCTCTACGAATATGGAACTCCGGACCAGCATGAGCGGCTTCTCAAGCCAGCCATCAGGGGGGAAAAGGTAGCTTCCTTCGCCCTCACAGAGGCAGATGCTGCAACCGATCTTGGTGGGGTAAAAACTCTTGCGGTGCTGGACGGAGACCACTGGGTTATCAACGGATCGAAAACATGGATCACGAACGCGCCAGTAGCGGACTTTTTCACTGTGCTGTGCCAGACGGACAAGTCGAAGGGATTGAAGGGGTTGAATTTCTTTCTCATCGAACGCGGCACCCCAGGGCTTTACGTGTCGAAGAAGTTCGAGAAACTGGGAACCAGAGCCACAGAGATCTCCGAGTTGGCCTTTACTGACGTGCGTGTCCCCTTCGAGAATCGGCTAGGGAAGGAAGGTCAGGGGGTTGGAAATCTCATGCGCATCCTTGCAGTGATACGAGTTATGACAGCCGCTCTCTCGCTGGGGCTTGCCCGTGCGGCATTCGACCATTCCACGCGCTACTCGCTCGAGAGAAAACAGTTCGGGAAAAGGATAGGGAGCTTCCAGCTTGTTCAACAGAAGATCGGTAATATGGCCACCAGCATATGGGCCTCACACCTCATGACGTACAAGGCTGCGGAAATGATCGATCAGGGACAACGAGCCCTGAAAGAAGCCTCCATGGCCAAGTACTTCGCCTCCGAGGCTGCTTGCAAAGCGGCGGATGAGGCGACAAGGATATTCGGCGCGTACAGCTATTCCATGGAGTACGATGTACAGCGCTTCTATCGTGATTGTCGCTTCCTCCTGTTCGGAGGCGGAACCTCAGAGATATTGCAAACAATAATCTCCCGCGAATGCGGAGTGTTCTAGCATAAATCCGCATCCCTCATTGCAGGAGCTCGACGGGTGACAGCGGTCGGTCAAGCGACCGATCCGTGTCGGTCGCTCTTGGCAGCACTTTATTTCTTCTTGGGAATATCCGTGTCCAGGAACTTCTGAAGCTCGTCCTTGATCTGCTGGATCGGCACCATCGTGGCCTTTCGCGAAGTGGTGATCGGTTTCCCGCGTACCAGACCGTACTCAACTGTCTGCGGGTAGTGGAACGGTCTCTTGGAAACGCGCCTCTTGTCGATCCATGGGGCCTGATGGATCGGGAGATAGAAGGAAAACCTGAATGGCTCGATGGTGATGTGGAAATGGTAAAGATCGAAATAGCCCTCGTCAAACTCCACCTTGCAGCGAGAAGTGAGGTACATTCTGGCATGATGCTTGTTTCCGCCGGTTTCCGCTTCCCATTTTTTCTTTGCGTCCGCTGACAAATGATAGATCTCCCGATCTCCGCGGCGGACGTAATTCACCGTCAGGCAGTTGTTTCCACTCTTGAAGATCTTCTCCAGGACGTTGTGCTTAAGCGGAAACAGCTCTGCGGTAGTCTTGGTCTCATGCACGAGGAAGCACAGGTAATAACTGGCGAGAGCAATTTCTTTTTCCGGCGAAGGCAATGCTTCCAGAAGAGCCAAATTCTCGTTATGGAGTCGGACTTTTTCGGGGATGACCGTCTTTACGTCCTTTGGCTTCTTCGGTTTCGGAGGCGGTTGCGTCGGGACGCCAAATCGAAAACCGCGTGTCTTTGGAAGAAACGGCTTCAGGCCTCTTTCTTCCCTTTTGTATACAATGATGGGATCCCGTCTCGGGGGCTTCTTGGCCATCTCACTCTCCTCAGGCAGCACGCGCGGTGGCTGCAACATTCGCAGACATCATCGCGTCGGTCTCACCTGCCAACCGCGCACATGACGATGTCCTTGCGGCGGATACCATAACAAACCAAGTATAAATGTTGTGTGTCACCAGGGGCGACCCTCACCTCGACTCCGGAACGGCTCACCAGGGCGGAACAAAAGGTTCAAAACGTCTCTCGGTCCCGACCTGTTCAGATCCCAACTCGTAATCGGTGGGGGGGCGCACGTAGGTAGTCAACTTATATAGACAGCACATCGCACGATTTGTTGCAAGCACGATGCGCTTCACTCACCTCTAAACTTTCCCATCCGAGGAATCAAGAGAAATTTGTCGCTCGGGGCGTCTAAGGCGTTGCATTCAGCTTTTCCGGAGAGCTATAAAGATGTTTTTGGAGGCAACAAATCATGGATCCAATCAAAGCGGCCCTCCAGGAGGGCAGACTCACTCTCTCGGAATACGAATCGAAGCTCCTTCTGGCTTCCTACCAGATACCCGTAGCCAGGGAAAGCCTCGTGAGCAACCACGCAGAGCTCGACGCGGCAATGAAGGATATCGGCTTCCCTCTAGTCCTGAAAGGGGCGTCGGCCGAAATCAGCCACAAAACCGAAAAAGGGCTAGTGCTCGTAGACATCAGGACCGCTGAGGAAGCAAGACGATGCTTTGACGATCTCATGGGATCTATGCCCCGGGGAGCCCAGGTCCTGGTGCAGGAAATGGTGAGCGGCAAAAGAGAGCTCCTGGCAGGCCTTACGAGGGACCCCCAGTTCGGCCCCTGTGTTATGTTCGGTCTCGGGGGAATATTCACCGAGATCCTCAATGATGTCGCCTTCCGCGTCGCCCCCCTCAGCCGAAGGGATGCCTCTGACATGATGGGAGAAATACGGGCTCGCAAGATTCTTGACGCGGTCCGCGGTATGGAAGAAGTAGATCGTGAAGCCCTCGCCAACATTCTTATCAGTCTCGGGAAGATCGGCATGGATCACGACGTCATCAAGGAAATCGATATCAATCCGCTCATCGTGAGAAATGGTACTCCCATTGCCGTAGACGCTCTCGTGGTCCTGGACGGAAAACCGCGAGCCTGAACTGGCAAATCGCCAAACCGACTTAGTACAGGATTTCATAATTTCGGGCGCGTATTCTGCCACGGGTCAGTGGGACTTGAGCTCCTCCGGGGAGAAGATCGTGAAGAAGCCTGCTGCAGGCCGGTGGGTATGGCTGCGGTGTCAAATATGGGTAGTAGTCAGCCGTTGACGAGGAGGCTTGGGGGGATCTCCTGATTCGGCACCTAGCTTGCGAAGGGACTTGGCATCGCATTTCGTAAATACGGCACCGTATCTGAGCCGCGCTGTACTCGGTCAGCGCATCCGTGCGGACCGTGCGGGTGGGCCTTGTGCCCGCCCGGGGCACCCACAAGAAAGTGTCTCAAAAGCCGGCAGTCCGTGATAATCGTGGCACACCCCCTCACCCTGACCCTCTCCCCCGAAGCGGGGGAGAGGGGATTC
>Ga0067045_1030975_pt1 | contig 13532 bp, 12 predicted proteins | sample TerdegcTABiofilm_FD_59184 | JGI IMG/M metagenome (GOLD analysis project Ga0067045, IMG submission 59184) | Combined Assembly of (Gp0054472, Gp0054536) Wastewater bioreactor microbial communities from Singapore -Terephthalate degrading...
TGTACACTATATTCATTATGAAATTTTTTAAGGAATAATTGCTGGAGTATAATTAGTATTTTCACTATCCCTTATCCTCACTTTTCATGTGATGAAAAACGCATACTATCAAATAATTATCCTAATAGGTATAACTTGAAAAACGTACTGTTTTGTTTAAAATTGTTGTACCATCACCCAATGGAGATGGAAGCTTTATTGGTATGTAAAACCACAGTGTTGTAATGTCGCTTTTCCAATAATAACCAATCCGTTCACCATCATCAGGTTTACCGTTACCATTGCTATCAAGCACTGCCAGTACCCATATATTATCAATACAAAGCTCTCCATCCTGTAGTGCTGGAATTGAATAAAGCAATGCAGGCATTACCGGCATGCTATAATATACGGTGGTGTTTGAACCTGATTGCCTGTTTATGCGCACAGTAGCTGTTGCAATAATTTTATCCATATCAAGAGTATAGGTACCATAGAGTAGATACTGTTGTGCAATATCATTTGTTTCATATACAGCAACAACCAGGACCTTTGTACCGTTTGCAAATTGAGTATCATTTAAATCGCCTTTTTCCAGCTGAAAACGAATAGCTGCACTATGATTATATATATTCCTATTCAATGTAAATGAATATCCATTATGGCCATTAAATATATACTGGGATCCACTTTTTATTAACTGGTTATCACCTTCCTGTAGAATAACCGTATATTCAAAATTGTTTTTATTCATAACAAATCCCAACATATCACCTTGTGTTGGTGAAGGCAAACCGCTTTGATAATCCTTATCCCACAGGGCAAAGATAAATACACTATCACCGGGGTTAAATTTACTTCGCGAAAGGGTCAGAGCAAAACTGTTTTCCCCCTGTGTAACGCGGGTGAAGTCAAATGTCTGGGTGTTTAAGTTCTTGATATTGGTAAATACCTCATTGGGGTCAGAGCCTTTAGCTACCACTATAAATATTGGCTTGGTGGCAGGGTCAGAGCTATATCCGGCTGGAGCATCAAACTGGCCTGTGATGGTTAATGGGGGATCATTGGTAGCAGGTTCACCGTATATGGGCATAAGAAACCTAATGGTAGAAGCAGAAACCACACCATCGGTAATGGTTACGGCTACCGGTGTATTGCTGCCTGATTCAACAGCAAAGCCAATGGTGTCGCCTTCGTCGGGGATTCCGTTATTATTTGCATCCAGTAGTGCTATGATATAGACGCCTCCAATTGGGACATCGTATCCATACGGCATGACAGGAAGGGTAAAGCTTACCGGATATGCAGGCTTTGTGATTTTTTTATACGCAATCACTGCATCAATATCAATATCAGAAAAGTTGCTGGAATTGAAATCTCCTGCATATGCAATCAGAATGACATTGCCACTTTCATTGCCATCAAGTATGCCAATGATGCTTGCATTAAAATTGTACTGCTGCCTGTTAATATGTATATCAGCCTGCCCATCAATACCAATGGTGTACGAAAGCTTAAATCCATTATTGTAAAAGCCAACCGCATCGCCAGGCGTGGGGAAGGGGATGCCGCCCGCATAATCATTGTCTATAAACGCAAATAAGAAAACCTCATCGCCGCTGTTTAATCCATAGTCTTTGCACGCAAGGGTAAACTCCCCTGATTCATCGGGTTGGATGACGGTAATGATGGTGTTGGCAGGATCGTTTTGTATGGCTTCCATATCGCCATTCTTAGCAATGGCTACAAAAACAGGGGCGCTTTCAACACGTGAAATTCCTTCATCCACCGTGACCGAGCCAGCAATGACTGCCGATTCCTCCTGTAGTGCTCCGCAGGAGGTAAAGGCTATAACAGTTACTATCGCCACAAAGAGTATTTTAGAATTCATAGCTAATCCTCCCTGTTACGCAATCATTGTTGTTGTAGCCTGCAAAATATGAGTCTTTTGTCATATTTAGAAATATGTATGTTACGTCAAAGTTAATTCCGCTGTCAAAGCGGTAGCTAACGTGAGGCATTATCATATAACTTTTTGTTTGCGTTTCAATAAATGAGCTTATCTTTACAGTGAGCTTGTTATTAAGAAAGCTATCCTGTAATCTCAGCACAACAATGTCCGAAAGCATTGGCTTCATAAGTTCTTCATTAAAAAAGTGTGACTGACTCCACTCAAAGGTAAACACACATTGCCCTTCGTGCTCTTTGAAATAATCGCGGATGGGGATGAAATAATTAAAGCCAGCCGAATACGTTACAAAATGGCTCTTGCGCGTTTTGTAGGGAAGAAGCGTTGCAAGCTGTGCTGCACTCAAGTTTTGCAAATCAACATCCACAACGCCCGTTTTATCAGGGCTATAGACAGCCTCAACCTGAAATACAAAATCTTTGTATGCCTTTGATAGCGCAGTGCCCACCATGTTTACTATAGCATAGTGTGGCTCAACCAGAATTGAAACCGGTTCATTTGGCTTTAATATGGTTTGTACCGGCAAAAGATATGGCTGTGTGTCAGGACCGTGGTATGCACTCAGGTGAACATCAAAGCCGGCAACATTGTGGTAGTAGCGCGCACCAACGCCAGCATTGGCAATTTCAAAAGGCAGGGTTTGGGGTTGTGCGATAGTTACCGGAAAAGGGCCCTCCTGTACATTCAGTTGCCAGAATGTGTCAGCTTGTGGCATGCGCAGTGGCACATGCAGCGGTGTGACAACAAGCTCAAGTGTATCATTGCCAAGCGTTATAAGCATTGACAACGCGGGTACTCCCATCTTGAGTTCGGTGTCCTCATCCTTAAACAGAAATTCACGAAGGTCGTATGTGTTGAAATACGATGTTGGGTTAAATGCATCGGCAGTTCCCCATGCAAATAGTTGATTGCCTGCACGCAAGCGTACAGAGCCAATCTCATAGTTGACATAGCATTCACGAAAATTAATTTCTGCATTGCTGGATGTAACGGTGCCATTTCGCAGGATGTCGGTTTCTGATGCATATCGATATGCAGGATTTATGTTTTCATTAATTAGATTTGGCAATAGATATGCATGTATATCAGTATAAACATAGAATGACTCCTTGCCATATTTGATAGTGGTGTTTGCTTTGAGTTCATCTTTTTTAAAGATGTCAGCTGTTTCCTGATGGGGATAGGTGGACGTGGTGGTGTCAATTTCAACAAATCCCTTGATGCTTACGGTTGGTTTATCTTCTACGGATAAAAGGCTAAAAGGTTCCTGTGCAAAGGCAACCCGACTTACTATTACAGTAACTATCGCCCAAAAAAATATGTATGGTGTATGCCTCATAGCAAAATCCCATGCAATATGACATTGGAAAGCTTTTCAGCAATATAGTCATCAGACGAATCGTTAAAATTGGCAGATGGTAAAATTTTTCCAATGACCAAAAGTGACAATGTTGATATAATGAATGCTTTGATGTAAAATTGGTAATCATCGTCTTTTATGATACGTCCTACAATTGCGTTTTTAACGTTGGTATTAAAGGTTGTGGTTGCTTCCTGAATGATGCGATCCAATATTTTATCTGTATATAATCCATTAAATTCGGTAAGATCAATAAATATAAGCCTGTAGAGGTGGAAATCATTATCAACAACCAATTTAATTGCCTTTAGTATATCTTTAAAATTAAAGGGAAAATTGCTATTTAACATCTGCTTTATCTGAGTAAGATGCATAAGTATATTTTCAGGATCAAGCAGGCTTTTAAATAGATCTTCTTTGTTTTTAAAGTAATTATAAAAATTCCCAAGTGATAATCCCGACTTTTCGGCTATTTCACGTATGCCTGTGGCGGAATATCCTTTTGTAGCAAAAAGCTCTTTTGCTACATCAAGAATTTGCTGTCGCTTATCAGTGATTGTACTGCTCATAACCCACCTCTGAACGAACGTTCGTACTTGTTAATATAGCTATGATTTTGATTTTCGTCAAGATATGATGTGATTTTTTAAAAAAATATTGCTAAAATTTGTTTATTTTAGTAATGTCATTCCAATAAATGGTAGCATTCCCTGTCATTTCAACGAACGTTCCCCTCTCTATCATTTCGAAGGAACGAAGCGACTGAGAAATCTTAAAGTGAGGGAAAAGATTCCAGGTCAAGCCCGGAATGACGGTTAGGCAGTAAGTCATCCTGGACTTGATTCAGGATCTACAATAGTGAAGGTAGAGATTATGGAACAAGATCGAAATGGCAGTGGTAATTTATTTACTACTCTTATAATTTAAAAAATCAACGATTAAAGGGACACTATGAAGGTACTGCTTATTAATCCACCATATCCGTTTGAGGAATCGCCATCACCACCATTTGGGCTTATGGCACTTGCTGCATATCTTGAAGAAAAAGATATTGAAGTAAAAATTGAGGATTATATAGTAAACAGGTTTTCAGAAAACCGTGCACAGGACGTTATGTCATCATTTGCACCTGATGTTGTTGGCTCAACCGGTGTTACCATGAACATAAAAAAGGCATTGGCAATTCTAAAAGTTTATAAACAGATAAATCCCGATAGCATCACTGTACTGGGTGGTCCACACGCAACGTTTGATGCGCACAATATGTTGCTGCACCATCCCTATATAGATGTTATTGTGCGTGGTGAAGGGGAGGTGACATTTCATCAGTTACTATCGCACCTGAATGATAAAGGTGCATATGCAAACATTGAAGGCATTTCATACCGAGATAGTGACAATGCGATAGTTCATAATCCAAATAGAGATTTTATCCCCGATATTAATATCCTTCCATATCCTGCGCGGCATCTGGTAGAGCTATCAAAATATAGAGCGCTTGGTTTTCCCATTAACATGATGACATCACGGGGATGCCCGTTTAATTGTATTTTTTGTGTTGGCAGCAAGATGGTGGGAAGGAAGGTGCGCTATTTTGATACAAACCGCGTTGTAGATGAATTTGCCATGCTTGCTACCATGAAATTTAAGCAGATAAATATTGTTGATGATCTTTTTACATCGCATAAAAGCCGTTGTATTGAAGTGTGCAAGGAAATTGTAAGGCGTGGGATTAATCATCCGTGGACTGCATTTGCCCGCGTTGATACTGTGAATTTAGAGCTATTGCAACACATGAAAGAAGCGGGGTGCACCATGCTGTGCTTTGGTATTGAGAGTGGCAATCAGGAGATTCTGGATAAGGTAAAGAAAAAGATAACACTTGAGAAATGCAAGCAAGCCGTTGATATGTGCAGGCAGGCTGGCATTAGCCCTATGACATCGTATATACTGGGATTACCAGGCGAAACAGAAGAAACAATACAGAAGACTCTGGAATTTGCAAAAGAGTTAAGCGACAATTACGGTTTCCATGTGCTGGCACCATTCCCTGGTACCGAAGTGCGTGAAATGAAAGATTATTACGGGATTGAGATTTTAACCAATGACTGGGATCTGTATGATGCCAATAGGGCTGTTTCGGTTACGCCGTGGGTTTCCGCTGAAAGGATTAATGAGATAGTTGATAGGTTCAATGGCAGCATAAAAGCATATATTTTATCATTGGGTGAAAAGCAAAAACAGGGTCATAAGCTTTCACAAAATGAACAGGAGCTAATCAGCAATATACGGTCATTTGAAATAGTGCGTGACATGATATTGGACAGGCTTATTGAAGAATTTCCTGGTATAGAGAATGGTGTTCCTGTTGATGTTCAAAAGGAATTTGTTGAGTACCTATCACAAAAAACAAAATTTTCAAAGGAAGAAATAGCAAGCCAGGTTGAGCGGCTTGTACAGCTACAATGCATTGATTTTAAATATAACAATAACAAAATTTATCCAGTATGGACTTAAATATGATATAATGGAACCACTGTAGTAACACTTACTTTACCAGCTTAATCATCAGTGTCACACCAAAGTGCTTGAGCCATGGGCTTTTACTGTTTGCCCTTTTTTCTATTTTGTCCGATAGCACACGCAGACGCTTGTGGAATCGTTGTGGGATGATAATGTAATGCCATGTCCATGGTGTGTGAAAGTTCCACGGTGGTCTGAATTCATGTGCGGTTATTTCCACGGAGCTGAATAATGGTATGCAGATTTTATATATTTCACCAATACGGTAGAAGCGCATTCTGATAGGGTCTTTGTATCTTAATATGTGGATACTTATAAGTTGCAAAAATGCCATTATCAGGTTTTCAGGAGCAAAACGCGAAGGTACCCGTATAAATGCTTTCCCGCCAGGTTTTAATATACGGTGTATTTCTTTTATCACTTTTTCCCCGTTTTCTTTGGAAAGGTGTTGCAATACCAAAAGGGAATAAACTGTATCAAAAGTATTATCTTTAAATGGCAATACAGTCCCATCACCACGAACAAGTGGTGTGGGTAGATTATGATGGTGTAGATGTTTATGTGCGGCAATGAGCATCTGGTGTGAGATATCAAGCCCTACAGCATTGCCAGTAATAGCCCTGACCGGCTTTAACACGCGGCCCCAGCCACAGCCTAAATCCAGTATTTTTTCACCAGGTTTTACTTCAAACGGTGGTGGAGCATCTAAAAGGTTTCCATAATAATCGGTCAGTACAGCTTCAAGCCCCAATGTGATAAATGGTGCGTCCTTAATAGCACCATCGTCCCAAACTTTTATATATTCATATAAAAAATTCTTATCTCTTACTATCACTTGCTTTCTCCCTTTGTTTTTTGGCAATGCCGTTATTCTTTCTCATAAAAGCTTTATACACTATCGTATAATCATTGGATGCATTCCAGAACAGGTAACCATAGGTATTGGTGTCGATGCAGGCTTTAACCTGAGCAAGTATGTAGTCTTCATCATAATTACTGACTCGCCATTTAAATGCCTGTAACCACGGGCGGTTTAATATATGAGGAGCTATCGCCTGCACCTTTTTGTTCCCTGTTGCAATAAAGTAATATGGTTCATTGCCAGGGTTTGCATATCCATCAAAATTGTCATTGAAGTGAGAAGGGTACAGCATTGGCGAGATTACATCACAGTTACGTGCCAGCAGTTCAATTTTTTGCCCTAACGTATTTATGTCTTCTTCTTTCTGCCATGCAGCTACACCAAAGATGTCGATAGAAACGGCGGTATTAAGCTTATGTAATTCATTTTTAGCTTTTGCTAAAAATTCAGTTATGGTTTCCACTTTTGTTTTTTTACCAAAGTCATACGCATATTGTGCATCTGACAGGTCACCAATGGTGGGGAAACGTATATAGTCAAATTGTACCTCGTCGGCACCCAGTGTGGCAATTTCACAGGCCAGTGCTATATTATAATCCCATACACTCTGTTTTGTTGGATCAACCCATAATTCCTTTGAGCCTAAATTCCATATTCCCCCCGTGCGTTTTGACTTTATTGCCATATCAGGGCTTTTTGTTGCCAGAAGTTGGTCACGGAAAACAGCAATCCGCGCAATGACATACAAGTCCAATTCCTTGAAGTTTCGTATAAGCGTAACAACATCATCAACAGGACGCTTTTCATGTGTATTCAGTTCTACAACCATGGGTACATGGCTTTTGTAATTTACCGTGCCGCATACATCTTTTACATCAAACACAACTGCGTTTATTCCTGCCTGTTTTAACTCAGAAAGCTGCCGTATCATTTTGCTGCTTGCTAAACTGTTACCTGAATAGTAGACCCCTTTTACATATGGTATCTGCGTCATTGACTTTTTGGAAAGGTCTATGGTTATAAAAGGTAAAGGATGCGGTATCACAAGAACTGAACCTGCATCAACTGTTTTAGAAGTTAAAGCATTGAGCGTTACAATTGCACTGCAAAGATGTGATGCTCTGTAATAATAGGTATACCCAATCAACTTTTGTGCAATGTCACTAACCAGTTCTTTTTTTTGTGTTGTATACAGAAGCATATTGCCACAATGTAGAAGCACATTGGGTGCTTGATGATAGGGGCGCTTGTAATTGAGAAAACGTGTTGGATAGATAATGGAAACCGTATCAGGTGTAAAAAGTGACTCCGTAATGGTTATATAATATCCTTTAAAATAATTTGCAATATATATAAGCTTATGCCGCTGGAAGATAAAAAGAAGAAGAATACTCAGAACAATAACAAGCTTGACGATTTTAGCCTTATATGCCATAGTCATACTATTCACTTTCAAAAGATATTGTTTTAATATAACAGCGTGTATCACACTGTGAAAACATGGAAATAAATTCAATATAAAAATTATTCTATGATGCAGATTATTAAAAAAAATATTTTCATTATTATTCAAAAGATCGATGGAATCATACGTGGTATTGCTGATTTCAATGCATATATGAAAGCTATTGTTCGTTCTTTTCGTTCATTGCGGTATCTTAAAATTCGATCACTGTATACTATAGCGGTTAATCAAACGCGGTTTACCGGCATAGATGCTCTGCCACTGGTTTCCTGGATTGCGCTTTTACTGGGAGCGACAGTTATTGTTCAGGCAACGACCAATTTTCCCAAATATGGAATTGAAAGCTTTATTGGCAATCTTTTGGTTATTATCATTGCCCGGGAGCTTGGCCCCCTGGTTACCGCATTAATTGTGGTAGCGCGATCTGGTTCTGCCATTGCTGCAGAAATTGCCACCCAGACACAGAACAGAGAGATACTTTCGCTTGAATTAATGGGAATTGATACGCGAATGTACATTATATTGCCCCGTATAGTTGCTTCATTTGTAGCAATATTTACATTAATAATTATTTTTGATATTATTGCGTTTTTTGGCGGATATTTGATAGCACTGACCAGCGTATATATACCCATGGGAACATTTACTCAGACACTGCTGGATGCATTTACTTTCAATGATTTACTGGTTACTATCACCAAGAGTATTATATATGGTGTTCTCATTCCTCTTATTTGCTGTTATTATGGATTAAAACCAAAGTCAAGCTTTGAAATTCCAATTTTTGTTTCCAAAGCTGTCATACGCACGTTGTTAGTTATTTTTATCATTAATGCGGTAATTTCAGTCTTATTTTATTTTTAATTATGGAATGTAATGAAATAAAACAACTCATTGAAGTAAAAAATGTTACCATTGAAGGTGTCAAACAAAACCTTCGTAATGTTTCCTTTAATCTATGCCTGGGGGAGGATGTTGTCTTCTTTGGTGCTGAGAATAGTGGTATTGATTATATTTGCCCGCTGCTTGCCCATGCTTTTGAAGATTACAGTGGTGAAGTGCTCTATAAAGAGCAACATATTAAACATATGGATTTTGTCGAGGTCCATAATTTCAGGAAGATATTTGGGTATCTGCAACGTGGGTATGCGCTCATCAGCAATATGACAGTATACGAAAATATAGCACTGCCTCTCAGATACCACACGGATTTATCTGAAAGAGAAATTCACGAGCTGGTTGATTCCCTTATTGTATATCTTCATTTATCTCATTGCAGGGATTTGCGCCCCGTTATGCTCACCCAGTCTGAGATGTTGCGGACTGCCTTTGCACGGGCTGTTGCGTTGGATCCTGATATGCTTCTAATTGAACATCCCCTTGAAGGGCAATGCTTGTGGAATGCACAGATTTTTTTGCAGGCATTGCAGAATAGAGCTTTTGCACCAAATAAAACTGTCATAGTTGTCACCTATCAGCCATTAGTGTATATTGATATTGCAACGCGGTTTATCATGCTGCATGAGGGAAGTATTGTATTTGACGGAACAAAGGAAGAATTTGAAACATTTGAAAATGAATATGTGAAACAATTTGTAAAAGTTTTACCATATGGGCCAATGACTTTACGGTAGGAGTAAGACATATGAAATTAGAAAAAAATGAAATACGGGTTGCTATATTTATACTTTTTCCGCTCATAATACTACTGGTGTTTGTTGTTCTGAAATTAGGCTATTCCTTTGCAACATCAACCATTGATGTGTATATGAAGGTTGATAATATTTCTTCAATAAAAAACGGCACACAGGTAAAAATAAAAGGCTACACTGTGGGAAGGGTAGTGGATATAATTCCGGTATATAAGCCAACATTACATTTTTTGGCACTGTTGCGTATTAAGAAAGAAATTGATATGTATGAAGACTGTTCAGCAGTAATTATGAATCAGAATATCATTGGTGATACCGTTATAGAAATAAGAAATCCCGTTAAAAAGGAAGCATTGTTGCGTCCTGGAGCAGTGATTGAAGGTGTTGAATATGTTAGCCTTGAAACAATAGTGCAGGATGTTCACGAGTTACTGGCAACACTTACAAATACTGTTGCAGTTATTCAGGATATATCACTGGAAAGCAAAGGCAATATAAGAAGCCTGGTTGCCAATCTTTCAAAAAGTGTAGAGACCATAAGCTCAGTATTACAGGATTCGCAAAAAGATATACTGGCTATTATGGCTTCATTCCGTGAAACTGCAAAAACCATGAACGAAATTTCTGTAGAACTAAAAAAACATCCTGTAAAGTTTTTGTTTAAAGGTGAAAAATAATACATGCCGTTTTTCTCGGTTGTTATTCCTACCTTTAACAGAGCGCATCTTATTACTCGGGCGGTTGAGTCGGTACTTATGCAGAAATTTACTGACTATGAATGTCTTGTAATTGATGACGGTTCAACAGATAATACTTTCCAGGTACTATCGCCCTATACAAAACAAATACAGTATATATACACACAGCATGCTGGTGTAAGCAAGGCGCGTAACCGTGGTATACAGCAGGCACAGGGAGAGTGGATAGCCTTTCTTGATTCAGACGATATGTGGCTGCCTAGAAAACTTGCTGCACACTATGAATATATTCAGGCTCATCCCTATATATATATCCATCAGACTGATGAATTATGGATAAGAAACGGCAAACGCGTCAACCCAATGAAAAAGCATCAAAAAAAAGAAGGGCATATATTTGAGGATTGCCTGCATCTATGCCTGGTAAGCCCTTCCGCAGTGGTGGTGCACCGCAGTGTGTTTGAGCGGGTGGGCATGTTTGATGAGCGTATGCCTGCATGTGAGGATTATGATTTGTGGCTGCGTGTTGCCTGGCAATACTATATTGGTTTTATTCCCCAAAAGCTTATTGTAAAATTTGGCGGACACAGCGACCAACTGTCATCATCCCTGTGGGGTATGGACCGTTTCAGAGTGTATGCACTATGCAAGCTGATTGCTAATGATGGTTTATTGCTTCCGGAAGCTTACTACCATAAAGCAGTTGAGGTTGCGCTTCAAAAATGTTCTGTGTTATATCAGGGGGCAAAAAAACGTTCCAATATTGCATTATTGCAAAAGGTAGAACAGGTTGTGCGGTGGCTCACTGTTGATAGCCAAAGCACATCAGTGTATCCTGACCTCTTAGAAGAATAATATTGTGCGATAGTATATGGTGAAGGAATGGCTCTTCATAAAATTCCCGCTTGTATAATGTACCCTTACCCCATTGCCACACATACCATACTGAGCCACCTGCTTCAGTGGGATAGCTAATTATGAAGATGTCGTTACTGACACTTACCTGTGATTGGCCATACCGTTTTTTGATGATATCATATGAGGTGACGTCTTTTCCTTTGATGTCAATTTCAAGCAACCTGGTAAAATCTAAGAATAGCGCTTTGCCGTAAGCATTAATAGCCATTGATGTTTTTACGTAATGCGGTGCCGATAGTTCATAGGTAAAGCTCTTTTGCCTGGCAATGGTAATACCCACCACATAATCTTTGCTGCTGTTACCGCAGTGTACCAGCACATAGTTTCCGCTATCATCTATAGCGATACCCTTAACAACAGTTGATGATGGTGAAGTTCCCTTATAAATAATCTGTCCTTTATTGTTGCATATATAATACCGTCCATCAATAAAGCCAATTCCTGCAAAAGAACCTTTTTGTGAAAATGCTATAGTGGTGGTAAATTGTCCGTTGAGTTCATCATTGGGGTACACATTGCCGTTGAAATCAGCAATACGAGCTGAGCTTCCATCAGCCGTGAGGAGTATAATAATGGAACCGTCAGGCGAAATGTATGGGTACTCGGTTGAAGGCAGTTTCCAGAAAAACTCATTGGCCGCATTATACATGGCTATTTCATTGCCAATCTTTTTGTAAGTAATATAAAATTTTCCATCAGTAGTAGGTTTGACAAATGCATCAGCAGATGAGATAAATTTATGAACCAAACCATTGACACCAATAGAGTAGTAGCCATTATCAGTAGTAACTGCAAAGGACAATTTTTCATTAGTAGTGGATGCAGGTTCTATAGCCTGTATTTTTTGTAATGAACCATACCATAATGGGGTAAGTAAAAATCCTGTATGAATCATGAAAACAGGTGCAATCCCTAAAAGTATCCCTACCAGTAATCCAAGTATTGCATATCTCATAGTATAGTATCAATCCGTTAAAAAGCTTTTTAATTTCTGGCTGCGGGAAGGTAACCGCAGTTTACGAATTGCTTTTTTTTCAATCTGGCGTATACGTTCTTTTGAAAGCTTAAAGCGTTCACCTATCTGCTGCAATGACATTGGTTCATTTCCATCCAGGCCATAGCGCAATTTTAATATCTCGCGTTCGGATGGTGTTAATGTGTCAAGCACCTCATTCAAAGCTTCTTTCAATGATTCATCAAATACCTTTTTGTCAGGTGACTCTACCTTAAGGTCTTCAACTAAGCTCAATACAGTATTATCTTCAGAATTGCCAATGGTGGCATCCAATGAAACAAAATCCTGTGTGATATTGCGCAAGTGGTTGATTTCATCATTATCCATATCAAGTTCTTCAGCAATTTCAGCCGGGCTTGGTTCACGGCCAAGTTTACTTTCAAGCGACTTATGAACCTTGTCAATTTTTTGCATATCAGCGGTTCTATTCAGTGGCAGCCGTATCAGTGAAGTTTTTTGTGAAATAGCCAATAGTATTGCCTGCCTGATCCACCATACTGCATAGGAAATAAAATGATACCCTCTGTCAGGGTCAAAGCGCTCAGCTGCTTTGATGAGCCCCATATTCCCTTCATTGATTAAGTCAAGTAATGAAATACCGCTGGTCTGATATTTCTTAGCTATAGACACCACAAACCGTAAATTGGCTTTTATTAATTCTTCTTTGGCTTTCTGGTCGCCAGCACGGGCACGGCGTGCAAGTGCATCCTCTTCTTCCCGTGTCAAAAGAGGAATTTTATTAATTTGCTCTAAGTACCATGATATCGAAGAATCGGTGAAATCATCAAAGTTGGCTTTAATGGTTTCATTATTATTCTTGGTAACTTTTTTCTGCTTTGGTAACATAGCTTCTTTTTTTTGAAGCTTACGTTGTTTTGTTTGGCTCTCAGGTGCAGACATTATATTTGATTTTATAGGTTTTTCCTGTTTAAGTTTTTTTGGCATACATCTTCCTGTTAATCACTATATACGTAGTAAAAACTACTATCAGGTTACAGTATTAAATGCAATGATTATTTTGACAAGGCAAAAAATAATTCTAATAATTACCAGTAATAATTCCTTAAAAAATTTAATAATGAATATAGTGT
>Ga0067045_1030973_pt1 | contig 13531 bp, 16 predicted proteins | sample TerdegcTABiofilm_FD_59184 | JGI IMG/M metagenome (GOLD analysis project Ga0067045, IMG submission 59184) | Combined Assembly of (Gp0054472, Gp0054536) Wastewater bioreactor microbial communities from Singapore -Terephthalate degrading...
TTTTTTTAATTCCTTTATCAACTTTATTGTTTTGATAATCTATTATTTATAGGCAATAATCTCTAATGACGGTCATTAGAGATTTTTCCTATTGACGGATTTGGGTTTATTTGTTGGTGGTATTAGTGTTGGAATTATTTTTCCGATGAGGTATTAGGAGGAAGGGTATCTAAATCGTTGGGTTTATCTTGTTTTTTGTTGATATGGTTCATGGTGCGTTGTATGCCTATATTTATCCACATTAAAACGGCCTCAGCAGCTTCAGGTATTACCTTGAGCATCACTTGTTCTTCTTCTCTTGTCCAACGTCCCAGCACATAATCTACCTGCATCCCTTTTGGAAAATTGCTACCTATCCCTATACGCATCCTGGGAAAGTTTTCGGTTTGCAAAATTTCTATTATATGGTTTAGGCCATTGTGTGTTCCTCCACTTCCTTTGGGCCTCAAGCGAATAGTCCCCAGCGGAAGGTCGAGGTCGTCATACACCACCATAAGGTTTTCGAGGGGTATGTTTTCTTTCTCCATCCAATACCTTATTGCTTTTCCACTGAGGTTCATATAGGTATTGGGTTTAATGATGATAAGATTTTTACCTCTATATCGCAGTTTGGCAACATCAGCATATCTGTCGGTTATAAATGTAGCCTTGGCTTTCTGGGCAAGGGCATCAGCAACCAGAAAACCTGCATTATGCCTGGTATTGGCATATTCCGGTCCGGGATTTCCCAATCCTGCTATCAGGTAATTCATAGTTCCCTGTTGTTAGGCGAAATTCGTGATATTTTGTGTTAAAAAAAACTGTATCACCCGAAATGTGGATGATACAGCTTGATAAATAACGGAATTTATCGATTTTATTTTCCCGATTCCTGAGCCATTGCAGCGCGGGTGGGCAGAATAGCCACAATTACCGAGCTTGGATTATCAAGGAATGTGAGGTGATCGTTTTTCATATCTGCAACTCTGATGGAGTTGTTGATATCGAGATTGGTGATATCTATGGTAATCTGTTCAGGCAAGTGCTCAATAAGGCCCTTTACCTTAAGTTTACGGAACTTTTTCACAAGTTTCCCCCCTTTTAATACACCAATACTGTTGCCCGTAACTTTTAGCGGAAGGCTTACTACTACGGGTTTTTCCGGTTTTACCTCCAGAAGATCAACATGCAGAATCTGATCAGTTACAGGATGGAATTGTACTTCCTGCAAGATGGCTAGGTGTTTCTCTCCATTCACATCGAGTTGGATGAGATAAACATCCGGAGTGAAGATGGCTTTGTTAATCTGTTTTTCTTCGATAGAAAGCAGTTTTTGTTCTCCATGGCCATAGAGTGCCACAGGCACCAGGCCTTGTTTGCGAACCTGCTTTGTACCTTTCTTCCCTACGTTCTCTCTTAGAGAACCGCTCATAGAAATAGTTTTCATTTCAGGTTTGTTTTTAAATTAGTTGATAATGTTTATTTTACTTTTTTCTCAAAAGGGTTGCAAAGGTAGGCAAAATCGCTTTTGATTAGAAAAGTTTTTCGAGCTCTGTTTGAAAAAATTTATCTATGGTGTTGTTTTTTAATTACATAAATGTGTATCCCTAAAATATCCGGAATGAAGGATTGGGGTCAATAATCAAAGAATAGTAGAAAAATCGAAATGCGAGCTGATAGACTTGAAACGATGCACTCTGTCAATAACGTCAGCAAATAGGGGGGCACTGGAGATAATCTTAATTTTTTCGGTTTCCTGAACGGGGAATGTATCGGTTACAATAACTTCGGATAGCACTGAGTTGTGAATTCTATCGAGTGCAGGCCCTGAAAACACGGGATGGGTAGCCATTGCCCTTACAGAGGAAGCTCCCTGTTCCATCATTAACTCTGCAGCTTTGCAGATAGTGCCAGCTGTGTCGATGATATCGTCGACGAGTACTATATCTTTACCTTCCACTTCGCCAATGATGGTCATTTTTTCAACCTGGTTGGCTTTTGCCCTTTGTTTGAAGCATATTACCAGGTCGCTGTTCAGAAATTTGGCATAGGCAGCTGCTCTTTTGGCACCCCCGGTATCAGGCGATGCCATTGTTAGGTTGGGAAGGTTCATTTTTTTGAGGTAAGGGACGAAAAGAGTGGATGCATAGAGATGGTCTACCGGAAAGTCGAAAAAACCCTGAATTTGGTCGGAATGCAAGTCCATAGTAATGATGCGGTTGACTCCTGCTGCTGAGAGTAAGTCGGCAACAAGTTTTGCTCCAATGGCTACACGGGGTTTGTCTTTGCGATCCTGGCGGGCAAAGCCGTAGTAGGGAATCACTGCGACAATCCTTTTAGCCGAAGCCCTTTTGGCTGCATCTGCCATCATCAGGAGTTCAAACAGATTTTCGGAAGGTGCGAACGTTGACTGAACGATAAAAATGTCGTTACCCCTTACTGTTTCTTCAAATGACACTGAAAATTCACCGTCGCTGAATGTAGTAAAATTGATCTTGCCAAGCTCCTGTCCATAGATTTTTGCAATCTTCTCGGCAAGGTAGCGGCTGGCCCTGCCAGAAAAGATGTTTACTTTGGTTTTTGCCATGGTATTGAGGGTGTTGTGTGTTTCGCAAAAGTTGGGTGCAAAATTAAGGTATTCCTATAACTTAAAATATTTTGCCGAATATTCCTCACTTCCTATTTCTGTTCATTTCAAAGAGTCCCGTATGAAAACATTTGAAAAATCGATAGTTGAACAGTGTGAGGCTATCGAAGGTTGTTAAAGCATCAAGGGAGAATAGTGTAAAGAAATTGGAAATATGGAGGCTTTTTGTAATTTTGCAACCGAATCGTTCATTGCCCGGATGGCGGAACTGGTAGACGCGTTGGTCTCAAAAACCAATGGGGTAAATCCCGTGCCGGTTCGATTCCGGCTCCGGGTACAGTAAAATCCCTTGCCTTTGCTTTAGAAATGGCAAGGGATTCTTTTTTGGGAGAAGGCAGAAATTTGATTCTTTAGAAAATGTTTTGAGAAATATTTTTTTTGATCTGAGTAAGGCTGGCCGCAGTATGATTGTAAATCCATGATCGGCATGGGGTATTTTTAATCCGAAATATCCCGGCTCAGCATATTCCTCATAAGCATGGGTTTCCTGTAACAGCGGATTATTTAACCAGACCGGCGAATCCCATAAATGCCAGTGAAAGTAAGCCAGCGGTAACAAGTGCAATAGGGACGCCCTTCATTCCTTTGGGTACATCATTAATCTCAAGCTGCTCGTGAATACTTGCGAATATTACCAGAGCGAGTGAAAAACCAATGGCCATGGAAATAGCAAATAATACGCTTTCTACCAGGTTAAAGTTGCGTTTAATAACCATGATGGCAACGCCCAGCACAGCACAGTTGGTAGTAATGAGAGGCAGATAAAGACCTAGTGCTTGATAAAGCGGAGGACTCACTTTTTTGAGAATGATTTCTACCATTTGCACTAAGGCAGCAATAACGAGGATGTACGATATGGTTTGGAGAAATGTAATATTAAGAGGAACCAGAATATATTGGTTAATCAGGAATGTAACCAATGTGGCAAGGGCCATCACAAAAATGACGGCTGCTCCCATACCCAAGGAGGTGGAAATTCGAGTGGATACACCTAAAAAGGGGCAAATTCCCAGGAACTGGGTTAGAACAATGTTGTTTACCAATATTGCAGAAATAATCAATAAGATGTATTCCATGGCTTACGATTTTGCGGGTTTAGAAAGCTGATTGATAATGGCAATAAGAAATCCGAGGGTGATAAAAGCACCTGGTGCGAGAATAAAAATAAGTATGCCGTCAGCATTAGTAGGTATAAATTTCAAACCGAATATCGAACCACTGCCAAGCATTTCACGAACGGAACCCAATAAGGTGAGTGCAAAAGCAAAACCCAGACCCATGCCGAAGCCATCGATAACCGAGCTTAAGGGGTTGTTGCGTGAGGCAAAAGCTTCTGCACGTCCTAATACAATACAGTTTACAACGATAAGCGGGATGAAAATGCCCAGCTGTGCATGCAAACCGGGGGCATAAGCCGCCATTACCAGGTCAACAATGGTTACAAAGGTGGCAATTACTACTATAAAGGCTGGGATGCGAACCTTATCCGGAATAAAATTCTTAATTAAAGAAATAATGAGATTCGACATTAATAAGACAAAGGTGGTTGCTAAGCCCATTCCGAGTCCATTGAAGGCAGAGGAAGATACTCCCAGGGTGGGGCACATTCCCAATACCAGCACAAATACCGGGTTCTCGCGTATAAAACCTTTTAAAAAGTTGCTTTTTTGGTTCATTTTTCCCCTCCTTTCTTTTGGTTTTCCCATGCCCGTTGAACAGCATCGCAAAAAGCTCGTGAACTGATGGTTGCTGCAGTGATAGCCTCTATGGTTCCCTGGTCTTTGGTTACTTTTACCTTCTGATTGGTAAGCTGGGCAATATTGAGATTCTTAAACTGGTCTTTAAATTTGGGTTCGGCCATTTTTGTGCCCAGTCCTGGTGTTTCTTTGTGTTCCAGAACAGCTATATCGTTGATGGAACCATCAGCATTGAAGCCTACCATAATGCTTATATATCCCGAAAAACCCTTATATGTATAGGTTTGTACGGCTGTTCCTACAATACTATCACCTTTATAGCCTTTATACAAGATTAAAGAGTCGGGTCCATCGGAAGGCATGACGGCAAACCTTTCGAGGCGGTCGAAGGGCGGAATGACCTCCTTAATGGCATTTTCGGTTTTCTTTTTGGTAGCGGCAGCTATGGGTTCTTTGGTTAAATTGTAGACTCCTGCAAGTGCTGCACTGGCTACCAGGGTTATAACCAGCAATGTGCTGATCATGTTTTTGAGCGAAGATTCTCTTTTGGCCATATTATTTTACCTCCCCGAATCTTTTAGGTTTAAATGCCCTATTGATGAGGGGCACAAAAGCATTCATGATAAGTATAGCGAAAGAAACACCCTCAGGATAAGCTCCAAATACCCTGATAAGTATAGTAAGCACCCCGCAGCCTATACCAAAAACAATTTGTCCCCAGGGTGTCATGGGTGAAGAAACCATGTCGGTAGCCATATAGATGGCACCTAAAAGTAAGCCTCCGGCCAGAATATGGAAAACAGGATCAATGTATTTCTCTGGGTTAACCCACCACAAAATTCCGGCAAAGAGAAAGCTGGTCAGGATATAGCTTACAGGGATGTGCCAGGTTATTATTTTGCGGTAGAGTAAGTAGATGCCTCCCAGAATAAGGGCAATGGCCGAGACCTCTCCTAATGATCCTCCAATTTCACCCCAGAAAAGACTTTCGTAAGTAGGTAGCTTTATTTGTGAAATGGTTTCTCCCATTGCAAGATGGGTTTTAAGCGTTCCTAAAGCTGTCGGACCAGTTATTCCGTCAAAATTGAGGAATGCCATACGGCTTTCGATGGGTCTGGGCCAGGTGGTCATGCTTACCGGGAATGAAATCAACAGAAAAACACGAGCTACCAGCGCCGGATTAAAAATATTTTTTCCCAATCCGCCGAACGACATTTTGGCAATGCCAATGGCGACGAGGCTTCCGATAATTACCTGCCACCAGGGTAAGGATGAAGGAACATTAAAAGCTAACAACAAACCTGTTACCACAGCTGAGCCATCGGAAATGGTGGGTTCTTGGTGTAGCAAGTATTTTTGAATAACATATTCGATGGCCACGCATGAAAGGATGGCGAGCAGGGTCACAAAAAGGGCCGCAATACCAAAATACCACAGCGAAACAAGCCATGCGGGAATGAGGGCAATGACCACTCCCCACATGATCGATTTAATCGACATCTCACCGTGTACATGAGGAGACCCGGAAATAATCAGCTGATTCATGGTTTAATTTTTTCTGGAACGAATGATTTGGTTCACTTTGTATTTTCCCAGCCTTATGTGGTCGAGCAATGGACGGGCTGAGGGACAGGTATATTGGCAAGAGCCACATTCGATGCAATCGAGAATATATTCATTTTCGGCTATGTCGAAGCGTCCGATTTCTGAAACTCTGGCCAGTAAGTATGGCTGTAGTCCCATTGGGCAAACGCTGATGCATTTGGCACAGCGAATGCAGGGCTCTGTCTTTTCCCTGTAAGCTTCATCCCGGTTAAGCACTAATATTCCTGAGGTACCTTTAACCAAAGGAACCTCCGGGCTAAAGAGCGCTTTTCCCATCATGGGTCCACCATTAATAATCTTCCCGGCTTTTTCCGGATTCCAACCTGCCTTTTCAAGAAGGGTTATAATTGGTGTACCAATTCTGACAAGGAAATTTGATGGTTGGCTAATGTTAGAACCCGTTACAGTTACAATTCTCTCTATCAGGGGTTTGTTTTTCTGAACGGCTTCATATACAGCAAAAGCAGTTCCAACGTTTTGAACAACACAGCCTACCTCAATAGGCAGTTTCCCTGAAGGAACCTCGCGTCCGGTAAGAGCGGCAATTAATTGCTTTTCTCCGCCTTGAGGATATTTTACCTTGAGTGGAACAACCTCAATACCTGGATAATCAGCGGCGGTTTTCGATAATAATTCTATGGCGTCGGGCTTATTGTTTTCAATCCCTATTATGGCCTTTTCCACCCCAAGTGCCTTCATTAACAAGCGTATACCAGTAATAATTTCTGCCGGTTTTTCAAGCATCAATCGGTGGTCAGAAGTTAAATAGGGCTCGCATTCCACTCCATTGATGATGAGGTACTCTGCTTTCTTTCCTGGAGGAATCATAAGTTTGACATGGGTGGGGAAAGTTGCTCCTCCCATACCCACAATACCCATTTCTTTAATTTTTTGAATAATGGCTGGACCCTCCAGTGTAATTTCTCCGATAAAATCAGGACTGGTATCAATTTCCGGTATCCATTCCTCGCCTTCAACGGTTATAAAAATAGCTGGCCTGCGATAGCCGGATGCATCAATGTAATCATCAACTTTTTCGACTTTACCAGATACGGGTGAATGAAGGTTAGATGAAATGAGAGCTTCTCCGGCTGCAATCATCTGCCCAATTTTAACTTCATCTCCTTTTTTTACCAACGGTTTGGATGGAACCCCCAGACTTTGACTCAGGGGAATAAATACTTTTGCAGGAATGGGGAGCACCTCAATGGGGGAGCTGGCCGAAAACTTGTTTTCCTGCGGGTGAACACCACCTATTGCAAATGTCTTCAAGGTTGTGCCTCCTATGTTTTTATTTATGGATACAAAACACTTTATGCTCCGGCCTCGGTTGCTTCGGCCTGAGCTGGTTTACGAGGGGGAAAATTGATTTCGTGTATGGCGTTGGTGGGGCATACCTCCACACATTTTCTGCACAGTTTACATTTTTGAGGATCGATGTAGGCAAGATTGTTTTCAAGCTTGATGGCTTCGAAGGGACATACCTGCACGCATTTACCACATCCTATGCAAGCCACCTCACAATTTTTCTTTGCTGCTGCACCCTTTTCTTTGTTTATGCAGGAAACGAATATCCTGCGATCTTTTTTGCCTCGGGGTCTTAGCTCAATAATCCCGCGAGGGCAGGCTTTTACACATGCTCCACACGCTGTACATTTATCGTTGACTTCAGGTAGACCAGTTTCAGGATTGATATGAATGGCATCAAACTGGCAGGATTTCACACAATCGCCCAGCCCAAGGCATCCGTATGGGCATCCTCCTTCACCAGAAAATGTGATATGGGCAAACAGGCAGCTGTCTACACCTTGATAAGAAATTTTGGAGGGAGCATGAGCATGCGTCCCATTACACCTTACCACAGCAATCATGGGTTCTGCTATTTTTACTTCTAATCCCATGATCTCTCCGATTTTTTTCATGACTTCTGCACCGCCGACCGGGCAATTGAAACCCTCAAGTGTTCCTGAGCTGACAATTGATTCAGCAAAGTTTTTGCACCCAGCATAACCACATCCCCCGCAGTTGGCCTGAGGGAGTACCTCGCTGATTATTTCAATCCGGGGATCTTCAGCTACATAAAATTTTTGGGCCACAACATACAATATGCCGGCAGACAGAATGCCAATACTCACCAGCGTAATAACCGAAAACAGTATGGTTGCATTCACAACTGTAAGATTTAAAGGACTTCCGCCTGAGTCCCTGGTTAACGCAGCAAAAGTATTAAACCCACTGCAAACAGGTTAATATCAGAGAATAAGAGAGCTTATTGTTTAATTGCTTGTGATATAGGTTTTTATCTGTTTTGTCTTATATAATTCGATATATTTCAATTATTTAATAGGATAAATAAATCAAATCATTATGTCTTTTTATTAGAATCTTTCTAAATTTATTTTTTTGCCCAAAATTAGGGATTGAAGGAGCAACCACTTTGCGATAGTTCTTCTGGTGGTACAGGGCGAAGAGAGAAAAGATATTTTTTATCCATTACAGGTCTCATCAGCCATAAAATCAGGTAATAAAGTATTAAGAAGAGCAGAGCACCGGCTCCTACTAATCCTTCATTCATTTTGCCCGATAGAAGAAAGAGACCGGCTACCAAAACCAACAGAGGCAGTATGTAAGCCCAAAAAATAGCATGGGCTCCTTGTTTTTCAGGCATTTCTACCCAAACCCGATCGCCTTTTTTATAAGTATTGGTGTTTTCCACCTTCACAACAATTTCTTTTTCAGAAACATCTGCCATGGTACATGCTCCTTTGGCATGGCAGGCAGCACAGGCTGATTCGCTCAAAATTGTGACCTTGATCTGCTTTTCTTCTATCGACGTGATTATTCCTTGTCGGGAAACTTTTCTTTGCATGATATCAAAATAAGCTATATTTTGGCAAAATTATCTGTATTACCTTTAAGCTCAATAATCAAAACATAGCACAAATGGATAAGAACAAAGCTATCAACATTTTAAAGGAAGCTATTTTGCTGGAGCGTCGGGGCAAAGCTTTTTATGCTCAGGCTGCAGCCTCTACTCAAAGCGAAGCAGCTCGGAAGATTTTCGCCATGATGTCGGAGGAGGAAGACGAACACATTAGGTATCTTACCACGCAATTTCAGCATTTTATTCAGCATGAAGAATTTGTTAAGCCCGAGCCTCCTGTCCACGATGCCAATGAAGATGTGGCCATGAAAGTTCTTAGCGAAGAATTCAAAAAGCAGGTAAATGCAGCAAGTTATGAGGCTGCAGCCATCGCTGCCGCTATGGATTTTGAAATGCGCGCTGTAAAAGTTTATTCTGACCGTGCTGCTGAAACCGATGACCCTAAAGAAAAAGAACTCTATTTAATTCTGGCAGATTGGGAAAAGGGTCATCATGAAATACTCAAACGACTCAATGATGAATTGAAGGAAAGTATTTGGAACGACAATCAATTTTGGCCATTCTGAGCTCGCTTTTCCAGAGTTTTTGGTGGGCTTTACAAGTATGTCCCATTCAGTGGCTTTTCAAATATCATCCTAACTTCTCTATCGAGTTGTCATGGGTCAGAAAGATAGAGAGGAAAGCCATGTGTATTTTGTATTGCTATAATTATACATGCTGAGAAATAGGGCTTAAACATGGCAGAATCCATACAAAAAGCGAGAATCGACTTTATCGACTTTGCCAAAGCCTTGGCAATACTGGGTGTTGCGCTTTATCACTATATGATGCCGCTCAATCCCCAAAAATGGTTTCAACTGGCTATTACTTTTGGCGGAACGGGCATTCATCTGTTTTTCTTTTTAAGTGGGTTCGGCCTTGGTCTTTCTAAACAGACCCCATCGTGGGTTTTTTATAAAAGGCGTTTTGCCAAAGTGTTGGCTCCCTATTTTTTGTTTGTGACTGTTATTTTCCTTTTCAATCATTGGATACCATTCTATCCCTCTCATGATTGGAGAGACTATCTGTCGCATATATTTTTATACAAGATGTTTTTCGAGAGCCACATGGGGAGTTTTGGTTTTCACCTGTGGTTCATGTCTACCCTGATCCAGTTATATCTTCTGGTTCCCTTGCTGCGCTGGCTTTTGGGAGGGAAACAGGGTGTATGGTGGGTCTTTTTTTTCACGTTTTTGTCAGTAGGATACAACTTATTCGTGGTTCTTAGTCAGCATGCCTCCATGCGAACCTGGAATAGTTTTTTCCTGGCCTACCTCTGGGAATTTGCGCTGGGCATTTGGATGGGGCAACGAAGGGATGAGCGATTATTTAAGTTGAAATTACCCCAGAGCCTGCTGATGTGGATAGGAGGTTTAGCGGGAATGGCGCTTTTTACATTAGCCTTGGGGCAAGCTGGTCGCCTGCTTAACGATATTTTCGCCTTTCTGTCAATCACAGGTTTCGTTGCTTTCACTTTTGGTTTGACCGGAAAAACTTTTTCTTTACAGAGAATTAGGTCCTTTTTCGTAAAAGCCGGAGGATACTCCTATGAATTTTATTTGGTTCATTATGTGGGATATAGCCTGTTAAGATATTACGAAAAATTCGGATGGGTGGAGTATGGCTGGTGGGCTATTCCCGTGCTGCTATTGTTTTCTTCTGCTCTGGCTTGGTTTTTAAGCCAAACAATTCGGCTGCTAAAGTTACGCTAAATTGTCCGGGACAGATGTAGATTAAGACCGAAGTGTAGCCAGCAGGCGTTTGGGGTAAATCAATAAATCGAGGGCATGGTGGATATCGTTGACTACTACATCGGCCATCACCAGGGCTTCAACGGCAGCTCCTTCTGCCTGGAGTGTAAGTATCCCAATAGCTGCTTTTCGTAGCATAAGCCGGTCGTTGCGGCCATTGCCAATGGCAATGGTGTTATCTGCTCCCAGGTTTTTCAGATATTCTGCTTTTTGTAAATCCTGGTGCTTGGGATCAATAATTACAATGTTGCAGTTTATACCGTTAAGCTGTTCCTTCACATTGCCGTAAGAGTTGGCTGTTATTACGTGAATTTCCACTGATTTGGCTAGTTGTTCGAGCCTCGATGCAACTCCGTGCTGCAACATGCCATCAATACCTAATGTGCCATTAAAGTCGAGCATGAGGTGATGAATCTCAAGGGTTTTAAAACCTGGAATGTCGATGATGAGCATGGGCGGCTTCAAATTGATTTATTTCTGCTTAACAATATCTTTTGCCTTTTGTTTGATGATTTTCAAATTGAGGATGAGATGAAAGGGCATGTCAATGGGGGATTACTTATGCATAAAGATGCTCTTTCCATCAAAATTATTGTGCTGCCTACTGCTCAAAAAGGGTAGGGCCTTTTTCGTTGAATACCCATATCAGCCTTACGGTGATAAGGTTGTTGTATTGTTCACGTGTCTTAATGTATTCTCCATAAATGTTGTAAAAATCGCGGGTGCGGATTTTGCGCAAGGAATAGGAGTAACGAAGGTTAATTTTGACATTTTTGCGCAAGGGTAGTTTAATATCTCCAATGATTTCCCAATTGTCACGGCTGTAAGGGCCATTTTGCAATGTGGTTGATTCCACAAGCCTGCCGTGTTCTTTTTCTGTCACTCCTACCAGGCGTCCGTAACTGATTCCTGCACCAGCACTTACCACTTCCTTGTCGGTAAAATGAATCAGCAAAGGCACTTCCACATAATTGAGCCGAAGGCTGTATTGACCTGTTATCACTGTGCCATCGGGCATCGTATCAACGTAAATCGGTGCCTGACGGCTGCCTTTTTGTGAAAATACAGTCTCCATAGTCACCGACCATTTTTTGTTGAATGGAAGCATTGCACCGGCACCGATATTAGCACCAAGTTTAGTGAATCCATATATTTCGTCTCCATCAACCTGGCTGAGGTTAAAACCACCTATGAGTATGCCCCTAAATACCTGTGCTTCGGTTCGGGGTATGCATAAAGCAAGCAATAAAATCAAAGATAGAAAGAAAAGTTTTTTCATTTTAAATGCAATAAAAGAATGTTCGGCCAACTGAAAATTTGACTACAAAAAAACGCAAAAAGAGTTTAAATGGTATTAATTATTTTATGTTTTATTCTATATTTTTCATACTCAATGATATGCGTTTTCGAGGGATATCCACTTCCAGGACTTTTACTTTAACTTTTTGGTGAATTTTTACCACCTCTCCAGGGTCTTTTACGTGGCGGTTAGCCAGCTGGCTTATATGAACCAGTCCGTCCTGATGAACGCCAATATCTACAAAAACACCAAATTTGGTGATATTGGTCACGATACCCGGTAAAATCATGCCCGGGCGAAGGTCTGCCATTTCGTGAACGTTTTTATCGAATTCGAAAATTTCAAATGATTTACGCGGGTCGCGGCCAGGACGTGCCAATTCATTCATAATGTCGGTGAGGGTGGGTATTCCGATGGTATCGGTTACAAAGTTTTCAATACTGATTTGAGTGCGTAGGGCTTCATTGTTTATCAGTGCCGGTACATCAACGCCAAGCAATTTGGCCATGGCTTCTACTACATGATAACTTTCAGGATGAACGGCACTGGCGTCTAAGGGGTTTTTAGCCCCGGGTATGCGTAGAAAGCCTGCAGCCTGTTCGAATACTTTGGGACCAAAGCGAGGCACCTGCATCAGTTCTTTTCGGCTATTGAATGCTCCTTCTTTCTTTCGATATTCCACAATGTTTTTTGCGAGTACAGGTCCAATGCCTGATACATAGGTGAGCAATTCTTTGCTGGCAGTGTTGACATCTACCCCAACCTTGTTTACACAACTTTCAACTACATCATGAAGGGCTTGCTGCAACAGGGTTTGGTCAACATCGTGCTGATATTGTCCTACGCCAATGGATTTTGGATCGATTTTAACCAGTTCGGCGAGCGGATCTATAAGTCTGCGGCCAATGGATACGGCTCCTCTGACCGTAACGTCATAATCCGGAAATTCTTCACGAGCCACATCAGAAGCAGAGTAAACGGACGCACCGGATTCGTTTACCATTACGGCGATTATATCACCTTCGAAGGGGATATGCTTAATAAATGCCTCGGTCTCCCGGCTTGCCGTGCCGTTGCCTATGGCAATAGCTCCAATTTTGTATGCATTGACAAGGTATTTTATTTTTTGAATACTTTCCTTGACTTTGCTTTCGGGAGGATGAGGCCAGATGGTTTCGTTGTGGAGGAGGTGGCCATGCTGGTCGAGGCAAACCAATTTACATCCTGTACGAAATCCCGGATCTATAGCTAAAACATTGCGACCGTGCAACGGCGGGGCCATAAGCAATTGCCTCAGATTTTCGGCAAATACGGCAATGGCTTCTCTGTCGGCTTTTTCCTTAAGGGTTGTGCGAAATTCGTTTTCCAGTGAAGGCTGCAGCAGCCTTTTATAAGCGTCGTAGGCAGCAATTCTTACTTGCTCTGATGAAGGATAATCAGACTTAATGAAAAGTTCTTCAAGAATTTGAAATGCCTTAATGGCCGAGGGCTGGATTTCAACTTTCAGAAAACCCTCGTTTTCTCCTCGGAGCAATGCAAGCAATCGGTGGCTGGGAATATAACGGGCAGGCTCTTCCCATTCAAACCAGGTTCGGTATTTTTGACCTTCTTCTTCTTTTCCTTTTATGA
>Ga0067045_1030979_pt1 | contig 13521 bp, 10 predicted proteins | sample TerdegcTABiofilm_FD_59184 | JGI IMG/M metagenome (GOLD analysis project Ga0067045, IMG submission 59184) | Combined Assembly of (Gp0054472, Gp0054536) Wastewater bioreactor microbial communities from Singapore -Terephthalate degrading...
GGAGTTGCTGGCGCCGCAACTGGACCGGATTCTCGCCAGCATTCAGCGGCGCGAACCCGCCCTCGACTGGTCGCAAGACAGGCCCCTCCTTTCCTCCGCTTGTCCCAAAGCCGTCACGGAGCCACGCCAACGATCACAAGAGGAACGGCCGGAACGCCGCGGCCATTCCGAATGACATTGTAAAGCTCGCCTTCGTAATACGCCGGGCCGGAGGACATTTCCTCCTGCAGCGACTTCATCGGCAAAATCTCCACACCCACGTCAATCCTGTCCCCGACGAAAAACGCGAGGTGCTTGACGAACAAATCGTAGGCCACAAACGCGTATTTCCCAAACTGCACTTCGAGCGCCACGCGATCCTTTACGAAGTCGGTCTGGTTGTAGCTGAAAATGGGCGCGGCCCCCGCAGCCTCGATCTCCCGCCTTTGCTCCTCGGGAGGCTTGCCCATGGTCTGTCGAATCAGCCTTTCGTCCGCCGTGACCCAGTAATTCACCCGGCTTTCTTTCCACGAACGGCGTTCCAACAGATCGGCAAACCGCCTGTTCAAGTCTCTCGGGCTGTATAGCACCTGGCCCGGCCTCGTCTTCTCCTTGCTGATCTTGGTCTTGCAGGCCGATGCATCCACCGTACGGATGACCTGCTGAACCTCGTTCCAGAGCCGTTTGCGATGCACCAGCAGAAACTCCAGACCGTTCAAATGAGAGTACAGCCTGGCGATCCTCATTTTTTCGCCCCGTAGGGTGTCTGCTTTTCCCCCAGCGCCAGGACGCCGTCCAACTCCCCTTGCTTGAGCCAGGGCGCGCTCGTAAGCGCGCGTCCCGCATCCCGCGGATTGAAAACCGGCCGGTTCATGGGCCGAACTGGCAGTGTGCCTTGCAGGGCCTGGTGGATGCGGCTGCGCGCGATTTCCACGTACCGCGAGTGAGTTTCCGCACCCGCTCCCCGGCGGTCGTGGCGGAGCGCCGCAATAATCGAAGTGCCTGTGCCCAGAAACGGATCCAGTACCCAGTCATCCTCGCGAGTCAATGTCAACACCAGCCGCTCGATCAATTCTACCGGAAACTGACAGGGGTGCTCGGTCTTCTCAACATGGTTGCTTTTCACGTTGGGGATGATCCAGACATCACCAGGATTCTTCCCCAAGGGATTACAGGAATACTGCCCGGCCCGGGGTCCCTTGAAGTGCTTTTTGCCGGGGTACTTTTGCGGCACGCGCACAGCGTCGAGATCAAAAAAATAATCCTCCGACTTGGTGAACCACAAAATGCTTTCGTAACGCCCTGAAAATCTGCGGGTGCAATGCAACCCGTGCTCGAAGTGCCATACGATCCGGTTTCGGCAGCGCAGTTTCAGGTCCTGGAAAATGGGAAAAAGCAGCGCATCCAGCGGGACAATCGCGCCATTATCCACGTAGTTGCCCACCTCCCAGCATACACTGCCTGTAGCCTTGGTGACCCGGACGCACTCCCGAATCACTTCGCGTTGTTGTTCAACATAATGCTCCAAATGAATTCGTTTTTCGTACTCCTTCCCCAAGTTGTAAGGGGGGGATGTCACCACGAGCTGGAAGGTCTCATCCGGGATGCCCCGCAGAAACTCAAGGCAGTCGCCCGGAAACACCACGATCCGCTCCCGCCGGTCAAAAGCGGCCGCAATCTCAGGCAAACGATCGAACATAAGGCTCAAATGCAATTCCATTAAAGAATCAACGCCGGCGGCCGGCAAGCCCGAACGGATCGTCTTCGAGCCATCGCAGAGGCAAAGCGCCCCGCTTCAAACGAGCTCGCAGCCTGCGGCATCCAGCCGCCTCACTCCTTGCGCAGCCGGTAAAACCGCGTGGGCGGGTTGGTCTCGCCATCCACAAATTCAAACACCGCTCCCGTCGCCGTCAGGCTCGACAGATTGGTCCATGACCCCAGCGAAGACGACGCCTCAAGCACAAAACTCCCCGGCCCCCCGCTGAACCCCAACTCAATCTGCCCGCCCGGCAGCAGCCGAATCGAATCAATCCGCGGCCGCAAGACTCCTGCCACCGTCAGCAACGCGTCCGCGCTGACCGCCACACCGGCCACATTGGAGACCACGACCGAATAGGCCCCGCCGTGGATTTCCCGCACGTCGGCAATCACGAAAGCGCTGCTTGTGGCGCCCTCGAGGTCGGCTCCATTAAACCGCCATTGGTAGCTCAGGGGTTCCGTACCCCCAGCCTCAACGGTGAAGGTGACAGTGTCCCCCGCGTTCACGGTCTGACTCTGAGGCTGGGTCACAATGCCAGGCGGGACGTTGACCGTCAACACGGCCGGGTCGCTTACTTCCACTCCCGCCGCGTTGCTCACGATGACGGAGTAGATGCCCGAGTCCGCCGGCTGCACATTGTCAAGGGAGAAGCTGCTGCCGGTGGCGCCCACGATGTCACTGCCGCCCCGCTGCCACTGGTAACTCAGCGGCTCCGTACCGGTGGCGGACACGGCAAAAACCACCGTGGCGCCGGGGTTGACCGTCTGATCGGCCGGGTGCGCGACAATCACCGGCGGCAGGCGCACGGCGAGGATGGCATTGGAACTGAGCACAGCCCCCGCCACGTTGGTCACCACCACCGCATACTCGCCCGCGTCCGAGGCTTGCAGATTATTCAAGGTTAGACTGCTTGCGGTTGCGCCCGCCAGCGGGGCGCCCTTGAATCGCCATTGGTATCCCAACGGCGCGCTGCCGGCCGCCGTCACGCTGAACGTGACGGCCGCCCCCTGGTTATGGGTCTGGCTGAGGGGCTGGCTCGTTATCGTGACCGGCTGGTTCACGGTCAACATCGCATTCGAGCTGATAACCGAACCAAACGAACTGGAGACCACCACGGAATAAAGACCTGCATGACTCGGTTGCGCCGCCGTCCGCGTATAAATGCTGGCGGTGGCCCCCGCGATGTTTGCGCCGTTGAACCGCCACTGGTAGGAAAGCGAGCCCGAGCCGGTGGCGTTCACGGCGAAAGCGGCCGGCTGGCCCGCCAGCACCGTCCGGTTCGCCGGTTGCATCAGCACGACCGGCGGCTGGGAGGGCGTTGCCGTCGAAACGAACTTGACCGCGTCACTGTACATCCGCCCGCTGGTCGAGTTCAGTGTGCCCCCGCCATAGGCGAAGGTAATGGTCGGCACGGTTACTCCCGCATTCAACGTCATCGTCCCCAACAATTCCCACGTGTTTCCATTCGACTCCTGGAAGGCGGACGTGGACGCCGGCAGCCCGCTGCAGCCGGTTTGACTGATGTTCACAACGATATCATCCGATATGCTGCTTGCGCTGCCGTGGGTCACATAAACCGTGTAGGTCCCTCCCGGAACCGAGAGCGTGGGCCGGATGGTAAAACTGGGCGTTCCCGAAAAACCATAACGCGACCCGCTTCCCGAAAGTCCCGCCGCCCCGCTCTTAAGTGTCGAATTGGCAAAACTCACGTCCGCATACGGCGGATTGGGTGTAAGGCTGCCGTCCGGCTGCCGGCTTTCCACAATCCGCTCGTTCGTGAACGAAGCGGTAACGGATTTGTTCCCGTTCATCGTGATGACCAATGGATTGGCGGCGCCGCCGGCGTCCCCCGACCAGCCGCTGAAGAACTGGCTCGTCGTTGGCGTCAACGTCACGCTTGAGCCCGGTGGATAGGTGGGCAGGTCGGGACTTTTGCTGACCGCTCCGGCCCCGGAGACGGCCAGATTCAGCGCGTAATGAACGGTCAGCGTCGCCGGCGAGCTGGTATCGCTGCCCGCGTTGTTGGTAACGCTCACCGTATAGCTCCCCGCATTCGCCGTCTGAACATTGTCAAGGATGAGCGATGGCAGAGTCGCGCCCGCCAGGTTTGCCCCGTTGAACTTCCATTGGTAGCTCAACGGACCCGTCCCTTGCGCCGCGGCAGTCAGCGTCACGCTCGCTCCCGCGGTCACGGTCTGGCTTTGCGGATACGTGGTGAGGAGCGGGGGAGAATCGGAAGTCACGACACTGAGCACCGCGTTGGAACTGGTCACCGAGCCCGCCGAGTTGGCGACGCGCACCGTGTAAACGCCGGCGTCCGCCGGGGTCACATTGGTGCGCGTGTAAATCCTGCCGCTGGCGCCGGCAATATCCGCCCCGTTGAAGCGCCATTGGTAACCCGGCGGCGGATTGCCGGTCGCCGTCACCGAAAACACCGCGTCGCCCCCCACCACAATGCTTTGGCTTTGCGGCTGATGCACAATCGCCGGCGCGGCGGATTGCTCGAGCTCGAAGTCCTGCGTCGTCACCGCTCCGACCGTCACGGTCACATTGGACGAACGGGTCAGGTAACCCGGGAATCCCGCCGTCAGCGTGTAAGTGCCCGGCAGCAAATCCACTGTCCCAAAAAATCCGGTCGCGTCCGTGCGCAGCGTCCGGCTGACCGGCCCGCTGAGGATCACGGTGGCGTAGTCAAGGCCCGCCAGCGTGGCGGCATCGCGCACGTACCCCTTCAGGTGCCCGCGCGTCGGCGCGGTCTTCCACGTCATCTCGGGCGGGCTGACGGCGGTGCCAAACACCGGCGGCGTGATGGGATCGTAAGGGCTGGGCTGGGTCAAGGCCGCCAGGAAGGTCGCCCGCGGCACGCCTTCGTCGTTGGTGAGCTTGTAGGCATACCCGCTGACTCCATCGGCGCGGTAACCGGCTGGCGTCAGCTCCCGGCTCGACCGGATCTGCAAAATTGAATCGTCTATGCTGTTCAAATACAGCGCCGGTCCCAGCGCCACCTGGCGGTTGTACCGGTGGTTCTTGGCAAACACGCTCCAGTTGTTCCACGCCGAGGCCCAAGTGTCCTGGTCGAAATACATCATCGGGATGTTCAGGTCCAAAATCCCCTCCTCCATCCACGCCCGCCAATCCTGCAGCTTGTCCGTGTAGGCCGCCGCCGAGCTGTACCACGCGCTGTCGGTCGTGACGCCCGGTGCAAAACAGATCGTGTCCGCCGAGATTCTGACCTGCGGCTTGAGCGCGAGGGCGGACAGATAAATCTTCCGCACCAGCGCCGTCACTTGGTCCCGCCGAAACTGCAGCCAGACCGAGTCGGTCGTCGAGGGAAGCCCGCTGCGGTTGTACAGCGTGTTGAATCGCTGCACCGCCACCGGGTTGTACCCCCAGGCTTTGCCCGAATACCGAATGTAATCCAAGTTGAAGCCGTCCACGTCGTAGCGCGAAATGATGTCCATCGCCACGTTGTAGGTGTGCGCCTGAACGCCGGGATGGCCGGGGTCGAAAACGTAGTTTGCCCCGTCGTAAGTCTCCCCCGCATTGTTCTGCGTCAGCCAATCCGGATGCAGGCTCATGGGGTGGTTCGGCGGCGGGGACGCCGTCTGGCTGATGGGATAGGTCACGATCCAGGCGTGAATCTCGATCCGCGCCTTGCCCCCCGACGTGTCGTGGCCCTTGGTGATGAGGTCCTGCAGCGGATCGAAGCTCGCCGGCGACACATCCGTCGCTTTGGGTTCATACGGGCTGCCGTTGTAATACGCGTCCCCCCGCTTCCGCACCTCGACAATCACCGCATTGAAATTCCCCGCCCGCGCATCCGTTATCAGTTGCGTCACTTGGCTGGCGTCCTTGAACCCCGCCCCGAAGGCATCCACCCAAAGCGCCCGGAATTCGGGTGTTTGAGCCCAAGCTCCCAAGCCCGAAAGCAACACAGGAACGCAAAACAGAAGGCGGAACCGCAGGGGCCGAGCCAAGGCAGGAAACAACTTAAACATTCTACATTAGGATATGCCTTTTCCGTCCCTTGGGGTCAAGCGACAATCTGACCGCCATCCCACGCCAACCCGACCCCATGCCGGCCCGCCGCACCGGCTCCTCCGACGGACCGCCCGGCCGTTCAGGGGCGGGGATGATACTTCCGATGCACCTCGCGCAAGCGGTTGGAGGCCACATGCGTATAAATCTCAGTCGTGCTGATGTTGGCATGCCCCAACAGCTCCTGGATGATCCGGAGGTCCGCTCCATGCTCGAGCAGGTGCGTGGCAAAACTGTGGCGCAGCATGTGCGGCGTCAGGTTCCGCCCAATCTGGGCCCGCTGCGCCCGCCGTTTGATCCGCAGCCACAGGGTCACGGCGGCAAAGGGCGTGCCGCGCCGGGTCAAAAACACGGTCCCCGGCGAGCGCGGCCGAACCAACTTGGGCCTTCCGGCGTCCAAATACCTTTGCAGAGCGGCCACCGCCGGACGCCCCACCGGCACGACCCGTTCCTTGTTTCCTTTGCCGATGACGGTGATGAAACCCGCCTCCAGATGCAGTTGCTCGAGCCGCAACTGCCGCAACTCCGCCAGGCGCAACCCCGACGCATACGCCAGTTCCAGCACCGCCTGATCACACAGGCTCGAGGGGGTCTCGGGCGCCTCGGGCCTCAGCAAACGCTCGACCTCCTCGCCCGTCAACGCCTTGGGCAGCCGCTTCCACCGCCGCGGCAGCGACAGGCTTTCCGCCAGATTCCCCGGCAGATGCTTTTCGGCCTCGGCAAAGCGGTAAAAGGCTCGGAGCGCCGCAATCTCGAGGTAGAGACTCTCGCTGCTCAAGCGGCGCGCCGAGTCCTCGGGCACCCGGGCCAGCCGCCGCTGGCGTTCGTGCTGGAGGAAAGCCATGAGGTGTCGGAGCTCGACCTGCCCCCAGTCGGTCAATCCCTCCTTCCGCGCCCAGGCCAGAAACTTGCGCAGGAGCGCTTCGTAAGTTCGCTGGGTATGTTCCGCCTGCCCCCGCTCATGGCGCAGGTGCTGGAGAAACTCCTCGACCAGCGCTTCCATTCCCTAGCCGCTTCCAGAAGTCCGCCTAGAGCTTCCTGCCGGTGAGCCGTTCATACGCCTCGAGATACTTTGCCTGCGTCCGCGCCACCACTTCCGGCGGCAGGGCCGGCGCCGGCGGGGTCTTGTTCCAGTCGAGCGTCTCGAGGTAATCCCGCACGAATTGCTTGTCGAAACTGGGCTGCCCCTTCCCTGGCGCATACTGGTCGGCTGGCCAGAACCGCGAGGAATCCGGGGTCAGGACCTCGTCAATCAGAATCAACCTCCCGTCCAACAGCCCAAACTCGAACTTCGTGTCCGCAATGATAATCCCCCGCTGCCGCGCGTAGTCCCGCGCAAAACGGTAAATCTTCAACGAGGCGGCCCGCGCCGCCTCCGCCAGGTCCGCCCCCACGATCCGCGCCGCCTCCGCGAACGAAATGTTTTCATCATGGCCGGTCTCCGCCTTGGTTGCCGGCGTGAAAATGGGCTCCGGCAACTCCGAGGATTCCTGCAAACCCGGCGGCAGCTTGATTCCGCACACCGTCTGATTCTGCCGGTATTCCTTCCACCCCGACCCCGCCAGGTAGCCTCGCACCACACACTCGATGGCCAGCGGTTTGGCCTTCTTCACAATCATGCTCCGCCCCGTCAACTGCGCCTTGGCAAACTCCAGGTTGGGCGGCAGAGGGTCGCCGGCCCGCGAAATCAGGTGGTTCGGCTGGAAACTCTCCGTCTGCCCAAACCAAAAATACGAAATCTGCGTCAGCACCTCTCCCTTCCGCGGAATCCCGTTCGGCATGATGCAATCAAACGCCGAAATCCGGTCCGTCGCCACCAGCAACAGACGGTCCCCCAGATCGAATATCTCCCGCACCTTCCCGCTCTTGACCTTCTTGACACCGGGCAAATCCAGTTGGAGCACAGTTGAGTTCATCGCCCCCAATATGCGAAAACCCGCCCCCCGGGGCAAAGCGGAAAGTCAGAACTGTGAATGGGCAAAGCTGTGCCGCAGCCCCCCCTCCGTAACGGTGGGTCGCCCTTCGCGCGCCTCACAGGGTCTCGCAGAGTTTGGAGCCGGGGCCAACCGCACGCCGGCGCCGGCGCGACTGCCGGCGTTTATTCCCGGATGACGGCGCCGAGCCGTTGTTTAAACTGCTCGACGAGGCGCTGATGCGACGCGTTGGCCTCGGCATCGGTCAGGCTTCGCTCGCCGCTGCGATAGGTAAAAGCGTAGGCCATGCTCTTTTGGCCGGCAGGGACGTTTCCCCCGCGAAACACGTCGAACAGCTCCACGGACTCCAGATGCGCCGGTTTGGCCTGCTTGACCACCTGCAGAATCGCTTCGTGCGTTGTGGTTTCAGGCACCACCATGGCCACGTCGCGGCGAATGGCCGGATACGCCGGCAGCGGCTTGAACGACCGCGTCGTGATGCGGCGCACCAGCACCTGGTCCAGGTCCAGCTCCGCCAGCAAAACCGCGTCCCGGAGATCATATTTTCGCGCCAGCATCGGCTGCAGTTGCCCCAGCTCTCCGATTTGAAGCCTGCCCAACTGAATCACCGCCGATTCCAAAAACAAAGCGGTCGGTTCCGCGCGCCGCACATAACTCAGGCCGCGCAGCCCGAACTGCTCGCAGAATTCCTCGACCAGGCCTTTGAGGTCGAAAATGTCAAACTTCGCCTCCCGGTCCTCGCCCGACCAGAATAACGGTTGGCGGCGGCCGGTCAGGGCAATGGCCGCCCGGCGCATCTCGCGAATTTCCGGGGCCGCGCCCGGGCCGGAGGCGGGCTGGGTCTGGAACACCCGCCCGAGTTCAAACAAGGCCACATCATAGGTCTTGTAACTGATATTATGCTGAAGCGCATCCAGCAGGCCCGGCAACAGGCTCGGGCGGAGGGTATCCATGTCGCTGCTCAGGGGCTTGCCCAAACTCACGGCGGAACCGGCCGCGACCAACGCCGCCGCCGATGCCGAAATCAGGGTCTGCCCTTGCGCCTCGAACAGGCCCAACCCCGTCAGAATTCGCCTCGCCTCGGCCAGTTCATCATGCACCGCATCGTAGGCATTCGCGCCAATCGCACCCCGCGGCGGCGTCGCCGGAATCCGGTCCACGCCGTATAGCCGGGCCACCTCTTCGATCAGGTCCACTTCCCGCTTGAGGTCCACCCGGAACGTTGGAATGGCAAAGGTGACCGGTTCGGACGGCCCGGCCGGAGCGCCCACGGGCCGGGGTTTCCGGCCCACGATCTTGAGTTCGAGGCGGCTGAGATAATTCTCGATCGCCTCCGGTGGCAGCTCGACTCCCAACAGTTCGCTCACCTTCGCGTGGCGTAGCGTCACCTGCCGCGGCCGGATGGGGGCCGCGCACGCATCCACGGCCCCGGCCGCCAGCGAGCCGCCGGCAGTCTGGAGGATCAACTGGGCGGCCCGCCGGCTGGCCCAGTCGCAAATGCCGATGTCGCTGCCGCGTTCAAACCGGTAGGACGATTCGGTCCGCAGGTCGAGCCGCTTGGAGGTTGCCCGGATGTTCTGCGGCTTGAAACAAGCGCTTTCGATCAGCACATCGGTGGTGTCGGGCTGGATTTCGCTGTTTTGGCCGCCCATGATGCCCGCCAGCGCAACCGCCTTGGTTTCATCGGCAATCAGCAGCATGCCCTCCGCCAGGATGCGCTCCTGGCCGTCCAGCGTCATGAACCTCTCCCCCGCCCCAGCGCGGCGCACCACAATCGTGGGACAAGCCGCGCCCGGAGATTTGGACAGCAGGCGATAGTCAAAGGCGTGAAGAGGCTGGCCCACTTCAAACATCACATAGTTGGTCACATCCACCACGTTGTTGATGCTGCGCACCCCAAGCTTCTCGAGGGCGCCGGCCAGCCAGGCGGGGCTGGGGCCAATCTTCACCCCCCGGATCACCCGCGCATTGTAACGCGGACACAGCTCGCCATCCTCAACCCGCACCCGCACCCACGTCTCGGCCCCGGGCTCCGTCTCGCTCAATTTAACCTCCGGCCACTTGAGCTCGTTGCCGGTCAGGGCGGCGATCTCCCGCGCAATCCCGATCACGCTGTTGAGGTCCGGCCGGTTGGGCGTGATTTCCAAATCATAAACCACGTCACTCTGCGCCCCGCCCAAGTACTCCGCAAACGGCTGCCCAACCCTCGCGTCCGGGCGGAGAATCATCAATCCCTGCGCGTCCTCGGCCAGCCCGAGCTCCTTTGGCGAGCACATCATCCCGTGAGATTCCACCCCCCGAATCTTGCCGACCTTGATCGTGAACGGGGCTTCACCCGGCTTCGCCGGCAGCGTCTTGCCCGGCAGAATCAGCGGAACCTTGTCGCCCGGCTTGAAATTGTCCGCCCCGCAAACAATCTGCCGCTCGCCGGTGCCGTCATGGACGCGGCAAACCGACAGTTTGTCGGCATTGGGATGCTTCTCGCGCGTGATGACCTCGGCCACCACAATCCCGTCGAATTCCCCCCCGACCTTTTCGACCCCCTCGACCTCCAGTCCCAACATGGTCAGCCGCTCGGCCAGGTCCGCCGGCGACCAGTCGAAATCCACATATTCCTTAAGCCAGTTGAACGTGACTTTCATGGCAATGCAAAAGATTCAGTGAGGCGGTCCGGGTCAGAACTGGCTGAGAAACCGCAGATCATTTTGGTAAAAGAGCCGGATGTCATTGATCCCGTACCGGATCATCGCAATCCGCTCGATTCCAAATCCAAACGCCCACCCCGTCCAGACCTCCGGATCGTACCCCACGTTCTCAAACACCTGCGGATGAACCATCCCGCAGCCGGCAATCTCCAGCCATTCCTTGCCCATCTTGCGGGTCAGCGCGCTGCTGAAATCAATCTCGAAACTCGGCTCGGTGTAGCTGAAATAATGGGGACGAAACCGAATCCGCGTATCCGGGCCCATCAGTTCCTTGAAGACAAACTCGACGGTCCCCTTCAGGTCCCCAACCGTCACCTGCCGGTCCACATACAGGCCTTCCACCTGCTGAAAGGTCGGATTGTGCGTGGCATCCGCGTTGTCGCGACGGTAAACCCGCCCCGGAACAATGATGCGCACCGGGGGCGGCTGTTTCCGCATGACACGAATCTGGACGGAGGACGTGTGCGTGCGCAGCAGCGCCGGCGCGGCGCCGGCGGGCGCCGCCAGGTAAAACGTATCCTGCGTGTCCCGCGCCGGATGGTCCGCCGGGGTGTTCAGCGCGTCAAAACAGTGGTAATCGTCCTCCACTTCCGGCCCGTCGGCGACCACGAAGCCGATCTTCCGAAAACTCCGAACGATCGCCTCCGTGACCTGCGTCAGGGGATGCAGCCGGCCCAACACACGCCGCCGCCCCGGCAGCGTGAAATCCGTCGGTTCCTTCGGCAGCGCCGCCTTCAACTCCAGTTCCTCCCGGCGCCGGGCCAGTGCGGCCTCCAATTCCGCCTTGGCGGAGTTGATCACCTTGCCCGCCGCGGGTTTCTCCTCCTTGGGCAACGAGCCCAACTGCTTCATCAGCGCGGTGAACTTCCCGTTCGACCCAAGATAACTCACGCGCGCCTGTTCCAAGGCGGTCAAATCCAAGGCGGCGCCGAACTCCGCGAGCGCCGCCTGTTTGAGCGGTTCAATTTGGTCAAGGATTGCTGCCATATAACAAAAGATTCATCGCACTGCCGAACCACACTGGCGACCCGGTTTCTCCCCCGCGCCTCCAGACCCCCTGCCAATAAAAAACGGGCGGACCGCGAGGTCGCCCGTGAATCTTTGGGCCCGTAGGCTGGCGGAAACGCTACCCGAAATCAGGCTTTGGCCGCTTTCGCCTTCAGGGCGCCCTGGGCGACTTTCACCAATTCCCCGAACGCGGTCGCGTCCGTGGCGGCCAGGTCGGCGATGATTTTGCGGTCCAGGGCGACCTTGGCGGCTTTGAGCCCTTCCATCAGCCGGCTGTAGGTCATGCCGGCGGCGCGGGCCGCCGCGTTGATCCGAATCTGCCACAAAGCCCGGAAATTCCGTTTCTTGGTCCGGCGATCCCGGTAGGCGTACTGCCGGCCGTGATCCACGGCATCGGAAGCATAACGATAGAGCTTGGACCGCCGCATGCGAAAGCCTTTGGCGGCTCGAATCATGCGGGTGCGGCGTTTGCGAGAAGCAGGAGCGTTGGTTACGCGCATAGCAGAAAATCAATTGCGGGATTGAAACGGTGTCTCGACGCGGCGCTCAATGGCTGAAGGGCAGACTCTGCTTGATCCGATACTCATCGGTGGCATCCACCGCGGTGGTGCCGCGCAGGGCCCGGCGGCGTTTCGGCCGCTTGGTCTGACACAGGTGCCGCCGCCCCGCGCTGGAGCGCAGCACTTTGCCGTTGGCCGTGATTTTGAATCGTTTCGCCACGGACTTCTTGGTCTTGATGCCTTTTGGACGTCGCATAATAAATTCAAACGTTCTTCAAAAAAGAGCGCGCAATATAGGCACCCCGCCTGACTGAATCAAGTGGTATTTTTTGGCCGAAACCCAAGTTCCGTGGCACACCCAATAGAAAAGCCGCTGCAGGATGCGCAGCGGCTTTTCCCAAACCGGTCTGGGTCGGGTTCTTACTTGCGCCGATTGACGCCCGCCAACGCCAGCAAGCCCAGGCTCAGCAGCGCCATGGCCGATGGCTCGGGAATCACCTGCACCAGCACGTCGTCATAATAGCCAACGCCGTTTGCGGAGCTTAGCCCCGAGCCAACTGTTACACGGTCAAAGGTGATGGCTCCAGCCGATGCCGCGTAAGGGATGCCGCCCATGCCCAGGACACCGTCCACGTAAAAATCAACCTTCGTGTCCCCGAATACCGCCTTGAGTTCATGCCATCCCGTGCTGCGCGTCGGCACCCCCTCGGCATTCAGCAGGAACCAATTCGGACCCGGTGAAAACGCCACGCGGCAGGCATAATAGGTGTTCAGGTCAGCGGCCGTCGCCGACGCTCCGGTAAACAAATTCTTCGTCAAAGTGGTGTCATTATACGCGCCGATGGCGACTAACTGCGCCAGTGCCGGCGAATTGTCGCGAATCGTCGCAAACTGGCGAAGATTGGCTGCCTGGGTCGAATCATAGAAGCGGAATGACCACACCAGGGGCTGCGCATCCGAGCCCGAAACCGGCGTAATGTCGCGACCGCTTGCCCTCCCCGTCAGATCCTGCTTGATGGATTGCAGCGGGCTAAATGCCTGTTCGGTGGACAAGATCCCGCCACCGCCCGAGATGCCAACCGCCCATGCCGCGTTGAAAGCCGCCTGATCGGCGTAGCTGTCGAAGTTGTCGTAGAAAATGGTGGTTTGACCGAACACAAGAGGTGCGCTCGAGCTCAGTAATAGGACTGTCGCCAGGAGGGAAGCTCTCATAGTGTTAACTTAAATGGTTTGTACCGCTGATTGACCCCATTCTGACTAAAAGGGCGGCAAATGTCAACTGTTTTCTTCTCTGCCTTTTCTTATGCACCGCGGCTTGGTTTACGGCGGGCGATGGCTGGCCGCGCCGTCAAGTCCCGTGCTCCAGCTCATCCGCAAAGGGCTGAGCCAAAGCGTCTTGAAGCCGGGCCGTGACCTCCGACCGGGATAGAATCGCATGGTCCAGTGCCACGATCTCCACAACGCCGCGGGAGGTTGAGGTCGCAAAAACGCCGTCGGCCTGCAGGAGGTCCAACGGCTGCAGGGGCTCTTCCACGACCTCCACCTCCATTCGGGGGCACAACTCGAGAACCGCCCCGCGGGTAATACCTGGCAGGACC
>Ga0067045_1030981_pt1 | contig 13520 bp, 9 predicted proteins | sample TerdegcTABiofilm_FD_59184 | JGI IMG/M metagenome (GOLD analysis project Ga0067045, IMG submission 59184) | Combined Assembly of (Gp0054472, Gp0054536) Wastewater bioreactor microbial communities from Singapore -Terephthalate degrading...
GGGAAGAACCAGAAAAAAAAGAACGGCGGGAGCTGCTCCCGCCGTTTTGTTTATCTCTACGTCTTCTATTCTCTTTCGATACCCCAGACCCTATCCCCGATACCCTGCTTTTCAGTATTATTTACCCAACGGTTGAGGATTGTCTTGGACCGTTCAAAAAGGTCCAGATGCAAGGCGCGCGAGTCCGAGGAGTGAGGCGTACTTTGTGCCGTACGTCGCAGCGACGAGGACGAAGCGCAACGCCGCAGATGGGCCTATTTCAACGGTCCACCTAATGTTTCAGGCCGTACTTCTTCATCTTGTACCTCAGCATCCTCTCGCTGATCCCCAAGATGCCCGCCGCCCGGGTCTGATGGTGATCCGACTCCTCCAGGGCCTTCAGGATCATCTGTTTTTCCAGCTCCTCGATGGAATCCTTGAGCTTGCCCTCCCCCGCGGTCTCCGCGGCGCCGGCGAAGCGGTCCCCGAAGGGCAGATCGGCGACCGTGACGATCGTGTCGCGGGCGATGACCACGGCGCGCTCGAGAATGTTGATCAGTTCGCGCACGTTGCCCGGGTAATCGTACTTGATCAGCTGGTCCCGGGCTTCCTGGCTCACCCCCTCGATCTCCTTGCCGTTCTCCGCCGCGAACTTCGCGAGGAAATGGTCGATCAGGGCGGGAATGTCCTCCTTGCGCTCCCTCAGCGGCGGGAGGTACATGTCCACCACGTTGAGACGGTAGAAGAGGTCCTCGCGGAACGCGCCGTCCCTGACCCGGGCCTCGAGGTCGCGGTTCGTGGCGGTGATGATCCGGACGTCGGAATGCAGGACCTGGTTGCCCCCGACCCGCTGGAACTCGCGCTCCTGGAGGAACCTCAGCAGCTTGATCTGCACGGCCGGGGTCAGCTCCCCGATCTCGTCGAGGAAGAGCGTCCCCCCGTCGGCCTCCTCGAAGCGTCCGATGCGCCGTGCCGTCGCCCCGGTGAAGGACCCCCTCTCGTGGCCGAAGAGCTCGCTCTCCAGCAGCGTCTCGGGCAGCGCCCCGCAGTTGACGGCGATCAGCGGCCGCGCCGCCCGCGGGCTCAGGTTGTGGATGAGACGGGCGAAGAGTTCCTTCCCCGTGCCGCTCTCCCCGCGGATGAGCACGGTGGCCCGGCTCGGGGCGATCCGTCCCGCCAGATTCACGAGGCTTTCCATCTGGGGGCTGCGGAAGACGATCTGGTCGGCCGTGACCCCTTTTTCCTGCAGGCGCCGGCGCATCATCTCGTTCTCCCTCAGCAGGATGCGCCGCTCCGAGATGCGGTTGACGTGCAGCAGGAGCTCGTCGAGATCGATGGGCTTCGTCACGTAGTCGACGGCCCCCGCCTTCATGGCCTCGACGGCCGTCTCGATCGTGCCGTAGGCGGTCATCATGATGACGTCGAGCTCCGGGTTGAACTTCTTCACCTCCTGCAGCACCTGCAGGCCGTTCATGCCCGGCATCTTGTAGTCCATCAGCAGGAGGTCGAAGTAGGCCGACCGCACCTCGGCGAGCGCCTTTTCGCCCGTTTCGGCCTCGGCCACGGTATGTCCTTCCTTTCGCAGGAAGTCGCGTAGCATCTCCCGCTGGATCTGCCCGTCTTCGACGATGAGGATGCTGAGTTTCTTCATGGCCCTGCTTGCAGGTGCCCCCTTTCGATGCGATGCGCCCTGCCGGTGGGATTACCATATTCCGGCGGCGTTTGCCAAGGCGGCCGATCGGCCCTCAGCGGCCTGCCGTTCCCGCGGATGGGGTTTTTGTCGGCAACTCGACCTCGAACGTCGTCCCCCGGCCCGGGCTGCTCTGGACGCGGATCGTCCCCCCGTGGCCGCGGACGATCTCGAAGGCGATGGGCAGCCCCAGCCCCAGCCCCTTTTCCTTGGTGGTGTAGTCCGGGTCGAAGATCTTCTCGATTTCCCCCGGCGCGAGTCCCGACCCCGTGTCGCTGATTCGGACGACCGCCCGTTCCCCCGGCCGCTTCTCCATGACGATGTCGATGGATCCCGTGCCCTCGATGGACTCCATGGCGTTCTTGACGATGTTGATGAGGGCCTGCTGCAGCTTGTCCACGTCCATGGGGACCATGAGCGAGTCCTGCCCCGACCGCACGGTGAGGGCGATGCCCCGGACCCGGGCCTCCTCGCCCATGAGCCGCGCCAGCTTCTGGATGACCTCCGTCAGCGAAAACTCCCTGAGCTCGAGGCGCCTGCTGCGGGAGAACGTGAGGAAGTCCTCGATGATGACGTTCAGGCGGCGGATCTCGTCTCGGATCACCCCCGTGAGGCGGCCGAACTCCGCGCCCTTTTCCTGCTCGCAGGGCATGTACTCCCGCTGCAGGCGCTGGCTCGCCATGCTGATGGCGTTGAGGGGGTTGCGGATCTCGTGGGCCACGCCGGCCGCCAGCTGCCCGAGGGACGAAAGCCGTTCGGATTGCTCCAGGCGCTTTCGCATTTCCTCGATGCGGGCGAGATGCCGTTTCTGGTTCTGAAAGACGAACCAGAGGGAGAAGAGGCCGGCGAGGACGATGAAGCCCGTGGAGAGGAAGAGGAAGTGCCGGTTGCGCTCCAGGATCTGATCCATGCGGTCCCTCTCGAAACCGACCCTCACGATACCGGCGGGGGGTCCCTCCAGCGACAACGGCGCCATGACCATGAGGTGTTCCTTCTCGCCCAACCGTATGTCTCGGGCCGCAACCGCAGCCGCCCCGGACAGGAGTTCCTTCTCCTTCGCCGTGATTTCCTGCGGCGCGGGCTGCTCGCCCCTGGCCCCGAGGACGGCTCCCCTCACGTCCAGAACGGTCACGAAGACGACGCCCGGCGTCTGCCCGGCCTCGTCGACGGCCCTCTGCATCGCGATCCTCATGCCCCACCACCGCAGGGCGTCGTCGTCCAGGGCGACGAGGATGGTCCCGTTGCCCGAGCTTCGCCTCAGTGCGACGACCCCGGTCCGGGCCGCCCTCTCGGGTCTGCCGAAGAGGTCGATCACGAGGTCCTTGTTCTTTTGGATCACAGGCTTTGCGCGCGCGAGAACCTGCCCGGGCAGGGGCCGGCTCTGGAAGAGGACGCGGCCCCCGTCGTCGAGGACGGCGAGCAGCCAGAGCCCTTCTCGCTCGATAACGCCCTTGGCCTCCTCGGGGCTGATGCCCGAGGCAGCCCATCGGCTGTCGATCGTGCGGATCACGCCGAGGAGCGCCTTGATCAGGGACTCCTGGGTGAGAAAGGTCTCGTCCGTGAGCGGGATGAGGGTTTCGCCGGCCGCCTCGCCCCGGAGCATGTGCATGATGCTCGTGTAGTTCACCAGGGACTCGCGCTCGATTTTCTCGGCCACGTCGAGACCCCTGACCTCCATGAAACTGACGAGGGACCGGTCGAGCCGGTTGAGGTCCATGAGGCCCATGACCAGGATCAGGATCACGAAAATCGCGCAGGAGATGATCAGGGTGACGGGGCGCAGAAGGATCTGGCCGGCTGAGGGGATTTGATTCATCCGGTTATCCGGTGAAAGCGGGTTTCTTCCGTTCGCTCATCGAATGGTTTTTTTCTTCGCCGGCTGCTGGTCCATGGCCGAATACCAGCGCTGGAACTGCTCGGGGGTCAGGATCTTCCGCATCTCGATCTCGAAGTCGATCCGCTCCCGGATCAGCTGCGTGTCGATGGCCTCGATCTCCCTGCCCTTGGCCCGGATGCTTTCCTCCGTCGAGGCGGGGTCACACAGGAGATCGCGGTACTGGATGCTCTTGCCGATGATCTCGCTGCGCAGCTTGAGGATCCGGTTCGAGTAGACCGTCCGGATGCGGCGCATTTCCCTGTCCTGGGCTTCCGTCAGCTTCAGCTCTTTGACAAGGGACACTTCGCGGCCCGCCGTGCTCGGGGAGTCCGGCCGGTTGTCGCGTCCGACACCCTGGGCCTGGCCTTCGGTGACGAGGCATACCAGGAGGATCACAATAGAGAAGATGCCCGACCGCTTCATGACCCGCTCCTGTTCGAACGCCGGCCTTGATATCCGGCATCCCCCGTCCGCCCCCGCGGCAATCCCCGGGCGGCACGGAGACCAGTGAACCCCATCGTGAAAGAAATGTCAAGCACCTCGCCCCGTGCAACAGGAGACGTCGATTTCGACATTAATGTCGAATGCGCATTTCCAGAGGGGAGAGACAAGTATACGGATTTAAATATCATTTTTAAATCCCGCGAACGGAATCGACAGTTCTTGCCTCCCCCGGCCGGGCAGGACGAGAGGGGAAAACCGGGGATGAAATAATTTATCTTTAAAAATCAGATTCTTACATTTCATTTTTCTCTGTGGCACGCTCCCTGCAAATTCGAATGGCACAGGTTTACTGCAAATGAGGTGCCCAACAACAGCGAGGTGGGCCTTCATTGAAGTGATGAAACCGATTGGAAGCTTAGTCATTACAACCAGGGTCGCTTAAAGAATCTCCTCCTTCAGACAAGCGATGAAACTCCAAAGGGGAGGTCGAAAGACCTCCCCGCCCCCCCTCCAATCCCCGATCAGATAGAAGCCGGCGATTCGAGCAAGCCCCGCCGCGCGATGGTTACGTCCGCAACTCCCTCGGACGCGGGGCGGCTTCCCCGGGCGTCTCCCCTGTTCGTTGAATCGACCGGTCTTCCTCTTGTCAGGGCCTTGACAAACTCCCGTCCCGTTGACAGAAAAAAAGGTGGCCATGAACGGAAAAGCCGTCTATAATCGCCGCAACGTCACGGAAAGGGGAAGGACATGAGCAGCTACCAGGGAAGCGACATCTTTCAATTCGCCATCCGCATGGAAGAGAACGGCGAGAAGTTCTATAATTATGCGGCCTCCATCGCAAAGGACCCGAAGGTCTACGGAATCTTCACGAAGCTTGCGTCCGAAGAGGTCAAACACCGCAAGCTCTTCGCAGACATGTTCACCAAAATCGACACGATCATGCCGAAGGAGAGCTACCCCGGCGAGTACATGGCCTATCTCCAGGCAAGCATAGACGGGAAGGTGTTCTCGGCGGCGGCCTCAAAGGAACTGGCGGACATCAAGGATGTCGTCGCGGCGCTGGACTTCGCCATCGCCCGCGAGCTGGATTCCGTCCTCTACTACTCGGAAATGAAAAAATACGTGACGGCGTCCGCCCAGGGCCTGCTCGATCAGGTGATCGACGAGGAGCGGAGGCACGTCGTCATCCTTTCGGAGATCAAGAAAGGTCTGTAAGGGTTTCGCCGAAGGGCTTGTGAAGGGGCCTGGGGCGACCTGGTTCCCCAATCCCGAAATCCGGGGATTCAAGGGACGCCGGACGAGGGACGATAGAATCAGGGGGATCCTGTGCCGGGCGAACGACGGGATCCGTGTTCAGCCGGACAATCCCGACCCGCGGGGAGAAACATGAAAAAATTCAGCGGCGTCATCGCTGCGGCTGTCCGGGAGGGGGTTTCGGACATCCACATCACCGGCGCGCACCCGGTGGTGTTTCGCAAGAACGGCCAGATCCAGCAGGACCGCTCCATCAAGTGGAGCCACGCAGAGGTCGACGCCCTAGTGAGGAAGCTGCTCACGCCTCGCCAGATCCATATCCTGCGCAAGGAGTGGTCCGTCGACCTGGCCGTCACGATACAGCACGTGCGTCTGCGCCTCAATGTCTTCAGCGCAACGCGGGGGCTGAGCCTGGCCATCCGCCTGCTGCCGGGCGTCATTCCCACGATCCAGCGCCTGAACCTGCACCCGTCCCTGCAGCAGATCGCGGAGCTTCGATCCGGCCTCGTGCTCATCTGCGGCGCCACGGGCACGGGCAAGTCCACGACGATCGCTGCCATCATCGACGAGATCAACCGCAACCGGGCCGCCCACATCATCACCCTCGAGGACCCCATCGAGTACCGCTTTACATCCAAGCAGTCCTTCGTGGAACAGCGGGAGCTCGGCACGCACATGCCCTCCTTCGAAAAGGGGCTGACGGATGTTCTCCGGGAAGACCCCGACGTCATCGTCGTCGGGGAGCTGCGGGAGCCGGAGGTCATGCGGCTGACCCTCAACGCAGCGGAGTCCGGACATCTCGTGATCGCCTCGCTCCACGCCACCAACGCGGAGGACGCCCTGTACAGGATGTTCAATTCCTTCCCCCTGGAAGCCCAGGAGGAGATCCGCTTCCAGGTCGCGTCGACGCTCTCCTGGATCGTGGTCCAGCAGCTCATATTGCACGAGCGGCACGGGTTCCGGGTGCCGCTGCTCTCCATCCTGCGCGGCAACAACTCCATCCGCGGAATGATCCGGGAGAACAAGCTCCCGCAGATCGAGAGCGCCATCCAGCTCGGGAAGGGCGACGGCATGTTCTCCATGGAGAGGTACCTCAAGGAGTATCTGGGCACGAAGGAATCCTTCTACCCCCCCGCGGAGAATTTCAAGCCGTCGGAAGAGGTCTCCCGCGAGGTGATCTATCACTCCCCCCTGCTCGAGGGGGATCCCGAGCCTGCAGCCGTGAAGCCGAAAAAATCGCCCGCCGAGGACAAGTCGGTCATCTTCCTCCATGCCGAGGATGGCGCAGACAAGCACTTCCTGATCGACGAGAAGGCCACCGTGGACGAGCTGATCGCCCAAATCAGGGATTCTGGCAAGTTCAAAGAGTGAATCTACAATATTTGATGCATCGGTTGCACTTTCGCGACAGCCTGCCGATTTTTTGACCCCGCGCTTTCCTGCCTTCCTCGAGAGAACGATTCAACAAATTGATATCATTACTTTTATATTCAAGGCGGTCCCGGGCCTGTGGCATGCTTCGTGCTTGTAATCAGTCCGCCGGAACCATGCGCTTTTGATCCTTTTCCAGCTGGGCGCCTTCCAGCGGAATCCACATCGCTGATTCCTCGCGGGTCCGGGGGGGGACAAAAGGATGAACAAGTTCAGCAAGGTCATTGTGACAGCCGTTCAGGAGGGCTGTTCCGATGTGCATATCACCGGGGGGCATCCGGTCGTGTACCGCAAAAACGGCCAGATCCACTTCGACACCTCCGGCCGCTGGACGCACGGTGAAATCGACGGGATCGTCAAGAAGATCCTCACGGTCAGGCAGCTGCAGACCCTGAGGAACCGCTGGTCCGTCGACATGGCGATGACCATCCGGAATATCCGGATCCGGGTCAACGTCTTCAACACGACGCGCGGTCTCAGCATCGCCATCCGCCTTCTCCCCGGGACCGTGCCGACCATCGAAAAGCTCAACCTTCACCCCTCCCTGAAACAGATCGCCGAGCTTCGTGCGGGCCTCGTGCTCATCTGCGGCGCCACCGGGTCCGGAAAGTCGACCACCATCGCCGCCCTGGTCGACGAGATCAACCGGAGCCGGGCCGCGCACATCGTGACCCTCGAAGACCCCGTAGAATACCGGTTCGTCTCGAGGAAGTCCTTCATCGAGCAGCGAGAACTCGGCACCCATATGCCCTCCTTCGAGCAGGGCCTCGTCGACGTGCTGCGGGAGGACCCCGATGTGATCGTCGTGGGGGAGTTGAGGGACCCGGAAGTGATGCGGCTCACGCTCAATGCCGCCGAATCGGGGCACCTGGTCATCGCGACCCTCCATGCAACCCACTCGGAAGACGCCCTGTACAGGCTGTGCAACTCCTTCCCCCTGGAGGCGCAGGAGGAAATCCGCCATCAGGTCGCCTCCACCCTGCAATGGCTCGTGGTCCAGCATCTCGTCATCAGGGAGGACATCGGGTTCCGCGTGCCCGTCCTTTCCATCCTGCGCGGCAACCAGTCCGTCAAGGGGATCCTCCGGGAAAACAAGTTCCCCCAGATCGAGAGCGCCATCCAGATGGGAAAGAACGACGGCATGTTCACCACCGAGCGCTACGCCCGGGAATACCTGGCCAGGGTCAGCTCCTTCGCATCCCCCCAGGACATCTTCAAACCCTCGGCGGAATCCTCCCAGGAAGAGGTGTACCACTCGCCGCTGGTCGAAGGGGAACCGGCAGGCCCGCGTCCCGCTGCATCGCCCCGCAAGCCCGACCCGGCCCGCGGCAGCCCCGCGTACGGCTCGCAGGCATACCTGGACTTCAGCGCGGGGGTCGCCGGAGGCGGCCAGGACCTGCGCAACGGCGTCAGTCCCGAAGCAAGCCGCAGGCAGGGCCAATCCGCATCGCCGGGCGGGGGCAACGGGGAGAGGGTCCCCTCGCCCCTGTCGAGGGACGGCGCGTTCGACCACCTCTACAGCCAGTCCATCGATGATCCCGAAAAAGGCGGCTCCCACCTGATCATCGACGAGACGGCCTCCATCGACGAACTCATCGCTCAGATCTCGAACTTCGGGCGGCCCAAGGCGTAAACTGGAGGCTGTTGACCGGCTGCGTATCCCTTGTTGGCACCGCAATCATTTGCCGGCTTTGAGCTTTTGAAGGCAGGAAGAGAGGACAAGATATAGAAATCTTCATTCCACGCCCAACTTCCGCTTTTCATCGCTTCCGAACGTCCATCTTTTCAGGGCGCCTTGCATTTACCCCTTTTTGAACAGCCTGACCGGTCAAGACCCCTTCCCCCTTCACTCCCTCACACCCATGCCCGTAGCACTCAACTTCGACATCGCACAGAAGCGAAAACCCGGGCGAGGCCGGGTTCTGCTTTCATCGAACGGGGGGCCGTTAGTGTTGAACGGGCATCAGGAACCCCGGCCTCACACCGCCGACAGGTCCGAAGCGCACGGCGAAGTCGTCGAAGTAGAAATTCGTGATGGAATCAGCGGGACCGTAGGCATGGAGGCCCACCTCGGGACGGCTGGTCGGAAACTCCAACCCTTCAGTCGGCGTACTGAAGAAGGGCCGGCCGTCGTACTGCACCTTCCCGATCCGGATGAAATCGCCCCGGCTGTCGCCCGTGTTCTGCCTGGAGAGAAAACGGCGCAGGTAGCAAGGGTTCCTGTATGCGTTGTCGTCGGCCATCCTGACCAGGGTGAACCGGTCGTTGCTGGGTGTCGTGATCCCTGGATAGCCCACCCGGTCGGGCGCCCAGAAGACGGAGTCGCGCGGGGACTGCGCCCTTTTTACGTCCAGTGGGTCGTCGCCGGGATCGGGCGGGCGGTTCGGATCCCCGACGAAGACCTGGGCCCAGTTGTCCCGCTGGCGAAAGGGGACGCCCTCGCCGCTGACCGTCGCGGGTATGCCGACCGTGGCGATCCACACGCCTGAGGGCGGCTGGCCCCGGAAGAGACGCTTTCCGCCGATAAATCCCTGGTAGGGACGGATGACACCCTTATCGTCCCGAAGGGGCTCGAGCAGGACGATACCCGCGGCCGTTCCCGCCTCCCAGTTCCACTCCGCCGGCTGGTTTACGGATAAGTTCCAGTAAACAGGGTCGTTCCTCACCATGGCGATGGCCTCCACCGCGCCGCCTGCCGTGTTGTCCTGTGTTTGGTAGAGAATATCTCCGCTGACGATCTCGAGTCCGGCGCCGCCCCCATTGACGAAGGACAGCGACGGGGCCTCGATGACCCTGACCTTGAGCGTCATCCAATCCCGGAAGCGCTCGTACAGCCCCCCTCCCGAGGGCTTCAGGATTTCCAGGACATCTCCGACGCTGCTTGGAAATTGATTGAGGCTCCGATAGGCCAGCAGCAGCCATTGCGGGTCCTGCGCAGCCATGCTGCTTGCCCCGGAACCCTCCGACGTGATGTCCTGCAGGCCCTCCCAGCGCGATGCGCCCAGGCCCATGGCCCTCGCGTAGGTGTCGAAGAGGTAGACGTACCGCTTGGTGTTGTAAAAGATCACGCGGATGTAGTAGTCCTTGCCGGCCTCGATCCCGGTCGGGAGAGAGCCTCCGGTATTGTAGAACCGCACCCGGGCGCCCGACCTCCAGAAGGAGCAGTCGCCGAGCAGGATCGCCCTCGTTCCCGTACCGGAGGGGGGAGGATCGAGATAACTCGTAGATTCCGGATCCAGATGCGGGCTCGGAAGGGTTACGATGTTCTGCTCCGTCTTCGCCGTCTCTTTCATCCAGAGAACCAGGTAGGCATACGGACTGTAAAGCACGGTAAATGAATTCGGGAACGTCGAATCGTGGAACGCCGTCGTGAGGTTGTCGGGGATGCCGTCCGCGTCACATCCTGGAGACGGGTTAGGACTGGCCCGAACGATGGACAGCCCGAGGCTGTTTCCCTGCTCGTCGAGCCGGAAGGAGAGGCCCCCGGCGTAGATGGTGTTCGTGGAATCGAGGAACAGCTTCGCCTGCACGTCGTAGCTGAGAAAGTTCCCGGCGCGCCGCCACTCCGTACTGAAATTCTCGTAAGCCCCAGAGGCGGAGAAGGCCTTTCGCCAGTCGAGGGCGATCTGGTTCTCCCGGAAGAGCAAGCAGGACGAGGCGGGCATGACGTTCGTCGTCGCCGCACCGGTGAGCCTCAGGGCGCCCCCTTCGACGGCCTGGGTGCCGATGTGGCTGGGCTCCGAGCCTGTGAACCAGTTTGCCAGGCCGGTGCCGAACTGTTCCTTCATTTCCGTTTTGGGAGCTGTCACGGTCACGTACCCGATGGGGGTCTCGTAGGTGACCGTGCGTTTTATGGCCGTGACGCCCTCGCCGATGATGCCCGTGGATTCGAGCCGCACGAACTTTGTCAGCTCGATAAAACTCTGCTGATTATACGGCGGTGTCGCCCCCGGATCCACCACGGGAACCGTCGTGGGAAGGCTTTTGCCTGACGTGTCGGCGATGCCCTTGAAACGCCGTTGATCATCGTCTCTCTCCCGGTATGACAGGATCCGGGGACGCGGTTCTCCCTGGAACCGGACCGCAAAGACACCGTTTCTCCTGGGAAAGGCAAGAGCTCCCGTCCCGTAAGCATAGGCGAGATCATATCCACCGCTGTCTGCAATTAGAACCAATTTGTTGGGATCGGGGATACAGGCGGGGGTCAAGGTGGAGCCCCTGTTCGTGGCGGAGTCCCAGTACCCCGACCCCCAGTCTACTGGTGTGGTCCCGCTGGCAGCGACCTGCTTGAAGATCACCGCGTTGTCCGACACTGCGGCGCGAGTGAGATAAACACGGTTGAAGGTGATATCGCCGCCTGGTTTTTGAACCTTCATCCACACGGCCGTAGCCGGGCTGTTCATGTCTCCAATCTCGACGGGGATGTTCCCGTAGACCTTGGCTTCCATCTGATCTTTGTCCGGGGGCTTCGTCGACTTGAAGTAGTAGGGGTAAACACCGAGCTGGAAGCGGCCCTCGTTGCCTGCCAGGGTGTATTCCCGGTTGCGCATGGCCTCCATCAGGGTCTCGCGGGCGCTCTCATCTGCTGCATTGATGTACACACTCGCCGCGTAACGGAACCCCGATTCGGCCAGGTAATATGCCCGCATGATGTTGCTTCCGACAGCCTGGCCCAGGGAGGATGACCCGAACATGCTGATCATGTAAGCGCCGAGGGCGGAGAAGATCACCATCATGGCGATCAGGGTCAACAGGATTGCCCCGCGCTGGCCTGCCGGCGATTGCAAGCCGGGCCGGGGTTTTCGTCTCAACCGTCTGCAGAGGAACCGGGCGCCGCACCAAGACACGATCAGCGCCAGAACGGGAAGAACGGGGTGATAGAGCAACAGCAGCGCCGCACCGGCCAAGGGGATCATCGCCGCCCGAACGGCAAAGCGGGCCGGGGGGCTGTCCTCGATGGCAGCGGCCAGCAAGGGTCCCACGCGCCAGTAGAGCCGGATCAACGCGTCGCCCGGCACTGTCCCCAGCAGGAACCGGTCCCTGAACTGCCTGAAGAAAACCACCATGGGGTGATCCCGGTCACCCCAGGCCGCCGTCGCCACGAAGCAAGTCTTCCCCTCATAAGCAGGAGGCATGTCATCGGGGGTCGGAACCCGCTCCCCTCCGGCGTTTTTGTTGTTGCGCGGGCTAACGGTCATCGAGAAGGAAAGCCCCGTCTCGGTGCCGGACCGCTTCATCACCAATCGGGCGTTCAGAGCATAGAGGTTCCGGATATCCTGCCCGACGCTCCAGAGGCTCATCCCGCCCGAGGGGTTGTAAAGGAGTGTGAAGCCCTGCACCCCGTCAATCAGCGTGTCGCCGGACGGTAGCTGGTCGCAGGAGATTGAGGTAACGCCGGGGATGAACTGTATGGTCTTCCTCCCATCCGTCTCGACCGCCATCTTCAAGGCCTGCCGCCCGTAAGGGCTTTCGTAGAGGATACAGTCCTCTCTGGCGTCTCTCACATCGGAGAGCTCGATGAACTCGCGATGGAGGCGGTTCAGGGCAAGCTGCGCCTTCTGCGCGAGCACGTCGTTATCCCTCGCCGCAAGGTACCCTTGCATGCCCACGAGCACGGACGTGCCGGCCACCGACGCAATGAGCCCCACGAGAACGAGAGAAACCATGATCTCGATGAGGGTGAAGCCTTTCGTGCTCTTCATGATCTGCTTTCCCCCTCTTGGCTACCGGGTGAACAGGGCAGTGGCCGTCTGGTTGCCGGAGCGGATCGTGACCCTGAGGATGGTGCGCTCCGTCGGGCCCGCAGGTTGCTCCTTGCCAGTTCCGTCAAAGACGATGTAATCGTTTCGGATCGTTTCATAGGGTCCGAAGTAGGGGTATCCTGTAGGTCTTCCCGTTGTCTTGTTTCCGTTGTCGACATAGTCCTTGAAGATCGCCAGGAAATCGTATTGCGTGGAGGCAAGGTTCTTGTAACTTGCCGTCATGGTCTCCATGATGCCTGTGACGCCGGGGACGCCTGATCCCCAGCCGTACATGGCCTGCAATTGTCGGACGGGATCGGCGCTGTGAATCACCCCCGTGTAGACGAACTGGGCCAAGAAAACCGCCATGATACCGGCGACGACGACGGCGACGATCACCTCCAGCAGGGTGAAGCCGCCCCGCCCAATGCCTGGCCCTGGCGTGTCTGGCTTTCTTGTCTTCCTCTCCATGTCGCTGCTCCCTCCCGCGGATCAGGGGATAAAGCCGGTGTTTTTCGTGACGGTGATGTTGCCAGCGGTCGTGTTCAGGGTGATCGTCGCGGCGCCGGGGCTGCCGAAAGAATCGAAGGCAATCTTGTTGCCATCAGGCGGCGTAACCTGGACGACGCTCAGAACCTTGGCACCGTCATCCGTTCCGGCTTCGGGCAATCGGATGATCGTGTCTTCGTCGGGCTCCCTGTATAGCCAGTAGCGCGTGGGGGATCCGAATTTGATCCCATATACATAAGTATAACCTGTCTGGGGATCGGAATTCATGGCCCTCGACTGGGCGTAGCGCAGATGGTTCTTGACGAGTTCCAACTCGGCCGCCTGGGTAGGCGCGTCGTCGGAGAAGAGTCTCGTTGTGGCAAAATAGGTGACAACCCCCAGGAGCAGGAGCACCATGATGATCTCGAACAGGGTGAACCCGCCCTGCCCGCCGAACCGTCCTTTTAGACTCGTTCTATGCATAACGTGTGAGTTAAGCTAGCGTTGTTTACATTTTCGGGGTAATCAGACGAGGTAGCGACCTCAGAAGGAGACCCCGATGGTTATACACAAGAACACGCGCCTGACCCCGTTTCAGAGGCGGCAGATCTACAAG
>Ga0067045_1030982_pt1 | contig 13519 bp, 22 predicted proteins | sample TerdegcTABiofilm_FD_59184 | JGI IMG/M metagenome (GOLD analysis project Ga0067045, IMG submission 59184) | Combined Assembly of (Gp0054472, Gp0054536) Wastewater bioreactor microbial communities from Singapore -Terephthalate degrading...
GGCGGTCGAGTCGGCGGATTGTCGGCCCGTGGCGGCGGGCGCGGCCACGGGCGTCAGGTAGCCCCGGGCCACGAGCGACCGGACGTAGGCGTTGTCATCGGGCAGGGTCACCTCGCCGCCTGGGAAAAGCCGCACCTGCCGCCCCCTGGGCAGGGACGCGTCAGGCAGGGTCACGGCTGAAATCGGGCCGCTGTAGCGATAGCACTGGTTCACGATCGTTTCTCCACGATGATGGGTTCGGGGTCGAAGCCGCCGGTGACGGCGATTCGAGCGGCGGCCAGGGCCTGGGCCACGTCGTCGGGAAACCGCGCCTGTGAAACCCAGGGCACGTCCGCCGCATACACGGCCAGGTAGGTCCACACGCCAGAAGACACATCCTCGAACTGTTCCCGGGTCGGGTAGAACCTGGCCCCACGAATGGCCCGGCCGGACAGGTGGGAGCGAATGGCGTCCAACACGGCATAGGCCCCGGTGTGGTCCCGCAGGGAGCGAACCTTGATCACAAGCTGGAACTCCAGGCGGCGTTTCTGTTCGGTTCCGGGCAGCGTATCCGGTCCGGGCAGGCGGCTTCCGGAGTAGCCCACCAGGACCGCGCCGTGCGGATGCGCCAGGCGGTAGGCATCGGGCTTGTCCGGAAAGGCTTCGACCCGGATGTCCGGCAGCGCCTCGGCCAGGACGGCCACCATGTCCCGCTCGATCTCCGCGATCATCAGAACCGCCCCAGGGTGTCGTCGCCGAACATCCGGCGACGGTCGTTGACCCGCACTCCGGAGGCGTGCGGCGCGGCATCGGGCTGCCCGGCGGCCACCCCCAGGGTGACGTGCCCGGCCTGGAGCTCCCGCAAGAGCCGAAGCGCCCGGTCATGGGCCTTTTCCAGATTTTTCGGGGGCTCGCCATCGGCCTCGGGCCGCCGTCCCCACAGGGCGTAGGCGACCAGGTCGGCCGCGATCTCGCGCACCAGGCCCGGGACGGGATCGAGCGGCAGCACGTAGCGGTCGCGCAGATACCCGTCCACGATCTCCCCGGCCGCCGCGATGGCGGCGTCGAGTACGGCGGCGTCCACGGCCTCGGGCGGCACGCGGTCATCCGTCAGCTCCACGAGCCGCTCATGGGTGAGCCGCCGCACAAGGTCCGCCTGCGCGCAGTAGGCCATCTACTTCCCCTTGGTCTTGGCGTTGCCGGTCTCGGCGGCGGGCGCGGCCTCGCCGGTCGAGGCAGGCGCGGCCGGGGCGACGGGCTCCGGCTTCGTGGGCGCGGCCGTCGCGGTCCCGACGGCCTGATTCTTGGGCGCGGCCCCCGGGGCGGGTCCAGCATCGGGCTCGTCCACAGCCACGGCCGCCCCGGAGGCGATTAACGCCACGGCGATGTCGTCGGGCAGGCTGGTGACGATCTCGCCGGCAGGGATCCGTTTGCCGTCGTGCAGCACGGTGTGCAGCATCTGGATTTTCATAAGCACCCCTAGACGACCACGTTTTGCAGGAAGTAACCGCAGTCCGGGCAGGTGATCAGCTCGCACACAGATTCACCGGCGCGGACCATCTCGCCGCCGCGCAGGCCGATGTTTTTGTCCTCCCAGGACCCGGCGACAGGCTGGCCGAAGGGCACGGTCATGCCGAAGGTCACGTCGCGCTGGGGCGCGGCCTGCTTGTTGCGGTAGATGAGCGCGAGGTGCTTGCCCCACGTCCTAGAAAGGTTCATCGGCTGCCCCTTCCTGGCCGTGTTCACGAAGGACTCACCGACCAGGATCTCTTCCAGCTCGAAGAGGTCGGCCACGTCCTGGCGGCGGGCGATGCCCGACTCGCCCGGGTTGCGCAGGCAGGCGGACACGATCTGGGGATGCCGGGCCAGCTTCGACCAGCCCGAACGGCCGACGACCATGGTGTTGGGGCGCACAACGCAGGAATCCAGGGCGTCGGAAATCACGCCGATGGGGTCGGAGCTTTCATCCGAGAACTGGCTCGTGCCAGACAGCGTGACCCTGTTCCCGGCCGGATAGGTGGCCGGATTGAACACCAGGTTCGCCACGCGCACCTCGCGGTCCAGGGCCAGCAGGTTCATGATGTATTCCGTGGCCGTGGCCCGGGGGTCGATGCCCGGAGGGGCGTTTTCGAGGTCCTTCTGGGGAATCGCATCCTCCAGGCCGTAATCCTGGGTGGAGCCGGTTTTTTCTTCGGAGACGATCTCAATCTGGTTAACCTGGCCGCGCCGCCCGACCTTGGTGTCGGGCACGGTGAAGCCCTGGGCCAGATCGTGGACGAAATACATGAACTCTTCGGTACTTACCGGGGTGACCCGGGGCAGCACCAGGTCCGCGATCATCGCCCGGTTGCGGTAGGCGATGGCGATGGCGGTCAGTTCCGGGATGATGGGAAAATGCGCTTTGCGGCCCATAGAACCTCCTTAGCCCTGGACCTGGCCCAGGGTGATGAGCATGTCGATGATATCGCCGGAGACGCCGCTCGACAGCGCCATCCCCGCCACCTGGGCGTTGACCCCGGCGGCCGGGGCGGCGGTGACAGCCACGCCCAGTGCCCCCGCCGTCAGGAAGTCGCCGTAGGTCACGGCCTCGCCGAGAACGGCCTCGACGATGCCCGCATGGATCACGTCCACGCGGTCGCCGTCCGCCGCATCCAGGCGTTCGGACACGCCGATGATGGCGTCGGTGGCGGCCGTGGCCACGGCCACGCTCCCCTCGGCCGATCCGGCCTTGACGATGGCCCGGGCCGGGATGTCCCCGTCCGCGATATAGGTCTTGGTCAGTCCGGGATTCATTTCGTCGCGCCCTCCTGGTGTTCGCGCAGCACCTCGGCCTGCGCCTCGGCAAAGGACATGCTCCAACCGGCCTTGTCGGCCTCGGCCACCTTGTCGCGGATCTTCGCGGCCAGACTCCCGACGTCGAGGCCGCCGGGCTTCCCGGCGGCGCGGCCGTGGGTGGCCAGCTCGCCGAACTCGACCTGGATCGGCAGGCTTTCCAGGAAAGCCTTGAACGCTTCGGCCACCGGCTTTTGAACGGTCTTGCCGCCTTCCTCGAAGTCCACAGTCCCGGCCGCGTCGAGTTTCTCCAGGAAGCTGGCGGCCAGCCCCCGCTGGTAGCTCGTGAGTCGGCCGTCGCCGGCCAGGCGATCGCAGAAGGCCGCGATCTCGGTCCGGCGGCCGGTGGCCACTGTGGCGTCCATGCGGCTGGCCAGGGCCGTGTTGGCCGCCTTGAGGTCCGCGATTTCCCTGTCCTTGGCGGCCTGCGCCTCGGAGAACTCGGCCACCTTGGCGGTCAGGGCCGCCACCTGGACGGCCAGGTCGTTATTGCCCCCCATGGGCTCCTCCTTGTTGGCGGCCGGGTCTCCGGCCGGTTTGTCGGGTTTCCCCGGCGCGACGAGCCCCAAAAAGGCCTCGGCGAAGCGGGTGAACAGCGATTTGTCGGCGTCCGGATCGGGTTCCTCGCCGAACTCGAAGGTCCGCGCATCGCCCTCGGCGAATGCCACGTCCCGCAGCCCCTTGACGGCCGGGGGCGTCGCACCCAGGAAGCCCACGTGGCGCAGGCTGCCGTCGGGATACAGACTGATCGAACGCTTCTTGAACCGCCCGGCCTTGACCAGGTCGGCGAATTCCGGGGCGACGTCCTTGAAATCGGCCAGGAGCGTGCCGCCCTCGCGGTAGACGCGTTTCACCCAGCCAAACGCCGGAGCGTTGGCCGTGGGATGTCCGATGACCAGCGGGGCCTCGTGCCGGGCCGGATCGTATGCGGCGATCCGGTCCAGGTCGGCCTCGGAAAACGTGTGCGTTCGGCCGCTGCTGTCCACGTGGTCGCCCGCGCGGAACACCTCGACGCGTTTGAACAGATCCATCTAGTCGGCCTCCTTGCTGTAGGGGGCGAGCCGCCAGGGCGCGGGGAGGATCGCCCGCAGCCCGCCCGGGGAAATCACATGGTCCTGGGGCGGGATGACGCCGAATTTCGCCAGTACGTATGCCGCCGTCTGGGAACAGACGGGGCGGCGCATGACGTTGCGCACCCGCCGCCAGGACAGGGCCAGAAGCGTGCGATAGCCGTAGCGCACATGCGACCCGCACAGCTTGAGCGCCGTGGCCTTGATCCCGTCGGCCACGTCGGCGGTCACCGGGATGGGGTGGATGAGGATGTCGCCGTCGTAGTCGTCGAAACGGTCGCTGGCCCGGTTGGGCTCCACCCCCAACCCCATGGCCTCGACCAGCATGATGGAGCCGTAGAGGTTGAGCCCGAGACTGGTGTGCGATCCACCGGGCGCGAAACGCCGGATGGCCCGCGACAGAAGCGATGCCCCCACCCAGGTGACCACGAACACGTCCAGATCGGGCCGTAGCCTCTCGTACGGGATCACGCCGAGTTCGGCGGGGTACGCGGTCATGGAGCGGCCTCCGGCCAGTCGGAACGGACCGGGGAGACGCTGTGCGCGAGGACCGCCATGGCAGCCGTCCCCACGACCGGGCGCACCACCCGCCATATGGCGTCGGCCACACCAGGCCGGCCCTCCGCGAGCTGTTCGCGGATGAGGACAACCCCGTTGCGCAACTCCTCAAGATGATCGCCCACGGCCGCGTCGATGGCGGCGGCCTGCTCCGGCGCGACGGATTTGGCCACGGCCACGTCGGCCTCCAGTTTGGCCAGAGAGGCGTCGAGCCATTCCAGCCCGGCCTGGGCCTGTTCGGCGTTTAGGCCGCCGGTGGCGGACGAACCGAGGGAGTTGGGCAGAACGGCGCAGGAGGCCAGGGTCGTCACGGCCAGGACGCAGGCGGAAAGAAGGTGTCGTTTACGCATGGGGGCCGCCGTCCTTTTTGGAGCTGTCCACCCCGGCCTGGGCCGCCACGTACACGGCCGCCAGGGCGGCCGCCGCCACCTGCGCCGCCGGATGCAGGCCCAACTCCAGGGGGGCCTGGGCGATCAGGGCGACCAAGGTGCCCAGGGTCACCCACAACTTGCGGCTCTTGATCCGCCCGGCCTTGGCGATGACCGGCGCGGCCCTGGGCAAGGTAGCCGTCCCGCTGGCCGCGCCGAGGTCGGCGGGTGTGACCGGGACCGCCGGTGTTCCGGGCACCTTGCCGGACAGGGCCGCGCCGACGCCCTCGGCCACGGCGGCCAGGAATTCGGGAGAGAGCGGGCCGACGCCCGGAGCCTTTTGTGTGGTCTCGGATTGGCTCATTCAGACCTCCTGTTCCGGCCAGCGGCCGTCCGGGATGAGGGCCAGGATCTTGGCCGGATAAATGTTCGTGGTGTTGTGGCGGTTGCCCGGCCCTCCGTTGTAGGCCCGGCAGACCACCTCCCAGCCGCCCTCGGAAAAATACTTGTCCGCCAGCCGCCGCAGATACAGGCACCCCCATTCAAGGCCGGCCTCCGGCACGCACAGTTCCGGGAACCAGCCACGAAACCCGATGCAGCGGGCGGTCTCGCCCATGATCTGCATCAGGCCCCAGCTTATGGCCCGGCCGATCCGCTCGGTCTCCCAGGAGCAATGTTGCGGCCGGAAGTTCGGCGTCCTGCCCTTGAGGTAGCGCTCATAAAAGTCCGGCTCGAATCGGACGGCATGCGTGATGCCCCCCACCGATTCGTGCCGGACCAGGGCCAGGACGAGTTGCCCGGGCAGCCCGTGCCGTCTGGCGGCGGCCGCGATCAATTCAAGCAGTTCCGGAGTGATGTGGTCGTCGGGCATCCGCGCCTCCTTGCAGCGCCGGATATCTCCGGCGCACGAGATGCGCGGACCATAGCGGGATGGGTAAACAGTCTCTTGTGCAGCGTGCAGCGGACAAAAAAAGAGCCCGCTTATAGAGCGGGCCTGGAGAGGAAAACGATTTCCACAGGGAGGATCATGTGGCCGAAAGCGCGACGTTTCTCAAGCTCATCGAGAGCATCGGGTTCCCGGCGCTCATCTTCGCGGTCTGGTACCTGTATCACCGCTCCCAGGTCAAGGCCTGGGAGTCGCGGGAGGTCGCCCAAAGCGCTGCCTGGAAAGGACAGATGGAGGCCATGACCGAGAGAGAGGAACGGGTGTTCAACCTGCTCGGCGGCCAACTGGAGGCCCTGCAATGCCTGATCGGCCAGATGGCCCGGGTCGAAAACAAGATCGACACGAACCAACATTGCCCCATTGTCCGGAGAGAAAGCCATGCGGGATGAAATCCTGCGCGCCAAGGGCCGGCTGGCCGAGGCCAGACGCAGGCGGAACGAACTGTCGCTGGAAGGCAAGGGGCTGGTCATCCTGCTACGCGATTGCCTCGACCCCTACGAGCCCGACCTGGTCCGGCTGCGCATCCCCGAGGCCCGGGGCAATATGACCCGGCTGGCGGAGATTCATGCCGAGCTGCGTGAGGCCGACGCCTTGATCGCCGAGCTGACGGAGGCCCTGGGCGATGGCTAAGGAGCAGCTTCACGGCCTGGAGGCCGAACACCTCTACGTCATCGATCAATGCACCCTGGACGAAATCGCCGGGCGGCTTTCGGTGTCCGTTCGCACCGTCCAGAACTGGAAGAGCAAGGGCGACTGGGACGCCAAGCGCCGGGCCTATCTGGCCAGCCGCCGCAGTTTCCACGAGGAGTTGTACGAGTTCGGCAAAGATCTGCTCGCGAAGATCCGCGCCGACATGGCCGACGGCAAGGACACCCCCACCGGCCAGCTTTATGCGCTACTGCGCCTGCTCCCCAACCTGGTCAAGGTCAAGGATTACGAAGCCGTGGCCGTGCCCGCCACAGAGGACAAGAAGCCCACCCCGGAGGAAACCACCAAGGACATCAAGGACATCCTGTCCATGGTGTACGGGATCGATTTCGATGACCGGCCAAAGGTTTGAGAAACTTTTCGGCCAGGACAGGGACGTCCGGGACCGGATCAGTGCCACGCTGGGCATCATGCTGCCGTATCAGCAGCGGTTCGTCGACGACAAGACGGCGGGCATCACCTGGGAGGCCACACGCCAGGGCGGCAAATCCTTCGGCCTGACATTCAAGGCCATTGAGGAGACCGCACTCTCACCGCGCCCCATCGAGTCCGTGTACGGATCGGCCAGCGCCAGACAGGTTTTTCGCTCCGGCCGGGAGATGCGGCGGCATATCAAGGCTCTGTCGCTCCTGACCGAAGGCAGGTTGGCCCCGGACAAGAACAACGCCTGGCTGATCGCCTTCCCGGGCGACCGCTTTCTGAACCTCGTGCCGTCCAATCCCGACACCATCCCGGGTTTTTCAGGCAACGTCTACCTGGACGAGTTCGCCCTGCACACAGACGACTGGGGCATCTGGCGCGCGGCCGTGCCCGCCATCACGCGCGGTTACGGAGTCCGCGTCGCCTCGACCCATCGCGGCAGGAAGACCAAGTTTTTCGAGCTGACCCGCAACAAGGCCTATTCGCACCACCGGACCACCATCCACGACGCCATCCGGGAGGGCCTGCTCCTCAAGGACGAGGATGGCCGCATCCGCACCGTGGACAGCCTGCGCGAACTGGTGGCCGACCCCATGGTGTGGCTCGAGGAATACGAACTGGACCCGCAGGACGACGCCACCGCGTGGCTGACCTGGGAACTCATCCGGGCGGCCGAGGACGAATACGTCGACCCGTCGCCCGAATGGGCGTCCAGGCTGGTGCATCAGGCCGTCAAGGCCCGCAAGCATTACAAGCTCGCCAAGGCCGATCCGCCCTGGTGGCCGCCCAAGTCCCTGGATGACGTCGCGCCGTACCGTTCCAGCACGGCGCGGTAGGTGTCGTCGTCGAACCCGAGCGCCCGCGTGAGGACATGGAGCTTCCTGATCTGGCCGGGGGTGGCGGGGACGCTATGCCGTGGCATCACGTGTTCCTCCGGCCGCGCGTGAGAAACTCATCACCCCTGGCCAGCCCCGCCGAGACAGGTATACGGCACACGCGTGAGCATCCCGGGCAGACCAGACCATCCGGCCCCTGACAGACCCTGTGCATGCCCGTATGGCCGCAAACCCTGACACCGTCTTCGACTTGCAGGAGCGGCAATACGCCCTCTGACCCACGATGCACCAGCCAATCTGATGAATTAGCGGGCATGGTCTCCCCCTTGGGCGAGATAGGACAACATCTCGCGAAAGTCCGTGAACCAGCGCGTCATCATGCGCCGCATGAGCCCGGACTGTTCGCCCTTGGCCCACAGCCCCAGGATCGGCACGCCGCAGGCGTACGCCGCGCCGACTTCTGCCCAGGCGTCGGTGCCGGACGGCCCCAGGTAGATGACCACGTCGGAGCGGCACGCCCCGTCCAGGTCGTAGCGGAAGCGCCGCTCGCCCTCCGGCGACACGATCCACTCCTCGACATCGCGCGCCGCAAGGATGTTCTCGCCCTCTACGCGCCGCGCCTCGGCGACAAAGGACACGACGTCGTGGCCGTCGTCCGCCAGCCGTTCGGTCAGCATCTCGACGGCGTGCTGATGTTTCCAGGATGCGGCGATGTAGATGCGCATGATCGTTCCTCTGGCTGCTCATCAGGCCCCGGCCGCCACGCCGAGACGACCGCCCCGCAGGGCGGTTTCGCATCTTATTCGGTTGGGGGGTTTTCGGACAGAGAACGGCAGGCCATCTGAACGCCGATCCAGTGGTAGTACGCCCGGGGGTCCCATACCTTCCCGGGAGAGCCGACGAGCTCCCACCATTCATCCCACCAAATATTGGCCAAGCTGTCTTGGTTGTGCGAGCAAAACACCATCCATTCCTGCTCCGAACTCGTGGAGGACAGCATGTCGCTCTTCGTCATCAGGAACTCATCCAAGGCGTTGTCAGGGTAATTGTCCGGATTCTGCCGAATATCTTCCTCGGCCTGGTTCAGCCAGGCATCAGCGGCGTTAGAGTCCCACATCTTGAATTCGCGCCCATCTTCGGCTGCCAGGCACTTCGACATCATGTAGTCAAAGTTGATGTCCGACAGAAATTGAGGAGTTATGCGTTCGGACCATTCGTACGTCGCTGCCCCCACGTCCCCCAAAATCATGAGCGTGCCCCGAAACAGCAGTATGTGCATGGTATAGATGCCGGTACCCGGGTTGGCCCACAAGATCCTCGTTATCTCATCGTTGCCGAGCTTGGCAGTTTCAATAGTGGCCACGTGACCGGCGAATGCCGTCTGCACCATGGCGAGTAACTCTGTCGAAAACCCATATTTCATGTGTCTCTCCTCTCGGCTGCTCATCAGGCCGGGACCGCCACGTCCCGGCGACCGCCCCGCAGGGCGGTTTCGCAGTTAGTTCAACGCTTCCCGCAGGGCCTTGCCCGGCTCCAGCTTGGTCATGCGGCTTCCCCTTGAATTTCTTCAGCCTTCAGTTCGTAGTAAAACTCATCTTCCGCCACCTTGTGGACGCCGACGGCGGCCAGCCGCTCTTCGGGCCAGTCGCGCATGGCCTCCTTGTCCACCTCGATCCGCGTCCGGATCGCCTCCCGGTACGGCGTGCCCTCGGGACCTGCGGCCAGCGACTGGAGCCGTTCCAGCACCAGCTTCCATGTCCACTTGACCAGCGTCTTGAGCTTGCTGGACTGCCGGAACCCCAGCACACCGAACGTCATATCCAGGGACTTCTTGCGCTGGAACAGTTCGCCCTTCCGGACTGTGGCGAAATTGGCCAGGGCCGCCTCCAGATCCTTGACCCGGTCCGTCAACGGGGAAGTCTTGGCCTTGGCCTCGGCCTTGATGGCGTCGATGGCGTCGTTCATGACGCCTTCCACTGTGGCGATCTCGCGTTTGATCCCGGCCAGCTCGGCCAGGGCGGCATCGGCCTCCTTCAAGTCCGCCAGCACCGCCACCTTCGGTTTCGTCCTAGCCATGCGCCACCCCCTCCCTGCCTTGATCGCAGCCGAAAAACAGCGGCGTCGTCTCAAACTCCACGGCCAGATCGGCCGCGTCCGACAATTCGCTCTGGCAGACCCGCAAAAAGCTCCTCGTCCCCTCGTCGGGCATTTTGTCCGCGAGCAACCCCAGGCTGTTGGCGACGTTCTGAATCTTACGGGACAACATGGTCAGCCTCCTTGTTTCGCGCCCCGCACGGGGCAATTTGAACAGGTTTTGAACAGGCGCAGGGTTTCCGGGCTTCCCGCCCGCAGACCGATGCGTCTGGCACGTGACTGATTGCCGGCGCAGGCCGCCGCGTCGATTTCGCCGAGCACCGGGCAGGCGACCGTCTGGCCCCCGTACATGGCCAATACCCGGGCCTGTATGCGCGTGGTCGAGGCCGGATACTTGCCGTTGGCCACCATGGAGATGGTGGACTTGGCCGTGCCCAGGGCCTTGGCCACGGCAGGCAGCCCCAGGGCCGCCACGCGGTCGCGCAGGATGTCCAGCCAGTCCATCAGGCATTCCCCCGATCCACATGATCCGTGGTTTCCGGCCGCCGCGCCCCGGCGTCACGAACGAGCACCCATATCTTCTCCAGACCGTCCCGCCCGGCCTGGCGCACGTATCCGTGTGCGAGCAGGCACAGCAGGTACTCGCGGCAGGTATCCGCCGCGCAGCCTGTCAGCCGCACCAGATTGGAGACCGTCACCCGGCGCACGGCGCGCAGCGTGCTCCACAATTTGTCGCGGCAGGTGACGCGACTTTTGGCCTGGTGCGCCCGGTGCAGGCGGATATCCCGCACCACGTCATAGGTGGGATTGCGGCGTTTCGGCCCGTAGACCTCGCCCATCCGGTCGGCAGGGACGCGCTCGTCTGATTCCAGCGCCAAAAAACCATCCCGGACCAGCCTGTCCAGCACGCGCATGACCGGCCGCCTAGGGCAGCCCGAGACCTCGACCACCTCGGCCAGCCCCACGCGGCAGGGCCGGAACCTCCCGTCCACGACGGTCCGAGTGGCGATGCAAACCCGCACCACGGCCAGGATTTTGGTTCCGGTGGCCATGGTCATGCCCGCGCCTTGAGGTGCTCGGCCGTGACCACGTCGGCTTTCTTGGCCCGGGCCACGCCTTCGCAGGCCTGTGCCCAGCGGTACAGACTGGCTGTGGTGGTGGTCTTGGCCGAGGCCGCAATGGCCGCCACGGCCGAGTCGTCCACCGCCACCTCGCAGATCTGATCCATCACCAGCCGTACGTCGGCCTCGGCCAGCCCGTGGTAGGGCACCACCTGCGAAATGCGCCGCCAAAGCGCCGGGAACCGCTTGAGCTTCTCCGGGGCCCAGGGCATGCCCACAAGGATGATCGGCGTCCCGGCCATGTCGCCGATGTCCCGGATGGTCTCCACCAGGGTCCGCTTGTCGGCCACGTAGTCGATCTCGTCGAAGATGAGCGCCCTATTCGTGCCGATCAGTTCGCCGACCGCCTGATGGAACAGATCCGAGGTGCGCTTCTCGGGCACAAGCCCAAGCTCCACCACGATCTCTTCCAGCAACCACCGCACTCCCATGGCCTTCTTGATGCGGATGAAAGCACTCTGGGGCGACATGGTGTTCTTCCACCATAGGCTGGTCTCAGTCTTACCCAGGCCAACCTCCCCATACAGCAACATGAATTTGTCAATGCCCGGAGGGCTGGCCAGCATCCTGTTGACCGCGACCAGGTACCGCTGCACGTTTTGCGTCTCGGCAAACTGTTTTTTCACCGCGTTATCTCCCTGTTTTTGCGCTTTTTCGCTGGTAGGCCAGCTCCGCGCCGAGTTCCTCGGTTGAAAAGAAGTCCAGATTGGTGGGATCGATGAGCGGCCCGGAACCGGCCGAGACCGGCGGGGTGGGCTCGGAAAAGTCGGGGATGTCCGGATCGTCCGGCACGTGGGCGGCCTCAATGGCCTCCAGGGATTCGGGCAGGCGAGGGCTGCCGGTCTCGGCCAGTTCGGCCACGGGCAGGATGTCGCGCGCCTCGGCGATCATCCCGGCCTTGGCCAGCTTGCGGACGATCTTCTTGGTGCCTTTCTTCAGGCTTTCATGCGTCGCCAGGGCCGCCTTGAACTCGGAATAGCCCTCGGCGTCCTTGCCTCCCACCAGCTTGAACATGGGATGTACGGCCCCCTGGCGTTTGGCCATGCACAGGTAGCTGCCGTCCGTGCGGTAGACGAATATCTGGCGCAGATCGTGCCAGTCGTAGCGGATGAGCACTGTGTCGCGCAGGCCGTACAGGGCCTCGTCAAAATACTCGCCGCCGAACCGCTTGATGCCGTTGTTGTGCAGGTGCGCCACCTCCTCGTGCATCATGAGGTAGCGGATGCCGGCGTGATCCAGACCCTGGCCGCGCCCGGCCGCGAACACCTCGCCCGGGCATCTGCCGCCAAGCCCCGAGTGGGGCTTCACGCGGTAAAAGGTGTTCAACCAGGATTCAAATAGCCCGCCGGCCTCTTCCATGGTGATGACGACTTCCGGCTCGACAGCCTGCATGAACTTCTCGTTGCGCTTCATCCTGGCCGGTTTGGCCGCGATGGAGCCGCCGCAGTAGCTGGACACGGCCTTCTCAAAGGAGAGCCCCGCTGTTTTGAAGAACGATTCAATGGGCTTTGAACGGGCGCTGTAGGCCTTGGGGAAGTGGCACATGATGCCCAGGCGGCCGTACAGTCCGGCCATGCCGGAGGTGGTCAAATCGATCTTGCTCTCGACGAACACCTTATTTTTGAACGCCTTGCCATTGTCCGGCATAACCACCCGGGGCAGTTTCCCCAGGCGGATGATTGAACGGTACAAAGCCAGATGCACGGCGCATAAGTCTTCTTCCAGCATAATCGAGAACCCGGCGATGTCCCGGCTGGCCCAGTCCTCGAAGGCCACCAGCGCCGCCCGGCAAGGGCGGCCGTGCAGGGGATGCCGGACGCGGAAATTCAGACGGTGCCCATCCGCGACGAGCACGTCGCCGACGGCGAGCAGCCCGGCGTCCCGGCGCAGAAACGGCGCGATCTTGTCGGTCAGGGCCTTCTCGCCCTCCCGGGCCAGGGTCCAGACATCGGCGTGTTCGCGCCGGAACGCCTCGACCCAGTTGCGCAGCGTCGAAGGGGATGACGGCGAGGGGATGCCCTGTCGTTCCAGGTCTAGCTTCACAAGGGTGATGGCCGTGCCGATCTTGAACTGGCTTTGCGAGAGGAGCAGGGCCAGGAGGCGTTCCTCTTCGGCCGGACTGACCTTGCATGCACCCCGCCGGTGCAGACCGTAACGCGGGGCGATGGCCGCGCAGTCGTAGTCCGCGCGCCGCAGTTCCACGGCCCAGCGTTCCAGGCTCTTCCAACTCGTCGGGCCGAGCTTCTCGCGGATGGCCGGGCAGAATTGGCCGCCGTTGTAGCCGATGACAAATGCCTCGCGGCATTTGGCCAGCGATTTGCCGTGCCTGCGGCCCCAGGCCTTGGCGTCGAGGTAGGCCCGAACCAGGTCCGCCTTGAGGGCCGCCTTGCTAAGCGCCGCCGGAGGGAGGGCGGGCTCCGGCGGCGCTACGGCAAGGAGGGAGGGCGGGACAGTGGCGGACACGGCGGAGGGCGCTTTGCCGCCCTGGATGATGCCCAGGGCGGGGCGGGAAATCTGTCTGGCCAGGGCGATGCGTACCGGCTCCGGCAGGGATGCGACGAGGTAGGCCCGGCCGCCGCCACGGCCC
>Ga0067045_1030983_pt1 | contig 13519 bp, 11 predicted proteins | sample TerdegcTABiofilm_FD_59184 | JGI IMG/M metagenome (GOLD analysis project Ga0067045, IMG submission 59184) | Combined Assembly of (Gp0054472, Gp0054536) Wastewater bioreactor microbial communities from Singapore -Terephthalate degrading...
CCCCGCCCGCTCGCTGTTTCCCTCCAGGCGGATTCGAAGGCGACACTGGCAGCGCCGGGTCAAGCGTTCCGAGCGCTGCTCTGCCGGGCGGGCGGGCAGGTCCCCGTCCCGGATCCCGAGCCAAGCAGCGGGCGCCGCCTTGCTCGGCTCGGTCAGGCAGCGTACGTTGGCCAGCCGAGACGTTGTGCTCGTCTGGATTCCCGCCTCTCTCTGGAGCCAGCCCATGCCTGCATCGTTGTACGAACGCCTAGGTTTGCGCACCTTCATCAACGCCCGGGGCACCATCACGACTCTGGGTGGATCCATCATGCCTCCCCAGGTCCTGCAAGCGATGCACGAAGCGGCGGGGAGATACGTGTACCTGAACGAGCTCCAGCAGCGGGCCGGCGAGCGCATCGCCGCCCTGACCGGAGCCGAGGCGGCATACATCTGCGCCGGTGCTGCGTCGGGGATGCTGCTGGCTGGCGCCGCGGTGCTCACGGGCACCGATGAGGAGCGCATCCGGCGGCTGCCGGAGGTGATCGATCGGCCCAGACGGTTCGTCATCTCCCTGGTCGACCCGCACTACTATGTCCACCAGGGTTTCCGGCTGTGCGGTGGCGAGCTGGTGCCCGTGGGAACCCGCGAGCGGGTTACGGTCGAGGACTATGCGGCGGCCATCGACGACAGCACTGCAGCCGCGGTCTTCTTCTTGGGGGCGCAGCCCCTGGAGCAACTGCGCGAATTGGTGCCGGTCGCTCACGCGCGGCGGGTCCCGGTGATCGTGGACGCCGCGGCGCAGCTCCCCCCGCGCTCCAATCTGACCGAATTGCCGGCCATGGGAGTGGACCTGGCAGTGTTCAGCGGCGGGAAGGGTCTGTTCGGGCCACAGTCGACCGGGCTGATCCTGGGGCGGCGCGACCTGATCGAGGCCTGTGCCCTGAACAGCAACCCGTACTCGGCGATCGGCCGGGGCATGAAGGTCGGCAAGGAGGAGATCGCGGGGCTGCTCGTCGCCGTGGAACTCTTCTTCGCTCAGGACGAGTACGCAGTGGTGGCCGAATGGCAGCGTCGGTGCGAAGTGGTGGCAGCAGCCACGGCCGGCATCCAGGGTGTGCGGTGTTCGTTCACGCGCCCGTACGAGAACAAGTTCCCCCCTGCCAGTCCGCTGGTCCATGTGCACTTCGACACGAGCGCGTCCTGCCGCGCTCCGGCTGTCGCGCAGGCTCTCGAGTCGGGAGAGCCTGCGATTCTCGTGACAGCCTCCGAGACGACGTTGACCGTGGGGCCGCAGACTCTGCAGCCAGGCGAGGCCGAGATCATCGCCCGGCGGCTGCGGGAGGTGCTCACAGGCTGTTCGGACGGCAAGCGCTGAGCGTGCTCCCGCAGACGCGCCGGCGCGGCTTCGGGCTCGCTGCCCGCGATTCGCCGGGCTGCCGGCCAATGCAAAGGGCGCCGGGCCTCGTGCGAGGCCTCGGCGCCCTTCCAGTTCGGTTCCTTCCTGCGAACTTCGCGTCTCTCAGTCGGAGGGCATCAATACATGTCGCCTCCGGGCGGAGTCTGCGGGGCCGGCTTCTTCTTCTCGGGGATCTCGGCGACCAGCGCCTCGGTGGTCAGCAGCAGACCGGCAATGCTGGCACCATTCTCCAGCGCGGTGCGCGAGACCTTGGCCGGGTCGATGACCCCAGCCTTCACCAGGTCCTCGTACTGCTCGGTGCGCGCATTGAACCCGAAGCCACCCTTGCCCTCCTTGATCTTGCGGGCTACGATCGCCCCTTCCAGACCGGCATTGATTGCAATCTGCCGCGCGGGCTCCTCCAGGGCGCGCATGAGGATCTGAGCACCGACCGCCTCGTCACCGGTCAACTGCAGAGCTTCCACCGCCTTCTGGGCGCGGATGAAGACCACGCCACCGCCGGGCACCACACCTTCCTCCACAGCCGCGCGGGTCGCGTGCAGGGCGTCCTCGACCCTGGCCTTCTTCTCCTTCATCTCGGACTCGGTGGCGGCACCTACGCGAATGACAGCCACGCCACCGGCCAGCTTGGCCAACCGCTCCTGCAGCTTCTCACGGTCGTAGTCGGAGGTCGTCTCCTCGATCTCGCGGCGGATCTGCTGGACGCGCCCCTGAATGTCGCTGGCCTTGCCAGCCCCTTCGATGATCGTGGTGTTGTCCTTGTCCAGAACGATGCGCTTGGCTCGGCCAAGGTCCTCCAGGGTCACGTTCTCCAGCTTGAGCCCCGCTTCCTCGGAGATCACTCGGCCGCCTGTCAGCGTTGCGATGTCCTGGAGCATGGCCTTGCGGCGATCGCCGAAGCCCGGAGCCTTTGCCGCCGCCGCCCGCAGCGTCCCGCGGATCTTGTTCACGACCAGCGTCGCCAAGGCCTCGCCCTCCATGTCCTCGGCGATGATGAGCAGCGGCTTGCCTAACTGGGCCACCTTTTCGAGCACGGGCAGCAGGTCGCGCATGCTCGAGATCTTCTTGTCGTGGATGAGCACGTACGCATCTTCGAGCACCGCTTCCATCGTCTCCTGGTCGGTGACGAAGTACGGCGACAGGTACCCGCGGTCGAACTGCATCCCTTCGACCACCTCCAGAGTGGTCGTCGTCGCCTTCGCCTCCTCCACGGTGATCACGCCGTCCTTGCCGACCTTCTCCATGGCATCGGCGATCAGTTCGCCCACCGTCGTATCGTTGTTCGCCGAGATCGTGGCCACCTGGGCGATCTCCGCCCGATCCTTCACTTCGGTAGCCATCTTGCGGATCTCGTCCGCGACCACCGCCACCGCCCGATCGATGCCGCGCTTCAGGTCCATGGGATTGGCACCCGAGGTGACGTTCTTGAGCCCCTCCTGGAAGATCGTCTGCGCGAACACGGTCGCCGTGGTGGTGCCATCGCCCGCCACGTCCGAGGTCTTGGAGGCCACTTCCTTGACCATCTGGGCGCCCATGTTCTCGAACTTGTCCTTCAGCTCGATCTCCTTGGCCACCGTCACCCCGTCCTTGGTGACGGTGGGAGACCCGAAGCTCTTGTCGAGCACGACGTTCCGACCCTGCGGTCCCAACGTCACCTTCACTGCATCCGCTAACTTGTTGACCCCACGCAGGATCTTCTCACGAGCGTCAATCCCGAACGACAACTGCTTGGCTGCCATACCTTTCAATCCTCTACGTAGAGGGGTTGACGGAACGCCGAAGGCGTCGGGTGCGCGCAGCCGCAAAGACGTTGCGCGCTCCGCGTCTCCAGCATCCTGCCCCACGCGGTCACGGTGGGCAGGGCCTGATCGTGCTTCCCTCGCTGCAAAAACGATGCCGCCGCTATTCACCGGTGCCGGATGGGCGGCCGAAAGCTCTCCGCCCTATCAGCCCGCCACCGCCGCTGCCAAAGGGGCAGCATTTGTCTGTCAGAATTACAGGGCGCGGTGCTCGGTGCCAGCGTGGCATGCATGAGCCAGGCCGCCCATCGCCGGTGCTCTGCGCTCTCAGCAACCTTGCTCAGCCCGCTTGCGTGTATCCATCCGAGAGCTGTCCGCGGCAGCGCATGCTCAAGCGGCGGGACCAGGGAAGAGCGCAAGCGAAGGGCGCCATCGGGCAGACGTTGGCGCTCGCTGTCAGCTCCACGTCCAACCGATGGTACGGCCCGCGCTGCCTTCCCAGCATGACTCGCTGACGCCGGCGAGCCGACACGGAGACGGCCGCGCAGAGCTGCCCGGGCCTGGTGTCAGCTGTCTTCGTCTTGGCGCCTCATGCCTCGGCCGCGGTCTCCGCGGCCTCCTCCGCTTGGTCCGGCAATTCCTCGGCACGTCGGCGGATCTTGCGCCGGATGACCTCGCCGCGCTCCGGTGCGAAGAGCAGGCCGAGCGCGGTTCCCACGACCAATCCGCTCAACAGCCCGAACACGAACCCGATGATCCCGCTGGCAACTGAGGACCGCTGTCTAGCCATGTTGGGGAAGACCTCCTTGAGGTGAGTTTGGCACCGCCGCTTGGCCTTGGAGTGCAGATGGCGCCGCTGCGGCCGGTGCGCAGGGTGTTGGAGACATGGATCTGGTATTGCCGCTCCTGAGTTCCACCACGGTGTGCGGGTAGGCAGAGTCCAGACGATCGCTGGCAGCGAAGGCGGTCACGATCTCGCCCACGATATCGCTGGATATTCGTTCGCGGTCAGCGGCTACGGTCTGGTAGCGCAGCCGCATCATCACTCCGGAGTCGAACAGCTCCGAGCGGACCACGGGCTGGAAGCCGGTGGCCGCGATGACCTGGGGGGTGACTGTGCGCGCGCACTCGATCAGGGTCTGCATGGCGAGACGGCAGTCGGAGCTGTACGACACTCGCATATTGATTGCCGCAGGAATGTACCGCTACTTTTCCGAGACCGCGCGGTCGATGAGCGTATCTCATCGAACCGCACCGCGTTGGGGATGGGGATCCCTCGATTGGACGCTTCCTCGCCGCCGATGGTGCCACCGACCTCGCCCAGAAGGATGTGCGTGGGAGTGATATCCAGTGCGTCTGCCCGCATGCCCTGGATGATGATGCGATTGCCGATGGCGAAAGGCCGCTCGATCATCGCCAGCGGCCAAGCCGCGACGCCAGTCGCGGGTCTCTGCGAGGACCAACCGAGGATCATGCTGACGAAGGCGACTGTCAGGCCCATGGCTGCCAGGGAAGCTGACATGCTCACGACTACGAGAACGACGCCGATCAGCAGAAAGGTGTACTTCCACAAGGTCGCGAACTGCCGGATCTGCGCCTCTGTCCGGTGTGCATGCCGCATGCGATTCGTGATGAGCCTTCGGCCGAGTCGGTAGACGACCAGTACCACCACCAGAGTGGCCACGCCGGAGACCAGTCCGGCGACCGTGTCCGGCAGGCGGCTCAGCGCCCACCGCTTCAAGGCGAGCGCCCACGTGAAGGTTTCTGTCATCTTCTCTGCCCCCTCTCGACCCAGGGCGAGCTGTGCTGCTTCAGTCCAGCACCACCGTCTGCTGGTACGCGGGAATGGTTACGCGTTGCCCGGGCTGGGCCGCCAACAGAGCGGCCAACGCCTGGCTGGATGCCGGTTCGCCGTGCGTCACGAAGATCCCCCGCGGTGGCCGCGCAAAGCCGTGCATCCAGCGGCGCAGGTCCTCTTGGTCCGCGTGCGCCGAAAGCCCGTGGATCTGGGCGATGCGCGCTCGCACCGGGTGCAGTTGCCCGTGAATGCGCACCTCGCTCGCCCCATCGACGATCTGGCGGCCCAGAGTCCCCTGGGCCTGGTACCCGACGAAGAGCACTGTGGTCTGGAGGCGGCCGATCTGGTGTTCGAGGTGGTGCTTGATGCGGCCGCCCGTGCACATGCCCGAACCCGCCATGATCACGCAGGTGCCGCGGATGCGGTTGATCGCCTTGGATTCTTCCACCGTTCGCACCAGCCGGAGACCGGGGAACGCGAACGGCGGCCGGGAACTGCGCAACAGCCCTTGTGTCTCCTCATCCAGGCACTCGGAGTAGCGCAGGAACACCTCGGTGGCATTCACCGCCATGGGACTGTCCAGGAACACGAGCAGGTGGGGGATCCGGTCCTGCCAGACCAGCTTGCTCAGGTAGTACAGCACTTCCTGGGCGCGCTCGATGGCGAACGTGGGGATGAGCAGATTGCCACCGCGCGCTTCGGTGTCGTTGACGATCTCGCACAGCGCATCGTCGGGTGGCCCCTCGTCAGCGTGGCGTCGGCCTCCGTACGTGGACTCCACTATCACGTAGTCTGCATCGGCCACCAGCGATGGATCGCGGACCAGGGGCCGATCCCACTGCCCGATATCGCCCGAGAAGACGATGCGCCTGCTGCGGTCGTCCTCGCGGACATGCAGCTCGACGATCGCGGATCCCAGGATATGGCCGGCATCCCGGAACCAGGCGGTGACCTGGTCGCTCAAGGCCACTGGCTCGTCGTAGCGGACGCCTCGAAACTGTGCCAGGGCAGTCTCTGCCTCTCGCTCCGTGTACAGCGGGACCTCGGGGAATCTGCCTTGGCGCCCTTCGCGCTGGTGCCGGCGCCGCTTGAAGGCCGCATCCTCTTCCTGGAGGCGGCCGCTGTCCCGCAGCACGATGCCAGCCAGGTCCACCGAGGCCCGGGTCGCCAGTACCGGGCCTCGGTACCCCTGAGCTACCAGCCGCGGCACCAGCCCGCAGTGGTCCAGGTGGGCGTGGGTCAGCAGCACGTGATCGATGTCGCCGACCGGGACCGGCGATGATTCCCAGTTGCGGGCCAGAAAGTCGCGCTCCTGGAACAGGCCGCAGTCGATCAGGATCTTCAGCCCTGCAGCCTCCAGCAGATAACGCGATCCGGTCACCTGTCCGGCGGCACCGAGGAACGTGAGTTGCATATGAACCTCCGCGTCGGTCTGGTCACTGCTTCTGCGCCGCACCCGGTCGGCCCCTGGCGGCCCTCCAATTACCCCAGACCTGGGTGCCGGCGCAAGGACGCCTCCCAGCGGTGCTGGCTGGCAGTCGCTCCAGGACCGGTCCGCCTGAACCTTGGCGCGCCGCCGCTCGGCACGGCGGGGACGCGTCGGGCGAGGGTTGCGCAACTGCCGCTGCGGCAAGGCGCTCGAACGATCGTGCGGCACGCGGTCTGGCACCGCTGGGCCGCTCCGCAGAAAGGTCTTGACAGCATCGGGAACGGGCCTACATTTCGCCTATCCTCGAGCCTGGATAATGCAGGCTATGCGCGAGCCTCGATCGCGAAGGAACGGGTCCTCAGTTGAAGCTTGATGCCGCCTTGGAGGGCCCCCGCACTGTCGAGGACCAGGGCCTCAGCTCAATGCGGGTCTCTTTCGGGATGACAGCACCCAGCCGCGTCGGCCCGTCACGTGACGGCGCTGTCGCGGCTTTTTTCTGCGTCCCGGCGTCCGCTCGCGCCAACCCTCAACAGGAGTAGGTCGCCATGTCCGGCTACCGGCTGTGCCGTGTCCGTCGCGCCAATGTTGACCAGTTGCGTTTCCTCTCGTTTGGAGGGCTCTGACGCTATGAGAATACACCAGTCCCCCGCCGCGACAGCCGATCGGCCGCCGCGCCTGCTGTTCGTCCATAGTGGCTCGATCAAGAAGCGCCTGACCTTCGAAGCTGCCGCCCGCATGGGCGCCCGCATCTTCCTCCTCAATCCCGTTCCCAACTGGGCCAGCGAGTACGCCGAGCGGGCCTTGTATACCAAGGGCCAGTCCCTCGCACGCACCGTAGCGGCCGTTCAGGAACTGCACGACGAGGTGCACCTGGACGGCGTGGTCACGTTCTGGGAGGAGGACGTGCCGACCACGGCCCTGCTGTCGCGCCGCTTGCACCTGCCGGGCAACCGGCTGACCGCCGCCTTTAACGCGCGCAGCAAGTTCCGCATGCGCCTGGCGCTGCAGCGGGCCGGCCTGCCGGTGCCGCCTTTCAGCTTGGTGGACGGTCCGGAGTCGCTGCGCCAGGCTGCTGCTGTCAGCGGTTTTCCCGCGGTCCTGAAGCCAGAGTGGGGTTCCGACAGCGAATGGGTCGCCAGGGTCGACTCGTTCGAGCATGCCAGCGAGGTGTACGGCGAGTTGCGCCGCCGCGTGCGCGTGCAGGACTGCATCTACCCATACCGCGGCCGGCGCTTCGTCATGGAGGGGTTGCTCGCCGGACCAGAGGTCAGCGTCGAGGGCGTGGTCCAGCAGGGCAACGTGACCATCTACGCCGTCATCGACAAGGCGGAGATGGACGAGGACAACTTCATCGAGCGCGGCGAGCGGACGCCTTCCCGCCTGCCCGCCGGGGTCCAGGCGGCGATCCGCCAGATGGTAGTCGACGGCGTCAAGGCTTTGGGACTGACCAACTCGGGCATCCATGCAGAGGTCAAGGTCACCGCGGAGGGACCCCGGATCGTCGAGATCGGGGCGCGCATGGGGGGCGACTGCATCCATGCTTTGGTCCGCCGCGTGTACGGCACTGACCTGGCGGAGGAGAACATCCGGGTGGCCTTGGGTCGATCGGTCTCGGCGGCCCAACCTCCCTGCGGCTGCGCTCTGTCGACGACGCTGGTGCCCGAACGGCCGGGTCGGGTCTATGTCGAGAACTGTCTGCCGCTGAGCCGCAGTCCGCACCTTATCGAGGTGGTGCTGACGAAGAAGACAGGCGACGTAGTGGCGGTCCCTCCGGATGGGTACGACAATCTGGCCTGGATCAGCGTGTGGGGCCGTACCCACGCCGAGGCTCAGCGCCGCCTCGAACAGCACATAGCGCGGCTGGGCTCCGGATTGCGCGTCGAACCGTTGGGGGCAGATGCCGCGAATCGCTCTGCGGCCGCCGTGGCCTGACGGTGGACTGGCATGCCCCATCTGTTGTTCGTGCACACTGCGGGCGATCCTCGTCCCTACGTGGAGCGCCTGCGCCGGGAGGGATTTCGCTGTAGTCTGATCAAGAAGCGACCCACGGCGGCCGACCGCGAGTGTTTCGACCACGTCGTCGACCTGGATTACCAGCAGTCCATGGCCGCCGCGCTGGCATGTGCCGAGCAGATCGGCGCGGCACACCCGCTGCACGGCGTGCTGAGCTTCTCCGAGAGCGGGGTCATCCCCGCCAGCATGATCGCGCGGGCCCTCGGCCTGCCGGGCAACCATCCGCGTGCCGCGTTGGCCGCGCGCAACAAGTACCTGATGCGGCGCTGCCTGCGCGCTGCCGGTCTGGCGTGTCCTCCGTTCTTCCTCGTCGAGAACGCGGAGCAGATCGCCGCGCACCTGCAGGGCCAGGGCGGCTCCATGGTGCTCAAGCCGATCAGCGGTTCGTCGAGCTACGGTGTGCTCCGCCTGGACTGCGGTCTGGAGTACCCGCAGATCGCCGCCCGGCTGGATGCGGTGCGGCAGTACATCCGCACGTACCGCGCGATGAACCCGCAGTATCCGTTCGAGTTCTGGCTGCCCGAGGCCGAGTTCGGCATCGAGCCGACGGATGTCTACGATCCGGAGCAGGTATTCCTGCTGGAGGGCTTCCTGGCAGGAACCCAGGTCAGCGTCGACGGGATCGTCAGTGGCGACTCGGTGAGCTGTTTCGGCGTCATCCAGGTGGAGCGCATGCCGGGGGTGACGCATTTCGTCGAATACGAGGAGTGGATGCCGACGCACCTGGGCGAAGAGCGCGAGCACGAGATCATGGGCGTGGCCGCGCGGGCGGTGCGGGCGCTGGGGCTCACCCGCTCCTGTTTCCACTGCGAGCTGAAGGTCCCCGAATACGGCGAGCCAGTAGTGGTCGAGATCGCGGCGCGGCGCGGCGCTGACAACATCGCCGACTTCCTGGCCCGTCTCCAGGGCGTGGACATCTATGCGGAGGGCGCCCGTTTGGCGGTCGGCGAGCATCGCGTGTACCCCCCGGAGCGTCCGCGGGGCGCGATGAAGATGCGCTACTACGTGCCTCAGGAAGACGGTGTGTACGAGGGGGTGGACGGCGTCGAGGAACTCCGCCAGGATCCCCGGGTGAGCGAGATCGATATCGAGTTCGAGCCAGGAGACCTGGTGGTGACGCCTCCTGCGGGGTACGAGTTCTTCGGGTATCTGAGCGTCTGGGGACCGACCCTGGCCGCTGCCGAGGCCACGCTGGAGGAGCTGTATCCCCGACTGCGCTTCCGCGTGCGCCCCGTTGCGCAGCAGGACACGACCGGACGATGAGCACGGGCCGGCTCATCGTCGTGCAGCCGAGTGCGGACTACGCCCGCCGCGTCCGTGCGCACGTTGCCGACCCCGTGCTGCTGGCCACCCCCGAACGCGCGGAGCAGCTGCGCGAGTTCGACGTGGTGGCGGCGGACCTCAGCGATCCGGCCGCCGCGCTGGATGCGCTGAGCGAGCGGCTGCGCGACGAGCGCTGCCAGCCCGGCGGGATCGTCTGTTTCGTCTGCGAGCACCTGCTGCTGACTGCCATCCTGGCCGAGAAGCTGGGTCTGCGCTTCCACGAGGCCTCGCTGGTGCGGGCCACGCGTGCCAAGGAACGCAGCGCCGCCATCTGGCAAGCCCACGGAGTGCCTGTGCCGGCGACTGCCGTGGTGCGCACGGAAGAGGATCTGCTGGGTTTCGCCCGCGCGCATCCGCCGCCGTGGATCGTCAAGCCGCTGGACGGTTCGGGCAGCGAGTGGGCAATTCGCGCGCAGACGGTGGCCGAGCTGCAGCAGGCACACCTGACGTTGGTCACGGGCTTGTCCGCAGCGCGGGGCATCGCGCCGGCGAGCATCGTCCACTTGGTGCAGTGTTTTGCCGAAGGGCGAGAGTTCGGTGCGGATCTGCTCGTCGACGGCGACGATGTCCGCATCGCGCGCCTCACCGAGAAGCGCCTCCGCCGTGACGGTCCACTGGCAGGCCTCGTCGACGCCTACTTCCTTCCCCGTCTGGATGCCGCCGAGACGGTGGCTCTTGGGCATGCCCTGCGGGCGGCGGTGCGCGCGCTCGGGATACGCTGGGGTGTGGTGATGGCCGACGTGGTGCTCACTGCGGCCGGTCCGCTGCTGCTGGAGGTCGCCCTGCGCCCGGGGGGGGATTGCCTGCCCGACCTGTGCATCCATGCCCTGGGATACGATCCCGTGCGCACCGCTTGCCGTCTGGCTCTGGGCCTGGCGCCGGACGGCGACGAGCCCCGTACGCGCGAGCCCATCGCCGCTGTGCACCTGATGTCCGAGCGTGCGGGCATCATCCGGCGCATCGACTGCATTCGCCTGCTGGCGGATCCTCGAGTGGTCAAGTTGATCGAGGTGTACCACGGCCCGGGTGACGAGCTGCGGCTGTGGGCCGGCAGCTACGACGACCGGATACTGGCGGCAGTCCTGGTCCGGTACGAGGATCCGGACGAACTGCCCAACCTCGGCCGCTCGCTGGCCGGTTGCATCGACGTGGAGTTCGAGCCATGACAAGACCGACTGGGGCCGGTGCCCCGTGACGCAGGACGAACAGGCAGCAGCATCCCTGGAGGCAGCACTGGAGCGGCTGCTTCCGGCGGCGCCGCCCGGCACCACCGCGGGCGAACTGCGGGCCCTGGTCGAGCGGATGCTGGCAGCGCGGCCGAGTTTTCTGGCGGCGGCGCGCCGATTCGGGACGCCGCAGTACTACGTGCACGCGGTGGCCCTGCGGGCGCAGATCGAGCGCTTTCGCCGCGCCTTCTGCACGGGCGCCTGCACCGTCCGCGTGCACTATGCCCTCAAGTCCAATCCGACGCTGCCCGTGGTGCGTCTCATCCGTGCCGCCGAGCTGGCTGCAGACGCCTCGTCCGGAATGGAACTCGAGCTGTCCCTGCGCCTGGGTTTCCCCCGCGTGGTGCTCAGCGGTCCGGCCAAACTGCCGGACGAACTGGCCCTGGCCGTGGCTCACAGCGATCGGGTGACGGTGCACCTGGACAGCTTCACCGAACTCGAACGCCTTCAGGAAGCAGCGGCACGAGCCGACCGCACGGTCTGCGCCGGCGTTCGCGTCAGCCTGGACGAGCACGGGTTGTGGACCAAGTTCGGGGTGCCCCTGCGCGATCTGCCTGCCTTCGTGCAGCGCGCTGCCCACCTCGATCGAGTGCGACTGGAGGGCGTCCAGTTCCACCTGAGCTGGAATCGCAGTGCCCGACCGTACGTGGAGACGCTGCGGCGTCTGGGACCGGTGCTGCAGGCCGTGGCCCCGCCCGGTAGCTGGCGCTTCGTCGACGTCGGCGGCGGGTTCTATCCGGAGGGCGACGAGGCCGTGTACCCATGGCTGACGCCGCGGGCGCGCGCCTTGGCGCTGGTCTGCGGCCAGGCCAGCGACCTGCCCCCGGCAGACTGGGACCTGCGATACTACGTCCACGACGTGCAGCCCATCGAGGGCATGGCCGCCGAGCTGCTCGCTGCTTTTCGCACGCACGTGCTGCAGCCGCTCGGCCCCGTGGAACTGTGGCTCGAACCGGGGCGGTATCTGGTGAACCCCGCGGTCCACGTCCTGCTGACGGTCCGCGACCGCAAGGGCCAGGACATCGCCATCACCGACGGCGGCACCCATCTGCTCGGCTGGGAGCGGCTGGAGCTGGAGCATGTGCCGCTCATCAATCTCAGCCAGCCAGGAACGCAGCAGCAGCGCTGCCGCGTGTACGGTTCGCTCTGTACTCCGCACGATCTGTGGGGATATGCGTGCTATGGTGCGCGCCCCGCCATCGGCGATGTGCTCCTGCTGCCCCACCAAGGCGCGTACGTGCAGACGCTGGCCCAACGGTTCATCAAACCGCTGGCTCGGGTGGTGCTGCATACCGAAGCAGGCGAGCTGGTCGAGGCAGAACCTGAGGAGACGTGCGCCCAGCGGTACCCTGCCCTGCAGGAGCTGCCGCCCGCGTAGCCCAGGCGCGCGCGCCGGCCAGCAAGTCCAGCCGGCTGGAGGTGCGTTCCAGCGAGCGGACCGGCGACCGATGGCAGGCGATCCCTGTGCAGTGCGCGGGGGTTGGTGCGCGTGCCGCCGTTGGCGGCGCGGGCTTCACCGAAGCCGCACGCGACCACCCCGCCGGACCGATTCCAGCTCGTGCAGACAGATGGCCAGCGAGTTGCGCCCCAGACGGCCATCGATCAGCGTGGAGGGGGTGCCCGTGCGCACGGAGTTCACCGCCTCCTGCAGTTCCGCCACGAACGGGTCCCGGCGCTGCACGCGCGGGCGCCGCACTCGTCCATCCTCGGTGAGTAGCTGCGGCGCGGGCCCCCACGAGGAGTTGAACTTCAGGGTACCGTGCTCGAAATACACGTCGTACCCGTGCTCGAAGGGGCAGCCCTGCTGCACCATCCAGCCCGCCTCGGCGGTGACCATGGGGCCCCCGGGACCGAAGTCGAACTGGGTGTCGATGTGTTCGATGACATCGCCTGCGCCCGTACAGCCCACCGCCGTTACGGAACGAGGGATGCCGAACAACTGCTGGATGAAGTCCACGTCGTGGATATGCAGATCCACCGTCAGGCCGCTCAAGCGGGTGTGGTCATAACCCTTGCTCCACGCTGGTCTGGCGATGAGCCGGCGGAAACGGGCGGCGCGGATCGTGCCCAGCGTGCCCTCGTCTCGGAGCTGCTGGATGAGGGCGAACTCCGGGAAGAAACGCAGCACATGGGCCACCATGAGGAGGCGACCTAGACGATCCGCGGCGCGCACCAACCTGTCGGCGCTGGGCAGATCCACGGAGATCGCCTTCTCGACGATCACGTGCTTGCCTGCTTCCAGCGCGCGCACACCCGCGGCTACGTGCATGTCGGTGGGCAGGCAGATGTCCACCAGATCGACGTGCGGGTCAGCCAGCAGCTCGTCCATGGTCTCGTAGCAGACGACCTTCGACAGATCCTGCTGGCCACCGCTGCCGCCGAAGTTGCCGTGGATGCTGCGCCAGTCGCCGGCGCGCTTCTTGGGATCGCGCGAGACGATGGCATACGCCCGGCCCCCTCTGACCTGCTGGAGCGCCTTGAAGTGGGTCATCCCCATGAAACCGATGCCGACGATGCCGACGTTGACCATGGCATGTCCCCCTCTGCAAGGATGGCCGACGGATGACCGCCGACCGGCATCCGGCAGCCGCATGG
>Ga0067045_1030984_pt1 | contig 13517 bp, 10 predicted proteins | sample TerdegcTABiofilm_FD_59184 | JGI IMG/M metagenome (GOLD analysis project Ga0067045, IMG submission 59184) | Combined Assembly of (Gp0054472, Gp0054536) Wastewater bioreactor microbial communities from Singapore -Terephthalate degrading...
TGCTTCAGCTGGACGGCCAAGATCCATAAGCGCCCGAGCCATGAGCAAGCACGCTTTCACATTTTCATGGTCAATCTTCAAAACTTTTTCGCAAGCGTCAACGACATGATGAGGCTGGTTTGTCCTGGCCGCTGCCTGCCCCAAACTTAACAAATCTGTTACTGTTGGCATCTCGCCCAACTGGACCACCCGGCTCCACTCATCAAAAGCGTACAGGTAATCTTTTTTTAGATCCCATAATTGGGCTAACCTGCGGTGCTGGTCAGATACATCGGGATTTAAGGCAATCCCAAATCTGGCAAATTGAATTGCCTTGTCAATATTATCCTGCTTCTCATAGGCTTTCGAGAGTACACCAATCAGGCTGAGATCGACCGGTCGTTTTTCGTGGAGCATTTCGCCTAACCGAGTCGCTTCAGAAAACAAGTTTAGCGTAATTAGAGAGTCTACAATTCCGGCGGCGTCCCAATCCGAAAAAAACCTCAGAGATGTGTTGAAATCCACTTTCTCGAAGACATCCATAATCTTTTCGAGATCAGCTTTGATTTGCACCCGCTCTTTCTCGGTACACCCCGTGCGTACCTGTTCCTTGATTCGCGCCAGCTTTCTCAAAACGTCAATCTTGTCCCCTAAATTCTCATTGCACTCCTCGTCCACATCTGGAGCTTCTCCCAGCAAAAAAGACATTTCAGAAGAAATTCTATGGGATAGGGAATTTGCCTTAAGGCGATCCGCTTCCCGACACGCAAGCTCATATTCCCCCTTCCAGGCTCTCATCTCTAGAACTCTCAGGTCTAATAAGCCTTCAAGAAAGTTCAGGTTGTGGCGCAACGCTTCCATAACTTGGAAAAAAGACTCGGGTTGATCGGCATATTGATGCAAACGAGCCCGATTTTCCAATTGAGTCATTTGCGCGCCGATTTCTTCGATGGAATAGCGCGCTTTAGTACCCGCTGGCTGGTCTCCCGTATGTTTCTCATCTTCCGCTAACAATCCAGTTGCGATCTGTTGTACAAGATTCCTTTCCCCGTTTAGACAAAGCTGCCTCAGCCACTCAATTCGGGATTTCATGGGGATACCCAATAAGATTTTCTTGAATAATTCGATTCGTTTAGCGTTGGAAAATGGATTGACCAGCAACACATGTGCGGCCACTGCAAAATTGGAAGAATTTTCCGGGTTATTAACAAGGCTTTGCAGCAATTCCACCCCATCTGGAACAATGCTGAACAAACAGGCAAAAGGAGTTCCCCACACACTTAACTGGAGCGATTGTCCATCCGGTTGCTTTAATTCATCCTGTAACCCCTCCCAGGTATGAACGACTCTGCGTCGCTCTCTTAATGCCAAGGCCAAAAGACCTGCTTCAGCAAGAGAACGGGGAACATATGTAGTCTGGATAGTCCTTTCAAACATTTCGATTGCTTTTAAGCGTGTATTTTTGGGTAGTGTAACGAGAGGCAACTTCGAGAGCTGTTCAACGGTCATCCCAATATCCAGCGCACGTAATGCGAGACAGCCGGGTCTGAAATCCGATAACCGCATTGCGTTCTGGCTCTCCAGTCTGTCCCATAGATCGGCGTTATGAATCTCCTCCCAAATCAGGGGATCATGCCGGAGGCTGTAAGCCAGAGCCTTAACATCTTCAGGAGTAAATCTTTTCTGAATCTCATAAATAAAATCAACAGATTGCATAATGCCACCCCTGAAAACTACCCTGTGCCATCGTATTCGCCGACAACATTAACCAACCTGGATGACGAGGTAATAAGCAGCGCAAACAAACAAAAATCCTGCCAATATAAGAAAAACACCGACCCCAGATATGGTCTTTACAAGATCGCTCAATGCGCCCACCAATGCTGAGGCATTTCCCACCAAACCAGAAACGTCATCTGCTATACCTTTTTGCGCCAACCGTGTTGTCTGCTGGGCGATCACTTTCAGATCTTTGCTAAAAGCTCTTGAAACAAGAATAAAAACCCCCGTTCCTGCGCACAGCATGCCCATCAAAAAAAGACAGGCAGCCATTGTCATAATGAATTCGTGGATCGATACTGGAAACATCCCGGCCTCCTAAAAATTATTCTCAGAAAGTCAGGATGCAAGATTTATGCCAGATACATTTTTATGTGCTTTTCACAACATCGATAGGCAAATGTTCTAAATCAATCGTGCCCCCATCGCAAAACAACATTGCCCTTTCGATCGCGTTGCTCAGTTCACGAATATTTCCCGGCCAATTATAAGAAATTAAAACCTGCAATGCCCGTGGGGTAATGTTGGTTACATTCATCCCAAGCCGTGGGTTGTTCTGGCGGATAAAAAAACCAACCAACTCAGGAATATCAACTTTCCTGTCTCGAAGAGATGGGATGTGTAGATCAACTACTTTCAGGCGATAATATAAATCCTCACGGAATTGCCCATTCTGGATCATTGTCATCAGATTCCGATTTGATGCTGCCAGAATCTGGACATCTACTTTGACAAGGTTAGTCCCCCCCACTCTGCGGAAAGCCCTTTCTTCGATCGCGCGCAGCAGCTTCGCCTGGATATCCATAGGCATGGAAGCAATCTCATCCAAAAAAAGAACCCCGCCATCAGCAACTTCCATAAGACCGTGTTTCCGGCGCTCAGCACCGGTGAAAGCGCCAGCTTCATAACCAAACAATTCTGATTCAAGCATGGTATTCTGGATAGCAGCGCAATTGATGGCAATGAAGGGCTTATTAGCACGAGGGCCATTTTTATGAATAAACTGCGCCAACACCTCCTTGCCCGTTCCGGTTTCTCCTGTAATCAAGACAGAGACAGAAGTCGCCGCGGCTCTTTGAGCTTGCGCCAACACAGTTTGCATTGTTGAGCTCTTTCCAACGACAAAAGAAGCGTGTTGGTGTTGCGAGCTTCTCAGATGATCCAATTCTCGCCGCATCAAAACGATCTCACAGGCTCGCTGAATTGACTGTTCTATTCGAGTAAGTTCAAATGGCTTTGTTAGAAAATCATGCGCCCCATTTTTCATGGCATCTACGGCCATATCGATGTCGCCGTAGGCTGTGATAAGGATAATCGGGGGTCTGAAGGGTTGATGTGCCGTCTCAAGAAGAAGGTTTGGACCATATCCATCCGGCAATTGAACGTCCAGCAAGACGACATCGCCATCTCCTTTCTCCAGGCATTTCCGAGCGTCAGCAAGAGTAGATACACCGATCACTTCATACCCTCGAGCCATTAAGAACGCTCCAATATTCTGCCGCGCATGATCCTCATCATCAACGATCAATATTGTTATGCTCATCTACTTCTCCGTTTACTGTCGACAGGTAAACACGAAATACCGTGCCGCCAGGAAATGTATCTACACTGATGTTGCCACGATGTGCGGTTACAATCCGTTTGGTAATTGCCAGTCCAAGCCCTGTTCCACGCGGATTATTCGAGACAAATGGCTCAAATAATCGGCCTTTGATCTCATCCGGTATCCCTGGGCCACTGTCCGTTATACTGACTTCAATCTGAGGGGTGTTTGGGATCTGATCATACTTGTTAAGTCGGATAGCTAACGTTCCACCGCTCTTACTCATTGCTTCAACCGCATTGCTGATCAGATTTGTGAATACTTGTTCAAGAGATCGAATATCTCCCAATATTTTTGGGAGATTATTGACCGGTTGGAAGAAAAGTTCCACATTCACTTTGGCAAGTCGCGGACGCCAACGGTCTAAAATACGCTGCAATAAGAGCGAAATATCAACCGGTTCAAACTTGGTCTCAAGAGGTCGTGAGAAGGACAAAACGGATTCCATCAATTGATTCAACCGATTGCAGTCGCCCAGCATGCGATTAATAATATCCTGATTAGGATCATCCGATCTTATCAGGGTGCTCAAGAGTTGCAACCCCGTAGAAATATTATTGATGGGATTTCTGACCTCATGAGCAAATACCGCAGTAAATTCTCCTAGCACTGCGCGATGCTCAAGTTGCTGCGTCCGCACCTTGATCTGCTCATTTTGGCTGACATCCGAGATGAAAATAAGAACTGAAAATAATTCCCCATCTTTCATCACTGGAATAACCTGCAAATTGGCAGGAAAACTTTGACCGCTCCGCCGATGAATATGAACTGTACCGAGATTGTGAAATGGGATTCCTTCATGTACTTTCTCTAAAGCGCGAATCAATCCGTCCGGGCCGATTAAAATGTTTTCAACGAGCTGACCCTGTACTTCGGTCTCCGCATATCCTAGCATAAATTCCGCAGCAGAATTCATCCGCGCAATTGCCAAGTTAGAACTTAGAATAATGATCCCTTCCTGAGCAACATTGAACAGTTCGGTGAGAACGTTGTTTTGATTCTCGAGTTCAAAAATCTGATCCCGCAAATTCTCATCCAAAATAAAATGTTGTGTCTTCGTTGAAATCAGGCTACTCAGAAATTGCAACAAGGAACTCAGATTGGCCGGCGGCATTCTTCCTGCTCCACCCAAGACAAGCAGTCCAGATAAAGCTCCGCCCTGGCCAAGTGGAATTGAAGCCACATATTTAAGATCGGAAATGCGCCCCGCGCGATGAATCTCAGTTTGAACAGGAGCGCCCGGAATCCACATGGATGCTCCACTAAGGCGAATTAGATCCGTTGATGGTATTTCATCAGGAAAAATCGCAATCGGCTCGCAGGTAATTACTTTTCTCAAACCTGGAGAGTCGCTGTTAGCTTGGTAAAGGCACATAAGATTTGTCCCAACGATTGCCGAAAACACTTCCAGGGTTGCCTCGATCGAGCTATCCAGCTCCTCGGAATCAGAACATGAAATCAAATCAAGCAAACTTTCCAACATTTGTTCATGAACTGGATTGACGCTTTTAACCTCCAGATCACTCTCAGGGTTCTTAAAGATCACTGCGAGCCTTGTCTCTTCTTGATCCAACGCCTGGATTTTAAAGGATACAGATAAGGAGGTGCGATTTCGCCTTTTGATTACCCCAGAAAAATTCTCCCCTGTTTGAAGTAAATCGGTTTGAAATCCCAAGACAAACTGATCGAGAGGGTAGGTGTATATTTCCTCCTCTGAATAACCAACGAGACGGACGAAAGTGGAGTTCGCGAGCAGAATGATTCCTTTAGTTTTATCAATAATGATGGCAGGGCCAGGAAGCAAGTTAAGCAAAACCTCCGCGTTTACCAGATCAGCCGGATTCTTGCCTGTCCATGCGAAAGTCTTCTTGATTTGGTTTGAACTCGCCATAGAACCTTAACTACTTGCCTGACGTAAATGAGCCGGGAGAATCCCTTCCATCGCCCGATATTTTGCAACCGTCCTGCGCGCCACTTTATATCCATATTCCTCTAACAGATCAACCAGTTCAGAGTCGCTCAAAGGTCGCTGTTCTTGAGAAATCAAGTTGCACAAAACCGTACGGACGTTTAGACTTCGATCAAAAAAAGATGAAAGTGGAATGATCCGTTTGTTTGGCAATTGTACCGTCTTATTCGCCACAGCTCGCGAAATGGTCGATTCGTGCACCTCTAACTCTTTGGAAAGTTGTACACGGGTCACGGGTTTAAGAAATTCTTCTCCTTTGACAATAAATTCTCGCTGCAGAACAACCAGACGATGGATTAATCGTTGCATGGTATGGTTTCTCTGTTGCAGGCACTTAACAAATAATGACGCCCGTTCCAAATCGCTTTTCCAGCTATCTTTATTTTCTTCCGGCGCTTCATGGATCGCTTTTTTAAATACGGGGTTCACTCTAAGCGTTCCATTCAACGGAAGGATGATTTCCACAATCAGCGGTTTTTCCACATCCCCTTCAAGGTAACTGATAATAACATCTGGTCGATGGAAAACATCCAACCGGCTATTGGCAGGTTGGCGCACATCTCCCCAATTTGCTCGCCCTGGAAATGGATTAAGGTTTTCACTTATAAAGCGATAAGCTTGCTGCACCTGGCGGAGAGGAACTTTCATCCGGCGGGCAAGTTCAGATAGCTGATGGCGGGACAGTAAATCCATTCCAGATTGGATTAATTCCCTCGCATGAGGCGGAATCAAACGCGTTTCAGAAAGGATGTCTAGTTGTGACAACAAAGCGTCTTTCGGCGAGCTAGAACCCACACCAACTGGATCCGCTCTCTGGATGATTCGCTGCACTCTCTCAACATCACCCAAAGGGACGTGGTAATACCTGGCCACTTCAAGCAAAGAGATCGTCAACAACCCATCCTCGTCCAGATGTGTAAGCAAGAAGGCTGCTATTTTCCGGTTCGATGCATCAAGTTCTGAAGCAATCTGCCTGAGAACATAAGTAGGGAGATCCTCGGTTGCGATTGAGAAATTATCCACCGGCAAGTCCTCAGATTGGGGCGAAATACTGCCCGGATAAAAGTCTTCTCGCGGGGAAATAAATACGACCGGCTCGCTTGAATCAAAAAGGGCTGGCTGGCTGCAAATTGGACACAAACCCTGCTTAGGGAGCAACCGATGGCAGGTTGGACAGCGTCTTTCATTGATCAATTCCAGGGCTGGGTTTGCCGCCAGTTCCGACTCAATTTGCTGCCTAAGCTCCTCGGCAGTCAAGCTGAGCATCGTCATTGTCTGAGCAAGATGCGCGGTGGTTGCCGGTCGAATTGTGTGGAACGGAAGTTGAAACATAAGCATCCCTACCTGGTTGAGTATAGTGGCATATAGGGATCGTTGCAAGTTTTATACCAGGGGAATTTTTCATTGCGATGGTAAAATTAAAATCCACAGACAAGGAAAAACTTTTATGGGAGAAATAATTATCATTGGCGGTGGATTGGCAGGATGTGAAGCAGCCTGGCAAGCTGCTAAATTGGGTATCAAAGTTTACTTATACGAGATGCGCCCCGAAAAACAAACCGGCGCGCACCAAACAGGAAACCTGGCAGAACTGGTGTGCTCTAATTCATTTGGTTCAAATATGCCAGACCGCGCTGCAGGTTTGCTAAAACAAGAAACAAGACTCCTCGCATCTTTGTTGCTTGAGTGCGCCGAAGTTTCTGCCGTACCCGCAGGAACAGCTCTGGCCGTGGATCGATCAACTTTTTCGGCTCTTGTCACCCAAAGATTATCCGAACACCCTCTCATCAAAATCGTCCGGCAAGAAGTTACTTCTTTACCCGATCAGCCCTGCATTGTAACATCTGGACCGTTGACTTCAACTTCATTAACAAAAAGCCTTGTTTCTTTTGCGGGCGAAGAACTACTATTCTTCTACGATGCCATAGCCCCAATTATTTCAGCCGATTCAATTAATTTTGAGATTGCCTTCAGAAGTTCGCGTTTTACTGGCGACGCTTCAAACACTGGCGATTATATTAATTGTCCTTTTACCAAAGAACAATACTACAACTTTATCCAGGAACTTAAGAGCGCCCAGTGCATCGAATTAAAAAGTTTCGAAAAGCCCATTCAATCAGGAGTCAGAGCAGGGGCTTCACAATTCTTTGAAGGCTGCCTGCCTGTTGAAATCCTCGCCCAAAGAGGGCAGGATACTCTCGCTTTTGGCCCTATGCGGCCAATTGGATTGGTTGATCCCCATACCGGAAAGAGGCCATTTGCCGTCCTCCAACTCAGACAGGATAATCTTGTAGGTAGCCTTTATAATATGGTAGGATTTCAAACAAATCTAACTTTTTCCGAACAAAAACGTGTCTTTCGAATGATTCCGGGATTGGAAAATGCTGAATTCATCCGCTATGGCCAGATGCACCGCAATACCTACATTGCCTCGCCTCTGCTACTGCATCCAACGCTCGAATCCAAGAAGCGTCCAGGATTATTTTTTGCAGGACAAATTACAGGGATCGAAGGATACATGGGGAACATTGCCTCTGGCTTGCTTGCTGGGATCAACACTGCACGCTGGATTAAAAAACAACCGCTGTTAGAGCTTCCTGGCACGACTGTATTAGGAGCTCTCTGTCAGTACATCACACAAGCGGATATGAAAGACTTTCAACCAATGAAAGCGAATTTTGGGATCCTCCCTGAACCCATGCGAATTTTCACAGGTAAAAAGGAAAAAGCCACTTTTCTCGTTGAACGATCCTTGGCGGATTTAAGCCAATATTTGCGCCAGGTCAATCACTCATGACCTTCAACCTTAAACGCATCCTGATCATTTCGCTTTGTATTGCAGGGTTCGGATTGGCAGCTATCGTCATCTACGGTCAAGGTTCTCGCCATTCCAACCAGACTTTTAATGCAGAGCGGGCTTACAACGATTTGTTATTTCAAATCAACCAAGGACCTCGCACCCCTGGTAGTCTATCACACCAGAAAACAGGCGACTGGATAAAAGCAGAACTAGAAAAAAACGGCTGGGCTACAAGCATACAGCAGACCACTCAGCAAGGCCAATCAATCAAAAACATTATTGGAAAACGCGGCAGCCAGCGCCCTTGGATTATTTTGGGGGCGCACTACGATTCTCGTCAGATTGCAGATCGGGATCCTGAAATTGACAACCAAAGACTGCCTGTTCCTGGTGCGAATGATGGGGCTTCTGGGGTAGCAGTTCTTTTAGAATTGGCTCGCATCTTACCGCCAGCGCTGGATCAGGAAATTTGGATTGTGTTTTTTGATGCCGAAGACCAGGGGAACATCCCAGAATGGGATTGGATCCTGGGTTCAAGAGCCTTTGCGCAAAGCCTTCAAGCATATCCGGATGATGTTGTGATTGTCGATATGGTCGGCGACGAAATTCTAAATATATATCTGGAAAAAAACTCCAACCCTGATCTCTCCAATGAAATTTGGGCAGTTGCAGTCTCGCTCGGTTATGAAAATTACTTTATACCTGAATACAAATATCGAATTCTAGACGATCACCTTCCTTTTATCGAGAAAGGCATTTCTGCTGTGGATATCATTGATTTCGATTATCCATACTGGCATACCGTCAGCGATACCCCAGATAAAACTTCGCCAAAAAGCCTCAAGATTGTTGGAGATACGCTCTATTTCTGGTTAATCACGCCACCAGATTTGGCAAATTAACAAGGTGGATTTAAACTAATAATATGGATGAATTAGAATTGTTGCGCACCATCAAACCGCTGTGGCTGAACCGGGGACTCCTGGCTCTGGCGAAAGGCGCCAGTCTGCGCCAGGACTTATACGAGCAGTTGCAACATTTCTATGATCTACTGGAACATGTCGTAGAAACCGGAGACCCTGCCTGGCTTGACTCAATTTTAGAAACATGGGCAAATTCCTTAACACAAACCGACCTCGAAAACCAGCCAGGAAATTTGGTCAAATTCATTAACGAGCTCCAGTTATTGTTTTTAAGAGTTTGCCGCGAGACACTGGATGAATCCCAGGCGTTGAATCTGATAGAACAAATTACACCCTGGTTCAATTACTGTCAGCAAAAATCCACTCAATATGAAATTCAAACTCGCATCAATTATGTGACCAACCAATTAAGCCAAATTCAAAGGGCATTAGAAAAATTGGATCGCACAAAATCCGATTTTATTTCCATCGCGGCGCACGAATTAAAAACTCCCCTGACGTTAATTGAGGGGTACGCCTCGATGCTTGCCGAAAAACACACCCAGCAAAACATGGAATCTTCAGATGCAATTCTCCTTAATGGCATCCATAACGGTATTCAGCGGCTGCGGACAATTATTGATGATATGGTAGATGTGTCCCTCATTGACAACAATCTGCTCCAGCTAAACATCCAACCAGTATGGCTCAATAGAATCTTAAAAACACTCGCATTAGAACTTGAAACTGTGATCGTCTCACGAAAACTGAACCTTGAAATCGTTGACTTTCCGGGTAGCGAGATCATGATTTTCGCGGATCCAGAACGACTCATCCAGGCTTTTCGTAATGTCTTAACCAACGCTATTAAATACACCCCCGATGGTGGCCAAATCAAGATAAATGGCAGAACACTGTCCGGGTTTATCGAAACGACCATAAGCGATACCGGCATCGGCATAGCACCAGAAGACCAGCCTGCGATTTTTGATAAATTTGGCCGGCTTGGAAACTCAACCCTGCATTCAAGCAGCAAAACAAATTTCAAAGGCGGCGGACCTGGTCTCGGATTACATATCGCCAAAGGTATCCTGGAAGCCCACGGCGGTGCAATTTGGGTAGAATCTCCAGGATATGATGAATCTTCATGCCCCGGCTCAATCTTTCATATCCTTCTTCCAACCCACCTTGAACCAGCCGACCAAAAAATGGCTAAATTATTTAGCCCATTAATTAGAAAAACCACAAAGTAAATGTGTTTTATGGCGAAAAAAATACCCGAACCGACCACTTACCCTCGCGAACGCGCCTACTTGATCGGAGTTGAATTACGAAACGAACCCAGCCTTCTCAGGTTGGAAGATTCGCTATCAGAATTATCACTCCTGGCTGATACTGCTGGGCTCGAGGTGGTAGGAGAAACCTGGCAGCGCCTCGACCATCCTAACCCAGACACATTCGTGGGATCCGGTAAAGTCGAAGAAATCAAAGCTTTGGTGGAAGAACTTTCAGCCGAACTGCTAATTTTTGATATCGAACTATCTCCCCGCCATCTCCGGGAACTTGAACAACGTTTTGGTAACCAGGTCAGAGTGATCGATCGCACCACATTAATTCTGGATATCTTTGCGCAACACGCCCACACCAGAGAAGGAAGTCTCCAGGTAGAGCTTGCGCAATATGAGTACCGGCTGCCCCGCCTGACCCGCGCCTGGACTCATCTGGCCCGTCAAGCTGGAGGTGGAGGCGGCCGCACTGGTAGCGTAGGCGGGGTTGGGCTGCGCGGGCCTGGCGAGACCCAACTTGAGGTTGATCGGCGTGAGATTCGCAAACGAATCACCAACCTCAAGTTGGAATTGGACAAAGTTCGCGCCCACCGTATGCGCCACAGGGTACAGCGGCGGCGTTCGCAGATTCCGGTGGTCGCGCTTGTCGGTTACACCAACGCCGGTAAGTCCACTCTCCTCAATGCGCTAGCATCATCTGATGTATACGTCGCAAACCAGCTATTTGCCACCCTCGATCCAACCACCCGTCGTGTCACCTTACCTAAAGGACACACCGCTTTGATGACGGATACAGTCGGCTTTATTCAGAAATTACCAACTCAGCTTGTTGCTGCTTTTCGGGCTACGCTTGAAGAAATTAACGAAGCAGATTTGCTAATTCATGTAATCGACTGCTCTCATCCAAACGCCCTTGCACAATGGCAATCGGTGCAATTCACACTTAAGGAAATCGGTGCCCAAAGCATTCCAGTAATCAATGTTCTAAATAAAATCGACCTGCTTGAAAACAAAGAGTATCTCTATACCGAATTTGAACAGATACCGGGAACCTTGCAGATTTCGGCATTACGAAAAACAGGACTCAAAGAATTGGCACAAGCTATTGAGGGAATGCTATATGAAACCTTGATCCCAGTGAATTTAAAGATACCATATCGTGAGGGTCAATTGATCTCCCTCTTCTACGATCAAGGGCAAGTAGTAAAAGCAGAACACAGTAGAGGCCATATCATCCTACAGGGTTATATCCCCGGAAGACTTGTCACATCTTTTCAGCCGTATTCTATACAACTGTCACCGTCCGATCAAAAGGAGTGAACATTGTCAAATCTTTTATCAAGATTTCTCGATGCGTTATCGAATTTTCTTGCGCCGCGCAAAGGGTTAATTCCGATATTGGGAATTTGTTTCATTGTGATAAATTTTTTCTTAAGAATATTTTTACCAGGGTGGCTGGCATCCAGTGATCTTCTGCTACACCTAGGAACCATTTTGGCTGTTTTGGGATTAATGCTCGCCTGGGCATTATAAAAGCAGGCTTTTCTAGCCTGCTTTTATCGTTTTTTACGAGGCAATGGATGCTACCTTATTACTTCTTCTTCTCTTCTTTCGACATGCTGATCACTTCACGTCCCTGGTAATGGCCGCAGCTAGGGCACACTGTGTGACTCGGCCGAAGCTCGCCGCAATTTGAACATTGAACCAGATTTACAGGTGTCAAGGCATCATGAGCTCGACGGCGATCTCGACGCCCACTCGTATGTTTTCGTTTTGGATGAGGAACCATTTAAGAATTACTCCTGATTTTCCACTGTGAATTCAAAGCAAAGACGTCATATTATAACGAGAGAATAGCGTTCATGTCAAGGAAAAGCAATAAAAGTTTATGGGGTCATATCTTAACCATTCTCCTGAAAAAATTCTACACCCTCCTTTACCATCAATTCGCCTGGGCTTATGACGCAATCGCCTGGATTGTGTCCGGTGGAAAGTGGACAGAATGGGGGCTTGTTGCTCTTCCATTTCTCAGCGGCAAGCAGATTTTGGAGCTGGGGCATGGCCCTGGTCATCTACAAGTCAAACTAACTCAAAAGGGATACCACGTCTTCGGCTTAGATCGCAGCCCGCAAATGATAAGGCAAGCCCAAAAGCGTTTGAAGTCCTACCAATTCCCCTTTCGGCTAGTCAGAGCTACTGCAGAACTGTTGCCGTTTTCAAACAATTCTTTTGACAGCGTCATCGCAACCTTTCCAACAGAATATATTTTCAAACGCGAGACAGTTCAAGAAATTTGGCGTGTTCTCAAAGTGCGCGGCAAATTTGTTACATTGGTCGGTGTTAAAATTTATCCTGCAGGGCTCTACAATCGTCTATTAACTGTTTTGTATAAAAGCTCCAGACAAGAAGTTCCAAACGATGCTTTGCTGGTGCAGTTCTTACACCAATTGAACAGTGCAGGATTACACGGACAGATAAAATGGCAGGCAGCGGCAGGAGGCCAGTTACTCCTAATCATTTGTTCAAAAGGAAAAAGCGGCGAATTGAGTGCACCAATCGATAATGATTTGTTGTAAAATTTATGGTATGGAAATTCAAATTGCAGCCGCTAAAATCAACAAATACTTCTCTCCCGAAAGCGGAGACTCTCTAGAATTCGTAGAGCGCCCTACTGGGGGCATTTCCATTGTACTCTCTGATGGGATGACTTCCGGCAAGGAAGCAAAAGCAATTTCATCCATGGTTGTTCGCAAAACGATCAGCCTTCTTGCCGAAGGCGTTAGAGATGGAGCAGCCGCTCGCGCCGCCTCAGATCATCTCTACACAGAGAGAAATGGGTTGGAACCGGCCTATCTTAACATTCTTTCTGTTGATTTGCAGACGAGTACAATCGTTATCACACGGAATAACCCCACGCCGGTTTTTATTTCTCAACGTGAACGTATTGAATGTCTCGCAGGGGAAGCCAGCCCCATTGGCATTTCCAGAAATATTCGTCCAGCAATTTCCGAGATACCACTAGAAAATAACACGACGATCATCATGTACACCGACGGATTGGCTGCGGCGGGCAGCCGTTATAGCCAGTCAATTGATCTGTGCACCTTGCTGGAATCGCTTCTGGAAGATCAGGAACCGTCTTCTCAAGAAATCGCAGACAGCATTCTAGCGCAAGCGGTTCGACTGGATCAAGGTCAAC
>Ga0067045_1004043_pt1 | contig 13515 bp, 14 predicted proteins | sample TerdegcTABiofilm_FD_59184 | JGI IMG/M metagenome (GOLD analysis project Ga0067045, IMG submission 59184) | Combined Assembly of (Gp0054472, Gp0054536) Wastewater bioreactor microbial communities from Singapore -Terephthalate degrading...
GGATAATCTAATTCTGTTTCAATTTTGTACATCAAATTACCAGATAGTTCAGCCAGGACTTCCTCAGATCCCTTTTGTACTGAAAAACAGTTTTTATGTACTCCAGAAATCCTCGCAATCTGAAAATCTTTTTGTTTTAACTCTTTACTTTTGGCTATAACCCATCCAGGAATACTTTGATTTTGTATATTCATTAATCTTATGCTCGCTTTTTAAAATAATATTCTCGCTATGATTATGATTTGAGATATTTATATGAGAACATTTATCCATTTTCTCCATTTTCCATTCTTTTTATTATTTTACTTATAGTCGAATAATGTAAACCAAGATATTGTCCAATCTCTTTTAAGGTATAGCCATATCTCTGGTTTGCCTGATATATTTGGATATCCCTTGTATTGTTTTTTTGAAATATTTCTTTTAAAGACGGTCTTAAAGCAAAGCGCTGTTTTTTCGGTATTTCTACCGACTGTTCTTTTTGTCTTATGAATTGTTCCATCTTAGCTAGAAAATATTCTGAACCTAGTAAGATCTGTCCTTTGAGCTGTTTTAACGGTGATTCTTTATTTATAGCGGAGAGGACAAAGTCTTGATAGGAGATTCTGGCAGATTTTTTATCTGGTCCAAATTGGGAGAGTATCCAGTCAGGAAAAAGACAGGAAATTCCTTTGCTAAAGTTAATGAATTGGGGATATGAGCTCCATGGCCAATCTTTGGGATCTTCTACCAAATTAGCTCTTAGGGGATTTAGGGCAATGTAGCGGGATAGCTCTAAGAGGTATCTTTCTTTTTCTATGAGGATAGATTTAAATCTTCCCTGGAAGAGATGTCCTACTGTCTGATATTTTTTGTTGAAATGCTGGGTATAGATTCCATTGAGCTGCCTCATACCCTGGGAGAGATTACCTTTCGGTGTTTCAATAAGTAGATGATAATGATTAGGCATTAGACAATAGGAATGAATTATATGATGATAGCGTTTAGTGACTTTGCATAGTATAGTTAGAAAAACATGAAAATCATCTTTGTTAAGAAAAATATTCTGTTTGGCATTTCCCCGGGCAGTAATATGATAGAGTGCACCTGGGAATTGAATACGTAATGGTCTGGCCATGGATATAATATAACACTTTAAAGCTTATATTTCAAGACCTGACCCCAAATAACATGTGACCCCAAATAACAAATAATAAATAACCATTTACTTTGATGCTATATTTATATAAAATTAATATTACTTAAAATTGCAATTGCTATAGGAAGAGTTAATCAAGAGTGAAACAATGAAAAGGGGATCTCATTGTTCTGGTACCTTTATAAAAATGACAACAATAAATTTCCTTATACCATTTATTTGGAAGAAAAACCAGACCAATATCTGATTCTTAGAGTACAGGCTAAATGGCCTGGTCCTGGAACGAAAATCTTCTGTATTTCAGAAGGAATTCTGTCCAAAAAGAATCTGCCCAATGAAGAACCTGAAGAAAAATGCCCCATTATTTTGGCAAAAAGATGGGGTAAAAAACTCAATATCATCCTGGATAGAAAAACCAGAAGAAGGTGCTGGTTCATTTTTTTACAAAAGGAATATAAGTCTACACCTGGACAATTTTATGAACAAATCTTCTGGATAACCCAATCTTCTATGAAAATGAAAGGACCTGGAGCATATATTCCCCAGGGTGGTAAACAAGAAAGGATAGAAATTATTATTGATAAACGAGAGCGTTACCCTTATAAGTTTGCTAATAGTATTATCAAAAAAGATAATTTAAATGCAGGAGACTATGCCTTAATCAAGGATAATTGTATTGTTGCTATTGCCGAAAGAAAGACCCTTGATAATTTCCTGCATGAGGTTAGAAATTTTGAGGTTTTAAAATTAAGTCTTCAAGAATTACAGAAATATCCATATAAAGCATTAATATTCGATTCTCCATATTCAGAATTTCTCAATCCTAAAACCAATCTCTATTACAATGCTTCCTATACCGCTGATATATTGGCTGAACTCGCTGTAACATTCCCAGATATACAAATTATCTTTTTTAAAAATAGAAAATTAGCCAATGAATGGCTCCATCGCTGGTTTAAAAGGATATGGATACATTCTTGAATGTTCCTCATACTACCAAATTCAGATCATTCAAATCCACTAAAATTTAGTTCACTCATATTGAGTTGTTAAAATTGTTCATTAATCGCTGGTCGGCTTTAGTTTGTAGTATTGCCTAGATCGTAGAAATAGTGCGGGTATAAGTGGATGAGATTGCTTCATTGCTGCGTTCCCGGTAATGAAAATAATTAACATCTTTATACTAAAATACTAAAGTAGTAGTACTTGCGATGAAGGGAAGAACAGCTTGATGCTTAAATAGTATTGTTAGCGATAATAAAAAATACTGAAAACAGGTAGAAAAAATAACAGCTACCCGAAATAACGAGTAGCTGGAGAACTTTGTTTTTATGGATAATTTAAATTAATGGTTATTTAAAATTTATAATCAGGATCTGTGATAGCACCACCTGATTCCTGCCTGCTTAATGCAATGCGATCATATTCTTCCCGGGTTAAGAATTGAGCCTCATATGAAAGACTATAACGCTTAAGTTGACGGTTAAAAGCTCTGAGATGGTTTCGAGAGCCCTTTAGTAAATTTTGATAGACAATCTTAATATCATCATTGTCTGTTTCTTTAATCAGGCGTTCCAGGTCATAGATATCCAGCTCTTCAATATAAGCACCTGCTAGAATAGCATCTTCTATTGATTTATTTCCCTTTTCTATCAGCTCATCATAAGCTTTTTGCAATTCTTCATTTACAAAGACACCGGAAATATCTTCTCCAATCGGGTCCTCCAAACCATAGCGGTCTAAAAGCATTTTTATAGCATCCATATGGGCAGCTTCACTCCCCTGTCCTATTTCATAAAATGTGCTCAGATTCCATTTTTCGTATAGTGCTAAATAGACATCTCTGGCTAACTTTTCCTCTTCTCTCATCAGCAATAATCCGTCTATTTCTTCCTTTGTCAGTTCATCTTTTTCCATATCACTGATAATGGCATACACTCCTATAATGAACTGGTCATTATTTCTCTGGGCAAAGACATTACTTATCATTGATCCTATTATTAATAAAACTATGGTTAGAATAAGGGTGATTTTAATTTTATTTCTGTTCTTCATGTTTTTTCCTCTATTTCAAATTTATGAGAAATCATTAATTATATTCACTTCTACCTTATATACGCCTAAGAGCTCTATTTTCTTTCAAAATAAAAAAAATAAATTAATTCATTTGGAATAGTCATAGTAAAATGTAGCAAGTAAGGGGTTATCAGTTATAATGTATAATACTCAATTGGTGGTTTTATTTTTAGTTAAAAATTTGGATAAAATTCCTAAGTAATAGTAATCAATTAACCAGTTAATTATAAGGAAAGATATCTGCGACTTTTTTTCCTCTTCAATATTTTTAGGCGAAAGAAATCTTCTCTCTCCTTTTCTTCCAGCACTTCAGAAATTAATTTGACAATGGCTTCATATTTGGGTATCTGGATATTTTTAAGGGCATTAGTCCTTTTTTGAGTTCTTTTAATCTCAATAGCCAACTTATAGATTGAATCTTCTATTTCTGCCAATTCATAAATTAAATATTTTACCTGCTGAAACTTTTGTAAAGCAACATCTAAGGCAGTGTTGGTATGATAAAAACTGTAGTAAGGGACAATCTTCTGTTTTTCATATTTTATTTGTGGTATCTCGACACCCATTACACTATAAGTAAGAATATTAAATCCTGTGGACAGAGGAATCGATCTGGCTACTTCATTCACTTCATTGATTCCTAAAGTAATATTCGCTACAGTCAGGGCTTCATACGCTTCTTGAAATATTGCCCTCATCTCCTGTTGTATTTTTTTTGCTCGATCCATGAATTCCATTAAATTTCTGATCAGCACATTTCTTTTTTTATCTAGCAACTCAAATCCTTTTTTGGAAAAATTAAGCGCTGATTGAGCTGCCATTAGGTTCGCTTTCGTTGAGGCAATATTTTCCTGCATTTCAAATCACTTCCTAAGATATTTTTTCACCAGATAAGGATCAATTCTGGTGAGTTCCTGTTCAGGCAAAATTCGGAGTAATTCCCACATTAGATCCAGTGTCTTATTGATATCCCGAAATTCCTCAAAATCCTGTTTGACAAACTTTTCTTCAAATTGCCTACCAAATTCCATATATTTGCGGTCAGATTCTGACAATTCATCTTCACCAATAATTTGAGCAAGATCTCTTACCTCTTGAACCCTGGAGTAGGAGGAAAAAACCTGATTTGCCACATCAGGATGATCCTCCCTGGTATACTTTTCACCGATTCCATCCTTCATAAGCCGTGATAGTGAAGGAAGTATATTAATTGGCGGATAAATTCCTTTTTGATATAGTGACCGATTTAAAACGATCTGTCCCTCAGTGATATATCCGGTCAAGTCTGGTACTGGATGGGTAATATCATCATTGGGCATAGTTAGAATAGCTATCTGGGTAATGCTCCCCTTTGAACCTTTCAACATACCTGCCCTTTCATAGAGACTGGCCAAATCAGAATAAAGATATCCTGGATACCCCTTCCTAGAAGGAACTTCTTCTCGGGCTGAGGAAATTTCTCTTAATGCTTCGCAGTAGCTGGTAATATCGGTCATAATTATGAGGACATGCATGTTATTTTCAAATGCCAGATACTCGGCAGCAGTAAGGGCACACCTGGGCGTAATAATCCTCTCCATAACTGGATTATCAGCCAGGTTTAAAAACATGATTAACCGATCCATCACGCCTGCTTCTTCAAAGGCTTTCCGGAAAAAATCTGCTTCATCATGTTTTATGCCCATTGCTGCAAAAACGACCACAAAACTTCCACTCTCTTCATCAGCAATCCGAGACTGTCTTACTATCTGAGCAGCTAATTGATTATGAGGTAGCCCGTCCCCAGAAAAAATAGGCAATTTCTGTCCTCTTATTAAGGTCATTAGGCCATCAATTGATGAAATACCTGTATGAATGTAGTTTCTGGGGTAAAGCCTGGCTACAGGATTCATTGGCATACCATTAATATTATAGTTTTTTGTAGAATAAATCTCTCCTGCTCCGTCAATGGGTTGAGCAATTCCATTAAAAACTCTTCCTAAAATCTCCATTGACATCGGGATTTCCATGGGACTTCCCGAGAAACTAACACTTACATCATTTAAAGAAATACCAGAGGAGCCCTGAAAAACCTGGATAACTACTTTGCCTTTGTCAATCTGGATAACTTTTCCCATCCGGTGTTCATGGTCTGATACCTGTATATCTACTAACTCACCATAAACTGCATCTTGAACTTTATCCATTATTATTAAAGGACCTTCTGCTTTATCTAATTTTAGATATTTAACTTTCATCTATAGAACCTTCTTTATATATTTCTTCAATACCATCATAGTATTGATTAATTCTGTCGATAATTTCCTTAAAAATGTTACCCTTATCATCTACTTTCTGATATTTCATCATAATAATATCAGAAAAAAGCTTTTCTTCTTTAACTCTGGAAAGAGGTATTCCTTTCTTTATACAATTATTTGCCCGGTTGTAAACTGTTTTGATTACTTTTAGCATCTGATATTGCTGAGGAAGTATAGTATATAAATCCTGACCATGAAAAGCATTCTGCTGCAAATAGCCAATCTTTATGATTTTGGCAATTTCTAGTATAATTCTCTGGTCATCTGGCAATACATCCTCTCCTACTAATTTTACAATATCCATAAGTTTATCTTCTTCCTGAAGGATTCCCATCATTTCAGATCTGATCTCCAGCATATCAGGGGCAACATTCTCCTTAAACCAGTCTTTCAGGACAGGAATATAATTACTGTAAGAAGACAACCAGTTAATTGAAGGGAAATGTCTGGCATGGGCTAGTTCCCGGTCAAGTGCAAGAAAAGTTCCTACAATCCTCTTGGTAGATTTGGTAACCGGTTCTGAAAAATCACCACCCGCAGGTGAAACAGCTCCAATAATTGTGATAGACCCCTCAGAACCATTAAGGTTCTGAAAATATCCAGCACGCTCATAAAATACCGCCAATCTCGAAGATAGGTAAGCAGGATATCCTTCCTCAGCAGGCATTTCTTCTAGTCTGCCTGAGATTTCCCTAAGAGCTTCTGCCCATCTGGAAGTTGAATCAGCCATCAATGCTACGTTATATCCCATATCCCGGAAATATTCAGCAATGGTAATGCCAGTGTAAATAGAAGCCTCACGGGCTGCTACCGGCATATTCGAAGTATTTGCGATAAGAACTGTTCGATCCATCAGAGGATTACCCGTATTGGGATCTTTAAGCTGTGGAAAATCTTCCAATACATCGGTCATCTCATTACCACGTTCACCACAACCAATATAGATAATGATCTCAGCATCACTCCATTTAGCCAACTGATGCTGGGTAATGGTTTTTCCGGTTCCAAACCCGCCAGGAATTGCCGCTGTACCACCTTTGGCTAAAGGGAAAAAAGTATCAATAACACGTTGCCCGGTTACCAGCAATTTTTCAATAGGTATTCTTTTAATAGTTGGTCTAGGCTGTCTTACCGGCCATTCCTGAACCATATTCAACTCATATTTTTTACCATCATCAGATAACACAACCAATGTATCGGATATTTTATAAGCACCATTTTCAACTGTATCTTCTACTTTTCCTTTGATTCCCGGGGGTACCATCACATGATGAATAATCATAGTTGTTTCCTGAACTCTGGCAAAGGCTGTCCCGGCTTTTAGCTCATCTCCGAGCTTAACCAAAATTTCGACATCCCATTTTTTTTCTTCATCAATTGATTTTAGACCGATACCTTCTGGAATAAATTGACCTTCTGATTCATAAATCTTGGAAAGTGGTCTTCCAATCCCGTCAAAAATATTTCCAATAATCCCTGGTCCAAGTTTCAGGGAAAGGGGTTTCCCGGTACCTTCCATTTTTTCCCCAATTTTTAGACCCGTTGTTTCTTCATATACCTGGACCGTCCCTATCGTATTTTCTAGAGAAATCACCTCACCAATAAGCTTTTTTTCTCCTACCAACACCATTTCTCGGATCATAAAACCTTCCATATGATCTACCTTAACCACAGGTCCGTTAATATAGATTATATTCCCCTTTCCTGCCATATTACTGCTCCTTGTTTAACCGAGAAAATAAAACTTCTCTGATTAGTTTATCACTTTCTTCCAGAATAGTATTAATTGTAAAATCAACTTCCATCCATTCATCTCCACTTTTTACAAAAACACCGCCAATCAGATTATCCACAGCATCAATTTGAAAAGAGTTCTCACTTCTTACAGATTCAATAGTTTTTAAAATCATTTGTTTTCTGTTCTGAATATCATCTATACTAAAGTTAAGGGTAATAAATTGATCTGGATTAAACATTGACAATACCTGTTTTATAGCTTTTTGCAAAAAATCTACATACTCTTCGGTACCAACAAAAGTTCTGATTCTCTTTTTTACTTCCTTAGTTAATCTTTCTGTAAATTCTTTTCTTTTTTTCAATACAGCTAAACGCATATCAGATTGAGTTTTTAAAATAAACTGCTGTTTCTTCCGCTCAGCTTCTTTCTCGGCATTCTCTACAGCTTGTTTTTTTTGCTTTTCAAGTTCATTGATAATCTTTTCTATTTTATTTTCATAATATTCTACTATCTTTGATTTTTTTTGTTCATAATCAAACTCGATCCTCTCAATAATAACTTTTGTAAAAAGAGATATTTTATCTTCTATAGAATTAGCCATAATATTCTATTCACCTCAAATCTTAATTCCTATAGATTCTCTGATATATCGAGTGAGAAAATCAGGAGGACGTTTTGTCCCATGACGATCGGGAATTTCTACAATAATGGGAAACTTTCGGGAAAGTTTCATTTCATTCAATTCTGGCTGAACCCTTTCTGTTAGTAACTCTGTAATTAGTAAAATCCCAATATCCTGGTTCTCCTTAACTTTTTCTAATTCTTTTAGTATTTCTTTTCTTTCATGTACGACAACACCCTCTACTCCTGATAATCTCATTCCAGTCAAAGTATGAGTATTGTCACTGATAAGAAAAATCTTCATTTTAGCATACCTCTATAATCTGCCTAGTATCATAATGGATACAATTAACCCATAGATTGCAATACCTTCTGCTAATCCTACAAAGATCAGTGTTTTACCCAAAATATTGGGGTCTTCAGAAACAGCTCCCAGCGCTGAGGAACCTACTGCTCCTACTGCATAACCAGCACCTATTGTTGCCAACCCAGTAGAAATGGCTGCTGCCAGAAAACCCATTCCTGATGAATCTGTAGTAGATTGTGCCCTAGCTATATTTGGTATTAAGAAAAAAAGGAAACCAGCTACCAATACTACGTAAGTGAATACAGATGCTTTGACTATTTTTTTAATCCTATTTACATTATTATTTTTCGTAAAATAAAGATAAGCTCCCATTGCAATCGTCAATCCCGATATGGTCATAGCAATAAATAAGACCGCATACATAATGAACTAATCCTCCCTGTTTTCAAATTAAAATATTTAATAAGATATATTCCCATTCATTCTTACTGGATTATAATCTTTCCCATCTCCCCGATAATATTTGGTAAATAACTCATAATATTCCAATCGCAATGCTTGAATAAAGACAATTAAAGCTTCCAAAGTTAATATAATAATATTTCCCAATATCAGTATAAGTATTGCCCATCTACCCCCTGAATTTCTTATCATTTGAGCTAATGTAAGAAAAGCAATATAAAGCCCTACATGGTTTAAAGCAAAAGCGCCCACCCTTAAAAAAGATATGGTATTAGATAACATAGAAATGAGTGTTTCAATGATTCCAAATCCTTCTTCAATATAATCATTAATAGAAAGTACTCCGGATAATTTATTGGAATATATTAATTTACTAGATAGTGGTACTCTAAACAACATTAAAAGTAGAAGTCCGGTCATGATCATAACAAGTATTGGTGTTACGTTTTGATGAGCAATAAAAATCCAAAATATTGTAAATAGTAATACCAGATAAAAGGAAAGTCCTGCCAAGCCGTTCCTACCAAGTAAACCTTCTGTTATATTTCTTTCTTGTCCATAATTAATGATACTATAAACATAACTACTTAGCGTAAGAACGATACCAAAAATCACCGAAAAAATCAGTAAATTATTGATATTTGCCATAGGTCTGATGATCAAGGCAGGTAAAATGTCTTCAGAACCGAAAACACTACCATAAAAAAATCCAAAAATAGTAGAACTCAACCCAATACGATTTAAAATTCCTCCCATATCCGTCTTCTTCCAAATTAATCCTGATATAAGTCCACCAATAAACAAGACAAGACCCTGTCCTACATCACCAAACATAGCCCCGAAAAGGATCATATAGGTCAATCCAAAAAATGTGGTAGGATCTTTTTCCCGATAATTTGGGGTTCCATACATTTTTACTAATGTTTCAAAAGGACTGAATAGTTTTATATTATTCAATTTTGTAGGAGGAGTAGATCCAGAACCAGGCTGATTTACATCATCAACTAAAATAATAAGCTGGTTTCCAAAGTTTTTGTCTAACTCACTTTTCAACTTTGATACATTGCCAATCGGTACAAAGCCAAACATAAAAAAGAATTTATTACCTACCGCAATTTCTGATTTAATTTCTTCAACTTTTTTCTCCAATTGCAATCTAGAATACCCTTTTTTTACTTCTTCTTGATATTCTTCACGGTAACTTTCTAATGATTTTTTAAGAGATTCGATTAGCTCTTGATCTTCTTTTATACTTTGAGTCAACTGATTGATCGCCTCACTAACCGTTCCATTAACATCTTTAGGGATGGGTAATTGGGTATAATTTAATGAACTGAAAATTTTCTCTAATGTTTCTTCCAATGTTTCCGGAGCAAAGGAAGCGAGAATTACGTATTTCCCTTCTACGGCTATCTTTAATACAATTGCCGGAATATTCTCATAATTTTTCTTGAGTTTATCATAATTCTCTCGGGTAATTTTGATCAGTCTAAATACTAGGTACTTCATATAGATTAGACGACCTATATCTAAATTTTGAAAATTGGAAAGATATTTAATGTTATTGAGATATTCTCTTTTTTTATCAATTAAACGGGATTTTTCTTTTATCTCATCAGCAGTTGGCTGAATCTTTTTTAGGATTTCGTTAAATTGCCCCATAAAATCACTATAATCATAATCTTGCTCTAAATATTCTCTTTTTATCTGAGGTTTGATATCAAAAAGATCCTGTAATAATTTTATTGCTTGTTCGTCTTGTGTAAAATCCCTTTTTTGAGAATAGGGCTTTAGAAAAGGTTCTTCTTCAATCGCTTCAATATTTTTCTCGCTTGGGGGAAGGAAAAAATCTATCGAATTTATTCTGGCCAGAGCATTAATCATATGCATGCTGCCATTTAAAATGATCAAGCGTAATACCCGATTCAACAGATTTATTTTACCTATAATTCCCATGATTTGCATTTTTTCTACACTCATTTATTATATCTCCTTGATCTAAGCTACTTTCACAAGATACTTCCGAGCTTCTTCCGGGGGTAGATTATATCGGATACTCTCTATAATAGAGATGACATCCCTGACTTCAAATTCAAGCAACCAAACATATTCAATTGTCTGGACAATACTTAAAGGTGATTTGCGGTTTAAATCCTTAATTCTATAATACAAAAATCGGTTGATACGTCTTTCCATATAGATATCCGTAGCAATTTCTTCTCTTTTAAACATAAAACTATAAACTGTATTATTTACAATTCTAAAAAGCTCTTCAAGGCTCTTTGTATAACAAATTTCTTTTCGATCTTTATAAGTGAGTTTGTCACCAAAACTAATGGTATAATTTAATAGCTCTTCCGGTGATAGATTGTAATATTTTTTACCCCTATATACCCACTGTATATTGTATAAATCAGCTACTGTACCTTCCCATTTTCTCAATAATCTTTTATCCTTCGCTGATATTTTTAACTTTCGGCTTTGTAAAATATTAAAATAGCCCATATCCAGAGCCATCTCGAATCTGAATAGATTTTCCCTTCTACCGTCAACAAGAGGAATTAAAAATTCATAAAATTCTGATCCTTTCAATGAATATATTAAATCCCTTATTGTTTCTGCTTCAAGTAGCTTTTCAGGTTCAACCTGGCTGTACTTACCTAAAAAAATCAGGGATTTCTCAAGTGTTTTAGGATCTTTGCCATTAAATATGCTTCTGGCTAATACTTTTAAATCCTCTATTTCATACTTCATATACAGTGAACGGATCAGAATTCTATAATCATCATGAAAATAATAAATCAGTTTATCAATATTTTTAATCATATTTCGTTTAAGAATATCTTCTATGTCTCTCCTGCTGACTGTTTCTGGATGAATTCCTTTTAACAGCTTCCGGTAATATATATTATCCATTAAGTAGCGCGAAGCATCTCCTACAGAACTCTTTTGAAGTAGATTCAAGTAATCTTCCCGCTTTAAAAATTCTTTTTCTAAGGCCCTAATCTTGGTATTTACAGCTGCAAAGATAGTAATTTTATCCATGGTTTTCACTGTCTAAATAGAAAATTTTTTTTATAATTTCATCAATCATCTCTTGAATGAAATTTTCAAATTTCTGTTCCATATCTTCCAAGACTTTCCTATTTTTGCTCTTTATCTGATCAACTTTCTGTTGAGCATCCTGCTGTATTTTTTGGGTCTTCTTCTTAATTTCATCTTCTGTCTGTTTTTGATAATCATTAATAAGATCTTGTTCTTTCCTTCTATATGTGTTTGTTAATTCAGTTAATTGTTTCTTTCTTTCATTATTAATTTCGATAGCTCTATCATCAAGTTTGATGATTTCTTCAATAATTTTTTGTTCTTCCAAAAAAAACACCTTCTTTGCAACTTAAAATAATCTGAATAATTTTATTTCTTTTTTATTATCCTTTTACAAGAATCATCATAAATAAACATTCTTAATTTTTGAAAATTATCTAATTTTCTATAACTGCTCTCAACAATATTTTAATACCTGACTTAATTATAATACAATATTCAACACATTTATAATGTTAATGATAAAACAAACTTGCACTTAGAATCTTGAAAAACTGTTGATAAATCAGTATAAAGAGAGTATAAAAACAGGTCCTCGCTCTCGCAGTAAAAAATTCTGGTCATTCTCCAGTGGTCAGATACGTTGTAGCAACTACGGACTAATCAGAAAATATCTAAAATTCTCTGGAAAAAGAAACATATTTCTCTTTATGGGAAAGGGAGATTAATAGAATATTTCTGTCTGGGAGTCCCTTACTTACCGTCTAAGATTTTAGGTACCTCTCAGCTAATTAACCATTCAGAGATACTTTAGGATGTTTAGAAAAACCATCTATTATGATAACATCAAAGTTCTAAAACCATTCTCTGGAGAGATGGAAAGGGATGAAACCATGTTCGTGGTAAAAGAGCAGGTAAGCGTGTTTGGAGATGCATCAGGTAAAAGCATCGTCTTTGTTATCTATCTAGATGTAGCAAAGTACTTACTTTTCCTATCACCTCGCGTGCTAGGCAGACCATGCCGCCTTATATTAACAGATACACCACAGCTGGAAGTCTTTACTGCACTGATGATTGGTTTGCCTATGCCTTTTTACCAATACGCGGTAACCATGTGGAATTATTAAAAGAAAAAGGCGTATCCAAAGGAAGAGATCACATCAATGGTATTGAATGCTTCTGATCAACTGCCAAACACTGGCTCTACCATTACCGTAGTATTCCCAGGGCTTATTTCCCATTTTACTTAAAAGAATTAGAGTGGAGATTCAACCACCATAATGAGAACCTGGTCCTCCTCCTGCGGAGGAGATTACTGAATCAATAGATTTCCATTGTCAAAGAACAATTCTAATGCAATTAAGTTTAGCCATTACCAAAAATAATAAAAATAAAGGTACTGCAATAATCCAGGGCAAAATTTCAATAACCTTGTGAGAGAATTTAAAAATAAATATATCCAGAATAATAACCAAAAAAACTAGAAAAATGATTAGTAACCTTCATCGGTAAGGGCATGTTCACCGGCCAAGTGATAATAGTTTTGAGAATTGAGTCGAATTCATTTTTATATCCTTTCTTAATGTTTCTAGAACTTACCCTGAAAGTTCTTAAGGAATATAATATTGAATTTCTAGTTTGTACGTTGGGGGTCAGGTCTTGAATTATCAGTTTTCTTCTCCATTTTCCATTCTTTTTATTATTTTACTTATATAGTCGAATAATGTAAACCAAGATATTGTCCAATCTCTTTTAAGGTATAGCCATATCTCTGGTTTGCCTGATATATTTGGATATCCCTTGTATTGTTTTTTTGAAATATTTCTTT
>Ga0067045_1004053_pt1 | contig 13512 bp, 12 predicted proteins | sample TerdegcTABiofilm_FD_59184 | JGI IMG/M metagenome (GOLD analysis project Ga0067045, IMG submission 59184) | Combined Assembly of (Gp0054472, Gp0054536) Wastewater bioreactor microbial communities from Singapore -Terephthalate degrading...
CTTGTCCCCAGGGGGTACCCCCTGGGGACAAGAAGGAACGACTGCAACACTTAACTAATACTAAAAAAATACCGGAAAATCATAAGGAAATGTTGACTATAACATAACATGACGTGGTTCTTTGTTGTAGGACCGAATATATACCATTTTTTTCACACGGTCTGACTTCCAACGAAGAACCTCTATCTTCCAACTTCTTTATCGGCAGGACTAAAGTCCTGAGCTACAAATCTACAACGTCGTTTTCAACCTTTTCACACGGTCTGACTTCCAACGAAGAACCTCTATCTTCCAACNTCTTTATTGCCAGGACTAAAGTCCTGAACTACAAATCTACAACGTCGTTTTCAACCTTTTCACACGGTCTGACTTCCAACGAAGAACCTCTATCTTCCAACCTCTTTATTGCCAGGACTAAAGTCCTGAACTACAAATCTACAACGTCGTTTTCAACCTTTTCACACGGTCTGACTTCCAACGAAGAACCTCTATCTTCCAACCTCTATCTTCCAACTTCTATCCGCCGAACAGGTTGCCCACCTCGCTGGTATCCACCACCAGAATGATGCTGCCGTCTCCCTGAATGGATGCGCCGGAGATTCCCCGGACTCCCTTGAGGAAGTCGCCCAGGCTCTTGATAACGATTTTCTGTTTGTGCAGAATCTTATCGATACCTGTGGCGAAGAGTCCGTTGGGGCAACGGAGAATCAGGGTGGGGACGGTTTCCTGTTCATGGGGTAAAAACTCCTCTCCGTCGTCCAGTTCGAAGATTTCCGACAGACGTTTGAAGGGGATGCTATTATCGTTGAAAAGAAGTACCGGTTTATTATGAATGGTACGGAAAGATTCGGGCAGGGATTTCTGGATTCGCAGAATCGATTCGATGGGAACCGCGAAGGTCTGTCCACCGCTTTCCACCAGGAGGGTGTCGATGATGGACATGGCCAGGGGTAGTCTTATAACGAAACAGGTTCCCTTGCCTATTTCGGTATAAATGGATATTTTACCACCCAGATTTTCCACATTGGTGCGTACCACGTCCATACCCACGCCTCTGCCGGAGATATTGGTAATCTTTTCCGCAGTACTGAAACCGGGCAGGAAGATGCAGTCCAGTAGTTCCTGCTGGCTCATATTTTCGGCGGTTTCCGGGGGAACCAGTTCTTTTTCGATAACCTTTCGCCGAATGACTTCCTGATCGATCCCCTTGCCGGTGTCTTCAATTTCGATAATGACCGAGTTTATATCGTTGAAAGCACGCAGGAAAACGGTTCCTTCTCTGGTTTTGCCGGCTTTTATCCGATCCTGGGGTTTTTCCACGCCGTGATCCACCGCGTTGCGGATCAGGTGGATGAGGGGATCCTTGAGACATTCCAGCACCACCCGGTCGATCTCGGTATTTTCTCCGGAGATGGAGACATTGATCTCCTTCCCCTGCTCTTTGGACAATTCACCGATAACCTTCTTGAATTTCTCAAAGAGTTTCTTTACCGGCGACATGCGGATGCTGAGCATTTCAAGGTACATCTGTTCGGTGATTTTTTCGAAATGAGAATAGAGTCCCTGCAGTTGTCCGCCCCACCGGGAGAGGTTCTGGGAATTCTCCACCAGATTGCAGAGAGCGGACAGTTTTGTTGTCAGGGTCATAATCTCTTCGATGCTGTTCATCACCGAGTTGATCTTGTTAATCTTTATCCGATGATTCTTGATGGGTTCCTTTTTATCGGAAGGAGGAGGGAGAGTATGTTTTTTCTCGGCGGGTTTTTCCTGAACCGGAGCCTGATTCTGCTGACCTTGGACAAAAGCTTTGATGTCGCCGATAAACTGCAGGATCTCTTCCAGAATTTCCGTCGTGGGTGCGGAGATCTCCTCTTTCAGGCTTTCTTCCAGGGCGGTTCCCCGATCCATGATTTCCTGGTAATTGATCAGCCGGGCAGCCCCTTTTATTCCCTGAAGACAACGGAGAAGGGTTTTTGCCTGATTTTTATTCAGAGTAACCCCCTCAGCCTTTTCCCCGATAATGTCATAAATGGTCAACACCTGTTGCATTGCCATATCGGAAAAGTGTTTGAGTCCCTTTTCATCGAAGGGGGGTGCATCTTCGGGGAAGACGGGATCCGCCGTTTTTGTTTCCGCTTCTTTTACAGTAATCATACTTCTACTACTCCTTCGTTTCGGCTTTCGCACCGGATTCAGAGACTGGACAAAAGCATTTCCACATCAGCCACCAGGGATTCGGGATCGCAGGGTTTCACCAGATAAAGATTGGCTCCCTTGTGGATTCCCATGCGGCGGTCTTCGTCCTTGCTCTCGGTGGTAAGAATGATAATGGGTAAGTCCTCGAAAGAGGATTCGTTGCGGACCGATTCGATAAGTTGAAAACCGTCCATACGGGGCATGTTGATGTCGGTAATGACCAGATCGTAGTTGCCGGCAAAGATCATTTCCAGTCCCACTAAGCCGTCCTGGGCTTTGTCAACCTTATAGCCGTGGGCTTTGAGGATGTAAGCCAGTAGATTCCGGATTGTCTTGGAGTCGTCCACCACCAGGATGGAAGGCATAATGTTCACCTCGTTTTATGTTTATTTCTTTTGATAAATGATACCGTTATTGAATTTGACCGGTTTGTAGGAGGAACTGATACGGCTCATGGATTCCGAGTGTCCCAGGAAGATATAGCCTCCCTTGACCAGGGAGTCGTAGAGCAGTTCCACGGTCTTCTTTCTGGAATCGTCATCGAAATAGATCAGAACGTTTCTGCAGAAGACGATATCCACATTGGTAATGGTTTTCATCCGTTTTTCGTCCACCAGATTCATATAGAAAAACTTCACATAATTTTTAAGGAAGGGTTTTATCTCGTAACTGCCCGATCCGTTGTTGGACATGAAATATTTGTCAACGTAATAGTCATGAACGTCCTTCAAGGCTCTTTTGCCGTAGGTTCCTTTTCTTGCCCGTTCCAGGACTTCCCGGTTGATGTCGCTGCCCAGGATCTGGATGCTCCACTTGTCCGGGTCGGGGATATTTTCCAGGGTCAGCATGGCAAGAGTGTAGGGTTCGTCGCCGGTAGAGCAGGCGGTGCTCCAGATTTTGACCGAATGTTCTTTTGTCTTCTGCTTCTCCTCGATGATCCGGGGCAGGAGTTCCTCGCTGAAGAGTTTGATCTGGGGCAGATTACGGAAAAAGTAGGTCTCGTTGGTGGTGATGATGTTGATGAGACGGGTTACTTCTCCTCCCCGGGTGTCTGATTTGAGGAGATAGTAATAGTCCCGGATGGTATTACATCCCAGTTCTTCCATGCGTCGGGAAAGTCTCCGTTCGATCATGTATTTCTTGCTCTCCTCGAAGAAGATCCCGGTTTTGTGATATATGAAGTCTCTTAACAGGGTATATTCATTTTCTGTAATGTTCACTACAATCACCCACTTCACCAAATGTCGTTGTAAAGGGATATTCCGCCGGGGTAGGAGATAAACCGGGGGCAAGATGTTCCAGAAGGGAATACGCCGTATCACTGACTTCCAGATCGGAATGTTCCGTCATGGAGGATATGGCGGCGACAACCTTTTCTCCGCCGATATTTCCCAGAGCATTGAGAACGGCGATAATGACTACCTCAGATTCGTCTTTCAGGCGGTTAATAAGGAAATCCGCCGCATCATCCCTGGGAAAATCCCCGATGGCTTTCACTGCCTCGTATCTTACCCACACATCCTCGTCCTCAAGAAGGGGATAGAGATAGGTCAGCAGATTTTCGTCTTTATATCCGCACAGTACGCCTATGGCTTTCATTTTTACTTCATTATTTTCGTCGTTGAGAGACAGAAGCACCGAATCCAGTCCCCGTTCCCCCGGAATCCCTTTGCAGGCTGTAACGGCATATTTTCTAACTCTCCAGTGTTTGTCCGACAGGGCTTTCAGTATATTTTCCTCCGCCTCCGCCGGAAAGGAAGAAAGTCGCGACAGGGCGTGGGCGGCAGCTATCCGAAGATTTTCATCCTTATCGGAGAGGAGTCGGCTCAGTTGAACCAGATCTTCCTGTTGGGCTATTTCGCAGATCGCGTCTCCCGCTCCGAAACGGACATCTTCATACTGATCCTTCATCAGTTCGAAAAGATCCGGCAGGGCTTCCCGGCATCGGAACTTACCCAGGTTCCGGGCGGAGGAGCGACGGACGTGTCCGATGGGATCTTTCAGTAATCGAATCATCCGGGGGATTGTTTCGGGGAAAAGGGATTTATATACCGAATTCACTGCCGCCAGACGGATCTGTTCGTCGGGGCTGTCCATACATTTCAGGGTAAACTCCTTACCGACGGCGGAATCGGAACCCGACATCAACTGTATAAAGAAGTCAACATTATAATCATTATTTATATCTATTTTTTCCGGTATCATTTCCAGTAACGAGACGGGGTATTTTTCCACCGCATCCCTGAAGAAGTCGGGAATCTCCTGGTGTTGCGCCATATATTCCACCAGAATTTCCAATGCTCCCGGGGTTTGAAAACGTCCCAGAAGGGAAACCGATTCCTCCACCATCTCTTCATCGTCCTCTTCCAGATTCTCCCGGAGGGTTGGCAGTATATCCTCCATAAGGGCGTAATCGGGAGGATTACCCTGTTCTTCCATTCTGCGGGAGATTTCGCCGATGGCTTGTACCGTGTAGGAATCTATGGCGGGGTTCTTGCCCATAAAGGAGATGAGATGAGAAAGAATTGACTCATCGCCCATCTTGCCGATAGCCTTGATGGTCGCCAGGGCGATCATGGGGGATCTGTCTTCCAGGAGGGGAATCAGGTGATGAAGAACCTCCGCTCCTCCCACCCCCGCCAGGGCTTCTATGGCATAGACCTTTACCCAGTCGTGATCGTAGAGACAGCTGATAAGCGCTGCGATACTCTTCTTGCAGGCTATTTTCCCCAGGCTTTCCACCACGGCGCTACGGACGTTTATATCCTCATCGTGAAGCAGTTCCACCATGTCGTCCACCACCAGGGGGCTCCGGATATTGCCCATGATATCCACCACAAATTTTCTTATATCGGCATCGGGATCCCGCAGTTTGGGTATAAGAAAGGGAATAGCCCTCTCCTTGAGGTTTTCCAGAATCTCGATGGCGGTATTGCGATTGACCGATGAATCCTCATCACCGAGAAAATCTATCAGTTTTTTAATGGCTATCTCATCTGCCAGATAGGAAAGAGTGCGGACCAGAGTTTCCCTTACTCCTCCGTCGGAACCGGGAATAAGATCTACCAGAAGGGAGGAATATTCCTTTTTGTCCTGACTGCCCGCTTCCCTTATTACTTTGATCAGTTGACTTTCATCCAGTTGCCGGAGGCATTCCGTAGTCATTACCAGATCCTTGTCATCAACTTTCATAAACAAACTCCCCTTGCCACATAAATAAAATTAAAACAGAGATTATACCCGGTCAAAATAAGACAGCAGGGTTTCCGCCATCTCATCGGCAGGGACTGCACCGTCCACCACTCCAGCCTCAATGACCGATTTGGGCATACCGAAAACCGTAGCGGTGGATTCATCCTCCGCCAGGATAACCCCGCCCCGGGACTTGAGTTTGGCAGCTCCCTTGGTTCCGTCTCTTCCCATGCCGGTCATGACGACTCCCACAGAGTGAGAACCATAGACTTCCGCCACGGATTCGAACAAAACATCCACCGAGGGTTTGTAAAGAGCCGAATAGGGTTCATCCCCCACCTTGAGCATGACCCCCTTGGACAGGGACATGTGTTTCACCGTCATGTGCCTTCCTCCGGGAGATATATAGCAGGTTCCGGGTTTTACGGTCTCGCCGTTTTTGGCTTCTCTCACCCTGATCTTGCTCATGCCGTTCAACCTTTCCGCCAGAGAAGCGGTAAAACCTGCGGGCATGTGCTGGGCAATGAATATGGCGGGTTTGAAATTTTCCGGAATCTTGGGAATAACCTGAATCAAAGTTTTGGGCCCTCCGGTGGAGATTCCTATGACTACGGCGCTTTCGGTATTGGAAGAAATCTTTTTAACCGAGGGGGAAAAGTCGGTCTTGATTTCCCTGTCCCGCCCCCTGGGCGTTTTCCGTTCAAAACTCTTGGGTCTGCGTCCCGACTTGATAAGAGCCGCCGCCCGGATCTTCAGCAGCAGATCCCGGCTGAACTCTTCCATGCTCTTCTCACTGACCGTATTGGGTTTGGGGATAAAATCTATGGCTCCCAGTTCCAGAGCTTTCAGGGTTACATCGGCTCCCTCTCTGGTCAATGCACTGAGCATAACCACCTGCACAGGAATATTTTCCTGATTTAAAGCCCTTAATGTGTCCAACCCGTTCATACGGGGCATTTCCACATCCAGGGTCAGCACATCGGGTTTTAACTCTTTAATTTTTTCAATAACCTCTACCCCGTCGGATGCGGTGCCTACCACCTTGATCCGTCGATCCGACTCCAGGATCCGGGTTATCCGTTTTCTTATCAGCAGAGAATCATCCGCCACCAGCGTTGCAATCATGAGAACTCCTTTCCCAATCGCCGACGATTATAGATTCTACTTTCTAAATCGGTTTCAGCAGAAAAAAATTAATACTAGAGGAATTTTTGTTTTGTGTAAATCAGGGGAGATGAACCTAAGATAGAATCAGTACAGACTGATCATAAGAGAGGGGTCTTGTATGAGAATCGAAGAGATTGGAGGAGACCTGTTCAAGTCCCAGGGATTTCAACGGGTTAACCTCGATAAGGAATTCGCAGGAGAAAAAATAGAGAATAACCAGAACTTTAACCCCCTGGTCAAATTCTTCAAGGACGTCAACGCCACCAACATCCGGGCGGAAAACTCCAATGTGGACTTCTCCCTGGGTAATGCCGAAAGCGTCCATCGGGTCATCATCAACATGGAAGAAGCCATGATGGCTACCAAACTCATGGTTCAGATCAGGAACCGGGCGGTGGAAGCCTACAAGGAAATCATGCGAATGCAAATATAACTGCAGAGGTAAAAGAATATGAGTAATGATATGTCCATCTTTAAAGCAGGTTCCGGCACTTTCCTCCAGCGTTCTCTGGATGCCTCGGAAATCCGCAATAATCTGATCGCCAACAATATCGCCAATGAAAAAACCCCCAACTACATGGCCATGGACCTGGATTTCAAGGGATACGTGGCCAAAGCCAGGGACGAATTCAATATCAATCTGACCATGGACAAAACCAGCCCCATGCACCTGGACGCCATCGGCGCCATGTCGGGTCTGCCCGCAGATATGAACCCCATGCTCATCAGCTACGACAATACCACCCAAGAAGACGAAATGAAAAAACTTGCCATCAACAGCATAACCTACAAGACCTCCGCCGAACTCCTGAACCGCAACTACGCCAACCTCAAAGCGGTCATTGTCCCCTAAGTCGGAAGTCGGAGGTCGGAAGGTTCGCGAAGGGCTTCACCAAAAGTGTATCCAAGGACTTTAGTCCTTCAAAAAGAGGTTTACTAAGGAGTTCAGTACTTCATAAAAGCAAAGAGGAGATAAGATTATGGGTTGTTTCAGCGGATTGGAAATAAGCGCATCGGGATTGAATGTGGAAAAGTATCGGATGGATATTGTGGCGAGTAATATTGCCAACGCCAACAACACCAGTTCGGATCCCCAGTTGGCGTATAAGGAAAAGTTTGTGGTAAGTGCCCCTAACAATCAGGCATTCGGATCCTACCTGGCGGGGTTTCGCCGGGGATATGCCCAGGGGGTGTCGGTGGAGGGGGTCTATGAGAGTCCCAACCCTCCCCGACTGGTCTATGAACCCAACCACCCCGATGCCGATTCCCGGGGTTACGTGGCCTATCCCGACATCAACATCATCGACCAGATGGTGGACGCCATGGAAGCCTCCCGTAGTTACGAGTCTAACCTGACCGCCTTCAACGAAACCAAACGGATATTGGCAAAGGCACTGGAAATCGGCAAAGCCTAGGGAAATTAGAAATTGGAAGAGTATTGAAAGGCAGGAGTTACGCCTTTTATTGCCAAAATCCAGATTTTATGCCGATTTCCAAAGATCCTGAAACAAGTTCAGGATGACGGGTTCATGCCGGTTTCCTCGAATTTGAGCGTAACTCCTGGAAAGGATTTAAGTCTCACTCCAACCTCCAAGATCTAACCTCCAACTTCCAACCTCCAAGATCTAACTTCCAACTTCCAACCTCCAACTTCCAACCTCTAACCTCTTTTCAAGGAAGGCAGAGATAATATGAACAACATAATGCAGATGATAAAAAATAAAATTGAGGAATTCAAGCAGTATGATCAGAACCAGAAGACCATTATTCTGGCTGCCTTTGCTCTGGTAATATCCACCCTGGCGGTGTTTACGGTATGGTTTAACCGGGTGGATTACCGCCCCCTGTATGATAACCTGTCCATGAAGGACGCCTCGGAAATCACCAAGATCCTGAAAGAGAAGAAAATAGAATACAAACTGGAGGATCAGGGAACCAAGATTCTGGTCCCCGAAGCCCAGGTCTATCAGTTGAGGTTGGAGTTGGCGGAAGAAGGACTGCCCAAGAACGGCCATATAGGATACGAGATATTTGATAAAACAGACCTTCAGGTATCGGAATTTACCGAAAATATAAAATATATAAGAGCATTACAGGATGAGTTGGAAGCCTCTATCAACCAGATCAAATCCGTGGAGAGCTGCCAGGTGAATATCACAGTCCCCAAGGATCGGGTATATCTCAACGATGAATCCCACGCCACTGCGTCGGTAATGTTGAATCTCAGAAGAGGAGCCAGCCTCACCGATGAGCAGGTTCAGGGTATAGCCCAGCTGGTATCGGGGTGTGTGGAGGGAATGAATCCCAAGGATGTAACCATCATGAGCAGCGACGGAAGACTCCTGTCGGATTTTTTACAGAATGAGGGTTTCGGCGCCACCACCTTCCAGATGAAAGCCCGTCTTCAGGCGGAGAAAAATCTGGAAAACGCCATGAGGTCTCTTCTGGAATCGGTTTTGGGGCCCGGCAAGGCGGTGGTCAAGGTCAACATCGATATGAAGTTTGATCAGAAAAAAGTTCAGAAAATAGTTTATCAGCCTCTTGCCAATAATACGGGAGTTGTGCGCAGTTCCCAGGTGTTGAGCGAGGGATATACCGACAGTTCCACCGGTAACACCACTCTGGCTCCCACCGACAGTAGTTCCGAGATAATCTCCACCCCCACTCCCGCTTCAGGAACCAAGGGACCCAAATATAATCAACAGAGCACCATCACCAACTACGAGATTTCCAAGGTGCTGGAAGATCAGGTGGTAAGCCCCGGAGAGATCAAGAAGATCTCCATCGGCGTCATAGTGGATGCCCAGGCGGGATTAACCCCCCAGCAGATTCAGGATCTCAAGGATGTCATAGAACAATCCTCGGGCATAGATCCCAAGCGGGGAGATATGGTATCCATCAAATCCCTGGCTTTTTACCAGGAACCGGAAGCTCCCGCCGAAAAGCCCAACGCATCGGCAATTTACAAGCAATATGAGAAATTTATCATCCCCGGCTTCTTCCTGCTGGTCATGATAATCTTCTTCCTGATGATGACCCGGATGAAAGCCGGCGGCAACAAGATGAAGGAACTGGAATCCCCCCGGGCGGGACACGCTCTTCCCGCTCCAGAGTCCGACATGATGCCTGCAATGGCGGGAGAACCGGGCATGACCCCAGTGCTGGATACTTCTTCTTCCGTCCCCGCCGACGGTTCCCAGGTGCTGGATTCCGACGCCGTGCGCAACACCATCCGGGATTTCGCCCGGAACAATCCCAAGGTTATCGCCAATATCATGGAAAAATGGATAATGGAGTAAAACGCCGATGGGCTGCAGGTATAGTATAAATCCGATAAAGTTTTTCCTCAACAGATCCTGAAACGGGTTCAGGATGACGGAGTTACATTATTTATCAGAATCACTATGGTAAAAAAGGATAATGGAGTAAAGGTATGAGTCAGAAAAAGAATAAAATGTCCGGTCTGAGAAAAGTTGCCATCATCATGATGATGTTGGGTATTGATGACGCCAGTCAGGTAGCCAAACATCTGAATCAGATGGACGTCAAGGAGATCGCCAAGATCACCTCATCTCTTGATAACATAACAAAAAACGAATTAGAAGCAATATTAAAGGAATTCTATGATGAAATATCCAGTTCATCCGAGATGGTTCGCTTCGATCCGGAATTCTCCTCGGAAATCCTCAGCAGGAACAACGGCGAGGACAAACTCTTCTCGCTGAATTTCCTTTCCAGGGCTGATGTAAACCAGTTATACGAAATCATCAAGAGAGAACACCCCCAGGTGATAGCCTTTATTCTGTCTTTTACCGCTCCGGAAAAGGCGGCGGAACTGCTGAAGAAATTTTCGCCCGAGGTGCAGGCGGATCTGGCTTTCCGCATATCCGTCATGGAACCCCCCAACCGGCTGGCTCTCAAATATCTGGATCAGATGCTGGGAGAAAAACTTAGTTATATCTCCTCCTCCAGTGCCATGGAGATCGGCGGAGTGGATTCCCTGGTCCGGATAATCAAAGGAGTGGGAAGAAATTCGGAACAGGTGATTCTGGAATACCTCAACGAGAATCATCCCGACCTGGGAGAACAGGTCAAAAACAAAATGTTCGTCTTCGAGGATATCGTTCTTCTGGACAACAAATCGATTCAAAAACTGCTCAAGGACGTGGATACCCGTACCCTTGCCCTTGCCCTCAAGAAGACCACCGACGAAATCCAGGATCTGATCCTGAAAAACCTGTCGGAAAGAGCAAGAATGGTTCTCAAGGAAGAGATCAGCTCCCTGGGCAAGGTTCCTCTCAAGGATGTGGAGACGGCACAGCAGGAGATCGTGGAAACCCTGCGGGAAATGGAGGAATCGGGCGAAATCAAACTCCGCAAGGAGGACGAGGTTTATGTATAATTCCCCCGGATATGAACAGAAACAGATCCTGGAGGAAATGCGGGAAAAGAAAGCCCGTGCCGATGCCATCATATCTCTTGCCCGTAAAAAGGCGGAAATAATTATTCAAAATTCTTTGAAAGAGGCGGAAGAGAAATTCAAGGTTGCGTATAATGAAGGGTTCGAAAAAGGATACCGGGAGGGCGTGAAAAAAGGCACCGACGAGGGAAAGCGGGAACTGACCAAATCCAAGAACGAGAGCATCAAGACGGTCAAATCCCTCATCGAAAATTACGAGAAGGAACTGGACAAACTCCTGGACGGACTTCAACCCCACATCATCCGGCTGGTTCAGGAGATAGCCCAAAATCTGGTCCAGAAGGAAGTGGAGATGGATAAAGACACCATAATCCGCAATATCAAATCGGCAGGACGAAAACTGACCACTCCCGATAAGATCACCGTCCATGTCAACCCCAAGGATGCCCCTTACGTCATCGACTGCAAGGCGGACATAATATCCCAGGTGGCAAATATTCTGGAGATGGAAGTGGCACCCCAAGAGGATATTATGCCGGGAGGATGCCTCATCAACTCCATGTCGGGCATCATCGACGCCACCATCCCCACCCGGTGGGACGGCATCAACGAAAAAGGGATATAAAACTGACTCCCTTTTGAAATCACCTCCGGCAAAAAAACGCTATAGGAATCGGCATGAAAAACGCAACTTTAAAGAAGAAATTCGATACGGTACAAAAGGAAATCATCCGGGAACTCCAGCGAAGAACCGAAAGAGTCCGGGAGGGCGATTTCCACGTGGTCAAGGGAAGACTACGGCAGGTTATCGGCACCACCGTGGAATCCCTGGGACCTCCCTCCTCGGTGGGGGATTTCTGCTGGATCCTGGGCGAGGGGAATCACCGGGTTCCCTCGGAGGTGGTGGGGTTCAAGGAAAACCACGTCATCATGATGCCCTACACCGAAATGGCGGGAATCCAGACGGGAAGCCCCATCGTTTCATCGGGAGCGCCCCTTAAAATCGGTGTGGGGAAAAAATTACTGGGGAGAGTCCTGGACGGCTTCGGCAACCCCATCGACAATAAAGGCTCCTTCGAACCGGAACAGTGGGTTACCGTTACAAATGTACCTCCTTCCCCCTTATCCCGTTCTTCCATATCCAAACCCATGCCCACAGGAATCCGCGCCCTGGACGGACTCATCACGGTAGGTATGGGACAGAGAATCGGCATCTTTGCCGGCAGCGGCGTGGGGAAAAGCACCACCCTGGGTATGATCGCCCGGAACGCCAGCGTGGATGTCAACGTTATCGCCCTCATCGGGGAACGGGGCAGAGAGGTTCCCGAATTCCTGGAAAGAGACCTCACCGACAAGGGACTGGAAAAGTCCGTGGTGGTGGTGGTAACCTCCGACAAACCGCCCCTCCTCCGGATCAAGGGAGCCCTCTGTGCCACATCCATAGCGGAATACTTCCGGGATCTGGGGCTCAACGTACTTCTAATGATGGATTCCGCCACCCGTATCGCCATGGCCCAGAGAGAAGTGGGACTGGCAGTGGGAGAACCCCCCACCACCCGAGGATATACCCCCTCGGTCTTCGCCCTCCTTCCCCAACTGCTGGAAAGAGCGGGAACATCGGAAAAAGGCACCATCACCGGTATTTATACCGTTCTGGTGGAAGCCGACGACATGAACGACCCAATAGCCGATTCCATGCGTTCCATTCTGGACGGACACGTGGTTCTCTCCAGAGCGTTGGCGGAAAAAAACCATTATCCCTGTATCGATGTTCTTGCCAGCATCAGCCGGGTCATGTCCCACATCATCACCCCGGATCACAAAAAACTGTCGGGAAAATTCCGGCGAACCCTGGCTCGCTATAACGAATCGGAAGACCTGATCAATATCGGCGCCTATATCGGCGGTTCCAACCCGGAAATCGACTACGCCATTACCAAAATTGAAGGGATCACCCGATTTCTTCAACAGGACGTCAGCGAATTCACCTCCTTCGAGGACACGAAAAAACTCATGGCTCAACTCTTTTCCGAAATACCCATGCAATCCCAGGAGAAGAAAACCGATAACCCCAGGGCGGGCAAATCCTTACATAACAGGAGCGGAAAATGAAAGACGACATCATAAATCAGGATGAGATAGATCAACTTTTCGCCGGTCTCGGCGGAGATGACGGAAATACGGACCAGGAGGAAGGAGACGGTTTCCTCAGTCAGGATGAGATTGATAAAATGATGGGAGGTTCATCCGCTACAACGAATAACTCCTCCGACCAATCCATGAGTCAGGATGATATTGATTCCATGTTCATGGCCGAATCCCCGTCGCCGGAAATACAACAGAATCAATCCCTCATCGACCAGAATGAGATCGACGCCCTCCTCATGGGAGACGATACCCCCCCTCCCCCAGCAAAGGGAATGGATCTCATCAATCAGGACGAAATCGACGCCCTTCTCAACGGCGGTTCCTCAACCACGCCGACGCAAACCGAGAGTAAACCCGCCCCGACTCCGGCAAAAACAAAACCCGCCCCC
>Ga0067045_1030985_pt1 | contig 13512 bp, 9 predicted proteins | sample TerdegcTABiofilm_FD_59184 | JGI IMG/M metagenome (GOLD analysis project Ga0067045, IMG submission 59184) | Combined Assembly of (Gp0054472, Gp0054536) Wastewater bioreactor microbial communities from Singapore -Terephthalate degrading...
ACCGACCGGCGGGGGAAGCTCGTCTCCCCGGTGCCCGGCGGCCCGCCGAAGAAAGCAAAGGCGGGCAAAGAGGACGTCGGCCACCCGGTGGAGGTGAAGAACCTCAAAATCGAGGGCGGCGAGCTGCTCTACCTGGACGGCAAGATCGCCCGGCCGCCCCATCCCGTGCGCGTCACCGACATCGACCTCACGGCCGATCAGCTTGCCTTCCCGGCGGACGGCCGGGTCACGGCCTTCAGGCTCGCCGCCCGCCTGCCCGGCAGCCAGGGCACGGGCGAGCTGTCCGCCTCCGGGACGACGGCGCTCGCGTCGCTCGACACCGGCGCCGCGGTGGCCCTCCGGAACCTCGATCTGACCGCCTTCAAACCCTACGTGCGCAGGAAGGGCGACGTCGACATCACCAGGGGCTTCATCGACCTCGACGTGGACCTGGGCATTCGGGGCCGCATGCTCCGCGCCCCGGCGCGCTCGGTGCTGCGCGACTTCCGGTTTGCCGGGCGGGGGGGTCTGACGGACAGGTTCCTCGGGGTCCCGCGGGACCTCGTCGTCAACGCGCTCAGCACCGGGGGCAACCGCATCGAGATCGACTTCGTCGTCGAGGGCAGCCTGGACAACCCGACCTTCAGCCTGCAGGAGAGCATGGTCACGCGCCTCACCATCGCCCTCGCCCGGTCCCTCGGGCTCTCCGCCGTCGAGTCGGGCGGGCAGGCGGTCATCCAGGGCGGCCGCATCCTCAGGGGCGTGGGGGATGTCATGAAAGAGCTCATGAAGTGAGCATCCGCCGCTTCCGCTTGTTTCCCGTTGCAGAAGGGCGATCCCCCGGGGCGATTGACGATCCTCTTCTTGACATGGACCCGTCCAACCTCATAAAAAGAAACCCGACGTGCCTTCCCGGCGCTGCCGCCGCCATTTGCACGAAGGCCGTCGGCAGGGGACAATGAAGCAGCCGGTCTGGAAATTCCGCCCCATGTCCAGGGGAGAGATCAACGTGGACCCCATCGAAGGGGAGTTCTTCTCCACGGAGATCCTGGGAAGCCTCTCCGACGCCGTGGTCCGCGAAGCGATCCAGAACTCCCTCGACGCCGGCCTACCCGGTCAACCGGTCCGACTCGCCGTCACCTTTCCGTCGGCGGACCGGAAACCCCCTGCGGATGCAGCCGCGCGATACCTCAGCGGGCTTCGGGACCACCTCGAGGCGAAGGGCAGCGGCCTTGCCGACGGCGTCGACTTCGAACGTCCCATGGACTTCCTCCTCATCGAGGACTTCGGCACCCGGGGGCTTGCGGGAGACATCCGGGACGACGGCAACCAGGATGAAACGGCCGCGAAGAACGACTTCTACTACTTCTGGCGGAACATCGGCCGCGCCGTTGAAGGCACCACGACAAGAGGGCGCTGGGGCCTGGGGAAAACCGTCTTCCAGGCCGCGTCGAGAATCAACTCGTTTTTCGGCCTGACGGTCCGGCAGGGCGAAGCCCGGCGCCTCCTGATGGGTCAATCCGTTCTCAAGATCCACCGGGTAAACGGCCGGCGCTACGCGCCGTACGGGTATTACGGGCGATTCGAGGACGACTTCGCCCTGCCCGTCGAAGACCCCGAGCAGATCGATCGGTTCTGCAGCGATTTCTCCGTCCGCCGCGCCCTCGAGCCCGGCCTTTCGGTGATGATCCCCTACCCCGATGAGGAGATCGGGATCGAGTCCGTGATCCGCTCGGTGATCCATCAATATTTCTTCCCCATCCTCTCGGGGGACCTCGTCGTGACCGTCTCGGGGGGCGCCCATGAGCAGGTGCTGGACGGGGGGAATCTCTGCGACTACATCGAGAGCACGGGCTGGCAGGACCGCAGGGCCCTGGTCCGCCGCCTCGAGTTTGCGAAGTGGTGCCTGGCGCAGCCCGAGTCCGCCCTCGAGGTGCTCGGGGAGCCGAGCCCGGGGCGGGCGCCCAAGTGGGACGAGGCGCTGTTCGAGCCCGGGCAGCTGGATCGGCTGCGCCGCCGGTTCGATGCGGGCGAGAGGCTCGCCTTCCGCATGCCCCTCTGGGTGGAGCCGAGGAAGAAGGCCGTCGAACATTCCCACTTCAGGCTGTTTCTGGAGCGCGACGCGCAGCTCGACAGGGGGGAGGACTTCTTCATCCGCGACGGGATCACGGTCACCGGGGTGTCGTCGCAGCGCCAGAAGGGCATGCGGGTCATCGTCGCCGTCTCCGACAGGCCCCTCTCGAAGCTCCTCGGCGATTCCGAAAACCCCGCCCACACGGAGTGGCAGGAGCGCTCCCCCAAGTTCAAGAACCGCTACACCCTCGGGCCCGCGTGCCTGCGCTACGTCAAGAACAGCCCCCGCGAGGTGATCCGCATCCTCACCACGCCGGCCGACGGCCGCGACCCGAAGCTGCTGAGGGATCTATTCTACGTCGACCTCGAGCCGGAGCAGGGGGCCGCCGCGGGCCGGAAGAGCCCGAAAGACGGTCCCGGGGCGGGTCCCGCCGACGGCGCCGGCGCGGCGGCAGGGGCGCCCCCGAGGCTCCTGCTCGGCCGCGTCAAGGGCGGGTTCAGGCTTTCCCTGCATCCCGAGGCGAAAACCTACCCGCGCGTCATCGACCTGGAGATGGCCTACGACGTGCGGCAGGGGAACCCCTTCCGGCTCTACCGGCCCTACGATTTCGATCTCGGGAAGCCCCCGATCCGCATTGAAGGGGTCGCGCTCACCTGGCGGGTCACACAGCCCAACGGGCTGAAGGTCACGACCGAGCAGCCGGACTTCCAGCTCACCGTCACCGGCTTCGACGGCAACCGCGATCTCAAGATCCGGATCCTCACGGCTCAGGACAAGATCCCATGATCCGACGCGTCAACTTCACGGGCCGTCGAAAGATCGCACGGTCTCGGCTCCACATCCTGCTGTACGGCACGCAGGAGGGCGGCCTCGCCTTCGACGCCGGGCTCGACGTGGAGACCCTGCAGCTCCCGCTCGAGGCCCGGATCTACGTCGAGGCCTACCGCAGGACCTACCTGAGGCGCTTTGCCTGCGGGACCGTGGCGCAGCCCCGGATGCCCCGGGGTCAGGTCCTCGACGGGCTGGATGCGGGCGCGCACGTGCTCTTCCGGGTGAAGATCGTCGACGGGAAAGGCCGGATCCTCGCCGGGGCCGACCGCATCAGCCCCCGGCGCCCCGAGGACGAGGACGCCGGGAAGCTGTGCCTGCTGCCCGTCGAGTTTGCCGACCTGGGGTCCTCGATCTGGCGGCTCGACCTCGACGGCGAGTGGCCCAGCCTTCAGCTCAACAACCGGATCGACAACATCCGGGAGATCGCCCGGGCCGACGAGGCGTTCCAGGCGCTCGTCTACCCGGAGGTCGTCCGGCAGATCCTGACCCACATCGTGATCGCCGAGGACCACACCGATCCCGACACGGACCCCGACGACTGGATGAGCCTCTGGCTCCGTTACGCCATCGGCCTCATGGGCCGCAGGGCCCTCCCGCCCTCGGGCGGCGAGGACCAGGTCGTCCTGGACAAGGGGCGCTGGATCGACGACGCCGTGGAGGCGTTCTGCGCGTCCCGGCGCCTCGTCGATCGCTTCGTGCAGAGCCGTCAGGCGTTGGAGCGGCCATGACGAACCGATTGAGAATCCTCAACGACAGGGGGATCGCGCTCTACCGGGACTATCTCGACGCGCTGCGGGCCGGTTCGGAGCGCAAACCCCCGCTGGAACTGCTCGACGACCCCTGGTGCTCCGCGCGGGTGCCCCTGGACGTGACCCTCGAGGCGAAGTCCTTCCCGAGCAAGCTGGCCGCCGGGAAATATCTCGACGAGGTCCTGCGCCTGCTGCCGCAGTCGCAGATCGAGCGGCAGGTGGGCCTCTGGAGCTGGCTCACCCTGTTTTACTTCGACGAGGTCTGCCCCGTGAACCGGTACGGCAGGCGCGTGACGGGGCCGCACTACCGCTACATCCTGGACACGGATTTCCGGCGGTTCCACCGTCACCTGCTCCTGGGGCCCTGGACCGCCTACCGGCTGCACGGCGACAACGCGGCGCTTCTGCTCTACGGGCCCCTCCACCAGACCAACCGGTTCTTCATCGAGCTGACGGCCCGCCAGGCGCTGTTCACGAACCGCGGCGTCATCGACGCGGCGACGCACCTGTATTACGACCCGAAGACCGGACGGGCCAGGAGGGGCGCCGGCAGCCCGGAGCGCAAGCCCGGTACCCTGATGCGCTTCATCGACGTCGTGCAGCAGCTCGACCTGACCCACGACCTGTTCAGCATGAAGGGCCCCGAGGTGGCGGCCCTGCTGCCCGAGGAATTCACCCCCTGGCGGCAGAAGGCGAAAGAGCAGAGATCCTTCCTGCGGAAGCTGTTCAAAAGAGACCGTTAGGGTTCCACGGCCGCCGCTTTCCTCACTGAATGGGGCGCATAGGCGGCCCGGCAGACCGCAGAATTATTGTTGACATATTCACAACAATCGTTGTAAATATATCAACAATGGTGGGCGATGCTTCATAAACTTTTTTCCTCCAAGTTGCGTGTCGATTTGCTGGGCCTTTTTTTCGGGCGGCCGGACGAAGAGTTCTATGTCCGGGAAATCGGCAAGATGCTGGGGGACGATGTAGGGAATATCTCCAGGGAACTAAAGAATCTCGAGAGCATCGGTCTTCTCATCAGCCGGAGAAAAGGAAATCTCAAGTATTATCACCTGGACCGCAAATTCCCCCTCTACGGGGAACTTCGCTCGATCATCCTCAAAACCAGGGGTGCAGTCGGGATCATTCAGAATGCGCTGGCCGGGATGAAGGGAGTCGAGTATGCATTCATCTTCGGTTCCATCGCTGCCGGGCGTGAGACGGCACGGAGCGACATCGACCTGATGGTGATCGGTCAGGTGCCACTGGAGCGCCTGATCAAGGCGCTGAAAGAACCGGAAGAGCTCCTCGGTCGCGAAATCAGCCCCTCTCTCTATGATCTTCGGGAGATCGAAAAGCGGTTGAGAGAGAAAGAGCCGTTTATCAGCCGGGTGCTGCAGGAGCCGAGAATCATGTTGGTCGGAGAGGAAGATGGCTTACGAAGGCTTGCTGAAAAAAGGGGTTGATTAGACCGTTTGAGGCGGCCCCGTCTCAGATGGCCGACAGGCTCGGGCTTGCCAAAAGGGATGTCGAGACGGCAAGAAGCGTGTCCAATGCCGACCGGGTATACAACATTGCCGATAATGCGATGTTGCAGGCTGCCAGGGCACTCATGTTCGCGGAGGGATACAGGACGGCCGGCGGTGAGGGGCAGCACAAGACGGTTGTCCAATTCGCGGAATCGGCATTAGGACGATCGTTCGAAGAAGAAGTTCGTTTCTTCGAGAAAATGCGAGTGAAGCGGAACCGGGCGGTATCCGATACCGCCGGTATCGTTTCCGAAGTGGAAGCCCGACAGGCCGTTGAGTTCGCTGAAAGATTCATCTCCATTGTCGAAAATGCGCTCGGGAAGTGACCGTATGAAGACAGCCCCCGAAGAAACAACCGAAACGAACACGCGTGCCCTACGCCCGACTTTCCCCGCCGCGCAGCGGCCCGTCCCCCGTCTTTTCTTTTGATGGTACAGACCAAATAGACTATTCCCCATGCCGGCCGCCGCCTTTTGTCTTGTCGGGCTGCCGAATTTCAGGGATACTGGTCCCTGACATCAGACACCCTTTCGGAAGGAGCCGCACCCATGTCCCTCCTGTACTCGAAATATGCCCTCGGCCCCCTGACCCTGCAGAATCATCTGGTCATGGCGCCGATGACGCGCAACCGCGCGACCGACAACATCCCCAACGCCCTCATGGCCGAGTACTACGCGCAGCGGGCCTCGGCGGGACTCATCATCACCGAGGGGACGTCGCCCTCGCCCAACGGGCTGGGTTACCCGCGCATCCCGGGGATCTTCTCGCCGGCCCAGGTCGAGGGGTGGAAACGCGTCACCGGCGCGGTGCATGCCGGGGGGGCGAAGATCTTCGTGCAGCTGATGCATTGCGGACGGATTGCCCACCCGCTGAACCTTCCCCCGGGGGCGCGCATGCTGGCGCCTTCCGCCGTGGCGGCCGCAGGCGAGATCTACACGGACGCCGGGGGCCTCAAGCCGCACCCTGCGCCGCAGGCGATGAGCGGGGCGGATATCACGAGCGCCATCGCGGAATTTGCGCAGGCCGCGAAGAATGCCGTGAGTGCGGGGTTTGACGGCATCGAGCTGCACGGCGCGAACGGGTATCTGCTCGAGCAGTTCATCCGGCCGAACACGAATCGGCGCACCGATGCCTACGGCGGCCCGATCGAGAACCGCGCGCGTTTCGTGCTGGAGGTGGCGGAGGCGGTGACGGGGGCCGTCGGCAGCGACAGGGTGGGCATCCGCCTCTCCCCGTTCGGCGTGTTCAACGACATGCCGCTGTACGACGCGATGGAGGCGGACTACACCTACCTGGCGCAACAGCTCGACGCCCGCGGCCTGGTGTATGTCCACCTCGTGGATCACTCGTCCATGGGTGCGCCGCCGGTGCCCGATGCGATGAAGGCGGCATTCCGCAGGCTCTTCACGCGCACGCTGATCCTCTCCGGCGGCTACGATGACGCGCGCGCCGAGGGCGACCTGGCCGCCGGCAAATGCGATCTCATCGCCGTGGGGCGGCCCTTTCTTGCCAATCCCGACCTGGTGGAGCGATGGCGAACCAGGGCAGCCGTGAACGCGTGGGATATGTCCACCTTCTACACACCGGGACCCCGGGGCTATACCGACTACCCGTCCTTGACAAAATAGAGGAACCCTTTCCTGCAGCGAAGCGCCATGCCCTCTTATTGAAGAATACGTGAAGAACCGGCCGCGCGGCGATGAAAAAGAGCTTGACGCTGCTGCATAGCATAATGTAAATATGCATTGCAATATTACAACATGCAAGGCATAGTGCACATGCCACAACCTGCCGTCATTCCCCGTCTCCTCCAACGGCCCGACCGTTCCTTCTTTCTTTTTGGCCCTCGTGGTTCGGGGAAAAGCACGTGGCTGCAGCAGGTGCTGCCCGATGCCTTCCGCCTGGATCTCCTGGATGCCTCCCTTTTTCTCGAGCTTTCCCGGGATCCCCACCGTTTGGAGGCCCTGGTCGGTCCTCGGCCTGCCGGCTCCTGGGTCGTACTGGATGAGGTTCAGAAAGTGCCCGCCCTGCTGGACGAGGTTCATCGTCTCATGGAGACGAAGCGGTGGCGCTTTGCCCTCTGCGGCTCCTCCGCCCGTAAGCTCCGAAGGGGCGGGGCCAATCTCCTCGCCGGTCGCGCCCTGACCTTGTCCATGGAGAGTTTCTCGGCTGCCGAGCTGGGGGCGGCATTCGATCTCGGTCGAGCATTGGACTGGGGGTTGCTGCCTTTCGTTCACAACGAGCCCGAAACGGCGCCGGACATCCTCGCGGCCTATGTGAACACCTACTTGAAAGAGGAGCTTCAGGCAGAGGGACTGATCCGCAACGTCCCGCCCTTCGTTCGCTTTCTTGCCGTTGCCGGCCAGATCAACGGGCAAATGGTGAATGCCCAGAATATCGCGCGGGAAGCGGCCGTTGCACGCAGCACCGTGGACACGTACTTCGGCATCCTGTCGGACACCTTGCTTGGCCATCGGCTGCCCGCCTGGCGCCCCGGCCTCAAGGTGAGGGAGGCGGCCCAGCCGAAATTCTACTGGTTTGATCCGGGCGTGGCGCGCGCTGCCGCAGGGCTGCTTCGCGATCCGGCCGACCGCTTGTGGCAGGGGTATGCGCTGGAGACGCTCGTTTACCACGAACTGCGCGTCTACAACGAAACAAGCGGGAAGCATCGCGCCTTGAACTACTACCGAACGCCGGCCGGGGTGGAGATCGACTTTGTCATTGAAACGGCGAAGCGGCGCCCCGGCAGCGATCCGCGCGTGGTCGCCATCGAAGTCAAGCGGGCCGAACGTTGGGACCGGGCATGGGGAAAGGCCATGCTTTCGCTTTCGGCCTCAGCCGGCGTCAAGGTCGATCGCATGATCGGGGTGTACTGCGGAACGCGGGCCTATCGCTTCGGCGAGGTCCAGGTTTGGCCGGTCGCCGACTTCGTGAAGGCGTTATATGGCGGGGAAGTGTTTTGAGTCTGCGTCGCATCAGGGTGACGCCCGGCGCCTTCTTGACATTGCGGGTATAGGGGTGATGAAGCACGTCTTGCGGCTCCCTGATTACCAATACCCCATTCCCAATTTCCAGTTCCTTCAGCGGATCTTCCTGACCGGAAAAGACTGGTTAGCGCTTCATTTCGTCCCCCTTCCCCCTTCACTTCTGCCAATTCTCTCACTGTTTTGTTGTCACTGCCGCGCAGCAGCTTGACCGGATAGACTGGACAGACTGGACAGACCGCCTTCCCTGCACCCCATGCATCAAAATTTGTTGATAACCGCCGCCGGTTTTGCTATGAAAGCAAAAAAATTGGCGTACCATGAGACAGCATGAAAAGCCGTGCAACGAACAACCCGGGTCGACAACCCATCGATTCGGGTTTTATATATACATTCCAGCCAGATAGGACATTCACCCGGCGGTCGGTGAACGGCCCGGATCCGGCCCTGACAGGCAGAGATTTTGCAAGGTATTTCCGGGAATCGAGAAGCCATAAAACCCCGCAGTAAAACGGGGTCCGAATGGCACGATCTGCCAGGCATCAACCTCCACACCCCGCGCATCTGAGAGAAACAAACTGCCTTGACAGGCATGGAGGGATACCGGTCCGGGCCGCACCCTGCGCCCGGCCCGTCGCATAGCTGACCATTCGTATTCATTTCCATAAAGGTTGCGGCAGCCATGGCCACCATGATCCCCAGCGACGTGGATCAGTTCACAACCGACGGCGAGCGGCAGTTCTACCGCTTCCTCGAGCGGGTCGCCCGTCCCGACAGCCGCTACCTCTCCTGGTACCTCCCCGACATCAGGGGCAAAGAGCCCGATTTCCTCCTGTTCTCCGACGAGGTGGGCCTCGTCATCTTCGAGGTCAAGGACTGGGCCCTGGGGCAGATCCGCGAGGCCGACCCCCAGTACTTCGTCCTGGACATGGGCGGCAAGACCGAGAAACGCCGCAACCCCTTCCTGCAGGCGCGGGAGTACTTCGCCGAGGTCATGAACCGAATCAAGGAGGACGGCTTCCTTCTCTCCTCCGACCCCCGCTTCCAGGGCAAGGTGAAGATCCCCGTGAACTGCGGCGTCGTCTTCCCCAACATCAACAAGTACGAGTACCGCGAAAAGGGCCTCGACCGGGTCATCGACCCCGAGAAGATCTTCTTCTGCGACGATTTGCACCCCCAGTCGGACCACTGGGCCGACCCCTCGGGCCGATGCTTCCTCGATGCCCTGAAAAAGATGTTCGTCCCCCAGTTCAGCTTCCGCGTCACGGGCAAAGACCTCGAGCGCCTCAAGGCACTCCTCTTCCCCGTCGTCCGCATCGAGCTGCCCGCGAGGGGCGCAGCGGAGAAGCGCGAAGAGGACAGGCGCCGCCTCCGGGTCCTCGACCACAACCAGGAGGCCCTGGCCCGCAAGATCGAGGGCGGCCACCGCATCGTCACGGGCCCCTCGGGCTGCGGCAAGACCCTCGTCCTCGTCCACCGGGCGGCCCTTCTTACGCGCTACAACCCCGAGATCAAGAACATCCTCTTTGTCTGCTACAACATCACCCTCGTCAACTACATCAAGCGCCTTCTTTCCGACAAGAAGGTCCCCCTGGGCGAGGGCGGCGTCGAGGTGATGCACTTCTTCGAGCTCTGCGCGAAGATCCTCAACGAAAAGGTCCAGTACGAGAAGGCGGACCCGGCCTACTACGACACGGTCGTGCAGCTGGCCCTGGACAAGGCGCAAGCCAGCAACATGAAATACGACGCCATCCTCATCGACGAGGGGCAGGATTTCAGCGACGAGATGTTCAGAACGGTGATAAGCCTCCTGAACAAGAAAACCGACAACCTCATGATCGCCCTCGACGACAACCAGAACATCTACCGCGGCGGCCAGGCCTGGAAAAACCTGGGCATCAGGGCCCAGGGCAGGGTGCACAGGCTCAACTGCGTCTACCGCAACACCATCGAGATCGCCCGATTCGCCGCCCGGTTCATGAGCGAAGGCGGAAGCGAGACAGAAAAGCCAGATACAAAGCAAGCCGAACTCTTCCCCGACTACTTCGACTACCACGGACCGAAACCAGAGATAACGCAGCTCCCGGACACGAAGGCCATCGTCGATTACGTGGCAACGAAAATCAAAACCCTCACCGACGAGGGCATGCCCCTCTCCGAGATCGCCGTCCTCTACACCGTCAGGGAGCCCTACGAGAACGAAAAGGAACCCCTGCCGCGGCTCATCGGCCACGCCCTCGAGAAAAAAGGCATCCTCTCCAGCTGGATCTCGGAGGACTACAAGGCCAAGAAAAGCTACGACATCACCACCAACCGCACCACCATCTCCACCATCCAGAGCGCCAAGGGCCTGGACTACGCCTGCGTGTTCCTGCTGGGGCTGGATTCGCCGAAGGTGGAAGGATGGGAGCCGGAAGTGGCAAAGAACCTGACCTATGTGGCGATCACGCGGGCCCGGGAAGAATTGGCGATCCCCTGGTTGAGAAAGTCGCACCTGATTGAACGGATCGAGAAATCCCTATGAAATTCATCCACGCCGCAGACATCCACCTCGACAGCCCGCTCGTCGGCCTCCAGTTCTACGAAGGGGCGCCCGTCGAGGAGATTAGGGGGGCCACCCGCAGGGCCCTGGAGAATCTCGTCGACCTGGCCGCCGCGGAGAAGGTCGACTTCGTCCTGCTTGCGGGGGACCTCTACGACGGCGACTGGAAGGACTACAACACGGGGCTCTTCCTCTGCAACCAGATGGCCAGACTCCGCGAGGAAGGCATCCGCGTCTTCATCATCTCGGGCAATCACGACGCCGCAAGCCAGATCACGAGGCACCTGAGAATGCCCGACAACGTAACGTCCCTCTCCGTGCGGCACCCCGAGACGGTCAAAATCGAAAAACTCGGCCTTGCCGTCCACGGCCAGGGCTATGCCTCCAGGGCCGTCACCGACGACCTTGCCGGCGGGTACCCCCTTGCCTTGCCGCATCATTTCAACATTGGGCTTCTCCACACCGGTCTCGACGGCCGCGAAGGGCACGAGCCTTATGCGCCGACAAGCGTCGGAAGTCTTCTGACCAAAGGCTACGACTACTGGGCGCTGGGGCACGTCCATGCCCGGGAGATTGTTCGCGAGGAGCCCTGGATCGTGTTTCCCGGCAACATCCAGGGGCGCCACATCCGGGAGACGGGGCCGAAGGGCTGCATGCTCGTCGAGGAGCAGGACGGCCGGGTCATCCGCGTCGAGCACAGGGAGCTTGACGTCATGCGCTGGGCCGTTGCCGTTGTCGATGCGGGCAGGGCCGCCCGGGGGGATGACGTGATCGACACCGCCTCCAGGTCCCTGAAAAATACCATGAAGGAAAACAAAGAGTTGCCCCTTGCAGTGCGCGTCGAGATCATGGGGGCCACGAAGGCTCACCGGGAGCTGCTCGCCAACCCCGAGCGCTGGAAGAGCGAACTCCGGGCCGTCGCAACGGATATCAGCGGCGGCACGGTGTGGCTCGAGAAGATCCGGTTCGCCACCAGGGAAGCGACAAACACTACGCTCGATGCGAAAAGCGAGGCCCTTGTCGAGCTGATGAGCGCCGTCGACGGCCTTTCGATGAATGCCGATCTCGTCAGGGCCGCCGTCGAGGCGCTGGGCGATCTCAACGAGAAGCTGCCGCACGAGCTCAAGAGCGGCGACGAGGCGATCCGCCTCGATGACCCCGAAACGGTGAAGCGGACGGCCGAGGGGGTCAGGCAGGTGCTGATGGAGCGCATCCTGGCCGGGGGGGTGGAGCTGTGAAAATCATCGAGCTCGACCTGCGCGCCTTCGGGCCCTTCACCAACAAAAAGCTCGACCTGGCCGAGGGTCGCGAGGGGATGCACATCCTCTACGGGCCCAACGAGGCGGGGAAGAGCTCCGCCCTGCGCGCTCTCAAATGCCTTCTCTACGGGATCCCGAAGAACTCGGCGGACGACTTCATCCACGACTACAAGGCCCTGCGCATCGGCGGCAGGCTGCGCAACGCCGACGGCGCCGAGCTCGCCTTCCTGCGGCGCAAGGGCAACAAGGACACCCTCCTGAGCCCCGACGGGGAGCCCACCGACGACCGCGCCCTCGACAGGTTCCTCCACGGCGTGACGGAAGAGACCTTCGGGCTTCTCTTCGGCATCGACCACGAGGCGCTCGTGCGCGGCGGCCGGAACATCCTGGCGGGCAAGGGCGAGACCGGCCAGAGCCTCTTTGCGGCGGGTGCCGGCGGTGCGAACCTGCGCGCCGTGCTGGATGCCATCGAGGCCGATGCGGAAGCCCTTTTCAAAAACAAGGGTCAGCTCCCGGTCATCAACAGGGCCATAAGCCGTCACCAGGATCTCCGGAAGAGGATCTCCGAGCTTTCGCAGTCGAGCCGGGAGTGGGCCGAAAAGGAAAAAGAGCTCCGCAAGGCGATGGCCGAGCGCGACAGCCTCCGAAAGACGCTGGAGCGCACTGCGGCCGAGGTGAACCGCCTGCAGCGCCTCGCAGATATCGTCCCGAAAGCCGGCCTCCTCCGGGAGACCCGGGCAAAGATCGAGGCCATGGGGGAGGTCACCCTCCTGCCCGAGGACTTCGCCGCCGGGCGCCATCAGGCCGAGAAGCAGCTCAATGCGGCAATCGAGGTCAAGCGAAGGGCGGAACTGGATCTGGACCGGCTCCATGCCGAGATCGCAAAGATCGTGCTGCCGCAGAAGCTTCTGGACCAGGCCGACGCCATCGAGGCGATCCGCGAGCGGCTTGGCCAGTATCGCAAAGCGGCCGCCGACCTGGGCACGCTGAGAGGGAGGCTTCAGCAGAACAGGGCCGACATCCGGGTGCTGCTGCCGGAGCTCGCGCCGGGCCTCGACATGGAGACCGTCAAGGGCATGAGGCCCAGGGCCGCCGTCAAGACCCGCATCCAGAAGCTCGCCAGCCGGCATGAGGCCCTGCAGGCGGATCAGCTGAGGGCGGCAAAGGCCCTCCACGACGCCGAGCAGAAGCTTGGCAGGCTGAAAGAAGAACTGAAAGCCCTCGAGACCCCGAAAGACCCGGCCCCCCTCAAGAAATCCCTCGCGAAGCTCGCGAAGAGCGGCGACCCGGCCGCAGCCCTGAGGGACGCGGAGAAGGCGCTTCAAAACGAAGAGAGGCAGGCCCGCGGCCTGCTGCAGCGCCTGCCTCTCTGGAGCCGCACCTTCGAGGAGGTGGGCAGGGTGCCCGTCCCCTCGTCGGAAACCGTCGGCCGCTTCGAGGACGCCTTCGCCGGCGGCAGGGCCCGCATCGAGAATCTCGACGGCAGGCTGCGCGAGGCGCGGTCGGAGCTGCAGGAGGTCGAGCAGAAGATCGACGCGATCCGCCTGGCCGGGGCCGTGCCGACCGAGGAGGATCTC
>Ga0067045_1030986_pt1 | contig 13512 bp, 14 predicted proteins | sample TerdegcTABiofilm_FD_59184 | JGI IMG/M metagenome (GOLD analysis project Ga0067045, IMG submission 59184) | Combined Assembly of (Gp0054472, Gp0054536) Wastewater bioreactor microbial communities from Singapore -Terephthalate degrading...
ACAATTAGATGAATGGAAAGGGGTCGATACCTTAGCTATTCATCATTACTATAAGACGATTAAAAGGTTTAAAATTCGAAAGAAGCATGATGAAATTCCAATTGGTTGGGGGAGTGCATTAGGTAGTCAATTAGGGCAAGATAAAGCTTCAAAGTCGGGTAGTTATGGTGGTGCAAGCTCAACCAATCCTAAATCTAGAGGGTATGCTGAAAGAAATACACCGCAATGGGATGTCAGAAACTATGGCGGTGCCATTACTGGTGCGGGTATTCCTAAATTTTATGAGTTAAAAGACCTAAATAATAAAGAAAATATATTCCCATTAGTAGTTTCTGTAAGAAAATCACGCAATAAACTGGTAACTACAAATCGAAATTCAAACCTGAAAATGGGTAAAGATTTTACTGTTTTAGATAATTACGACACCTTAGAGAGGGGCACACTGAGTAATGGTGACATGCAAGCAATTACTCAAGCAGAAGTATATTTCCAGCGACCATGGGAATTAGAGGTTTCGGGTAATCAAATTAATCATGAGCATGGTTCTTTGTTTAGCCCATATTGGAAAACAAGATTATCTGACGATATGAATGCTGCAAAAAGAACATTAGTCAACACTGAATCAGCATTGATGAATTGAATATGATTAAAATTCAACAAGGACAATCTATTGCTGAATTTGCGATCGCAGCAGTCGTTTTGAGTATGCTGTTAATTGCAATCCCTATGGTCTCGAAGCTTGCAACTGTTAAGTTAAAATCTGAGCAGGCAGCAGATTATGTTGCATGGCGTGTTAATAAAGGGATCAATATCAACGATCAAGAAACGCTTTCAAGAGAAGTTGGACAACGTTTCTTTGCACGAACTGGCGCGGATGTTTTGAGTGATCGTAATGCTGATTGTGATGATGCAGCAGATCAGGATATGTCTGGAAACTCTTTGGTTCATTGGGATTCAGTCCAGGTTACAGCAAGGCAAACAAAGGAAAAATATACCAAAACCTTAGGTACTGATCCTTTGGATCTAGCTGCTAAACCATTTAAGAGTATAAAGTCCAATGGTCAATATACCGTTGAAGTGGCAGTCCCTGTAAATTTTGTAACAGGTATTCGTGATTTTCCACTTGCCCAGTCATTTGATATTAAAAGTTCGACAGGAACATTAAGAAATAATTGGGCAGCTAATAATTCGGCAGAGATAAAAACAACCGTAAAAAATTCTGTATATTTGAAACCTTATGAGCTGGTACAGGTGAATATTAATAAGGTTTATAATGCCGCTGTTGCTTCTATGGGGTTTGAAAAAAAGATTCAAAAAGACGGTATTTATAAAATGGAAGTCGTTCCTAATGATCGTAAAGCGACTTTAAAATGATGAAGAGAAATTTATTATTATTATTTTTTATTCTTTTATTAATGCAAGCTTCAAGTGTGAATGCTTGTCTTGTTAATAATTTGAAAGAAAAACATATGCATCTAATTCAGATTGGTAAAAACACTATTTTGAATGGATCACCCATCCAAATGTATGACTTAGTATCACCTTCTTGTAGCTTGGAATGTTATATGAATTTTTTGGATAAAAAAAATATTAGATTTTCTAAACAAGGTTATCTTTTCTATATTGCAGAAAATGGTGGAACTACAATTCAAATTTTTTCAGCCAATCAACAATCATTTTCTGGCAGGGTAGTCTGTCCATCAAAAGCTAAGTATAAGTTATTACAATCACCAGATTATATAAAACTTCCCAAAGCAACCACGGACTTTCAAAGTGAAGATTATGGTGAAGTAAATAGAACGATGGTATTCAAAAGCTTCAAGCGAATGGACTACCAAAATTTAATTACGCAGTTGCAAAAAAAATCAAAATTTAGTGATGTAAATGATGCATTTTCATATTTTGATTTAGGTGAAGGTAATGAGATTAACTTGATTTTTGATGCTCGTAAGTCAATCAGCACATTGGTTTTTGTTAATATTAAAAAAGGATCATTTAAATGAGAAGTAAATTAAATGGTAATACATCTACAGAATATTTAATCTGTTTGACCTTTGTATTTATTATACTAGTAGGGCCACTATTACTTGGGAATGGTATTTTTGGAGACAAAAGTATATTTCTAATATTTAAGAATGCATATGAACTATTTATGAATAAATTTAATGCAACAATTTTGAATATGGATGCAATCCCATAATGAATTTACCGAATATTAATAAAAAGTTTGTAGCACTTCTTGTTTCAATTTTAGTTGGAGTATTAAGTATCTGGGGGTTTAAGACAGCTTTCGACCATAAAGTAGAAAGTATGACGCAAAAGGGTCCTGAAGTTGCATATGTTGTTGCAAGTAAAGAGCTTTTAGCTGGAAGTCTGATTTCGACAGACACCGTTTCGCAAAGGAATATTCCATCGGATTACCAGCAGTCTAATGCAGTTTTGGCTACTGATTTTGGTTCAATTGACGGATTACCATTAAAGGTAGATTTAAAACCTGGTGACATCATTATGTATTCCATGGTCGATACTAAGAAAGATATAGCCAAACTTATTCCTCTTGGAAGAAGAGCATTAACGATTCCTGTTGATGATGAAAGCTCAATTTCAACAATGCTTAAACCAGGAGACTTAATTGATTTAATGGTGACACTGCAAAGTGCGGAGAAAACAGCTACAGTGCCTTTAATGCAAGGTGTCAAGATCTTAGCGACGGGTAAGCAAACAGATGTAAGTGATGAGGTGAGCGGAACTACGGGTTATACCAATATTACTTTAGATGTAAGTGCTGATGATGCGAAAAATATTACCTTAGCTACAAGCATGGGGCGAATTTCGGCGATATTAAGAAATCCTGATGATCAAGTCATGAGCGATACCAGTGGTTTTATACAGCTTATTAATACTCAAAAAGAGCAAGCTAGTAAAAATGTGCAACCAATTTCGATACCAACAATTAGACCAGAAATAAGGTCTGAGATTAAAACAAATAGCAGTCGTTCAGGTTTTAATATTATCTATGGAAATAAAGATGAATAAATTTGTTGGTTATCAAAATTTTAAAAGTGCTTATCTACCTTTGCTTTTGTGCTTAATAGCAGTCAACTCACATGCAATGTCAGATCAGCTTTACATTGGTGAAACGATTTATTTGAATGATCCAACTGTTACCGATGTAGTCATTGGAAATGATCAAATTGTCAAAGCTAAAAAAGTAGGAAACAAAGGTATTGCCTTAACTGGAGTAGCTGCGGGTGACACAACGTTAAAGGTTTGGAACGGTAACCGTTATTTCACATCGGAAATTCATGTTTATCCAAGTAATGTAAAGAAAACGCTTGAAGATTTGCAGACTGCGTTAAGAGATATACCAAAATTATCTATACAGTTAGTGGGGGATAATGTCGTATTACAGGGTAAAGACTTAACGCTTGAAGAAAAAGAAAGGGTAGATGGCTATGCTCATCTTTTTAAAAATGTCGTTAACTTAGCGAAGACAAAGGAAAATAACCTCCAAGAAAAACAAAAAATGATTTACTTGGATGTTCGAATTGTTGAGATATCAACATCTTCGACCAAAGAAATAGGGATTAAGTGGAACACTGCATCAGTCGACGGACCAAAGTTTGGAGTACTTGGTGATTTTAAACGGAGTGATATTTTCACTGGTTCAAATCATCCTTTGGCAGAGCAGATTGCACCTTTAGCAAAGATTAGTCCTTTTCAAACATATTTCGGTTTAGCAAGTTTTATTGATAGTAAAATCAATTTGTTGCAGGAAAATGGAACCGCTAAAATTATAGCCCGTCCGTTACTGTCTTGTAAAAATGGTGGGAATGCGACATTCCTTTCAGGAGGTCAAATCCCTTACCAGTCTTCTGGTGCAACAGGTACGCCATCTATAGAGTTTAAAGACTATGGTATTAAATTAGATATCAATCCAACCATTTCAAATGATGGAATCGTTGCCAAAATTCTAGCCGAAGTGAGTACGATTGATCAGTCTGTACAGGTTTCTGGAGTGCCGGGTTTTTTGACAAGAAGAACTGAAACTGAATTTGTTGTGGGGCAAGGGCAAACATTAGTCCTCAGTGGATTAGTTGGGGCGGAGAAAAATGGGGGTGAAAGTGCAGTCCCAGGATTAGGAAAAATTCCATTATTAGGTAATTTATTTAAAAGTAAATCTAATCGAATTAAGCAAAATGAGTTGGTCTTTTTCGTAACACCTTATGTGTATGAAAATGAATTTGAAATGAAGTTGGGTGGAGTTGGTCGTGATGCTGATGGTGTTGTGAAATCTGAATTAGGTTCAGGCTTAATAATACCAAATGACTATAAATTAAAAGATGAGCAGACTGATGAAACTGAAAATAAAAAATAAGAATCAAGAGTCGATACTGGCATTTGAAAAATCAGAAATTCTCATTGGGAAATCCAAGAATTGTGATTTGCAATTAAAAGGATGGTTTATTGCTGACCAGCATTGCTCAATTAAAAAACTAAGTGGTGGCTATGTCGTAGAAGATTTAAATCGTGGTGCGAATGGCACTGTGGTTAACAATCGCAAGGTTGATTTCTATGGGCCAATCAATCTCCAAGAGGATAGTATTGTTGTTGGTAGTTATACCATTCATTTATTAGAAGATGATGTCGAAAAAAGCGATATAAAAGTTGTTAATCTTGAATCCATAGATCACCGAGTATTGGATAATTTAAAGGATGTTCCAGAAGATGAGGCTGTTTATAGCACTCAAATTACCAATATTCCATATAACTCCAAAACCTATAAAAATCTTGAAGTAGAATGGATTCAGATTCTTCGGGAAAAATTAGTTAAGCAAATGGATCTTCGGCGTAAGGATATTAATGCCATGACCCCAGAAGAGCTTAAGCAAGAGACTTTGACCAGTTTGGATCAGGTTTTATTTGATATTGATGGAGATTTACCACAGATATTGAATATTGATAGATTGAAACAGAAAATTATCAATGAAGCAATTGGACTAGGCCCACTTGAGGAACTATTGAGTAATCCACAAGTAACGGAAATCATGGTGAATGCCAAGGACGAAATCTTTATAGAACAGTCTGGAAAGATTGTAAAAAGTGATTTGGAGTTTACCAGTAATAAGGCGATTTTAGATGTCATTGAAAGAATTGTAACTCCTTTAGGACGACGAATTGATGAAAGCTCGCCGATGGTTGATGCAAGACTTAAGGATGGATCTCGTGTAAATGCGATTATCCCTCCACTTGCCATTAAAGGGCCTACAATTACGATTCGTAAATTCCCTGAAAAGCGTATTTTGATTGAGGACTTAGTTGGCTATTTTAGTCTTGACGATGACATGGCTGATTTTTTAAAGCTATGTGTGGCTGCGAAAAAAAATATCCTTATTTCTGGAGGGACTGGCTCAGGAAAAACGACATTATTAAATGTCCTTGCTAGTTTCATTCCTCATGGTGAACGTGTGATTACCATTGAGGATGCAGCCGAGTTAAAACTTGACCATGATCATCTTATTTCATTAGAAGCTCGTCCTGGCAATAATGAAGGCAAAGGAACGATTCATATTCGAGATCTAGTCAAAAACTCATTACGTATGCGACCTGACCGAATTGTGATTGGTGAGTGTCGTGGTCCAGAAGCCTTAGATATGTTACAAGCAATGAATACTGGACACGAAGGTTCACTCTCCACATTACATGCGAATACACCTCGTGATGCAATTGCTCGTTTAGAAACAATGATTATGATGGCAGGGATGGATTTACCCTTGAATGCGATTCGTGAACAAATTGCATCTGCTGTGGATATTTTGATTCAACAGTCTCGGTTTTCTTGCGGTTCCCGAAAAATCACTTATATCACTGAAGTTACTGGAATTGAGAGTGGAAAAATACAACTTCAAGATATTTATAAATTTGAGAAAACTGGGCTAGATGCTGGATCGCAAAAAACCAAGGGACAGTTTGGAGCAACAGGACTGATCCCAACTTTTTTACAAGAATTAAAAGAGTCTGGATACAAAATCGATATCTCTAAATTTCAAAGCAATGGGTTATAAATGTATATTTATTTAATCTTAATCGCTGCCGTTATTGTTTTTTTGACCTACTATCTGATTGTTTCAGATGGTATCACTTCTGTTTTCCTGAGAAAAACTTCTAAGCTAGAAGAAGAACTGAACTTAAGTTATGTATTCTTAAATTTAAAGAAGATTCTTTTTCTTTATTTCTTATTGTTAATTATCATTTTTGCTGCAATTTTTTTCCTTTTTAAGTTCAGTGTACTCTATATCTTTGCTGCAATTTTTTTAGCAATTTTGCCTTTTATAATTATCAAGAGATTTAAAAAACAACAGCTTGAAAAAATTGAGCAACAGTTACCTGATGCACTTATGTTGATAGCAGGTGGACTTCGCTCAGGCGCAAGCTTGAGTACGGCGTTATTCCAGCTTACAAATGAATGTTTACCTCCATTAAAAAATGAAATTGCATTCATTATTAAAGAGCAGAAGGTTGGGCTACCTTTGAGTGATGCGCTGCTAAATTTTCAAAAACGTATGCCAATAAACGCAGTAGTGTTAATGACCACAAGTATTCGAATCGCACTTGAAACAGGTGGAGAGTTAGCGGAGACTCTGACTAAGGCTGCAGAAACCTTACGCCAAATTAACCAATCAGAAGGAAAAATCAAAGCCCTAACGGCACAAGGAAAAATGCAGGCTTGGGTGGTTGGATTAATGCCTATTGCTTTGATTTTTGTGTTGTGTCAAATGGAACCTGAGGCAATGGATAAACTATGGTCTACACCTGCAGGGTGGATTGCTTTAACAGGAATCCTAATATTTGAGGTGTTTGGCATGATTTTTATTCGAAAAATTGTAGACATAGACGTATAACATGAATGATCTAATTTTATATGCTTGTTTTCTTGGCTTAGGAGGAGTTATCTCTTTCCTCTGTTGGCAAGTTTTTAGTTTTATTTACGCAGTACCGGATGAAAATAGGGAATATTTGGATAAGCCTCCATTTCTTTTTTATATTCTATGGGGTTTGATAAAAGCAGTCTCATTCTATATTAAGCCATTTATATCAAAAAAAATGGAAGACAGTCTGAGAAAAAAAATTATTTATGCTGGTTATGATTATGTCTTTAAACCAAGTGAGATTATAGCTTCACAGATTGTTTTTAGTTTTGTATTTACACTACTCTCATTAGTTTTATTATATTTGTCTGCTGTAGAACTCATATATAGCGCTGCATTTGGGCTTTATGGATTGATTTATCCTGTACTTTGGTTAAAAAGCCAAAAGAAAAAAAGAGAAAATCTTATTCTTAAAGAAATACCATTTTTTTTAGATATCATTGTTTTATGTGTAGAAGCAGGTCTTACTCTGGTTAATGCTTTAGATCAAGCTGTTACTAAGGCGGTTAAAAGTCCAACACGTAATGAGTTTTCAAGAGTACTTGCCGATATACGTAAGGGTATTCCAAAAAATGATGCTCTACGAAATATGACACAGCGTGTAGATCAACCCTCTGTACAAAACTTGGTATCGGCTATTATTCAAGCCGAAAATATGGGGATGAATCTTGGACCAATCCTACGCAGTCAAGCAGAGCAAAGGCGAGTTGAACGTTTTCTACGTGCCGAAAAGTTGGCATTAGAAGCTCCTGTAAAAATGCTTTTCCCGTTAGTCGCTTTTATTTTTCCATGTACATTTATTGTTATTGGTTTCCCACTTTATATCATGATGAAGGATGCGTTTGGCTAATATGTATTTAAATCATAGTGGTGAAAAATTTGAAATTCTAGTTGCTAAAAGCTTTTTTGCTAGAGCTGGTGGTCTTTTATTTAGAAAAAAATTGATGTCTAGACAATGTTTATTAATAACACCTTGTCGATCAATTCATACCATTGGTATGCGGTATAATATTGATGTTATATTTATAGATGCATTTGGCTATATCACAGATATTCACTATGACGTTAAACCGTTTAAAGTAGTTTCAGCCTCCGCAAATGCTTGTTCTGTAGTTGAGTTTTTAGGTGGGGAGTTAGAGCAATTGAATTTAAGTAAAAATAATCATCTATTTATAAATTGCGTTGTTGCACAAACCTTTTAAAGGCTGATTTCACAAAGTCCTACCAAATTCGGGGCACAACTTGGGTGTTAGGTCTTCTTAATTCCGTAAATTTATTTAGGGGCTTAGGACGTTAAAGTGAGCTGTTACGGAGTAGTTTATGCAAATCGAGGTATAAACTACCATGCCGATGATTGAAGCGATACTCCATTTCTTTAAGATGCAAATAAAACATCTTTTTGTCAATTCTATTAAACTTGCCAAGCCGCTTTTTGGCATAACCCCAAAATGATTCTATGCCGTTAATATGACGCTCACCCACTGGCAAACTCATTCTTACCATGATTCACTCTCAGATGCTTGTCAAATCCAATGTCCACTAGCTCATCATAGCCTCTCCAGCCATTTGTGTTAATCACTGAATCAAGCTCAATATATCCACGAATAATGCCTTATAGCGTAGCTTTGGAGAAGTCAGGAACAATTTCTGTCTATTCATTCCCATCCCGTTTGAGTAGTCCAAATACAATGGTTTTACCTGATGCCCCACAACCTCGTTTACCTCGTACACGATGAGCTCCGAAGTAGGATTCATCCAGTTCAACAACACCATTGAAAGGAGATATTTGTTCACATTGAATAGCAATTTTTTTACGCAATTTGATGTAAATTGTATTGATAGAACGCACTGAAATACTGGTGAGTTTAGCCATGTCTGAGGCAGTAAAATCCATGGCAAAAAAGCGAATGATCTGTCTGAATTTTGCTTCTGTGATTCTTGAACGGGAATAGTATCTATTTTTTCCTTTCATATGAGGAAGTTACCATATTTTTTAATATGCTTAACTTCCTAAGCCCCTTATTTAATACTGCCACACCTGCATGAACCTAATTCACTTGGCTTTGAAAGTTCCTAGCGCTGAGCTTATCGCCTAGTAATTTAATGCAGTGCATCTTCGTTTTAACCAAACTTCGCCAATCATAGTCTGACCATTTTTTTCATAGTGTCCTGCCGAAACGTTTAACCGTTCGAAGTAGTTCATTTCGCTCTCGCGAATGAACTTTTTATATCTTTCCAAGGCTTTGCATTTTTTCTTGGCGAAATCACCGCATTTGCTTGTTGATCTGCAATGAGCTGATGGCTGATTCTATCTTAAGATAAAATTCTACTTTTGGATCCTTTTATTTTTAGGAGGATTACCTTAATTCGTTTAACGGGTGAGCAAATAATGACAAATGAGTGGCAAATGGAAAAAGTATCAATTTTCACATGTGAAGTTTCTTATAGAGGCTTTAAACGATAATTTTCGACAAAGTCTTTGACACAAAATTTGGCACAATTCTTAAAATCTATAAGATTCTATTAGATTGTAGATCTATGATAAATCATGAATTAAACCTAAATAGAATATATTAAAAAGTTATTTATAGAGTTTACAGCTCAAATTGAATGGTTCAGGGATATTTCCAACGACGGGTGGAAAGTTTGAGGTGAAAGCAGGGCAGCATTTATTTAAGAGTGGGGTAAAGGTTTCTGCAAATAAAATAACGTTACCAACGTTACCTCCTTTCGATAAGAATATCGGTAAATTTTTTCTATATAAAGGTAATGGTAGTCCTTTCGTTGAGCATGAATACAAAATCTTAGATAAATTGGGTAATGTATTAAAACAAGGGATTACAAACCAGTTAGGTGAAACGGATTATGTTCAAACAGAAATGTCAGAGAAGATTATCTACGATGTAAAAATGCTTAAAGAAAGTGAAAAAATTCAGAGTAGTTGGCAAAATCAATTTGAAGGGAAATATGAAAATTTCTTGAGTCAATTGGATCAGCAACCCACTGATCTCGAAGGAGATGAGTAATGTTGCCATTAGTCGGTTTGGGCGTTGTTCTCGCAAGAGCATTTACAGCAGCTCTAACAGCGTATGAATTATATAGTTATGGTTCAAATTTGTATGAAGGGCAGGCAAACTATAGGAAAGAGTTGGAAAAAGCCAAAACAGAAATTAAAAAGATCATTCATGATCTGGAAAAAGAATTTAATGGTCATCTTTTATATGCATCTGAAATTGCATATTTGGTAAAATTAAGAAAAGATGATCCTCGGAATGATGAAACACGACAACCACGACAACGTGGTCATGAAGGCTTTAAGAAACAGATTGCAGAAAAGATACCTTTTCGGAAAGTAATTTCGGAAGTTTGTGATAAAGCCAATGCCAATGGATTTCCGCAGCTTAAAAAGAAAAGAGGCGTTAAGGTCAGTGATTTGCCTAAAGCTCGACAAAAGATATTAGAAAGCTGGGCAGGCTTGATTCTCTCTGAGATTCTAGAGGAGGACATTGGCAGTGAATTTCTGATTGCACGTTTGAAGCAATTGGCAGCTTCCATTATGTTTGAGTTTGTAGATGAGGTTTTAGGCTGGAAGGCACCTATTAAAACGGAAGTGTGCTTTGGTGCTAAATTTGAAGATCCACAGTTGGTATTGCCTGGTAATCCTAAACTTAAACGAACAGGTCGTTTTGATTTAAACCCCTTTTACCCTACGCCTTATCATAACCAAAGAGGCAGTATTGCTGCTGATTTGGTTATTGCTGAATCTCGTTTGGAACCGATCTCAAAAACAAATCTGTTTGCGATTGTAGAAATCAAGTTTCAAGGAGATTCGATAAAAGATAAGCAGTTTAACCAATATGATCGATTATTAGGAGCCTGTAAAACTGCAAAAGAGAAAAAATATGGTAAACATAATAACCATTCGGGTAAAGGCTTAAATGAAGGTGGTTATATTTCTTTGTTTCGTTATCCTGAAGATATCGCCTTTGATAAGCTTTGGGTGATTGGTGACGAAGGTGGAGATGTATATGGTATTGGTCCCTATGTTTCTTTTTATGTTTATCATTCAGCAGAAGAGGCACCTCAGCTAATAACCAAATTTGTTGAAATCTTTAATGTGTTTAATCAAATTAAAAATGAAGAATGGGTTTCTTTCAAACATCCTGTTAAAGATATATTCGTTAAAGCTGAAAAGGCTGAAGCATTACTGACGGATTTAAATGCAATTTGCCATAGGCAATATGCTGGAGATGATTTTTTATCATTTGCTGCAACAGCTTCAGATGACACTGAAATTAGCTCAGCAGTATGGGCATGTTATTTTAGAGTTACGCCATATTCTGATACATACAGTGTCTTAAAGATGAACTTTAGATATGCCTGGTATATTGCAAGTCAGGAAAATAAAGAGAAGTGGCATCTGTTTGTTGAACGTTGTATTGATAAGTTAAAGCCCCGTCATACCTATAGTGGATTTGAAATTGCTCAAGCGGCTTCTTTGCATTTAGGTAGCTATGAGATTAATAGTCTTGAAAAAATTGTGACTCAGGCTTTTTATGGTGTAGATATTGATCATCCTAGTTTTAATGGCAGTAATACTCATGATGACCCTGATGGTTATATTAATGAGCGTAAGCTAGGTTCTGGTATACGTACACCTGTTTGGAGTTTTTTACTTGATCCATATTGGATGGAAAAATTAGATAAAACCGCCGAAGAGATCAAGGCTTACTTTAACCGCTTTAAAGAAGTTGAGATCAAGGAAATCGAATATCCAGAAAATCAGACAGGTTTATGGATTCGACTTGGGGACCTCTCAATGTATCCTGTTGAAGACGGTGTGCCTGTTTTACCTGTTTATGCCAATGCTTTAATTAAACCGATACGTTGTGATGAACTGAAATTGGTGGGGTATGCACAATGGGATGATGATCCTAATGAGCATCTAAGTTACGAAGAAGGGATTGCGTGGATGCGTCGTTTTGATGAAGACAGTAATTGGCCTGAAGGGAAACGAGTCAATAAGGTGAGTTACTTATCATTGGAAGAAGATAAACTTAAAGTGAAAGGTGGCGAGTTATGTCCACGAACTGGTTATTGGCAAACACCAGCACAGCCAGATTCACAACAGTATTTTAAACAAGGTGAAATTGTCCCAACTTTTACTGAATTAGATTGGGGGGAAGTGTATTGGTATTGGGATGGTGAAGAGTAGTCTGTAATAGTTGAGGGGGAGTCTTGGTAGGGAGGATGTATGAGAATTAAAGTTATAAGTTTAGTGATCTTTGCTGCAATGATGATAGGTTGTCAAAAACAGTCTGAGCAAGAAAAAGAAAGTGCAAATTTAGATGCTAAAGTACAGTTTGCTGAAGCTGATCAAAAGATATCTGAATATTTAGATTTATTGGATGATCACAATGCAGATAAAGAACAGCAAACTCAAGTCCTTTGTAAAGAATACCCCATGCTATATGAAACGAAGTATATGCCAGCTTTGCTTCGAATTTCACCCAATGACTATAGTAAAGAAACACTTTTAAAAGATTTGAAATTAGCTATGGAATATTACGAGAGTAAATTACAGATTGATTGTAATAGGTAAGATAACTCGTATCTTTTATTCTGAGTATACATAAATGAATAAATTAATACTTCAAAAAGATGAGCTTAATGAAATATATAGACTAATAAAAAAATTTATGATGATGAGGCTAAGGTTGCCTGCTAGATTATTTGAAGTTTCTGATCCTAGAAATAAGTTCTCACATGATCTTATTATGGTTAGAGCTGTTGGAAGTTCTGGTGAAGATGATCTTTATTTAAGATTTGGATGTTATGCATATACACCGGAAAAGGATGTAAAGACAATTGTTGTAGCCAGAATTGGTTTTAAACGAATAAAAAATGGAGCTGGCACGGCGTTGCTCAAAGAGCTATGTCATTTGGGTGAGAAATATGATTATCAGTATTTAGCTATAGAATGTCCAAACTCTCAATGCAAAACTTTTATGAATAAGTTAGGGTTTAGTAATGAATTTATAGTACCTATTCAAAAATTGAAGCTCTTGATTCAAGATTATGAGAGTAAAAAGTTAATAAGTGTTAACCTTGATAAAATATGATCTTACTGTGCTTTAATACATTGTGTTTAAATAATGAATAAAAAGATATCGCTTTTTTAAATTTTTTTAATGCAAGGTAATATCTAAATTTAATTTTTGAGATTTTTTTATGGATAATAAGAAGAGTAATCTTAGTTTTACTGCGGCAGACCGTATTCTTTCATTTTGGCGTGATTTAGAAATTTTCACTATACCTCCTGCTCCTACATCAAAAGATGCTAATAAATCCACGAAAGTAATAACCTTAAGGTTTGGTGAGAAACTACCCTGGGATAAAGCAGAGTATCAACCAACGTCAGAATATATGTATATTCATACAGTTTATATTGGTGTTGCAGATCAAGAAGACCTGACTCGACTGGTTTTACGAAAAATTGTAAGCGAAGAGTTGAGTGATAAAGAACGTGAACGTATTGTAGGGACTGGTTGGTTAGCCTCTTTTACTGTAAATGAAACTGGAT
>Ga0067045_1005132_pt1 | contig 13510 bp, 13 predicted proteins | sample TerdegcTABiofilm_FD_59184 | JGI IMG/M metagenome (GOLD analysis project Ga0067045, IMG submission 59184) | Combined Assembly of (Gp0054472, Gp0054536) Wastewater bioreactor microbial communities from Singapore -Terephthalate degrading...
AAAAACCTGGATAAGATGCGTAGCCAATTAGATCCAAGGAGTGTATATCTAAAAGTATTTTTTGATGCTAAAGCCGGAGAGTTTGTGGAGTATCTGAAAGATTACGGTGATAAAGAAATTTTTAACATACTCAAAAAAATTGATCCAGCACATATTTCCAAGTATGATGAAGCATTAAAATAAATTTTGGTTTGCTCTGTAGAGAAAATTTAAAAATAATTTATCAGATGTTTATTTCGTAGAGCCGGTATTTCTTATAGATTTCACCATTCATTGTTTCTGCACCACGATTCATCATGTCATTATCTTCTAAAATCCAGCTTGCTTCTCCTAAATAGATTCCAATATTAGCGGCACGCTGAACAATCTCCCAATAAAAAACGGCATCAAGTCCGCGCTTTTGATATTCGGGTATAATTCCCAGAGTTAAAATTCGCGACCATTTAATTTCTTTTTTATCTTTTAACAATCTGAAAATTCCAAATGGAAAGAGCCGTCCATTAATTTTTTTAAGAATGTAATTATAGTCGAGCAATACAAGTGAAAACCCGACTACCTTGTTATCAATCTCGCCGAATAAAATTAGTGAAGGTTCTGCAATTGGTTTTAATTCCTTGGCCATAAAATCGATTTCTTCATCTGTCATCGGGACAAATCCCCAATTAGGTGCCCATGCTTTGTTATAAACATATTTAACTTTTTCTATTTCTTTGTCAAAGTTTTTCATGTCGATCTGATAAACCTTAATACCGGAACGTTTCTGCGCAATTTCTGCAACACGTCTTAATTTATCAGAGGAAATAACTTTCTTGTTTTCAAGTTTGTAAGCATAGAGATCTTTTGCTTTTTTAAATCCGTAGTTCTCGCATAAATCCAAATAATATTTCGGGTTATAAGTCATCATAATCCTTGGTTCATCTTCAAACCCATCGATCAACATTCCATACTCATCATTCGAAGATGGATTAGCCGGACCTCTCATTGCATCTAAGCCCTTTTCTTTTAACCATTCTTTTGCAGCATCAAACAAACTATTTGCAACAGATTGATCATTGATACATTCAAAAAATCCGAAGAAGCCGACTTTATCGCTATGGTATTTGTTGTGAAGGTCGTTTTTAATTGCAGCAATTCTTCCAACAATTTCTCCATCTCTAAAAGCTAAAAAGAGTTCTCTATCTGCGTGTTTGTAAAAAGGATGTTTCTGTTTATTAAGAAGTTTTTTCTTATCCATAATCAAGGGTGGGACCCAGAATTTATCATTCTTATAAATTTCCCACTGAAATTTTATGAAACGAATTAGGTCCTTCTTTGATGTGACTTTTTGAATAGTAATTGGTTCCATAAGCAAGTATCAATGGTTTTAGAAGGTGCCTCATGAGTAATTATTCATATATAAAATAAAGATAAATTAAATTTCAACTTTGCTCAACAAAAAGTACTTCTGAAACACCCTCTTTTGAATAAATCAATACCTTAAATTAAACCGAGTTCTTTACCAATTTTTTTGAATGTGTCAATAATATAATCTAAATGTTCATCTTCATGTGTGGACATATAAGAAGTTCTCATCATCTGTCTACCTTGCGGTACTCCTGGAGAAATAAATACATTAACAAAAATTCCAGAATCGTATAACATTCTCCACATTTTAAAAGCTAAAGCATCATCACCAACTATTACGGGAACGATAGCAGTTCTTCCGTCGGGTATATTAAATCCTGCTTCGGTTAATTCTCTTCGAACCTTGTTTGCATTTCTAATTAATTTGTCAACTCTCCACGGTTCTTGTTCAAGAATTTCCAAAGCAGCAAGTGCAGCCGCTACAGATGCCGGGGTAGGAGAAGCACTGAATATTAATGCCGGAGAATGATGTTTAAGATAATTAATTACTCTCTCAGGTCCAGCAACAAAACCGCCTAGAGATGCAAAGGTTTTGCTGAAAGTACCCATTGTTAAATCAACTTCTTTTTCTAAATTAAATTCACTGGCAGTTCCTCTACCACCTTTACCAATTACACCTACTGCATGAGCATCGTCAATAAGAATTCGCGCATTATAATTTTTTGCAAGAGTAACTAAATTAGGTAAATCTACAATGCCTCCACCGGTACTGAAAACTCCGTCGCTTACAATCAATTTACCAGCTTCAATCGGAATTTTTTTAAGAACTCGTTCGAGATCATTTAAATCCATGTGTTTGTACCGTTCTAGAGATGCTGTTGCACCTTTTGCCATAATTTGTCCGGCAACTATACAAGCATGGTTATCTTTGTCAGATATAACAAATTCACCTCTTTGAACAAGAGTAGGAATAATACCTTGAGCAGTCTGATAACCGGTGCTATACAGTAATACTGCTTCAGTTCCAAAAAATTTTGCAAGTCGTGTTTCTAATTCAATGTGTAAATCTAAAGTACCTGTTAAGTAACGTGATCCAGAACAACCTGTTCCATATTTTTCAACAGCTCTTAACGCTGCTTCTTTTACTTTTGGATGTGAGGTTAATCCTAAATAATTGTTAGAGCCGGCCATTACTATTTTTCTACCTTCTATTTGTACTACCGGCCCTTCATTTTCTTCGATTGGTCTGAAATAGGGATAAATACCCATAGCTTTTATATCATCAGCTCGGGTAAATTCATAGCATTTAGTAAATAAGTCCAATATACCTCCGGATTATTTTTCTTATAAATTTTTTATATCTTAAAAAGAATTATTATACAGATTTGCTAATTAACTAAAACAATATAATCAAATTTAACAATTTAATAACACTATGAGCTCAAAAATAATTTCAGTTGTAACCGGTGCGTCCGGATTTGTTGGAAGTCATTTAGTAGATAGATTATTAAAAGAAGGTCATCATGTAAAATGTATTTTAAGAAAATCGAGTTCTTTAAGATGGCTTAAGGATAAACCCGTGGAAATAATAAATTGTGGTTTGTTTAATAAAGAAGAATTAAAGACAGTTCTTAAGAATGCAGATTATCTTTTTCATGTTGCTGGTGTTGTAAAAGCAAAAACAAATGAAGAGTACTTAAATGGTAATGTAGAGACAACAAGAGTATTACTTGATGTTGTAAGCGAAGTGAATCCATCAATCAAGCGGATTATAATTGTCAGCAGTCAGACTGCATGCGGGCCATCTATTGATGGCAAACCCTGTACTGAAGAGACTAAAGAACATCCTATTACACGCTATGGAAAGAGTAAACTTTTACAGGAAAGATTAGCTATGACTTATTCAGACCGGTTACCAATAAGCATTATTCGTGCTGTGGCAGTTTATGGTCCAAGAGATACCGAAATTTATCTAGTATTTAAAACCTATAAACAAGGATTACTTGGTTTGATCGGTTTTAATAAAAAATTAGTTAATATTGTTCATGTTTTAGATCTTGTTGATGGGATTTATTTAGCTTCTATATCTGAAAGAGCAAAAGGACAAATATACTTTATTGGTTCGCAGGAATATTACGATTGGGTACAAATTGGTAATGCAATTTCTAAAGCTATGGGTAAAAAAGCATTAACAGTTAGAGTTCCACATATAATTGTTTACATTGTTGCTATCTTTGCAGAATTCTTTTCGCTATTTAGCTCAAAAGCAGCCACATTTAATATAGAAAAGGCAAGAGATTTTGTTCAGCAATACTGGACGTGTGATGTTTCTAAAGCTGTTAATGATCTGGGATTTAGTCAGAAAATTTCTCTGGAAAATGGAATGAGAGAAACTGTTGCGTGGTATCGCGAAATGAAATGGCTTTAATTAATTTATAATGTAAAATGTATTATGTATAATTTGGAGTAATAGGTTTAAATAGCAGAAGTATTACTTATTAATTCGATCGATTTATTACTTTTACATTTCTTAATTAAAAATTTTCAATTCTCAATTCTCAATTGTTTTTAGCGCCTTCTTTAATCCAGGTTCTAATTCCATCAATTTGATTCTTTGTAAGCGGTCTATAACCAATCGGTGGCATTGGACTTGTTTTTCCTTCAATTGCCCAGATTAATTTGCTATTATCAGGTAATCCGGGGAATACAATTTGTGGGTTACTTGTAGTTTCAGCCCAGTTTGCTAAGCTTAAACCTGCATTTCTGTCAAAACTATTATGACACTTTGCATTATTACATCTTGCATCAAAAACAGGTTGAATATGCTTTGAATAACTTACGTTGCTCGAAGGAATGATGATAGAGTCTAGGTCTTCCTGATTGATAGTATCATCGCATGAAATTATTATAAAAATAACTAATACTAAAGTAAGTATGTTATATTTATTCATACTAAACAAATCTCATTTAGAAATTTTTTCAACTGCCAGTCAAACATAAAAAGAATTTTTATTTATAACTAATGCAATTCTTTATTCCATTACATATTTAGTATATCTTTGAGTTGCTCAAAAATTAGAGGATCACAATGAAAGCGAAGCAAATTATATTTTCTCTTTTGATAATAATTATTCTTTCTTCAAATATTATTGCGCAACAATTATTGCAGTCCGGGCCAATGGTTGGATATTCAGCAATGAGAGAAGTTGGTCTATGGGTTCAAACTAAAGCTCCGGCTAAAGTAAAATTTTCTTACTGGAATATAAATGAACCAAAGAAAAAATATTTTACAGATGAAGTATTCACACAAAAGGATAAAGCTTTTACAGCTATTTTGATAGCAGATCAGTTAGAACCCGGTCAAAAATATAATTACGAACTCTATATAAATGGTAAAGTTGTTAAAAGGAATTACGAACTTAAATTTCAGACGCAGAAACTCTGGCAATGGAGAGAAGATCCGCCTGAGTTTAACTTTGCAACCGGCAGTTGTTTTTATGTTAATGAACCTCAATACGATCGTCCCGGCAAACCATATGGCAGTGAATATAATATAATGACAAGTATTTATGAAAAACACCCCGATTTTATGATCTGGTTAGGTGATAATTTCTATTTGAGGGAAGTCGATTGGGATTCCTGGAGTGGGATTCTAAAAAGAATTACTCATACGCGCTCATTACCTGAACTTCAACCGTTACTGGGTTCGGTTCATCATTATGCTATATGGGATGATCACGATTTCGGTCCTAACGACAGCGATAGAGGATATTTCTTCAAAGAAAAAACTCTCGAAGCAAATAAACTTTTTTGGATTAATCCTACTTATGGTTTTAACGGAATTTCATCTATGACAACTTACTTTGAGTGGGGTGATGTCGATTTCTTTCTACTCGATGGACGATATTTCAGAACGCCCAATAATAGAAAATCCGGTTACAAAGAATTATTGGGTGATCCACAAATCCAATGGCTTATTGATAATCTAGTAACGAGCAAAGCTCCATTCAAAATTATTGCTGTTGGCGGACAAGTCCTTAATCCGGTTGACGACAAACCGTATTTAGAAACTTATGACAAATTCCCTGAAGAAAAATCTAAGTTAATGTCGCTGCTTCAGCAAGAAAAAATTGAAGGTGTAATATTTTTAACAGGGGATAGGCATCATACTGAATTAACAAAATTGGAACGTGAGAATGCTTATCCGTTATACGACTTTACAATTTCATCATTAACCGCTGGTGTATCACCCGGTAAGGATGAAAAGAATACTTTAAGAGTACCGGGAACTTTAGCTGATGAACATAACTTTGCTATTTTCAATTTCTCCGGACCGTCAAAAAACAGGGTACTGAAGTGCACAGTTTATAATGTGGATGGAAAGGAATTATGGAATTATTCGATAAATGAGAATGAGTTGAAATATAAAAAGTAGATTTTTTAACTTAAGATTGTTGCTTTGAAATAACTTTTATAAATTTACGATGGTTCTTTTAACTCTCAATTCTCCATTCTGAATTTTCAATTGAAATGGGGCTATAGCTCAACTGGGAGAGCGCTTGAATGGCATTCAAGAGGTCAGCGGTTCGATCCCGCTTAGCTCCACAATTCTGAATAATAAGAAAATGTATAACGTTTATATTATCAGAAGCACTTCTAANAGTAAGTATTATATTGGTCAAACTAACAATCTTGAGCTTCGCTTAATTCAACACAACTCTGGTTATTCAAAAGCAACTAAATCTGGAATCCCCTGGGAACTTGTTTTTCAAAAAGAATTTGATTCCCGTTCAGATGCATATCAGTTTGAGCAGAAAATAAAGAAAATGAAAAGTAAAAAGTATATTGAAGAATTGATCTCAGATGGGAGAGCGTCCCGATGAAATCGGGAAGGTCAGCGGTTCGATCCCGCTTAGCTCCACAATTACATCATATTCTAGTGTCCGCCGTCAACCTTCTGGATTACGGAGTTAATTTGACTGATGCTCTGCTGAAGTTTTCTTAGTTCGCTTTCAAGCTTATATATCTTATAGGATTCTAAAGCTTCTTTACCGCCTAATAACCAGTTAATATCGCAACCAAGTCTTAATAACCGTGTAAGAATTTTAGATCCCGGTTCACGTTTCCCGCTGATATATTGCTGAAGCTGCTGAGGAGAAATTTTCATTGCCTCTGCTAATTTTTTAAGTGTGCCATATTTCCTTTTAGCAAACAATCTCATTCTTTCGCCAATGCCTAAATGCATACTCTCTTCGCTTGTAAACAAATCTAATGCTTCGTTATACTCACCTTCAAAGAGATTTAGTTCAAACTGATAATCGTCAATAATCTCTTTAATTTTTTTGTATAGATCATCATCAAATTGCGGGGATTCGTTGATAAGATAGGAAAGTGTTTGAACTTTAATTCCAAGTTTTTCGGCGATCATACTTAGTTTAATGCCGAGTGTGTGGATTAAGTATCTAATTTCTTCCTGTTTGGTCATTGGGTTTTTCCCTATTAATCAGATACACATTTGCAAAATAGTAATTTTTATCAAAATAATTGATATTTGACCTCTTAACCGTTTATCTATTATTCAATGTAAAATTAATTTCCGTTTACTATGGATAAATAATATTTTTAACCCGATGAAATTATTCTCCTTGACAACTGAGCATCGGTATATTCTTAAAATCGCTTTACCGGCTATCGCCGGGTTATCGACTCAAATGATTGTTTCCCTTGTCGATACTGCAATGGTTGGACGATTACCTGATGCACAATATAATCTTGCTGCTATGGGAATAGGTGTTTTTGCTACCTGGGCAGTAGTAAGCTTATTCTCAAGTCTTGCTACAGGAACACACGTTTTAATTGCCCGTAGTTTTGGAGAAAAAAATGACGAAGGGTGCGGCGAAGTATTAAATACTGCAATGATTCTTTCATTTTTAATTGGAATTGTTGTTGCTTTCCTTGTAGTCTTCTTTTCAAGTGATATAGCCGGTTTTTTCGCTGCTGATAAAAAAGTTGGACTTCTTGCTGGAGATTACCTTCATTATCGGTTTATGGGAATTCCGTTTTTCCTTATTACTGTTTCTTATCGTGGTTTCTTTTTCGGGATTGGTAAAACTAAAATTTTTATGTATTCAGGAATTCTTGCGAACCTTCTGAATATTATTTTCAATTACTTTTTTATCTATGGTGCGTTTGGTATTAAAGGTATGGGATTAGCCGGTGCGGGATTGGGTTCTACTTTAGCAACAATTTGCGATACTCTTTTTTATTTTGGTGTTTCTTTATTACCAATTTATAAAAACAAATTCCATTATTTCAGAAGATTCAGGTTTATTAAAGAGATCGCATTACGAATAATCAAAATTTCCTTACCTGTTTCATTACAAAATATTTTCATACTCATAGGATTTTTAAGCTTTATTGCAATTACAGGTTTAATCGGAATTATGGAACAAGCTGCAAGTAACGTAATTTTTTCTGCTATGCTTATCTCCTTATTACCTTGTTTTGGATTTGGAATAGCTGTTCAAACTCTTGTAGGTAATACTATTGGAAGCGGTGATTTTAAACTTGCCAAACATTACGGATTCGAAACCAGTAGGATTGCATCCATCTATACAGTTATTGTCGGGATAATTTTTTTCGCGTTTCCCAGAGCGGTACTTATTCTCACTACAAATGATCAACAGGTAATTGAAACAGCTGTGCCGGCTCTTAGAATTGCTGCACTGGGACAAATTTTTTATTCAGTAGGCGTGGTTTTAGCAAATGGGCTTCAAGCCGTTGGTAAAACACTGTATGTGATGCTTGCCGAGGTAATTGCCAATTGGTTTGTATTTGTTCCAATAGCATATCTTCTTGGTGTAGTATTCGAGCTTGGGATTGTTGGCGCCTGGGCTGCACTTCCTTTTTACGTTTTTCTTTATGCAACAGTAATTTTTGTTAAATTCAAATTCGGAAGATGGGAACATTATAAGAAAGTATAGATTTTTGTGATAAAAAAACTTGACAAAGTTATCGTTTAAGAATATATTTGAACTGAAAATTGAACATGAAATCCAAATTCTTAATATTGTTTCTAATTACGATATCGGTTATTTACGCCGGTGTCGAATTAATCAATTTTACCGCAAAAAGCCAGAATGGTAATGTTATACTAAATTGGCAAACTGCTACCGAAACCAACCTGAAACATTTTGTAGTTGAAAGAAAATCTATCGATGGTAATTTTTTCGAAATCGCTGTAGTCGAACCTAAGAGCGATAAGAATTATCAATATGTTGATCAATCAGCTTTCAAAACTTTAGACGCCGTTTACTCATATCGAATTAAAATTGTAGATAATGATGGTTCGGTTTCTTATTCAGGAATCCAGTCAGTTTATCATAACGTTTCCAGTGTTAAAAGAACCTGGGGTAGTATAAAAGCACTATTCAGATAATGCTGTTTTATCCGCACCTAAAGTTTATCAATTCATTTAATATCATAACCAATGATTAACAGCCGTTTACCTATTTATTTAGCATCTAAATCTCCACGTAGAAGAAAATTATTAAAACAGCTTGGTATAAAATTCCGGGCTTTTTCAGTCGATCTTGATGAAGAAATTCTAGATGGAGAACATCCGATTCAAACTGTTAAAAGGTTAGCCGAACACAAATCACTGCACGCAGTTCAAAAAATAAAAAAGGGAATTGTAATTACTGCTGATACAATTGTTGTGCTTGATCATGAAATAATTGGTAAACCAAAGAATAAAAAAGATGCTTTCCGGATTCTATCTAAATTAAGTGGAAGAACTCACGAAGTTTATACAGGATTTGTTTTGCTTAATACAGTTAGCCGGCAAAAAATTATTGGGTATGAAAGGACATTAGTTACATTTAAAAGATTATCAAAGAAGGAAATAGACGATTATATAAAGACCGGAAGCCCTATGGATAAAGCCGGTGCTTATGGTATTCAGGATGATTTTGGTGCCGTTTTTGTGAAAAGAATTGAAGGTTGTTATTATAATGTAGTTGGTTTACCACTTGCTAAACTTTATAAATCATTAATGGAAATTTTGTGAGTTGATTGAAAAACTAAAAAAAAATCTAATCATTTCTCTTCTTATCACAGCAATAGTTTTTTTTGCTATTGCAGTTTACGCCGATCTAAATTCAGTAGTAAGTTCATTTAAGAGTTTTAACTGGTTTTTTCTTCCGCTGATATTATTATTGTCGCTGGGGAATTATACAATTAGATTTTTTAAATGGGAATATTATTTACGTCTGTTAGAAATTCAAATTCCACTGAAGCAATCAGTCAAAATATTTTTCTCGGGATTATCGATGAGTGCTTCACCGGGTAAAATGGGGGAGGTTCTAAAATCATTTTTGTTAAAGGAAATATTTAACGAGCCGATAAGTAAAACCGCTTCCATAATTTTTGCTGAACGATTAACGGATTTTCTATCACTCACATTTCTTACTATCCTGGGTCTCTTTGTTTTCAACTACTCTGCAATCTGGATCTATTTTGTTCTATTATTTTTTATGATGTTAATAATTGTTATAAGTAATAGAAGTATTGCGGAATTTTTTATAAATGCAGCAAACAAATCTTCATTTGTAAAATCCCATTCATCCAAGATTATAAATCTTTATGAAAGCGCTTTCATTTTATTACGACCCAAGCCTTTATTAAAAATGATTTTATTAAGCATCTTTTCATGGTTCTTTGAATGCTTTGCATTTTACCTTATTCTCATTAATTTTGATTTGAGCGTTACAATTTTATTTTCGACATTTGTTTATGCATTATCCACGATCGCCGGTGCTGTCTCAATGCTGCCGGGTGGACTTGGAGTTACTGAAGGTTCTCTAAGCTTAATATTGATTAGTAATGGCATATCAAAAGAAACTGCCATTGCCTCTACACTTATAATCAGAGTAGTAACGTTATGGTTTGCGGTTTTACTAGGTTCAATAATTCTATTTTTCTTACAACGACAATACAGAAATTCACTAGCAGTAAATAAATCTTAAAAACATAACTGGACAAATTAAATGGCAACTAAAATAATCTGGACCAAAATTGACGAAGCACCGGCCTTAGCTTCTTATAGTTTCTTACCGATATTAAAATCATTTGTTAAGGGAACCGGGATAGAAGTAGAAGAAAAGGATATTTCGTTAGCAGGAAGAATCATTGCAAGCTTTCCTGAGAATCTAACTGAAGAGCAAAAAATTCCTGATTATTTAACCGAATTAGGAGAAATTACTAAAAAACCAGATGCAATTATCATCAAACTACCTAATATCAGTGCAACCGTTCCACAACTTCAGGAAGCGATCAAAGAATTGCAATCTAAAGGTTATAATATTCCAAATTATCCTGAAGATCCCAAGACAGATGCAGAAATCGAAATTAAAAATCGATATGCAAAAGTCTTAGGTTCTGCGGTTAACCCGGTTTTGAGAGAAGGGAATTCAGATAGAAGAGCTTCTGCGTCTGTAAAAAAATTCGGGCAGAAATACCCGCATAAAATGATGAAGCCATGGCCTCAATCAGGTTCTAAAACGCGTGTGGCACATATGAAGCAAAAAGATTTTTATGGAACCGAAAAATCTGTTACTCTGCAAAGTGATGATGTTGTTAAGATAGAATTTGTTGATGAAAGTGGAAATTCTACTGTTCTAAAAGAAAAATTGAAACTTCTTCCCGGTGAAGTAATTGATGCTTCAGTAATGAATGTGAAAGAATTAAGAAAGTTCTATGCAGAGCAAATTGAAGCTGCAAAAAAAGATAATGTGCTTCTTTCTCTCCATCTAAAAGCAACTATGATGAAAGTTTCTGATCCTATCATGTTCGGACATGCAGTTTATGTTTATTTTAAAGATGCACTTGATAAACATGCAGAAACATTAAAAGAAGTTGGCGCTAATGTTAATAACGGTTTAATGGATATACTGGAAAAAATAAAAAAATTACCGGATGAAAAAAGAACTGAAATTGAAAATGATATAAATAAAATTCTTGAAACAAATGCAGCTCTTGCAATGGTTGATACAAGAACCGGCAAAACAAATCTGCATGTTCCAAACGATGTTATTGTAGATGCCTCAATGCCTAATATTGTCCGTGATGGTGGTAAGATGTGGAATCGTAACGACGAATTACAGGATTGCATTGCTATGATTCCCGACAGATGTTATGCTACCATGTATCAGGAAATAATCGAAGATGCAAAAGCGAAAGGGCAATTCGATCCGGCTACAATGGGTGCCGTATCAAATGTTGGTTTAATGGCATTAAAAGCTGAAGAATATGGTTCACACGATAAAACATTTGAAGTAAAAGGAAACGGGATTGTTAGAGTTGTTAATTCGAAAAATGAAATCCTTCTGGAGCAACCGGTTGAATCAGGTGATATCTTCAGAATGTGTCAAACTAAAGATGAAGCAATAAAAGATTGGGTTAAATTAGCAGTTAACAGAGCAAAGACAAGTAATACTCCGGCAATTTTCTGGCTTGATGAAAATAGAGGTCACGATAGAGAAATTATTGCAAAGGTTAAAAAATATTTACCAGAGCATGATACAACCGGACTGGAAATTAAAATTCTTAAACCGGTTGACGCAATGAAATACACACTCGAGAGAACACGTAAAGGATTGGATACAATTTCTGTTACAGGAAACGTTCTACGTGATTACTTAACCGATTTATTCCCGATACTCGAATTAGGTACCAGTGCAAAGATGCTTTCGATAATTCCTTTATTAAAAGGGGGAGGACTTTTTGAAACCGGTGCTGGTGGTTCGGCTCCTAAACATGTTCAACAGTTATTACAAGAAAATCATTTGCGCTGGGATTCATTAGGAGAATATAATGCACTTGTTCCGGCTCTGGAAATGATTTACGAGAAGACAAAAAATTCTAAAGCCAAAGTTTTAGCTAATGCTCTTGATAAAGCAATCGGAATGTACCTGGAAAATTCAAAGTCACCTTCGCGTAAAGTGAAAGAAATTGGAAACCGAGGCAGTTCATTTTATTTAGCTTTTTATTGGGCCAAAGCTTTAGCAGAACAGAATGATGACGTTGAAATGAAAAAACGGTTTGAATTAATCTCCAAAGAAATCGAAATAAACGAAAAAAATATTATTGATACATTTATTTCTATTCAAGGTGTTGCTGTTGATATTGGCGGTTATTATTTACCGGATGATAATAAAGCGTCGGCTGTTATGCGTCCAAGTAAAATTTTTAATAAAATTATTGATGAAATGTAAGGTCGGTTCTATGTTCTTGGTCCTTTGTTCACGCTAATATGAAGGTGGACAGTTCGAGAGGCGAGAAGTAAGAAGTCAGAAGACAGTTCAACTCAAATTTGTGGGAATTTGTTCAATTCGTGTTGCTTCGTGTTCTATTCTCTCACGGTAAACGTGAATCGTTAAACGGGAAAATGAAAAATATTTTGCACAAAAGAGGTTTGATGAGATAATCAAACCTTTTTTTTGAGAAATTGTAGAAATAAAAATCATTAACGCTCGTTCACATAATCGGTTCAAAGCGACTAATCTATCCTTGATTTTAGAGGGCATCATTATTATTTTGCACCGCCTTAATCATACAAAAATGGAGGTTCAAGATGCGAGACGATAATGGAGTTGGAAAAGGTTTATTGATCGGTTTTTTAACCGGAGCTGCTGTTGGTTCAATTATTGCGCTCCTTTTTGCTCCTAAATCGGGCAAAGAATTGCGCGAGGATATCAAAAATAAATCCCAGGATTTTCTTGATGATGCCGATCGTTATCTTGCAAATGCTAAGGATAAAGCTTCGCAACTTATAAACGAAGGTAAAAAAAAATCTGAAAAATTAGTTTCTGACGCTAAAGAAAAAGTTGATGCTCTATTAGGCGAAGCAGAGAAAATTCTTAGCGATGCTAAAGATAAAGCCGGCACTGCAGTTGAATCCGGAAAAGCTAAAATTGAAAAAGAAGGTGAGCGTTTAAAGACAGCTATTAAAGCTGGTATGGATGCTTATCGAACTGAAAAAGAAGCATAAGAGATCATGACTGTAATTGATCTACTCCTCATCATATTAATAATTCTGGCTTCAACTCTGGTCGTTTATACAATTATTACGCTCAAAAAATTAATGACCAAAGTTGAAGCTGTTACT
>Ga0067045_1030987_pt1 | contig 13509 bp, 12 predicted proteins | sample TerdegcTABiofilm_FD_59184 | JGI IMG/M metagenome (GOLD analysis project Ga0067045, IMG submission 59184) | Combined Assembly of (Gp0054472, Gp0054536) Wastewater bioreactor microbial communities from Singapore -Terephthalate degrading...
TGAACGTCTGATGCTTTTAATGATATTTTGATGTCCGAGAAATTTTCTTTTTCCAGCAATGCCACATGGCCCAGAGCGCTCTCTACCATGGCTTCTGGCGTGGGAGATCCGAATTTCCTCAACAAATCTCTTTCCAATGAGCCCGCGTTTACCCCGATGCGAATAGGGATTCCTCGTTCCGAGGCAGCTTTGACAACTTCACGGACTTTCACCGATGATCCAATATTCCCCGGATTAATCCTCAAACCATCAATTCCCTGTTTGATCGATTCCAGAGCGAGTTTGTAATCAAAATGGATATCAGCGACCAGTGGGATTCGAGTCTTTTGTTTAATGGGGCCAAGCGCTTTAGCTGCAACACTATCTGGCACACCGCAGCGGACTATCTCGCAGCCGAAACGTTCGAGGCGTCTTATCTGTCGGACTGTGGCGGCCACGTCTCTGGTGTCAGAATTTGTCATGGACTGAACTGATACAGGAGCCTTATCTCCTACAGGAACAGACCCCAAGTAAATTCTTCTTGTGTATTTTCGCTCTATTGGCATTGCTTTCTTCGATGTGGTTCCGGAATGAGCAGGACTTATCTCTCGCCGTACCACGTATCGTAGTACTTGAGATACTCTCCTGTCTTGATGCGTTCCCACCAGGCCTGGTTTTCAAGGTACCAATTGATAGTCTGCTCAATTCCATCAGGGAAACTGATTTCGGGACTCCATCCGAGCTCGCTGGTCAGTTTGTCGGCATTCATACAGTATCGTCTGTCGTGGCCGGGACGGTCTTTTACAAATTTGATGAGAGATTCTGATTTGCCCAGCTTGTTAACTATAAGCTTCACGATATCAATGTTGTAATACTCACAACGTCCACCGATATTGTACACTTGTCCGGCAACTCCATGCCTCATGACCGTGTTGACAGCCTTGCAATGGTCAAGGACATGTATCCAGTCCCTGACATTGAGGCCGTCGCCGTAAACAGGTAAATCCTTGTCCTCAAGGGCATTGGTGATCATTAAGGGTATTAATTTTTCCGGGAATTGGTAGGGGCCGTAATTGTTGGAACACCTGGTTATTACTACATTCAGGTTGAAAGTTTTGAAATAAGCGTGAACCAACAAGTCAGCGGATGCTTTAGAAGCGGAATACGGGCTGTTGGGTTCCAAGGGGTTCGTTTCCGAAAAGGAGCCTTCTGGACCTAATGACCCATAAACTTCATCGGTTGATATTTGAACGAATCTTGGAATTCCAAACTCTCTACAGGCGTCGAGCAACACCTGCACTCCGAGGATATTAGTTTTAATGAAGGCTGACGGATCAATTATTGATCTATCGACATGAGATTCTGCAGCAAAGTTGACTATGACATCTGGTTTCTCTGAAGCCAATAGTCTCACAATATCTCGGTCGGTTATGTCGCCTTTAACAAACCGATATCGTGTTGACTGTTCGACGGATTTTAGGTTTTCAAGATTTCCGGCATAAGTTAAAAGGTCTATGTTGACTATTTCAACATCCGTATAAGTTTCTAGCATATAGATAATGAAATTGCTGCCAATAAATCCGCATCCACCTGTAACAAGGATCTTCATAAAAACCCCTAATGGTTCATTGACTGGTTTTTTAAGTTTTTAATGACTTCATTGCAAAGACTGATGGCAAAAAAAGAAATCTGTCATGAATTCAGAAACACACGAGCCTTTAACATTATTACCCGTCTTTTCGACTCCAATCGTAAGGAATCTCTCCCGAATGCGGATCTACTCTGAATTCGTCAGGACTTTCTCTATTGTAAGGTTCTGATGGAATATTGATGACGTACGCCTCATACTCACTTACACATTTCCAGCCATGAAACACTCCTGCAGGTATGACTATGAGCGCTGGATTATATTCCCCGACGTAGAATACATTCAATGATCCTCGAGTTGGTGATCCGTCCCTGTCGTCGTACAATACCGCCTTAACCATTCCTCGAACACACGTGAAACGATCATCCTGAAGGTTATGATAATGCCATGCCTTAACGACTCCTGGATAAACTGTTGAAAGATAAACCTGACCAAATCCGGTGAAAAACGTGTCATCACGACGCATTATCTCCATCAACCGTCCTCGTTCATCAGGAACGACTTTCAGGGACTGTAAAATAACACCGTCGATCCGTTTGTTGTCGGGTTCCTTAAATTTCACCTTGCCTATTTCAGAATTCAAATCTTGTTAGCGCCTCCCTGCGCAACCAGGTTGGAAGCCTTCAATAAGGAATCAAAAGTTCCTGCGTCAGTCCACCAACCGTCTAGCATGGACCACGTCATTGTGCCCTGTTTTATGTATAGATTGTTGACGTCCGTAATTTCCAGTTCTCCACGTTGTGAAGGGGTTAGACCTTTTATAAAATCGAAAACCTGAGAGTCATACATATAAATACCTGTCACTGCGTAATTAGAGGTTGGTTTCTCAGGTTTTTCCTCTATGTAGAGCACCTTATCGCCATCAAGCGCCGGAACACCGAATCTTTTGGGGTCATGCACTTCCTTCAATAATATTTTGGCGCCAGATCCCTGAGCCTTGTAAGAATTGACAGCGGATTTGATGTTTTTCTCGATAATGTTGTCCCCGAGCACCACGCAAATTGGGCCTCTGTTAGCATGGGCTTCTGCTAGAGATAGGGCATCCGCGATACCGCCTTCACCTTCCTGATAGGCGTAATTAATATGGTCTACGCCATATTCCTTTCCATTTCCCAACAGTCGAAGGAAGTCACCAGGATTGTTTCCCCCGGTTACGATAAGTATATCTGTAACGCCTGCGTTAACCAGACATTCAACGGGATATGTTATCATCGGTCTGTTGTAAACGGGCAACAGATGCTTATTGGTAATTTTTGTCAGAGGATAAAGGCGCGTTCCCAAGCCCCCAGCCAGCACCACTCCCTTCATTTGAAACCTCCTTAATACCGCCTGATTAAAGCAAAGAAAGGGCCCCTGAAAGATAGTGGGCCTCTCATTATTATCTATTAGAGGCGTGCGTAGAAACCATACGCGAAACTATCACCCCAGTAAGTGTCATGGCTAAATATAAAACCAGCAGGACGGCAAAAACTGCAAGAAACCTTAAAACTAAAGTCCCCAATATCCAAGTCCAATTATCTTTTAATATTACAATTTTTATTTGTCCGTTTTCAAGTTTAGAAATGGAAACCGAATGCCAATCGCGATTGCTATGATCCTCAATATAAGTCTGAGAGCCACGATCCGTAATTTTTACATGTTCTGAATTCTTGAACAGTTCGCGGTAATATCCCACTGCCTCATCGTAAGTAGTATTGACATTAAATTCTAATCGCTGATTGTCCTGATGAATAATTGTCGCTCCAGGAATAAGAGTAACCCCTAGAAAGGCATCCGATGGATAGGCCAATGTTGTAATGGCTATAAATAGCAGAGTTATTACGCAAACTTTTCTCATGTGAGAATCCTCCAGCCGGGACATCAGTTAAACATGGCAATAAACATTCCAGCTGCAGCGGCGGATCCAATGACCCCAGCCAAGTTAGGGCCTATCGCATGCATAAGCAGGTAGTTTTTTCGGTCTGCCTGCAATCCGATAGCCTGGGAAACTCGAGCGGACATTGGGACAGCCGAAACTCCTGCGGAACCAATCAGAGGATTGATCTTCTCCTTTAAGAAAAGGTTCATTATTTTAACAGTCAGGATACCTCCCATGGTGCAGACTGCAAAATCAAGAAGACCAAGAGTAAATATAAAAAGTGGCTTGGCGCTAAGGAATTTCTCGGCTTCCATAGTAGCTCCAACTGAGACCCCAAGAAATATTGTGACAATGTTCATTAAAGCGTTTTCAGCCGTATCCGATAGACGTTTTACAACACCACTCTCCTTCATGAGGTTGCCTAGCATGAACATGCCCATCAAAGGGATGACAGCAGGAACGAGTATTGCGATGACTCCACAAGCTACAATTGGATAAAGAATCTTTTCGGCTTGAGACACTACACGTAACTGTTTCATTCTTATTTTGCGTTCGGAATCGGAAGTCATGAGCCTCATTATGGGAGGCTGAATCAAGGGGACCATTGCCATGTATGAGTAGGCCGCTAGCGCGTTAGCTCCCAGGAGATGAGGAGCCAATGCCTGGGTCAAGTAGATGGTGGTTGGACCATCAGCTCCACCGATAATCCCGACGGAGGCGGCCTCCCTTAATGTGAATCCCGCCAAGACGCAACCCGTAAAGGTTACAAAGACACCGAGCTGAGCTCCAGCGCCCACCAGAAGCATTTTAGGGTTGGCGATGAGCGGACCAAAGTCTGTCATGGCTCCTAAGCCCAAAAAAATGATGCAGGGTATGAGCTCCCATTCCAGACCGTAGCTGTAAAAAACTTGAAGTAAATGAGGTTTCCCGTCTGAAAAACCCATTAAAGGAACGAGGGGAAAATTGACCAAAAAAATTCCAAAGCCTATAGGAAGTAATAATAACGGCTCATATTTCCTTGCGATGGCCAGATAAAGAAAGAAGCCGCTAATTGCCCACATTACCGCCATTTTCCAAGTGAGACTAAACAAACCAGTGGTCTGCAATATGCCCTCAATCATGAAAACGACTTCCTGGAATGTCATTAGATCTTTACTCCACTAGGTACAAGCTAAAAATGTCCTATTGATTTAGTTGGTTATAAACGATCCAAATAGCTATAAGAAGTTTACCAAAAATTCGGGTTAATGAAAACCAGCCTAAAAAATCAAGATCCTGCAATAAGACGGACAATTTTTTATCACGAATTTGTTGTGGTTGACTTAGGATGTTAAGTGAGATATTTGAAAATTAATTGAACTACGGTTTTTGAAGCATTTAGAAACTTTGATATTGATCCCTCAGTGATTCTTGATTACAAGCGCAGCCTTATACCCGAGACGCCGTTTTGTTTGTAACAAAAATTTTGGAAATAACTATATAGCTTATTAATATAATTGAGGATAGACCAATTTCTTTCGATCTTGAAAAACATAAAATGCTGCATTTTAACTCGCAGGAATTTGTAGATAAAATACCGGAACCGTGCGCCCTCATTTCATCAGATTATGAAATAGTCGCGATAAACAAGAAACTCGAAATCAATATCAAGGACTCTTTGAGTGATAAGTGTTTCAAGAGGTTGGCGGGCTTAAACGACCCATGTCCTAGCTGTAAGCTTCAAGAAATGTTGGGACAGAGGATCTTAAACGAATCAGACTTCGAACAGATTCGTTATGGGATGTCGTGCCTCGTTAGCGTTGTTTTTATTGGAGATTATGATGGGAGTAGCTTGATTTTAGAGACTGTTCGGCCTTTGTCAGATTATGAAGACAATTGTCGAAAGGCTCTAACGCAATCCCAAGAAACACTCTCAAACATGTTCGGTAAGCTGTCAGGTCTGGTTTCCGTGAGTAGGGCGTTGATGCAAAAGGCGCCCATAGGCTTGAAGGTGCGTCAGGCTCTAAACCAGATCCAAATTTCGTTGGGAACCGACTCAGGACTCAAAATATGGATAGAGCTGGACGGGGAAATTTTTGGAGAAACTCCACAAAATTTAGAGGGGATTATCACCGTCCAGGAGATCCGTGTAGATAATGCTGCCAAGGGAAGAATATGCGCAAACTTTCCAATTGACTGCAAAATACTGCCTGAAGACAGGTTTTTTCTTCAGGAAGCAGCCGATCTTATCGGCAGACAACTCGAAATATCTGAACTTGAAAATATGTTGAGGGAGTCTGAAGAGCGTTACAAAAAGCTTGCATCAAACCTTGCCAAGGAAATGTGGAGCCGCACAGAAGCCCTGTCTCAAGAGAGGAGTTACCTTGAAGGCGTTTTAATGTCTTCTGCCGACATTATAATAACTACCGATCTTGATGGACGAATCGTGGAATTCAATCCGGCTGCTGAGAACCTTCTGGGCTACAGCGCTGAAGAGCTTCAAGGTCATAAAATAACCGAAATATGGGTTGACGCTGAAGAAAGGGACCGTGTCTTACAGGACGTTACGCTTACTGGAGGAATTGTCAATTACCAGACCCAGCTTAGACATAAATCAGGTAAGATTGTCGAAATATCGCTCACCTTATCTCTTCTAAAAGATAGTGAAGGCAGAATCCTCGGCACTGTGGGCATCAGCAAAGATGTCGGGCGAGAAAAAGCCATAATGAGGGAGTTGGAGCGGTTAAATCAAAATTATATGGAAGCGATACATTTCATTAACCACGAAATGAAAAATTCGCTGATGGTAATAGGGGGGTTTATCAGGAGGCTCTTGAATTCAGAAGAAGATCCGTTACGGAGGGATCAACTCGAAATAGTTTATCATCACTCAAAATTTCTTGAAGCCATGAGTCGAGACTTTTTGACTATGGCGGATCTGGAGCAGGGTGAGTTTCAGCTAACAAAAGAGACTATTGATAACTTTTACGAACAGGTTATTTTACCTGCGATGATCGGATTGAAAGAGAGATACCCGAATTCCTTTGAAAGTTATGATGAGAGCATGGGGGGTGTCGGGAGAATACGTGTTAATGCGGACCCTAGACTTTTACAGGTTGTTTATCGCAACCTTTTCGGTAATGCTCTGAAATATGGCAAGCCAAATGGGAAGATTGCATATGGAGTTTCGGCTCGAGGAGCTGAGTATATCTTCAATGTTTGGAACGAAGGCCCCGGTGTTGAACCTGAAGAAGCGGAAAAGATATTCAACAAATTTTATAGGGTCAAGAACGAGATGACCAAGGGTAAACGTGGGACTGGTCTAGGACTTTACAATATTAAAAAGATCATCGAAGCTCATGGGGGGAGAATCTGGTGCGAATCAATCCCTGGTCAATGGGTTAACTTTCTGTTTACCCTTCCTAGATAACACCTGCCGATTAGCCTGAGAAAATTTTTAAGCGGATGACACGTAAAATATTAATTATACATGTCACCCGCTACGGCCTACCCTGAAAATTGTATGTTTAATTTTTTGCGACAGATTCCAATCTGGGGGCGGATGCCCTTTTTCTTTCAATGATATCTTTGAGAGCCTTCCTGTAAACGAGCCTCGTGTCATTGAAATGATTGGGGCTACCTAAGACAACGATTAATAGATCCTTTTTGTCAGGAGAGAACTGTGAGGCCAGACAATGGCCAGCTCTGACCGTAAATCCGGTCTTGCCACCGACTACCGGCAAATTGTCTCTGAGGAGTTTGTTAGTATTTCTGATTGGATATCCGTCTTTAACAACAGAGCTTTTCATGACGTAGCTCTTTTTCTGAACTATTGAGCGAATTGTTTTGTCCTGAAATGCTATTCTGGCAATATTTGCAATCTCTTTAGCCGTTGAAGCATTGGCGTCGATTTCGTCTTCACTGATTTTATCAGGTGGACCGGCCGGCTTTCGGTCAAGTCCGCTAGGTGTAAAAAATTCGCTTTTCTTGGAACCAAGTTGTCTAGCCTTTTTGTTAAGCGCTGATACAAATTTATGTTTTCCTCCGGGGAAAGCGCATGCTAAAGTTTCAGCGCAGTCGTTCCCGGAATTTATCAACATGCCATGCAACAGATCATTTACAGTAAGTTCATCACCCGGTTTTAAACCAACCACTGATTTAGGAACCGATTTAATATGGTCTGGAACTTTGACTTTCTTGTCCAGAGGCATATTTTCCAACGCCACCATCGCAGAAACCAATTTTGTCAAACTTGCTATTGGGAGTTTAAGGTTCTCATTCCTGGCCATGAGAGTTTCATTGTTGGCCAGGTTTACGCAATAGACGGCTTTTGCCCGAATCGTGTTAGACGCCGGTTGGATAGTTCTCTTTTTGACAGGTCTGGGCTTGAATTTCTTGACTTGGGCCTTTTTTACCTGAGCTTTTTTTACAGTCTTATTGGGAACGTTTTTCTTAACGTCAGCAACGGTCTTTTTGGGCGCCACAGCTCTTTTGGCTTCGGCTCTTGTCTCAGCTATTCCAAAGAGAACTAAGGATAATACCAACAAAGCCAATAGGGTAAATCGCTTGAATGACACAAAGCCTCCTGTAATCATTCTAACGTTCAAAACAAATTTGTAGTAGACGACAGGCAATATTTATCCGCTCAATTAAATGTCCTAATAGAAACCCTTATAGCAGAAAAAGAGGTTTTTGAAAAGTGTTTTCAACTTTAGGAATATCGCGTGACCCCTTAATTTTACGCGAATATTGGTCGCAGTTATGTTTTTCAATTGAAGGGATGTCTTGAATTGTGTAGTGAATTACTGTTTAGTTTGAAGCTTGAAATCAGTCAGTTAGAAAAACAGGAGAGATATCGAGATGGTGAGATCTAGATTGTGGTTCAGATGCGCCGCCATGAGGGATCCTGTCCTTCCGAGGCTTCATCAGCCTGCTCAAATCGGATGGTTTGGTAAAAAAAGAAACATTGATTTAGTTATAGAGAGGGAGTTTACCGGAACGGAATTGCTCAAAAGGATGAAAGGCTGGATCACGGTAGATCCAATCAAAGCCATCGAAATACTTGAAAATAGGGGAAGGCTGAGGATATTTGATGACGGAGAGTTGATAGTCGAAACTGAGACGAACGAGGATATGGCGCTACTCCAGGATTCCATGAGAAAGGTTTTCGGGGATCAATGTGATTTGGAGATTATACCCAAAGATTGAAACAGGGTGGCGCTCTAAGCCACCCTGCCGGTCAAAGACAAACGGTTTAAGGTAAGGCTTGATTAACTGAAAATTTTTTCATCAAGAGCGTTTGATTCCTGAGCGTCAGCCTCAAAATCACGCGCAAGCTTGGCCTGTTTCTCCTTCAGAAATTCCTTGTACCATTCACTTGCGATGATCACGGACATTACTTCATTGGTTCCGGTCCAAATTGAGGCCAGGCGCAGATCTCTAAACATTCTCTCGACGGGGTAGACGTTGGTATATCCTATACCACCCATAATCTGCATTGCGTTGTGAGAAACCTTCTGGCAGGACTCTGTAACAAATTTCTTTGTTTCTGAAACCATTCGTCTGATCAGGTTCTGAGGACATCTAGAGTCGACAGATCGAGCGGTGGTGTAAACCAGGGATCGTGCCGCGTCCAACAACATTGCTGCCTCAGCCACTTGAAAGCTAACGCCTTGGAATTGATTGATAACCTGTCCAAAAGCTTTGCGTTTGGTGGTGTAGGAAGTGGCTACATCCAGAGCCGGTCTTGCAGCGCCGATCGTCATGGCCGCTGTGCCTAGTCTTTCCGGGATCATCATGGTGTTAAAAACGGCATAGGCTCCGTTTAGCTTGCCGATGATATTTTCCTTTGGGACTTTCACATCTCTGAAGACTACTCGTCCAGCGCCGCCGCCTCTGCAACCCATGAGACCATAGAGGTACTGGACATCCACTCCGTCTGTGCGGTCCACAATGAAGCAGCTCAGCGCTTTATGAGGTTCCGCCTCCATGTCTGTCTTTGCGTATACCAGAAAGAAATCAGCGCCTTCCGCTCCAACAATGAAACGCTTCTGCCCGTTGATGATGAAATGGTCGCCTCTGTCTTGCGCCGTAGTGGTTGTCCCAAAGAAATCCGATCCCCCGCGGGGCTCTGTAAGGCACTCTGCGGCAAAGACCTCTCCCCTCAATAACGGTTTGACATATTTTTGTTTTTGTTCTTCAGTTCCGTGGAGCATGATAGCGTCACAAACGAGTTCGGCTCCAATCCCAAAAGTGCATGCGAATATGTATCCAAGTGTCCCAATCTCTTCCATAAGCATACACGTTGTCACCCAGTCCATATTGCGTCCACCATACTCAGCCGGATATCGAACTCCGAGCAAGTTCCTTCGACCGGCTTCCCGGAGGAAATCGGTAGGGAACTTGATTTTGTCTGAATCCATATCAAGGATCATTTTACGAGGAACCCATTTAACAAGATCCTGAGCTTCACGCTTTATCTCTAGCTGTTTTTCCGTCAGCAAAAAGTCGAACATCAATTTCTCCTAAAACATATTATTTGTATTGATCTCTTAACTGGTATTTCATGACCTTGCCGGTAGGGGTGTGAGGCAGAGCGTCTACGATGTGAAATACGCGAGGTATTTTGTATTTTGCCAGCTTGTCGGAGAGGTAACCCTTTATGAAGTCGGCATCCACCTTCTTGTCCTTAGCAGGAACTACAACGGCAGCGACCGTCTCGCCCCATTCGGGGTTGGGCACGCCGATTACTGCGGCTTCAACTATATCCGGGCAGCTCACGAGAACATCTTCGACCTCTTTGGAATATACATTCTCGCCGCCAGTGACTATCATGTCCTTGGTCCTATCGACTATGTAAAGATACCCATCCTTGTCTATCCTGGCCATGTCGCCGGTTTTGTACCAATCTCCATGAAAAGCCTCGGCGGTTGCCTCCTGGTTCTTGAAATAGCCTTTCATCATACTGTCAGCCTGAAGCCATATTTCGCCTACTTCACTTCTTTGCGCCTGGTTTCCATCGTCCTTCATCACTACCAGATCTGCTCCAGGTAAAGCCTTGCTGCCAATGGAGCCCGCTTTGGCGACCTGCTCGTAAGGCATGAGAACTGTTCCTGTAGGACCTGATTCAGTCATTCCGTAGACCTGATAGAAATTGTCGGACTTATACTTTGTCATGACCATTCTTGCCGTGTCTTCGGCCATTGGGCCTCCACCATAGATCCAACAGCGCATGGAACTCAGATCGAATTCTCCAAACTGCGGTATCATCTGCAATGGCAGGATGTAAGAAATGGGGGCGCCAAAATAAACCGTGCACCTTTCACTCTGAATGGCCTGAAGGAAATGCAAGGGATGATATTCCCTTATGAGCACAACTGTTCCGCCGACATATTGTGTCCCCATGAACCAGTTGTTGAGAGGGGAGGAATGCCAAATCGGCATGGCCATCAAGGTAACATCCTGTTCACCGATTTTTACCGCCAAGGCTCCTGTAATTCCAGCCATTATAACACTTCTGTGCGTATGGAGGCACCCCTTGGGCTTGCCGGTCGTCCCGCTCGTGTACAAGATCTCAGCAAAGTCATCATCATGTATCTCAACTTTTTTCATCTCAGGGGGTGTCCGAAGAAGATCCTCAAATTGTTCATATCCCTCAACGGAGCTGTCCAGCGACACTTTACGTATTTTGGAGTTCAGTTTTGATATGACGGGTTCTAGTGACGCGTCGAAGAAGAGGAGTTTGGCTTCACTATGTTCGAGTATGTATTCAACCTCAGGCGCCATGAGCTTGTGATTTACCGGGACTACAACAGCGCCAGCCTTCACAATTCCAAAAAAGGCCGCTACGAAGTCAGGTGTGTTCTGACTCATGATGGCTACTTTATCGCCTTTAATTACTCCCCAACCTTGTAAAAGGCCAGTAGCTTTCTCAGACCTCTCTTTCAATTCTCCGAATGTAATTCCATTCCCGTTGTAACGAAGGCTTACCTTATCAGGGTACTTTCTTGCGTTCAGGTCCATCATTTGCGCCAGATTCATGTCTCTCTCCCTTCCTGAGCTCTTTTAATCTTTTCAAAAGTTTTTCCCTTACCATCAGTATATCTTGCTCCAGAAACTGAAGTTCACCGATTCTCTCCCGGATTTCCCTTAGCTTTTTTTCTCCATACTCCAACGATGTCTCAATCTGGTTGACTTCATTGAGCTCCGCGTTAGTCATCCCGATCATCTCAGCTATTTCATCGAGAGAGTATCCAAATCGTTTTCCTCTCAAAATGAGTTTCAATCTAGCTCGATCACGTCTGCTGTAAATTCTTTGATTACCCCGAGTTCGCTTTGGAGCAATGAGACCTTTTTCTTCATAAAATCTTATAGATCTGGGGCTGATTTCGAACTCAGACGCCAGTTCCGAAATAGTGTAGGATTTTTCTTTTTGGGAAGGTTTAGTCATGGCGTAGCCAGATATCGTTTACGTTAACGTTAAGTATATCCGGCGGGGTTTGATATTGTCAATTGGTTTCGATGAACAAATACTGTTAGATGTGGTTTGAAAAATAAGACATGTCCTGGTTCTCCCAAGCATATGACAATTATCCACAATCACAATATCTTCTCATATTGGATTCTTAAGGCGTCCAGATCAGCAGTCTAACTGAATGATTGGCCGATGAGCGCCTGGAAAGACTGCCCCTCTTTCTTTTGAAGCCAAAAACGTTTTTATAGGAAAGACGTTCTTTTTAAGTAGGCGTCTAATTATTTGATCGTGAAAAACTGCTGCCTCTGAAAACAGGCGCATTCATGATGGTAAGTTCTGGGAGGTATCATCTGGGGGAGCATGAGAATAGAAAACAGACATTGCCATATTTGATCTGGTGATGTTTGCTCCAAATGGATTGCCGGGTGCAGGGTATGTTAAAAAACTGTGAAGCCTTAAAAGTTTTCCATATTATTGAATGACTTTTCCACTGGAAATGAACGAAATACCTTGTCCTGATTTAGTCCCCGCAGTGACAACCTCTATTATCGGTTCGTTAACTTTGGTCTCGGCTGACCACTTCACGAGGAAAAAGGCTCCAAATCCTCCTGCAGTGTCTGATTCACTGATGAAGTATTGAGTGGATCCGAGGGGAGAAATTTTTACAGGGGCTTCTATCAGGTTTCTTAGAAATTTTCCCGACGAGTCATGGTATCCCACTGATTCTAGCTTGATAGTCGCCGACGGGTTCGTATTTCTAACACTGAGGGTTGCGGCTAGCTGAAATTCTTGTCCGTAAGCTCCTACGTAAACATGTGAATAGACTGGAGCGTATACGGTCTGACCCGACGATTTTGATAAATGCTCCGAGGCTGATGAAATTGAAGAAGACACAAAAATGATAATAAGCCCTACGAGGAGAGACCTAAGAGACGATGTTCCATACATTTTGAGCCTCCTTAAAACGATTGCTCATTACAGAAACTTCTTTTGATTATAGCAAACAATTGGCAATGATCAGCAATTCAAGATAGAATTCGTCGCATAATTAATTCAGGATCCATCAAAATCATAACCGTCACAAAAATTATAGAGCTATCAAGACGAGGTTCTGCCAATGTCTGCGCAAGAAAACATTAAGAGGAAACTTACAGCGGTCTTACACGCCGATGTCAAGAGCTACAGCAAGATTATGAGCGCGGATGAAGAATCTACGGTAAGGACGCTGACATCTTACAAAAAGGATTTGTATAGGTTAACCGAGGGTTTTAACGGTAGGGTCGTGGACACTGCAGGCGATGGCTTTCTTCTTGAATTTGCAAGCGTTGTGGACGCTTTGAACTGTGCGGTAGAACTTCAGGAAACTTTCAAGTTTAAGAATTTAGAGTTGCCCGAGGACCGCCGTCTGGAATTCCGTATGGGCATAAACATAGGGGACGTGATAGAGCAGGATGGGTTACTTTTCGGAAGCGGTGTGAACATAGCCGCTCGTCTGGAAGGGTTGGCTGATCCGGGGGGAATATGTGTCTCCGGAGAGGCTTATGATCAGTTGAAGGGAAAGGTTGACCGTCA
>Ga0067045_1030988_pt1 | contig 13504 bp, 15 predicted proteins | sample TerdegcTABiofilm_FD_59184 | JGI IMG/M metagenome (GOLD analysis project Ga0067045, IMG submission 59184) | Combined Assembly of (Gp0054472, Gp0054536) Wastewater bioreactor microbial communities from Singapore -Terephthalate degrading...
TTGGACCAGGCCACCGGGCTGCGTAAGCTCCCGGTGTAGCCCGGCGAGGCTGTGTAAGACCCTGCTATTTCGGCAGGGCGTTGGCCTTTGACCCGGGAAGCCTCCGGCCTTGTGCCGGAGGAGGTTCACTCGAATTCTCCCCTTAGATAACAATCTATTGGTACTAGATAAAGGAAGACAGCTTGTAGTTTTCAAGAACGAATGAGTCTTCTTAGTAAGCTCGTTACCACACCGCTATCTCGCTTCTTAGCCAAACCCCAATCCGGACAGAGCACACTCAATAGCTGCCTGACTTCGGTTGCAAACAGCGAATCCGCTTTTGACAAGACGTATGGCTGTCTGTTTTTCTCAATACCTAAATGCAGGCGCGGCACTTCGGGAATAAAACTTTCAAACTCCACTTCAATCATGAATCTTCTTAATAACCTTCGGGACTGTTCCGGATCCAAGGCATTGCCTGAGACCTTGTTCAGGACAGGAATAATCCTGTCCTGAACGGACAGCCTTTCAAGCACAGGCATTAGCTGAAACATCCCCTCAAGAGACAGATAATCCGCCGTCAGCACCACCAGGATTGCGTCGCAAAGCGGAATAACTGTATCCGGATCCTTGGGCACGTCAATAAATACCAACTCAAAGTTTCTCTGGAGCACCTTAATGATGCTGGCCAGCTTTTCGCAATCCGGCTTTTCGCCAGCGACGACGGTACCGGGAAGGATATGCAAGTTTTGTATGACGCTGTGGCGAAGTGTAAGGCTATCAAGCACTTCTTTTTGCTCCACCTCTCCGTCCGGCCAGGTCAGGGCGGTAGGAAATACTTCGTCGCTTTCAATCAACTCCTCTACGAGCCTGAATCCCAGCATGGTGGGCGCTTTCGGAAATTCCGAGAAGTCGGCTATCGCCACCGGCCTGCGGTTGGGGCAGTAAATCGCCGCCAGGGCGGCCAGGGACGTCAGGATCGTCGTTTTACCCGTACCGCCGCCCGGTGATACGGCGGTTATGGTTCTGTTCCTGACAAACCTCGCCCTCTCCACCACATGTACACGTGTAAGCGCCCCCTTTTCCGGCTCTGTCTCCTCGATTTCGTCAATCTGTCCATTTACAACTTTCCGTACAATGTCCGCCGGCAGGTTTAGTGCATTGGCTATTATTTCGTCGTCAAGGTATTCAGCCATCTGCCGTATTCTTTTGCAAGTGTTTCTATCCATGGCTTAACTCTCCAGTCGTGAAGTCCCCGTTCCTTTCGCCTTCCTTGCCCGCAAAGCGGGGGCGAAGGGCGGGGATGAGAGGCGGTATTCTGGAAACATCTGTTCGTAATCTCCTTTTTGTAGTAACTTGCAGGCAAGAAGGGGGGTTCGATGGACCTATCAACGTAGCCCGGTTAATTAAGCCGGGCTGGAGCTAATCAGCCCGGAACTTACGGTCTGCTTCCGTAAGCCCCCGGCCTTGTGCCGGGGGTGGTTGACTTTAAGTTAAAACAGGTGCAGCCTCTTGCGAGGATACACCTGTTTTAATTTTGCATCCACATTATTAATTAATTTGAACTTCTGCCCACCCCCTAGTATAACAGTAGTAGTATTTTTCCCAACAATACAACATCGCTTACAGATAAGCTGCGGCCTTTGAAATTCTCCGTGTGTTCAATATTGAAAAACTCAAAGATTCTTTCTAGTACCAAATTAACAATTCCTTTTCAAGTTGTTACAATATCCCTTCGTAAACTCAATTAATTTATGCAGGTCCCAGCACCTTAATATATATTTTCTTGAACATTTCACTAACATATTTTTCCATAATTACAGTACCATAAAATTCCTTCCTCCATAAAAACTAAAACCTCGAGCACAAAAACCCGAAGTTTAAACGGCATTGATAATTAACCAAAAAAATTACCCAAAAGAAAATCTATTGTCAATAACTAGATAAATTATGTAATTATAAACTTTTGTTTAAGACCTTTATCCAAACCTTGAAGTGTTCAACACTTGCCGGCCCCATTAGTGTTTGGTATTTATCGTATGAATTTCGTAAACTCTTTAACAAATCAGCTAGGTTGTTAACCTTGGCTTTTTCAATTTCATTCTTTCTCGCCATTAAAAAATGATATCTACAAAGACGTACACTATCGCCTGTTGGATATTCGCGGTCGGCAAATCGGCTATTAGACTTTGCTTTTTGGGAAGGTTTAGTTTCTCCATATCTCGCAAAGTTTTCAATATTTAAACCAATTACGTCCTTACAGGTATCACAACTACAAATGTCTCGATAAAACAATTCGGGACTCAACCCGGAAACTAAGAAGTAAATATCCGAAAACAGATATCGCTCATGAAGTGGGGGGAAGTAGAATTTAGAAGATGGGACTCCTCCAATAACCGGATCGACATTTTTATCAGAACCATAGCCAACACCGTGTGAAAAACCGGAAAGACCTATTTTACCAAGCAAAACGGAGAGATAGCCACCGTACATATTTATAACTTTTTTACCATCTTGCGAGAGAGTCCTAATTAAATATAAAAAATTCCTTAACGAAACTTCTCCAAACTCTTTTTCATCCATAGCGCTAACCCACAGGAAGTAACCACTTGCATTACAATTTCTGTACTTATTTATAATTAAATTCACATCATGGTCACTTTCAAGTAGACGTCGATTCAAACATATTACTGCATAAATAGGTTTTGAACTATGATTGACACTACACGAAGTTTCAATAAGTTGTATATTTAAATCAAGCCAATTGTCAAGTTCAGGCATAAAAAAGTAAGGTGCGATCAAACCTATCGGCTCAATTGAGCCAACATCGTCAAAAAAATCATCCTCAAAAAAAGTTGAGGACAGTTTACTTATTTGGTATTCTAAAACCGAATGGCAAAAGTCCTGCCTAGCTGCAGTTTCAATAAAGTCTTCCGGGATAATTGCAGATTTACCAACCTTACTTTTTATTACATCACCATATTGTTTTGCTAAATTTTCATAAGTTGTTTTTAATTGTAATGATTTTACTTTTGTTTTTCTATCCTTTTTCTCAACGTAAAGTAAAGCTGGTCTAAGTCCAAAAGCAAAAGTGTATGGGTCAACAAAAAATCCCTTACCATGATTATTTTTCAAACCAGCAACTAAAGAAGCAGATGCTGCAGTAGTAGCCTCGATTAAGTTTGCGTTAATAATTATACCATCATATGTGTCAGGTAGGTTCAAAAAGTACTCTTTCTCCGCATGTGAACCTATCCTCATAAAATGAAACGGAAACCGGTCATTCCCCACTCATTTGGACCTCCTTTTCAGGTCTGCTTTGAACGGTCGAAAGAACCTTTGTGGCGATATTGCTATTAATAAAAACTGATTTTTTAGGTTTGAGTAAGGTTTCAGCTTTACCGTTAACGGATAGCAAGCCAATACCTAAGGCAGTAAACAAATCTTTATGGTCCAGCGCCCTATGGACATAATCTTCATGAACCGCAACAAATACATGGTCTGCACACATTAAATAATTTTTAGCCTGCTGCAATCCTTTTTTCCAATCTTTTACCTTACATTCTATAGCAATTCGAAGGTTAGTTTCAATACTTACCCCATAAATATCCATTAATTTAGTCAGCAAAGGAACTTCAGAATAAAGTCGATATCCTTTAGGAATAAACGTGACTGCAATTGGTTTTAGCATATCACGTTCCTCCAACCCCTTCATCCCCTTTCTATAACCAATCACTTGCTTTCTTACTTATTTTATGCGATAGTTCTGTACAAATCAACCATAATATTCCAATAAAACTACTCAAAAATAATGCACCTAGTAATAGGCTGTTTTAGAAATATCCAAATGTTTATAGCAATGTTTTAAATAACCGCAATATTCAAGTTCTTGAGCTAACTTAATTAGATCTGGCCTGATGTGTTTTTCATTTATATTTCTTTGTGCGGAAACAATAGTTGCTCTGATACTGCTAGATTCGTTTCGCTTAGCGCTGAAACATTTAGTGACCCAACCTAAAAACGGAACCAAAAATATAAGAGTATCAGGTAACTTATTAAACCATTCTTGGATCATAATAAATGTTTTAACTCCGAATTAATAGCAGATTCAGGATATTTTCTGTAAACGTAATGAATTAAGCTACTTAAGTTCATTTCTGCAAACTTTGATTTAACTTTTGCCAGCAAACTCATCAGTTCCGAAGTATTTGTCCCAGCGCTCTTTAGTTTTTTTAGAATATCCTCCGCTTTTTTCTTTCCGCTACTTGTTAAAGTAAAAAGACGTTCCCCCGAGTTAGTTGTTTCTTCACCCGAGGCTAAGAGATAGTCTATTAGTAATAGTTTCTCCTCACCTTCGCTGGCAAGAGACGGATCCCCAACCGCTTGACCTTTGATTAAACCCATATTTTCCAGGAAGTCAATATCATCGTATAGCTGTTTAGAATACGGACCAAATCGGTAAGCCTCAAAATCGTATGAAGAATCGAACACTTTATCAATATTATAATCTCTTTTAAGTAGATAAAGTATTTTTTGCAATCTTGTAATACCTTGTATTCTACCATTCCCAGCATAAAGCAAAAGAAGAAGGAGCACCCTTTGGTGACTTCTTTTCATTTTCTTCCCTCCAAACAGGTAATAATTTCCATTATCAAGGGTTCTTCAAATTTATTGATATTCCTTTTTGAAACATTATATTTTAATCGACGCAATACGACAAGGTTTAAAAATACCTACTTTAAAATACACTTAAGTTACTGATCTTTTTCCAACTACCAACCTATCAAACTTACATTTTTCATTATGTTACTTTAACTCTCCCGCCTGGAAGTCCCCGTTCCTTTCGCCTTCCTTGCCCGCAAAGCGGGGGCGAAGGGGGGGATAAGAGACGGTATTCTGGAAACATCTGTTTGTACTCTCCTTTTTGTAGTAACTTGCAGGCAAGAGGTCGGAATAAACATATCAGCCGATAGCCCTGTGTTCCGTTAAGCCGACCCGGCGGACGCAGTACCGTGGGAACCACGGGAATTCAGCCTGTCGAAGCACCGCAGGTCAGGAAGCCCATCCCTGAGCAAAGCGAAGGGAGAGGTAGTTCACCTCCCTTTTCTTGTTAACAACCCCAACAGTCCCATCTTTTTTACTTCTTTCGCTTTCGCCTTGACCGGTCCGGCGTATTCGCGGCCGGCCATTCTCGCAATTTCGCCCGCCAGCCTGTGCCACTGGCTTCCGGCATCCTCCAGGCCGACCACTTCCCCCTTGTATCCCTTCAGACCGTGGGCATCCCAGTCGTGGGGGATTGTCACGGTCACCTTTGGGAGCACTCTGGGGTTGATACCTTTCTTAAAGCCGGAAGAGAAGGCTTTTTCCACGATTCTAGCGTTGTGCAACTTGGGCGAAAACTTGTTGAGGACGATTTTGATCCTTTCGGGCGTAACCCCCATGCTCAACAAATGAGGCGCGTACTCACTGGTATCTTCCTCCGAGAACTTGGACTGGTCCACCACGGCCAGCACCAGGTCCGACATTTCAAAAACTTCTGCGAGCCACGGTCTTGTCCAGAACTCGGGCGGCGTATCGACTAAAACTACGTCAGAAAGCTCTTTCAGAACACTGATTATGTCGGCCAGTTCTCCGCGGCCGAAAAGCTTTTCCGGATGCACGGTCTTGTCGACCGGCCCTGGCAACACCTTCAGATTTTCGTACCTAGTCTTCATCAACAACTGCTCCACCGCCGGGCGCAACCCCTTTCTTCTCCCGGAAAGCATCTCGATCCCGTGTGTGGGGTTCAAGTTGAAAAACGCTGCGACGTTGGGACCGCCCAGGTTGAGATCCGCGATCGAAACTTTCATGTTGGCCATTGACAGGGCCACGGCTAACGAAACAGTTGTGGTTGTCTTGCCTACTCCGCCCTTGTTGGCCACGGAAGTAGCCACCGGCGCCATATCTCTTCCGGAATGTGGATACATTGGTTCAGTTTTTACTCCGGGAATTCTGTTATTAACGAATAAACGCTTCCTTCTTTCACCTGTGGCTGGTCTTTCCCAAATTTCTTCCTCCTCGTCTTCATTAAAGGGATCAGCCGGCGGGAAATAGTCTTTGTCTACCGCATAAACTCTTTCTTCTTCCAATTGGTCTACGGTAACTAATATTTCTTCTACCTGCTTCACTTCTTCTTCCGGCCCGCATTCTATTACAAACTCGCCATCCCGGCTGTTCGTGAGCGCAACAAATATATTGTAAGGCGGATCGCCGGGAAGACTGCCGGTAACGATGTTGTTCAGGCCTAACCTCTGCGCGTTCTTTATGTAAACCCTGCACTTTTCGTCTACAGGCCCCACAACGAGCACGATGTGCGAAGCCGAGAACAAGACGGGTACGTCTTTTAAGATTTTTTCCGGGGCCTCACCGGGAAGGCACCGGCTTATGACCAGGACATCCGGCCGCCTCTCGCTCCAGGCGTTTAGTTCCTCCGCACGGGTACACGCTTCGAAGTCCCAGTCGCTGAACACTTTTTTAAGGTTTATGATGGAGTGCAGGGCCAGAGGCCTGTCAGCCGCGATCACACACAACACTCTTCGCTCCTCCTTTTTCGCTCTTTCTCCCCGGTTCCGGCCACCATGTTTCGCGGCATACAGGGCGTTATCGGCGGCAGTTATCAAACCGGCGCCGTCAGTGGCGTCATCGGGGTATACGGCGCATCCGAACGAACAGGTTACTCTAAGGCTTTGACCGCCTGGCAGCCTAAAAACGGAGTTTTCCACCGACTGGCGTACCCTTTCACCCAGATCAAAAACGTTGCGCGACATGGCAATAAGCACAAACTCCTCTCCTCCGTAGCGCGCCAAGAAGTCGCCGCCCCTGACGGATGACGACACCCGTGAGGTAAAAGCCTTAAGTACGGCGTCGCCCGCCTGGTGGCCAAACGAATCATTAATCCTTTTGAAATGGTCGATATCTAAAATAACCAGGCCCAACCCCTCCCCGTAACGGTCAGCCGCCTTTAACGCAATCTCCAGGGCATGGTCAAAAGCCCGGCGGTTTGGTATGTTGGTAAGGTGGTCCCGGTACTCGCTTTCCGCAAACTCCGGCCAAAAGATATTGTCAGCCCCCGGCTCGGACAAATCGCTCCCTCCCTTTTAGTGGATATAACTGCGCGCGGTACAAGACCGGGCGCATCCTGTCAGTTGCTTTTTACCAAGTAAACGCTCTTTTTGCTGGCTGCCTGAGCGATAGACGCGGCAGCTTCTCTGCTTACTTCCAGGCCGACTGACACCGGCGCGCGTGAACCGGGCGGACCGGCCATCGAACCGATGTGCTTGTTTTCCACCGGGCTTATCTCGCTGCCGTTCTGGTCGAAACTATGCATTACTCTTGCGCCCTGGTAAAGCATGATAGCTGTTACGGCAGCCTGCCCTTTGTCGGTCAGATATACGTCCACCACGTCCCCGGCCGTAACGCAGGCCGAGCTTGAAATATCAACCGGGACGTGGACTTCTGCCATGCCCTGCCTTCTGGTGTTCTCCGCGGTCCCGGGATAAATATACTGACCCTCAATCAGGCCCACTTTAGCCGCCTTGCCTATAACCTCATCGGCGCTGTGCACCAGCTCTCTTCCCACTACTTCAGGTATTTTTACTGTCTCCACCTGTTCAGCCCGGATTTCACTGCCTGCGGGAATGAATTGGGTGGTTTTTACCACGTCTACTGTCTTCTTCAGGTCGGCGTACTTGACGTTGACCGAACGAACCACTGCAAAAGTGAAAAACACGGCCAATATCAAAGAGACTATTACTACAACTTTTTTGCTCACTTATTTGTCGCCTCCTAATCAAGAAAAATCGCGCCGTGGCGGACGTGCTTTTTGACAATTTCCCTGCCGGTACCAGGCGCTCTTGGCGCCGGCCAAGCGCCTTTCACCCAAAATGCTTTGCCCTGCCGCGTTTTTTCGCGGATAAGGCGGCGGATGACGGCGGGCACGGGAGCCGAAGTTTCCCAAAAAAACAAACCGGCCATGGTGGAATTAATCAACACCAGGTCGGCCTCCAGCTGTTTCAGAAAATCTTTCGGGCTTGCTCCTTTTATGTGAATTTCGTATGCCTGACGCCATTTACCGGATATTCTCCCGCCGGCCATCAGCCGGTACACCGCCGCAAAACCCGGCCACAGGGGCAGAAGGACGACAGTCCTCAACCCCATGGCGCGGCTGTGTTTGATTGCCCGCAGGGTGTACCGGCGATATGCCGCCAGGGCACAGGCGCTGACAAAAGCCGCCAAAAACAACGGCTTGCTTGTGAATAACGCGGCTCCGGCCGAAAACAACACTAATAACCAGAACGTAATGTCTCTTCCCTTTGCGCCCATGGTAATCACCACCGGGGGTAAGTGTAGGAAACCGAGTAAGCATCCTTCAGGTAAGTGCTCACCGCCCGGCCCCGGCCGGTTATCGGCACGTCAAAACTAACCCACCGGCCAAGACGGTAGGGGAAGTTATACGTGACCGTTGCGTGAACCGGGGTACCCCAGGGAACGGGCGCGCCGGGTGCGGACACCTGCACGTTAAGACGTGATCGGTCAAGGAGGCGTTCGGTTATGAACCGGTTTAATTCTGTATTGGCTTCCTGAGTATAACCGCCGCACTTCCCCTGGGACACAGCAAGAAATTGCGCTTCGTTCTGAACGGCGTACCACTCGCCGACAAGGCCGGTGAAAAGGACGCCGCAAAATACAAACAACAGGATGACGAACAATGCCCCGTAGGTGCCTATGACTTTATCCAGCATATGATAACACCAGCTTAAAACCCAAAACTGCTGCGGATCCAACTCGTGGCGGCATTCCAGAACGACTGAGCTGTCTGAGGCGCGTAGACCATGGCGCCGACGATAATCAAGGCCATTACAACGCCTGCGCCGACAACCCAGACAAGGTTGTCCAGGCTTCCTCTCTCGTCATCTTGGATAGTAGCGAAGTTGGCCAAGCATCTCCGCTGAACGCAGACAAGGCGGTAAAAATCTACTCTTTGAAACATTAACAAGTCCTCCTTTTTCAAATTTAAGTATTTAATTATTGTTTAAAAGAAAAACCACCGTCTCACCGTAAAGAACAGCCAGTATAGCCAGTATGCCAGGACAACAATTATAACTGCACAAATTACGGCGTATATCCTTTTGCTCCACGAATCACCGCCTCTCTTGTCAAGAACCGAAAACACCCCCCATAGTTGAAAACAAGTATTTTATTCCGGGATAACCGAAGATCAGCCCGGCTCCCAGAAGACCGATCACACATACCAGGGCCAGCAGGCCGCTTTTGGCCGCAGTGGCCCTTGCCGCCGCCTTCTCTGTCATCTCCTGAATCTGGTCGTTCAAATCGGCGAACACGTCGGGGCTGACCATCGCGTTGGCGTCCCGGACCACCGACAACCTAAAGCAAATGGCGTCCACGACCGGATGAGAAGCCCGGCGGGCGAATTCGTCCATTGCTTCTTTGACTTTACCGGTACGAACGATATAATCCACGACTTTCCACATCTCTGACCGGAACGGCTCGGGCAGGAACGGCAGGGTGAGGCTCATGGCCTCCCTCGGGATGATAGCGCCAGTTTCAAGAAAGCTCGGCATGAGGTTTACAAAGACAGAAACGCCATTATACAGTGACGCCTGCCATTGCCGGTACTCGTTCCGGAATGCCGTGTCGGCCGCAAATAAGCCCAGTAGAGAGAAGAGCAAGGCAGGCACAACGGCAAATATACCTATAAACTTAAGTCCAGCTAACAACACGACTAAACCCGTGCCGCCGCCGACAATAAGGCCCACCTTCATTACTTCGGCGGGCGTCTTGCCTAATATGGCATACATCTTTTGTCTGTCTCCCGCCGTGAACCTCGCCTTAAGTTTTTCACGGAACGTACCGGCGGCCAGGCCAGCCGGGCTCGGAGCATATTCACCGGGAGAAAGGAGAGTGTAAGTTACAGCGAAAAGGGCTATGACCAAACCGACTGAAAAGATCATGATAGCACCGCCTCCTTAAGCCAGGTCCGGCGATTGAGTTATCTTCTTGGTCATAAAGATCAGCCCCACTACTACCCCGGAAGAAAGGCCCAGCACGACTTTCCCTGCAGGCTGCGAGAACATTTCGCGAAGGGCTGTTACATCCAAAAGCAGACCCCCTAATAATATGGAAATTACCACCGTAGCGGCTATTTTTACTTCCAGCAGGGCTTTCTGTCTCTCGCTAATGAGCCTGTCCCTCTGCCGCAGGGCACGGCCCAGACGCTTTAAGCCGCGTGCCGCCGCCTGCGGCCCGCCGGCGCGCTCGGAGGCTGCCAGGATCTCGGCGACGGCTCTAAACTCTGGTAATTCGTACTTGTTTCCCATGTCTTCAAACATCTTTTTAGTACTGACATAGGGATTCGTCCGACGCTGCGCCAGCATATCCCGGAAGTCCGCACCAAGCGGCTCGGGGAACCTTTCTGCGGTGGCGGCGATCACTTCTTGAGTGACTTGCCCGGCGGAGTAAAGGCCGGCTGAAGAAGTGATAAAGTCACGGGCCAGCGCCCGGAGCCGGGACTGCCTTTTTGCCTGTATGTACCGCTGAATCCACAGCGGCAAGAACCAGCCCGTGATACTCCAGGGCAGGCCGGCCAGCGGAGTTCCAAAAATAAACGTGGATAGAATAAAAACCCCCGCCGCGCAGCCAGCCGGAAGGACGAAACTTAAAGAGATGTTTTTTATCCGGTCAAGGCTGATTTCAGGCAGTGGCCCACCGGTGAGTGCGTAAAAAAGAATAAATAAAACTGCCAGCAAAGTGATTACAAGCATATTTGTTCCCCCTACTGAATGTATTTTTCGGTAATCCTTTCGTAATCCGGCTTAACTCTCGCCCCGCGGAAGGCCAGGGTGGCAAACCTCTCCGGCGACACCGGGTTTTCATAAATCCACCGGCTGATCTTGCCGCCGGTGTTGACAAACTCCCGGGTGTCAAAGCGGATGATTGTCCTGTAGCCTTCGCCGGGAACCACTTCTACCACTTCCATCAGGGTTCGCTTGCGCTGCTTAGTGATAGTCTCTTTATCCACGAAGATCACGAAGTGGAACATAGAGGCGATCACTTCGTCAAGGAATTCCCTGGGGAGGTTCACCCCGCCGTCCATGAACATGCCCCACAATCTGGTCCGCAGGCTGTTCACGTCCCCGGCGTGACCGGAAGTCCAGAACCCGCCGGAGGTGGAAGAAGCTATCTGCGAGGCGGCGATGATCTCTTTGCTACGTATTTCCGACACTACCGTCCGATCGGGGTTGTTCCGGTTCATTGTCTTGCATAACTGTGTCATATCGACTAATGCCCGGTCGCCATAGGCCACCTCGACAAGGTTGACCACGTTTAAAAGGTTCGGCATATACATCTCAAAGGACGTTTCAGCTATAAAAGTACGTTCCCATGGGTCAATAAAAAGCCCCAGGGCCCGCAGGAATGTGGTTTTACCGCTGTCTGTCCGGCCGAACACACCGATATTGGCGTGGCCGCGTACAAATAGGTCTACCAGCATGTCGGCCGCGAATTGCGGCAGCATACCGAACTCAACCAGCCTCTCCAGAGGCATAGGCGGCCTGGTCAGGGGCGACTTTCTGATCGTGGCCGCAACGCCCAGGGGTGAAGTTTTAAAGCCGATAACCGCAATCCGGGAACCGTCCGGCAGCCAGGCGTCTACTATGGAAGCGTCCTCTGTGAAAGGCCGGCCCACGTCTTCACAGATTTTCTGGAAGTAGCGGAGAACTTCTTCATTGTTTTGAAAATATTGCTTCTCTGCCGGCCACGACCTGCCGTGTTTGCCGTAGTATACTTTTGGCCCGTCTTTCGACGGGACTATAAAGATTTCCGTTATCTCCTCCGCCCCCGGTCCTACGAAAAACTCCTGCAGGACGCCGTAACCAGTCGCTTGGCCCATTATCGCGGCGACTATTTTACCTGCCTCGGAGGGGTGAACAAGGTCTTTGCGGGTCAGCACCGCCTGGCGCACTATTGCTTCAATTTCGTCCCGGTTGCCGGACAACAAAGATTGCCCATGAAACAGATCCGGCCTTTCCTTGGAAAGCTGCGAGGCAATTTCATTGATGATTTTTTCTTTCTGCTGCTCGGCCACCACAAGCCAGTCGGTATTTTCAGTTTTCAAATTAAACACCTCCACTATCATTAATTAGTTATTTGATCAAATAGTAAAAAGGCCGGGTAAAGTACCCGGCAGTTATCTTTATCCTGATATTGTGAGAAATTTCTTTGTTGTAGTTATTTGTTCTATTAAGATTATCTCTTCCTTTTTCTAATTTCCAAAGATATACTAACAATTAGAAGCACAGTTATAGTACACCATAGCAAAAAAATAAGAACATTGAATCCCGTAACAATTAAAATAATTCTTTTGTAGTTTTCCGGTATTACCGTCCATTTAATCAATACATTTAAATATTTTATAAAAAAATTTCTATCTTCGTATAGTATAATTACCAAAATAAATATTGTGTTTATCATAAAAGAACATAAAATCGCAAAAGCAAAAGGTTTTTTTAGAAAATAATCCTGTAAAGCTAATTTACTAAATTTTAGCATATTAACAACTCCTAATCATTAGAGGTGATTAGAATTGAAAGAAGAACGAGATCCAATAATTCCATTAATCATCTCTATTTCCTTATTTATGCTAATAAACCAAATTAGCGTTATATATCAATCAATAGCAGACGCTTGCTACAGATTAATGAAAGATATTTTGCCAACAATCCAATTACCTCCACCAAATATTAATGAATTGACATTCAATGCTTCTTTGTGGGATCTCTTAGTTTCGCCATCGAATTTTTTGCAGGCCTTCAAGGTTGTTTTTGATGTATCAAATACCGTTTCAAGCAACGATGTTTTTAAGCCGCTCCAATTATTATTAAACGGGCTAAGTGCAATTAACGTAATTCTTTCATATTTTTACAAAACCAATATAATGTCAATAATATTATCTATATCCATGATATTAGCGTATGTGCAAGTAGAAGTCCTATTAATCAAGTATTTTTTACAAGCCATTAATGCTATTTTTGACAACATGCTATTGTCAATTGATTTGTAATGCTATCAGTATAGTTTTTGTTTATTTTGTCTTAGGTTTTATCGGCAGATCAAATAAATAACCTAAATGCTTACGAATGATAGTTTGCGCTTTTTCACTATGGTTTGATGCCATTTTCCCACCAGCTTCAATAATACAATCATTACAATATATAGCTGTTTGAGATAACTTGATTTCAGAAGCACAGTCATTGAGATGATTCCCATTAAGTATAAGGTTTTTTGGCAAAAAACACATAGCTCTGAGCGCATTCATTGTATTTGTATCTATCTGACTTATGTGTTTTATAGAACTTCGCCCCTGAAAACCCACAGGCTTGTCCCGTGGGATGAAAGGGGCGTCGCCCGTCAGGGCGACAAATATATTCCCAAACACATGCTCTGGTAGTATAATCAAATCATGGATGGG
>Ga0067045_1004009_pt1 | contig 13498 bp, 15 predicted proteins | sample TerdegcTABiofilm_FD_59184 | JGI IMG/M metagenome (GOLD analysis project Ga0067045, IMG submission 59184) | Combined Assembly of (Gp0054472, Gp0054536) Wastewater bioreactor microbial communities from Singapore -Terephthalate degrading...
CCGTAAGCCATGTCGTCGAAGTAAACGGCATGGTCAGCATTGATGTCCAGTCGGCCGGAGACATTGAGCGTGCAGCTCCCGCTGCTGCCGTTGTTAGATTTGATAGTACCGTATGTCCACGCGTTTCCTTGGCCAGGCTTGGCAAATGTGAATATGTTCGACCCGTTTAAAGCAAGGTCGCCGGCTGCACTGACGGTCAGGTTGCCAGTGGCCCCGCCCGCGCCTGGGTAGTAATTTATTATATAAGCGTTTGGGTTTGAAGTATCGTTATAGTTTATTTCGCGGCCCATGCCGCCACTTGATACTTCTACCAAGTGATAGGACAAAGACGATATATTAGCAGGTAAGCATATCGTCGCATCCCCGCTTTTGCCGCCAGCGCCACTGTAGTAATAGTGATAATATTTATTAAGAGATTCATTGTATCCGCTTGTCATACCAAAACTGCCGCCGTTACCACCAGCGCCGGTTTTGATGTTGACTTCGTTGTTTTTTGTTATTGCCCCGGAATTATAAACATTTATCGTTATACTTCCGCCTGTGCCGCCATCACCGCCTTTGGTATTAGCACTACCACCGGTTGCACCGCATCCGCTGCCACCTGCTCCGCCTGTACCGCCTTGTATCAGCGAACCGCTGTCAAGGACCAATTGCAATACCGATATGGTTATGTTGCCTCCATTACCGCCGTTACCGCCTGGGCCTTTATCGGAAGCACTCGAAGCAGTACCTCCTGTCCCACCCGTACCACCTGTTATCCTGCCGGTAGAATATAACCTCAAGACCGTACTTTCCCCACTTATATTTATCGTACCGGCATTGCCTCCGACAGCACCGTAACAATAATATTGTGAAGCCCCGTAAGTGGCGTTTCCGCCGTTGCCGGTAAGTATTTGCCCGTATATATTTACAACATTAAATCCAGTTATGCTTATATTACCAGAAACTCCGGCTGTCCCAGGAGAAGCACCTTTGCTGGTCCCACCGGAATAAGGATAGCCCGTACCCGGCGTGCCAGGCAAACCCGTTTTTATAACACTCGTTGCGTCAACAGTAAGGCTTGTCCCATCCAGGTTTATATTTCCACTCGATCCACCGCAGCCACCTGAAACTGTACCGCCGTTGTCGTCTATCCATATTGAATACGCACTTTGACCATTGTTGCCATTTCCGGTCATTATTTGCGCCCCGTTTTGTAAGGATATAGCCCCGCCGTGCAAAATTATATTACCTGAATTACCTCCGCTTCCAGAACTACAACCATAGGAGTAGCCGTCTCCTGCCAAACCGCCGTTGCCTGATACAATGCTTGCTCCGTCTATATTTAAGACGTTAAAGTAGATTTCTATATTCCCGCCTTGAGCACCATTGCCAGACCCCCATTTTCTGTCGCCACCACTAGAAGCACTATATCCCTTACCACCGACTCCGGAAGTTATGCTTGAGCTTGAAGATATTACTATGTTTGCAGCATAAATGGTTATAGTCTTACCTGGCGTCGCAGGGTATGTTCTGTAACATTCGCTACCGTAGTCGTATTGGTAATATCCGTTTGCCCCGTTCGCGCTCGTTATCTGACCGCCGTTCGTCACGGTCAGCGTTTGCGACACATATATCGTCGTATCCGTATCAAATATCAGGTTGCCGCCGGCCTCCACGGTGAGGTTCCGGAAATTTTTATTGCTGTAGCTGCTCAAATTTTTAACCGCCGTAATCGTGACGTCTCCCGCCGAGCCGTTCCCGTAATCGGCTGCATAAGCTGTATTGCCGCCCGGCACGGCGGCAACCAACATCAAAATCGTTATTGTCAAGCCAACAAATTTGCGCATTACCAACTTGTACACCCCCTTATATCTGTCTCTCTTTTTTAAATGTTATGCTTGCTTTTACTGTAAAGCTGTTGCCGTATCGTGCTCCGCCGAACAACTCCGGTAACCTGGGAAGAATTGTCGGCTGAAGATATCTGGTGGTAACCGTCACATAATTGGAATCATCCGTAATCTCTACGAATACCCTGTCTTCCGTGGGCAATCTGGCCAAGCCGATGGATTGACGAACGACTTCCTCGACGGATATGCCGGTGGACGCATCCAGGTTCAGGGCGCGGTGCCGCGCCCCGTCTCTGGTAGCGTCTATCACGATTATGTTTGCATATATAAGCATTGACAGAGTGATCATAAGCCCCATTAGAGCAACAAGGGGGATTATGACGAGGGAGAAGGTGACGACCGACTCCCCGTCTTCCCCGCGCAGCAATCGTGAAATATTCTTCAAGGCAATCACCTTATTAATTTAGTAAGTAAAAGTGGCCGCATTGTTGATCTGTTCATTGACTTTCTGCTGTGTGGACTTAATCGAGCCGCTCACCGCGCTCACGACGCCGAACGTTATGATCCCCAGCATAACGGCAATAATAATCCAGGTTACAAGATCGCCTTTCTGCGATTTTATAACCTTTTTAATACTCTCTTTTAATCTTGCAAACACAAGCATCCCTCCTTCTTCAATCGTTTGATATAAGCCTTGAGGTGGCCGACTCGTTCAGATTCTTTATAGGTTCTTTCCAGGTGTTCAAAACGCCGAAGGCTATTGTCGCCAACATGACCGCCATTATGACCGCCACAATCAATTGGGACGCTCCCCTCTGGCAGCGCAAAATTTTATACATAATTCAATCACCTCCTCGTCTTTTTTGGCTAAAACCGCAGTATGATTCTGATATTAATCAATCCCGGCGCGAGAATAATGATCATAATAGCCGGCAGCAAAAGGCCGGCCAAAGGCAACGCCATCGCGTCTTCGTCTTTGGCCCGCATCTCGTCGGCTTTTGTTTCGATCTCGGCTATAAGCCTTGATTCTATCCCCTCCAAAACGTTATATAAAGGGAGCTCCTTTTCTTCCGCGTCCAGGATCAGGTCGACCACCTCCTTTACCAACGGCGAATTCGTTTTATCCACCATGCCCAGCAGAGCTTCCCTGCGCCCTTTGCCTCTTTCAATGTCATGCAAGGCATCCCGGAAGTCTTCGGCAATCAACCCCCGGCTGTCTTCAAGAGCAACGGAAGCCAGCGCTTTAAAAGACGACCCGAATCCGCTCTTGGCCAATATTTTCAATTGCTGCACAAAAGGCAGCATTTCTCTTTTTCTTCTTTCGTCGGCCTTTTTTGCTTCATTATCCAAATACAATGCCGGATATATTGCGCCCAAAGCCCCGCCGCAAACCATAAAAGGCAGCGTTACAGACGCGTCCTTAAAAAGAGTAAGCCCTATAGCCGCAGCCATAAGGGCGAAAATCAAAAGGGTCACATATGACAATGTAATAATCCCCTCGGGAGTATACTTGGATATCCTGGCCTGGTTTAAGCGTTGCCGTATCCAGGCGGCTGAGTATAGACCCGGCAGTATGGGCTTAAGCGATACGATGAAAGGCTTATTTTGTTTGTAAACGTCATCCCCTTTGATATATGCGACATCGGCCAAGGTGCGGGATAAACCCCTGAGGATAAGCCCCGCCAAAAAACAGAAAACGGCAAAGAAGAGCATCCAGAACATTTTAAAATTCAACTCCTTTCAAGGCGGTAATCCTGGATATTAACACCCAGGCCGAAAGAATTAACAAAGCCACAACGCCCAGAGCCATGTATCCAAGCGAAGTTGTAAAAAGAGGCCTGACATAATCCGGAACAAAAGCGCGCATCAGGAACAGGACACCGACAGGAACAGCGGTAAGGATCAACCCTCTCCTTTTCCCGGCGGCGTGCGTGACACGCACTTTCTCCATCGCATTGGACGATTTAACCACTATGGTATAGATGCCGGCGTACGATTCGCTTATATCCCCTCCCTTCTTTTTGCAGTTTGCCGTGGCCCGCACAAACAGGTTGTACGGCGTGTTCCTAATCATCGGCACCTGTTTTTCCAAGGCTTCCACCAGGCCCTCCCCTTTGGCCACCCGGCCCGCCGCATCCAGCATAAAGTATTTCAACGGCTCATCCAGCCGCTCGGCAATAAGTCCCAGGGCCCGTTCGGGCGTCATGCCCGCTTTTGTGGCGTTGGACATGAGTTTCGCCAGCTCGCCGCACTGGTGGTATAACCGCAAATCGTTCCGTGAAATCCTGTACTCCAAATACTGCCATACAATAAACGGCCCTATCAAAACGGAAAAGTTGGCCAGAAACCGTGTTCCCGTCAAGACATACCCGAAGACCCAGCCGGCGGCAAACGCCATAACGATTACCGCGATCAACTGCGCCTCTTTCCCCGCGATCCCGGCCCGAATCAATACGTTTTCAATTCCGGTTCCCCTTTCTCTCTTTGAATTGTTCCTTCCATCGGTTCGTCGTCCCGTTTTCATATTCAAGTATTCCTGTATTTCCTTTTTCTGCTGCGCCCTTTTGGCTATCAGCCAGCCCCCGAATGATACCCCCGCCGCCCAAAGAAGCATAAAAACAAGGTTTTGGTTTGTTAAAGAAAATATTTCAAACACCCCCCATCCAATCAGGCGGCTCGACGTTGCGCCTTGCCAACAACCTGGCCATCAACTCCGCCCCCGTTTTTATGACTATCTCCTTCCCGCTTGCCGGATCGTAACGGAGTATGTCTTCCACCCTGACCCTATCCCCGTTCATGCCAAAAAATCCGGAAATACGGGATACCCTTCTGCCTGTTCCAGGGAAAAACTTCACATGAATGTCCGCCTGTATCCCGGAAGAGACCTGCATCATTGCCGCATACCTCGGCATGCCGGCCCTGTCCGTCAAAGAAAGCATCCGGCTTACGGTGGCCTCCCCTTCCGCTCCGTCTTCGCCGAGGTAATCCCCGGTATGCAGGGTAGTAAACATAAGGTCGTGGCCGGTATTGGCCGCATCGACGACATCCGCAAAAGCCTCGTCCCTCGCCTCTCCCATGATGAGAGAATCCGGAGAAATCGCCAGGGCGTTTTTGACCAGCATCCGGTAGCTTATACCCCCGCTGCCGTCGGGAGCAGGATCCCTGGTAATAAAATAAGTGGCGAAATACCCGTCCGGCAGCTTAAGCTCGTGCCTATCTTCCACCACGATATACCTCAGCCTGGGCGGACAAAGATATATCAGCGCGTTCAACAAAGTCGTCTTACCGGACTTTGTCCCCCCGGTGACCACCGTGTTAAAACGAGCCTGGACAATCTTGGCGATCAAATCTCCGGCCTTCGGCGTGATCGTGCCCAATGCCACCAAGTCGTCGTAGGAATACCTTTTTTTGGGGTGCTTGCGGAAAGCCACGGTCGGCCCGTATATACAGGTCGGGTCCATGTTGATCGTCACCCTGGTCCGATCAGGCAGCCAGGCGTCAACGATGGTGTTAATCTCGTTGGCCCTTTTACCCAAAGGCGTAAGGATACGGTCGATCAGACGGTATACCTCTTTTACGTCGCGGAAGCTCTTTTCCCATTTATATTTCTCTTCCGTGCCAGTCGGCGAGTACCAAACGTCTTTTCCCAGAATCCAGAACTCCTCCACGCCGTCTTCGGACAAAAGGGGTTGGATCTGACCGTAGCCGGTTATGTTCCTGAACTCCTCCTCGCCAATTTCTTTGACGGCATCGGCCACTGTATTGGGCAGGTTTTGGGCTACTTCCCGCAGCTCTTCATCGATGATTTCTTTAATCATCTCCTGCCCTTCGGGAGCATCAATCTTATTCAATATCGCCCCGGATATTTTGCGTTCCAATCGTTCCCTCAGCCTGGCCCTGATGCTTTCTCTGTCCTCCTCGCCCAGAATACCTTTTGCAAACACCGTTCCTTTGTTCTGCACGACCATGTTGGCCATATCCTCAAAATCCTCGTCGATGCTGTTCAGCTTATCAAGAATATCTTCCAAAGATGGTCACCTCCAAGCGCCGCAAATATACTTCCGCAAACTAAAAAAGGCCCGAAAGCCAATCGATCCCGCGGCTTGATTTTTTTAAACGCAACCAAAACCAAACCCGGAATCGCCATCATCGCAGCCGCCGTACTGACGGCGGCCCATGTCGTTTCACCCAAATAGACGGCAAGCAAAAATATATATTTTACGTCTCCGCCCCCTATGCCGCCCGTAAGCGCGGCCAGGACAAGCACCGTCCCCCCGTAGGCGACCGCCCAGCAAATGTTTTTGTAAAATGGCAATCCCAGGACAAGCCCGGCCAGAATGATCCTGTCGGGAATAAGCCTGTATCGCAGGTCAAAATATACGACGGCCGCTCCTAAAAGCAAAAGGACCGCCAGCCTGTATTCTTCCATATCAACTCCTCCCGAACAGCGAGCCCAACGAAAACCGGCCCGGTTTCTCCAGAATTTTTGTCCCGAGCAATTTGTTGCAGATCTCGTAATGTGCCGCGGCAAACTGCTTGCAACTGCCGGACATGCAGGCGATTCCGTTTTGGTTTTCCACCATTCTAACACCCGGGTCCTCCGGGATGAACCCGAGCACCGCAAACTCCATTTCTTCCAGGGCGTCTCTGACCCTCATGGTCGCCTTTTTGGGCACCATGTTCATCACCAGTTTCACCTTTTCCAAAGGTATCTGCATTTTCCGGAAAACCTGCTCCATGTTCTTAACGTCCCGCAGCGTCGGCTTTTGCGCCGTTGCCACCAGAAGCACCGTATCCGACCATTCGAACACGGCTTTGTGCATGGCCCGCAAGGCCGGGTTGGTATCGACTATTACAAAATCGTACCTTTTGGACAAGATGGAAAGCATCTTGTCCACCATGCGGTAGTTGACATCGCCGGCATCCACCGGGTCCGGCGGGCTCATCAGGATATGCAGGCCGCTGTGAGGCTCGACGTACACCAATTCTTCCAGGTTTTCTTTAAAATCGCCGCGTATCCAGTTAATCAAATTGGCCCTCTGCGGCAGGCCCATAATCGAAGCAACGTTGCCGAAACTCGTATCGAGATCGACCAGAATGACGCGGGCCTTTAAGGTTTGGCTTACTGCGAGCGTGTACGCCAAGTTGATGGCGCACGTGCTTTTCCCCACCCCTCCCTTCGGGCTGTACAGGGATATCACCTGATCCCGAATGCCGATCCCTTCCCGCTGTTTTTTCATTCTCCGGGCCAACAGGTCCGGACTAATCTGGAACGCTTCCTTCGGCTTCGCCTGAATTTGGACTGAATCGGTTTGCTGCAACACCGCCGGCCGTATTCCCCTCGGCCGGACAAAGGCCCTCTGTGGAGGCGCTATCCTTTCCAGCGCTTTGACAACCTGTGCCCTCATCGCCGCCTCGTTGAACACGCTGATCACGCCGGCGGACTGTCCCGCGGCTTTCACGGTCTGCAACAAGGACAAATTAGGCCGCGCCACAACATAGCAGGGCAGTCCGAACCGGACCGACGTGTTCAAAACATCCTCCCAACCCGGCCATTCGCCGGAAACGAAGACCGCCACGGCCCGGTTGACACCTTCGGGGTCTCCGCCGACATCAGGCTCGAAGCCAGCCCTAGCCGTTTCCTCCGCTATAACCCGGAGCCTGGCCGCATCCGGCTCAAAAATCGATATGAACATAACCCTATTTCCCTCCTCCTTCTTGCCGTAGAAATTTTTCCATAAACGATTCCGGGGTTGTGGGGACAGTATAAGTGTCTCCGGACTGGTACGGCCTCAGCGATATGCCTATGTGGCCTCCGTTTCGCGAGACGAAATCCATCTCCTGGGCCTGCTGGGGCGTAACGGCAACAATGATGCCGCGCATGCTCCCGCCGTCGCCCATAACCTCAAGAACAAGGACGTCTTTTGCAAAGGTCTGGGCCACAACGGTTTGCTGCCCTTTCAAGGGAAGCCTCATTGCTCCTATCAGGTCTACCCTGTCGCCCGGCTTGAGCCGCCCGTCCAACCCGAAAATTGGCTCTACGGGAATGGACTTGGCCCTATACTCGGGATTCTTCAACTCCGACAACGCCGTGGTCAGCGTATTGTCTCCCGCCGTCGCCAGTTGTTGAATGTATACCGGCGTCCCGGCGGGTATGTAGGTGCGGTTGACCTTCCCCACAACGTTTTCGGTTTTGGCAAACATGCCTTTTTTGGCCAGCCTGAATGCATATTCCTGAATTTCCAGCATGTCAGTCGATATGACCGTATGCGGCTCAATATTAACCTTCGCCACCACCACCGGCACGGCGCTGACCACGGTCGAATTTATTTTAATGATGCTCCATGCCGCGGCGGCCGCAAGAACGACCGATACCAACAATAAAACGATTGAGCTGTTTTTCGCTATACGAATTTTTATTGCCGAGATTGACATGGCCTCCTCCTTCACTCCCTGTTTAATTTGGCCGACGAGGGAATTCTGAACGGCACTCTATCGCGCCCGAACACAGTCCCCCAAAGCGGAGACTCGAGGTATCCGGCGAGCAACAAACCGTACCCCTGGTAATATGTCCTGACCGTACCGTCAAGGTCCGTTACCGCCACCGGCAAATACGAAATATACTTTACCCCCGGTTCCGGCGCTCCGTCGCCGTCAACATCCACATCGGCGATAACTATTCTTTTTTTCTCAAAATCGAGACGGGATAAGTTAATGTCAAGCAGTTCATCGGCGTATTGCCGGGCGACACCTCCCCCTGACGAATCCGTATCAATCACCGGAACCTCTTCCATCACTTCCATGGTACCCGGGTTTTTATTAAAAACGATGTTTCCGGCCGAAGCCCCGGAAAGGGCTGCCGCATCCGCAGCAGCCTGTACGGCGTGTTTCCTGAGCAGCAAGTCGCCGGTCTCCAACAGCAGCGCGGCAAACATGCTCGTCAATATGAGCATGAAACTGGCCCAGATGATTACCGCCGCGCCTTTTTCGTCTGTAAGCACTTTTTTTATAGCCATGCCGCCAACCCCTTTTCAACAACCTCAGCCAACCTCATGAAATGTTCCGCAAGCTCAGGACATACGTAGACGGCCGGCGCACCGGCCCTCTGGCTTTCAAATATCGTTTTGCCGCAATCGGGTATGGACGCCGCTATTTTTGCCCCAGCTGCCTGTTCGACTGTTTCCGGGTACAGGTATTCGCTTTCCGTATGCCTGTTGAGGCATACTATGGATCGTGCGAGCCAGTCCCTCTCTTTTTGCTGCGTCTCCCGTTGAATTTTTACCAGGTGATTATAATCGTGGTCGGCGATAATCAGCACGACGGCCGCACGATCCAAAAGGTCCGTGTCGATGCCTGCATCAAGCAGAATCACCGCCCCCGCCCCGGAGAGTTTCTCCAACCCCCTGGCAATGTCTATCCCGGCCGGGGGTTCCAAAACCGGATCGTTTGTAAATACATATAAGCCGGGCATTGTTGACGGGCAATATGCCGTCACCGAGGGTTCTTCGTTTTTCGCAAAATATCTGATATACCCGTCCTCGTCTTCCGGCGCCCCGACACTCGCCCAGGCGCCCCCGGCGGGGCTGTCGACCAAGACGGTTTCCTTCCCGTTTATGGCCAGCGCAGCAGCCAGGTTCACGGCGATAAAGGTTTTGCCGGTTGGAGCCGGGGACCACACGGCCACCAGGTTCTTTACCATGCCTGAATTCTGTGCAACCGTCCTTCGCATGTTCCGCCCCAACTCTCTCGCCCTTTCGGAAAACGGCGGCCGCCGAATTAGCGTTTCCGTTTCCGGGATGGCGCGTTTAAAGACGGCCGGATCCTGCTGTCTTGCCGGCCGGCTCGGGCCGACGATGTTTTCGATGAGAAGCCCTGCCGTCGGTTTGTCGAACAGGATATCTTTTACGCCGAAACGCCGAAGTCTCTCTATCGTCGGATTCTCCGACGGCAAACCTCCGGCAAGAAACACAATCCTGGTTCCCATCCGGACGACGTTTTCGGCTATGTCCAGGATATCCGCTGTTCCGGGCAGGTCCGGCGAAAGCAATATCACGTCCGGAGCCAGTTCCATAACGGCCGGCACCACCTCCTCCCTGGCAAACAGCGTCGCCAGGTGCTCCACGCCGCGGGCGCTGCCGACGGTTTCGGTGATGCTCAAGTCCTCGTCGGGTACTGCTATTATGCATTTGATCAAATCAAAAACCTCCCGTTTTTGAAAATTGAAAAGGGGCTTCCGCCCCTCTGGTAACACAAAGAAATTCTATATTGGTATACTTTCTTTATTGAAATATGCCATCAGCCTCATGAAGGAAATTATAGTAAAATGTCGAAAAAAAGATCTATATTATGAATCTTTAGGGGGAACCAAGCTATGAATAATAAGGATTTTTATCTTGTATCTAACATATCTATTGTAGAATTATTGCTTGATCCCGAAAATCCGAGGTTACGCCATGCTGCTGACCAAAAAGAATGTATCGCTCGTATTATTAGAAAATCGAAAACTTTTTTGAATCTATTACGCGATATTGCTGAAAATGGTTTATCTATCGAACCTATAGTTGTATCTCGAAATGCTGAAGATAAATGGATAGTTCGAGATGGTAACCGCCGTGTTGCCGCATTGCAATTGCTTAATGAGCCAGAACGCTGTCCAGATCCAGTGCTAAAACAACAAATTATTAAATTGGCATCAGAAAATCCAGAAAATATCCTTAAGCAGATTAACTGTTTTGCCTCCGACAACGAAAAAGCCATACTTCGTTATATGGATTTGAAACATACTGGAGCCAACCAGGGTATAGGTCAAGAAAGCTGGTCTGCACTTACAAAAGCAATTTTTAACATTAAGCATGAATATCCTGACCAGAACAAACGAGCTGTTCAATTACTTTTTTGGGCTGAAGAACAAGATATTAGGATTGATGATGATTTTCCGTTGACAAATCTTACCCGAATGCTCAACCAAAAAACGCTGGAATTAATAGGGTTTAAAGTTGAAAACGATCAACTTGTACCTATTATCGATACTGCAAGCGCCCGCTGTTTAGTTGAAAGAATCGCAATTGATTTAATGAATTCTGCTATTCAAGTAAATGATATTTTTACATCGGAACAACAAATTGCCTATATAGCCAGGATACGAAAAGAAGTATTATCAGGGGAACCGATTTCTTTAAATGCAAAAGAAAGACATGATGATAGTTCAACCAATTTAAGTATTAATTACCCAGCACAGTCAAATAAATCAAATCGAGAAACTGAAAGTGGTTACACCGAAGAGAATAGCATTCATAAGAATAGCAATGTGAGCTTTTTAAACCCAAGACCCTTACGTCGAAGAAGCACGCCTAAAAAATCTTCTTGGGATCGTGAATGTATATTCCCTCGTAAAAATCCTGGCTTTTATATTCCCCCAGAAAACGTAAAAGCCTATAATATCGTGTCAGAACTTTCTAAGCTTAAAGTTAAACAAACGCCTTTGGCAGTTTCGATGTTATTACGCGCTTTAATCGAGTTTAGCGAAAGCCGCTACCGAAATATACATGCCTTGTCTGATAAAAACGCGCTTCATAAGAACATTGCCGCGGTGGCAGAACATATGGCAACAGAGAAGAAAATTAACAATGAACAAAAAGACGTTATACTTAGAATGACACGCGATGAAAAGAGCATTCTACATATAACTACCCTTCAAAAATATGTTCATTCACCAAGTTTTCATCCCACTGCTGAAACCCTTAATACACTTTGGGATGAAATCGGTTTCTTTGTCTCAAAATGCTGGGACACTTAAATTAACCTATGTTATCAACGTTTAAGCAAAGGCATTTCATGAAGTTCTAAATTATTATAAAACATAATCTCTGTTGCAACGGGACGATTAATGCTCGTGGAATAATAAAGCGAATATTTGACGGCAGAATAATTTTTATATAAATTGCGTATTGGTTCACAATCATCATAGGTAATAATCCAAGGCAACTCAAGGCATGTAACTTTTTTAGCGATTTTGATATGATCATGTTCCTCGTAATAGTTAGTATACAAAAGATTCCCTTTATTATAATAAGGCGGATCAAGGTAAACTAAAGTTTTTCTTGGTACGTTATTAATTAAATTGTCAAGTAATTCCAAGGCATCTAATTGATATAAACTTATATGGCGCCGTCTCATTGCAATTCGTTGTATCCGTCTTAATAAGTCTTTTTTATTAAACCTGGCATCAATTTTATAAGGGCCTTTTTGATCCTGCCCGCCAATAACACCACCTGTAAGTATACCTGAACGATTGGTTCGGTTAAGAAAAAATGTAGCAAAACCTATCTCTGTGGTTGAATATATATCTGGTGAAGCATGCACATTTTTTTGTTGATACCAGCTTTCTATCGTAACTGGCGTATCGTTTATCATCTTTAGAAGAGTTTCAGTATCGTTAAGTACAGCCCACCAAAATGCATACACAAAAGGGTCTAAATCATTTATTACTATATGATTTACGTATCCCTCTAAAAGGAGATAAATAGCTGCTCCTGCTCCACCAGCATAAGGCTCTACGTACCATCCTCCACTAATCCTATTATATCTTATTAAATCTCCGAGCCATGGACCTAGCCTACCTTTCCCCCCTGGATATCTTAACGGTGTTGTAAATGACATAGTGTTCTCAATGCCTCCTAAGAAGTATTATAGATTCTATTCGGCTTCTTTATATAAAACTCATCCAGTTTTATCTTTGTTTGGGATGCAACTCCTCTGCGCCTGACGACAATAGATAGACAATATACTGATTCAGGCTGACGTTTTCCCTTTTCGCTCTCTCCGAAAGGGCCTTGTGCAGCGATTTAGGCATTCGCACTCTCAACTGTCCGGAGTACTCCTCTTGATCCGGCTCCGGTATTGCCCTCCCTAATTCCAAACTCGTTTGAATCCATGAGATCTTGGCATCATTGAGGTTTTTTATCGCTTCTTGAATCGTTTCTCCGTCGGACATACAACCGGGCAGCAAAGGAATTTCGGCAAACCAGCCTCCGCCTTCCTGCTCCGAAAGCCGCCTGATGCTGATTTCATAATTCAATCCGAGATAATAATTTAAATCCTTCATTGTCAATTCTCCTTCAATCTTTCTATGGCAGCGATTGCCTTTTTGACATATACGGATTTAACTGGCCTGTCAAAAGGAATGGTAAGAATGTCCGGCAGCTTTTCATGATAATAATTATAATGGCTTGTTCCGCTTTTTGGTTTCTTGCATTTGAATCCGTACCTCAAAAGAAGTTTGTTCAGCGACTCAAAGTCTACGTTTTTAGGATTACTGGCAATTTTATTATATAGCTTCTCAAACTTTGACAAACCATCCACCGCCCAACATAATGGTATCATATTTGGAACCACATGTCAAAACAACAAAATCAACCTTTCAGCCTGTTTTGAACTGCCAAGTACCTTTCAATAATATCTTCGATTACCCTAAGCCTTTCACAATGAACCGGGTGCGCATTTGTAGGAAGGCTCTTTCTGCAAATTTCCAGAGTAAACAACAAATCCTCTAATCTTACCAATTCTTCTTCTCCTTTCATCATCGCCCGTTCCTCCTTATTTTTTTCAACCGGCCTGCCGGCCTTAGTTATAAAAGCCCCTGTCGCGGGCGGCCGGGCAAGGGCGGCCTT